>Ga0209157_1000650_pt1 | contig 29298 bp, 30 predicted proteins | sample GraSoiAngelo_135_FD_185892 | JGI IMG/M metagenome (GOLD analysis project Ga0209157, IMG submission 185892) | Grasslands soil microbial communities from the Angelo Coastal Reserve, California, USA - 14_0929_05_40cm (SPAdes) (version 2) | ecosystem: Environmental > Terrestrial > Soil > Grasslands ...
ATTGGCGCACGACGCTCACTTCGACAACCGTGGGCGGCCTGCTCGAGGTTCGCGAGCCAGTACTTTTGGACGAGCTCTATTGCCGGGAGCTTCTCCAAGCGATCCCTGAGATCGTTCAGCGGACTCGCGCCCTGGCAACTCGGCCGTTTGAGGGAGCATCACACGAAGACGAAGAGTCATTCGTGTACTTGAAGGAGGCCGCGAATTGCTACCTGTTTGGCATTCCGTCGGCGGCGGTGGTGCTCGCGCGTGCCGCGGTTGAGACGGCTTTGAAGAAGAAGTGTTCGGCGCGCTTCGGCAAGCAAGCCATTGAGGCTGCAAAGCTTAATCAGTTGATCGAGGATGCTGACAGAGGGCGACTGCTCTCTCCAGCTGCGGTGGCCAGAGCCCGTAAAATTCAGCATGCGGCTAACCGCGTTCTGCATCAGCGGCCAGCAGGCTCAGAGGACGCGTTGGCCGTGGTCGAGGCCGCGCGTGTCGTCATTCTAGAACTTTCGACGCACCGTCGATGAAGTGGTCATGGCTTCACGCAGGCAAGCAGTGGGTGATCCCCGCTGACAGGCGAGACCCAGTCGACACGATCCGGATTACACTTGCTACATTCATCGAACGCACGAGCACGGACTGAGTGGGTCGTATTGGAGTCCGAGTATTCACTCGAGGAGAGATGGGATGGACCAATTAAACCTGTTCACCAGGTCGGTAGATCCACGACCGTTTCAAGCTATCGAGCCGATACCGAATTGCCCTCGGTGCGCCGCGCAGATGGTCGCCGTAGTTGGGAGCGGCGCGGAGTTTGTTAAATCACCAGATGTTATCGTCAAACCGCCGTTGCCATGCGGAACCACGCGACGCGGAACCAGGCGACCCACCTCCGGCCAGAACGTAGACCTCTGGGAAGTGAAAGCGGCCCGGCCAGAGTGGCGTTGCCGTTGGTGCGATCTTGGGCATTATCGTCTTGACCGCCCTAATGAGTGCCCGTACTGCGGTGCTCGCTGGGAGGCCAAAGAGAAAATGACGTTTGAATCAGGCGAGGCGGCCGTGCAAATGCGTTGTCGCTGCGCTTGTGACGCGGTATGGTACCCGGCACGAGGATGGGGGGAAAATCACGGATTATCGGCTTAGCGCTAAGGAATTAATCAAAAAGGATGACGTGGGGAAGTGCTCGTTCTGCGGGGCAGACACTTTTGATTTAGTCCATCGGCCGGATGGATTCTTTCGGCGTTGCGCCGGATGTAACGCGATCCACCGCTGGCGGTAGACTCCGGGCGATGGCGGACAAGTAGCGATGCGGCCACACCTGCTCGCCTGGCAGTGGAGCGACTATCCCGGTAAGCACCGGGACCGCGTCAACCTGCTCGTCCACATCGTCGCGGTCCCGGTCTTCCAGATCGCGATGCTGGTCCTGGTCTACGAAGTGGCTGTCGTCGGGTCCCCGGTCTGCGCCAGCGTCGCCGCCGCGGGCATTCTCGCTTCGATCGTCGCCCAGGGCCGCGGCCACGCTCGCGAGCCGGAGGTGCCCGCGCCCTTCACCGGCGCCGGCGACTTCGTCACGCGCCTCATCGCCGAGCAGTGGGTGACGTTTCCGCGCTTCGTGCTGTCGGGTGCCTGGTACGCGAACCTCACCAGGGCGCGGGAACACCGGCCGGCAGTGGAACGTCCGCAACGTTGAGGACCATCGACACCAGCGTGTAGTAGCCGCTCACGCCGACGAGGTCCATCACGCCGCCCTCGCCGAACATTCCCACCGCGCGCTTGAAGAGCCCGTCGTCCACGAAGTGCTGGTGGTGGAGCGTCGTGCAGAAGTCGTAGACGAGTGCCTCGTCGGGCTTCATGGAGGCCGGGCGCTGCTTGCGTGCGATGGCGTCGGCGAGGGCCTCGTCCAGGCCTGCCGTCAGCGCGAGGATCCGGTGGGCGTGCCACTCGTACTTCGACTCCCAGAAGCGCGCGTTGACCAGGATGGCCAGCTCGTTGAGGCGCGCGGGCAACGACGACTTGAAGCGGCAGTACGCCCCCAGCTTCTGGACGTGGTCGGCCAGGTCGGGGCTGCGCAGCAGCGCGTTGAACGGCCCGCGCGCGGCGCCGCGCGGACCACCCACGATGCCCTCGTACACCCGCTTCTGGGTCTCGGTCATCTGCTCGGGCTTGAGCTCGGGAAAGCGCGTGGAGCCGGTGGTCTGTGCGGTCGCCATGGTCGTCACTCGCGGTAGTCGAGGCCGGCCTGGGCGAACTTTGCCTTGACCGGCCCGCTGACCAGGTAGCTGATGAACGCGCGCGCGGCGTCGGGCTGCTCGCTCTTCTGCGCGATGCCGGCCGAGTAGACCGTGATCTTCTGGAGGTCCCCGGGCAGCGGGCCGACCAGCGTCACGCCCTTGACGGGAAGGATCTCGCTGATCTGGTGCACGACGATCTCGGCCTGGCCCTTGACGACGGCTTCCGCCGCGTAGCCGCCCGGCCACAGGATCGTCTTGCTCTTCACGGCGTCGGCGATGCCGAGCCGCTGGAGCACCGACGCGAAGTGGATGCCGCTCGTCGCGCCCTGCGCCGGATCGACGTAGACGAGCGACTTCGCCGCCAGCAGCGTCTGCTTGAAGGCCTCGGGCGTCGAGATATCGGGCTTCGGCGCGCCCTCCTTCACGCCGACACCGACGCCGGCCCGCGCGATGTCGTTGCGCGTCCCCGCCACCACCGATCCCTGGCGGATCGCCTCGTCGATCGCGACGTCGGTCATGATCACGACGTCGGCCGGCTCGGCGGCCAGCTTCTGGCGCGTGACACCGACGGTCCCGAAGCTCGCGCTGAGCTTGTGCCCCGATTCCTTCTCGAACTGGTCGCCCACGTTGACGATGACCGCCTTCACGGCGCCCGCGCTGAGCACCTTGATCTCGGCGGCCTCGACGACGCTCGTCCAGACGAAAACGAGCATGGCCCACCCAATCAGCCTCACGCTCATGTCGAATCTCCTATGCGATCTTGATGACGCCCGCTTCCATGGGCTTGAACCGGTCGGCGACCAGAGGATCGTGACCGGCCACGATCAGCCGTCCGGTGCCGGCCAGCCGGTCGATCGTCTCGAAGGCGCCCAGCATCTCGGGCAGGCTCGTTATGATCTGAACCGGCTGACGGGTCTCGACGTTCCGGTAAAAGTGCGAGGCGTCGGACGTCAGCACGACCGTCCCGCGCGACGTCTCCACCGTGACGATCTGGAGCCCCGCCGTGTGACCGCCGACGCGATAGACCCGGATACCGGGCGCGATCTCGCGATCCCCGTTGACGATGCGCATGCGGTTGGCGTAGTTCAGCATGACGAGATCGGCCAGCGTCGGCACGTTGGCCGACTGGCTGAACGCGGCGTAGCGCGCCCACGGCCCCGTCCAGAACGAGACCTCGTCCTGCTGAACCCAGAACTCGGCGCCGGGAAAGAGGCTGTGGCCGGCCCAGTGGTCGTAGTGCAGGTGCGTGATGAGCGCCGTCGGGATCTCGTAGGCCTTGACGCCCACCCGCTCGACCACCGTGGCCGGGCTCACGTAATTGCGGATCCCGCGCGCCCGCGCGTCGTCCTCCTTGAAGCCGGTGTCGACCAGGATCGGCTTGGGGCCGCCGAGGATGAGCCACACGAAATAGTGCAGCGTGAGCTTGTCGTGGGTGGCTTCTCGATGGAAGAACTGACAGGTGGTGGTGTCCCGCTCGCCGTACTTGAGCGCATAGACCTCGTACATCGCTATACCTCCACGCCGAGCGACTGGAGCAGCGAGCGGGGGATCATCAGCCGCGTGCCCAGCGCGTCGCCGTTCACGAGCTGGTTGATGCGGAGATCCGCGGTCGCGCTGCAGAGCGCGTAGGCCTCTTCGCGTGAGATGCCGGCGGCCGTGGCCAGCCAGACGACGGCCGCGCTCAACGCGTCCCGGCACGCCTCGTCGACGGTCGTGCCGGTGCCGAGCAGGCCGTAGTGCGTCGGTGTCTTGAGATGCGGACGATCCTGCACCTGCCGCTTCCGGAGATGAATGCGCGTCTCCACGCGGCCGCGTGTCTCGATGCCGTTCAGGCAGACCTCGCCGTCACCCTGAGCGGCGTGGACGTCACCGACGGAAAGGAGCGCGCCCGGAACGAAGACCGGGATGCGCAGCGAGACGCCGGGCCGGACTTCGCGCACGTCGATGTTGCCGGCGTGGGGCCCGGGCGGAATCGTGCGGAACTCGCCGTGCGCGGCCGGCGCCACGCCGATGATCCCCGGCATCGGCGCCAGCGGAACTTCCGCGCCCGACGGATAGCGGGCCACGCCGCGCGCCCGGTCGATGCGCGAGATGATGATCGTCTCCTTCTCGACGAAGTCGCGGAGATAGGCGAGGTGCCGGGTGAGCATCTGCCAGCCCCACTCGCCCGTCTCGACGTCCAGCACTTCGACGTCCAGGACGTCGCCAGGCTCGGCGTCGCGCACGTACACCGGCCCGGTGAGGGGATGCACGCGCGTCCGGTCGTAGCCGACGAACGTGGGACGCTCGGGATCGATCTGGTCGTCGTCGGCGCTCGTCGTGTGGAACACGATCACGTCACCGTCGGCGGCATGGGCCCGCGGCGGCAGGTCGCGGTTCCAGCGGTTGTGCTTCTCGGTTCGCGGAAGCTCGAGCCGCGCCATGCCGTCTCCTCGGTGGTTGACTTGCCTTCGAGCGCGCTGATAACGTCTGCCGCATTCTACGCCCAGGAGGCGCGCGATGACCTTCCGATCGGCCGTCGTGGTAGCGCTCACGATCCTCGCCGTGCTGGTGTCGGGTGCCGAGCGCGGATTCTCTCAAGCGCCGTCCGAGATCCGCATCGGCCTGCTCGCGCCACTCACGGGGCCGATTGCGAAGTCCGGCGTCGACTCCGTGCGGGGTCACGAGCTCTTCTGGGAGCAGCAAGGGTACAAGATGGCGGGCCGGCCCGTGAAGGTGCTGGTGGCCGACACCGGTTGCAACCCTGACAACGCGATCACGCACGCCCGCAGGCTCGTGCACGCCGAGAAGGTGCACTTCATCATCGGCCCGCTGTGCGGCCACGAAGGCCCCGCCGTTGCCCAGGTGAGCCGTGAGACGGGCGTGCCCGTGCTCGTCTCCATCGCCGGCGCCGACGAGCTGACGAAGTGGAAGCGCGTGCCCTCGGTGATCCGGACCGGGTTCTCGGCCAGCCAGACCTCGCACCCGTTCGGCGCGTACGCCTACACCGATCTCGGCTGCCGCAACGCGACGTTCATCGGCCAGGACTACACGTTCGGCCACGAGAACACGCTGGGCGCCGTGGCGACGTTCAAGCAGGCAGGCGGGAAGGTCGCGAAGATCTTCTGGTCGCCGATCGGCACGACGGATTATGGCCCGATCCTGGGCGGCATCCCGCAGGACACCGACTGCGTGCTGCCGACGGTGGTGGGCACCGATCGGTTGCGTCTGCTCGAGCAGTGGTACGACTTCGGATACGACCGCAAATACAAGATCCACGGCAACTACTGGCTGCTCGCCGACGTGCTCTCCGAGGCGAGCGAGCGCGCGGTCGGGCTCATCGGTCACTCGCTCCACTATGCGGAAGGACTGGAGACGCCGGAGATGAAGGCGTTCATCGACGCCTTCGTGAAGCGCTACAAGTACATTCCGGCCTACTTCGCCGAGGCGACGTACACCAGCGCGCTGTGGGCGAAGGTCGCCGCCGAGTCGATCCAGGGGAAGGTCGAGGACCGCGAGGCGTTCCTCGCCGCGGTGAGGAAGGCGAAGTTCACGGCGCCGCGCGGGCCGATTCGCCTCGACGAGTACGACAACCCCGTCCAGAACGTCTACATCTCCAAGGTCGTGAAGATGAAGCACCCGACGCTGGGCGAGGTGAAGGTCAACGTGCCCATCAAGACCTACGAGAACGTCTCGCAGTTCTGGACGTGGTCGCCCCAGGAGTACATGGCGCGGGGCCCCTACCAGCGCTGATCCGATGATCGGATCCGCCGAGCCGCGCGTCGGAGGCGAGCGCCTCGCCTCCGGGGCCGGCCGCTTCGTGGCCGACGTCCGCGTGCCCGGGATGCTGGAGGCGGCCGTGCTCCGCTCGCGCCACGCCCACGCGCGCATCGGCCGGATCGACGCCCGTCGTGCGCTCGCGCTGCCCGGTGTTCGCGCCGTTCTCACCGCGGCGGACGTTCCCGACAAGGCGGTGATCCCGCATCGCGTTGCGGCCCCCGACGGTACCGCCCGCTATTTACAGCCGGCCATCGCGCGCGGCGTCGTGCGCTACGCCGGCGAGCCGATCGCGCTCGTGATCGCCGAGGACCGCTACGTCGCGGTCGACGCTCTCGCTCTGATCGATGTGGCGTACGAACCGCTGCCCGTGTGCGCGACAGTGGAGGCGGCGCTGACGCCCGGCGCGCCCCGGCTGTTTGCCAACACCGATTCGAACAACGTCGCGGTGATTCGCATGCGCGTCGGTGACGCGGACCGCGCCATCGGTGAGGCGCCGCTCGTGATCCGCGAGCGCTTCACGTATCCGCGGCAAACCGCGTGCGCGCTCGAGACGCGGGGCCTGGTGGCGGTGCCGCCGGCGGTCACCGGCGGCGAGCTGCACCTGCTCGGATCGACCAAGTGCATTCACATCAACCGCTCCATCCTGGCGCCGATCTTCGAGCTGCCGGTGGGGGGGCTCCGCCTGACGGAAGTCGATGTCGGCGGCGGATTCGGTGTGCGCGGAGAGCTCTATCCCGAGGACATCCTGATTCCGCTGGCGGCCCTCCAGCTCGGCCGGCCCGTGCGCTTCATCGAGGACCGGAGCGAGAGCTTGCTGGCGACGAACCACGCCCGCGAGCTGACCAACGCCGTCGAGATCGGCTTCGATCGCGACGGGCGCATCGTGGCCATCCGCAGCATCATCCACGCCGACATCGGCGCTTACGTGCGCACGGCCGGGCTCGTGCCCGCGGAATTCGGCGCCGCGCTCCTGCCCGGGCCGTATCGCGTCCCGCACTATTCGTGCGATCTCTGGAGCGTCGTGACCAACAAGACGCCGGTGGGCACGCTGCGCTCGCCCGGCCGCCCGGAGTGCAACTTCGTACGCGAGCGGTTGCTCGACGCGGCGGCGGTCCGCCTCGGCATCGACGCCGCCGAGATCAGAAAGCGCAACCTGATCCGCGCCGACGAGATGCCGTACGACATCGGCACCGTGTCGTTCGGCGTCAACACCGTGTACGACTCCGGCGATTTCCCCGGGCTGCTCGACACGCTGCTGACGCGCCTCGACTACGCGGGAGCGCGCGCTGAGCAACAGCGGCTCGCCGCCCAGGGCGTGCGCCGCGGAATCGGGCTCGCGGTCTACGTCGAGAAGACCGGGCTCGGGCCGTTCGAGACCGCCCAGCTCGAGGCCCACGCCAATGGCCGCATCACCGTGGACACCGGCGCGGCTTCGATGGGCCCGGGCCTCGAGACCGTGCTGGCCCAGATCGTCGGCGACGCGCTTGGTCTTCCCGCCGGGCGCTTCGACGTGCGGCACGCCGACACCGCCGCCGTCGAGAGCGGCGTCGGCACGTACGGCTCGCGCGGCACCGTCACGGCCGGCAACGCCGCCCACATGGCGGCGGCCAAGCTCCTGTCCGAGGCTCGAAGCCGCGCGGCGACGCGGCTCGCCGTTCCCGAGGACGAGATCAAGTACGGCGCCGGCGTGCTGACCGCGCGCGGCCGTGAGGTCACGCTGGGAGCGCTCGCCGCCGAGCGCCGGCTCGCCGTCGGCGCGTCGTTCAACGTCCCGAAGGTCACGTACGCCGGCTGCGCGGTGGCGGTCGTCGCTGACGTGGATATCGAGACCGGCCTGGTGACCCTGCGCCGGATCGTGGTCGGCGCCGACGTCGGGCGCGCCGTGAACCCGGCCCTGATCGACGGCCAGCTCACCGGTGGCGTCGCCTTCGGCATCGGCAACACGCTGCTGGAGAGCCTCCAGTACGACGCCGAGGGCCAGCTCCTGACGGGATCGCTGATGGATTACGCGCTGCCGGCGGCCGATCACATGCCCCCCGTCGAGTCCTTCTATCAGGAGGTGCCGGCGCACACGAATCCGCTCGGACTGCGCGGCCTCGGCGAGTGCGGCAATCCCGGGCTGAGCGGCGCCATCGCCAACGCCGTCTGCGACGCCCTCCGAGATCTCGACGTCTCTCTCACCGCGCTGCCGGTTACGCCGGCCCGGGTCTTCGCCGCCATCCGCGCGCGCCGTTGATGACGCCCTGGATCCTCCAGGCGCTCAACGGCCTGTCCATGGGCGCGCTGCTGTTCCTGCTGGCGAGCGGCTTCACGCTCACGTTCGGTCTCGTGCGGTTGGTGAACCTCGCCCACGGCGGCTTCTACCTGCTCGGCGGGTATCTCGGCCTCTCGGTGCTTCGCCTCACCGGAAATTTCTGGCTCGGCCTGCTCGCGGGCGGGGTCGGCATCGTCATCGTGAGCTGGGCGACCGACCGGTTCCTGATCCGGCGCACCCGCGACAACGTGCTCGGCCAGGTGCTGCTCACCGTCGGCGTCGCCTACGTCATCGCCGACGTGTGCCTGTTGACCTGGGGAGGCAACCCGCTGCGCATCCCCCAGCCCGAGTTCGCGCGCGGCCCCATCGATCTGCCCGGAGGGCTCGTCTATCCGCGCTACCGCTTCCTGCTGATCGTCTTCGGCGCCGTGATCGCGCTGGCGCTCGGCCTGCTCTACCACCGCACGCAGCTCGGCGCCATCATCCGCGCCGGCGTGGACGACCGCGAGATGGTGAACGCGGTCGGCGTCAATATCGACCGGTTGTTCGCGCTGGTGTTCGGCCTCGCCGCGTTTCTCGCCGGCCTCTCGGGTGTGGCCGGCGGCGCGTTCCTCACGCTCTATCCCGGCGCCGAGTGGGAGATCCTCGCCTACGCGCTCGTGGTCGTCATCGTCGGCGGCCTCGGGAGCCTGGGCGGCGCTATGGCCGGCAGCGTGATCGTCGGCCTCGTCGATGCGTACGGCCGGTGGCTCCTTCCCGAGTTCTCCTACTTCATGATCTTCGGCCCGATGGCCATCCTGCTGCTCGTGCGCCCCACCGGCCTGTTCGGTCGTGAGGCGTGACGCGGTTGTCCGGTTCGGCGTCGGCGGAGGCACAGGCTCGTGGCGCGCGGCGGCTTGACGCCGGCAGCACCCGGATGTAGACGGTAGCGTATGGAGGGAACGCCACCCGATGACGGAGACGCCGTCGAGAGCGTTGTCGCAGCTCTCGGCGGCGCCTCGGAACCTCCCTCAGGCCCCGACTTTTGCCGGGGCGCGGTGCCAGAAGAGGGGGAGTAGCAGGCGCTCACAGCGCCCACTCCCCCTTAGCACCCAGCTTCTCGGTGCCCATACGCCGTTCAGCTCGCGATACTTCCGCTGCTTCGCGCCGACACCGAACTCGGCAGAGTGCGTCCACGTCGTAGAGCCGCGCTCACCTCGTAAACCCCGGCAGGCGCTTCCCCGGTGCACACCGGCCGAGCGGTGGCTCCGAGCCGTGGGCATCGAAGGAGTGTTATAGTTGCGTGCCGCCACCCCGGCCCCCAGGGTTGACGCACCTGGCGTCGGGACCCCGGTGACAGGCCTTCGATGAAGTCTGTGAGGGTCTGCCCATGAAGCCCGTTCCCCGCATGCCCGCTGACGTTCCCAAGTGCGCGCGTTGCAGCCAACCGATAGCCGACGAGGCGCACGTCTCCCTGGACGGCGACTCGTTTCACGAATGGTGTTGGCAGATCCTCTCGTGTCAGGCGCAGATCGCCGAGTCTCGCAGACTGATCGAGACGGGATACAGCCTCCTCGAGGAGAGCGAGCGCCGCACGTCGAGGGACTCGGCCCGACGCGAGCCGATCTGCTGCGTCTGCGGCAAGACGATCGACGCAGACCAGCCGCGCTACGCCACGGCGGTCGAGAGCATGCACCCGGAGTGTGTTGAAGCGTTCAACAAGAGACAGTTTTCTTCGGGAGGGTCCACCGCCGCGTAACGAACCTGCCAGGAGAGTACCTGCGCGCGTGCTACGCTGCGCCCGCGACGATGAAGCGGAATCTCTTGAGCTGGCGGCGCGCGGCTGCACCGAGCGCGTGGGTCCTCGTCGCGGTGGTGGCGCTGCTGGCGCCGCGTATGCTCGACACCTTCTGGACGAGCCTGCTCATCCAGATCCTGGTCTTCGGCCTCTTCGCGCTCAGCGCGGATCTCTTGATCGGCCACGTCGGGCTCCTGCCGATGGGCCACGCGGCGTTCTTCGCGGTGGGCGCCTACGCCACCGCGATCCTCGAGGTCCGCCACGGCCAGGGGTTCGTGCTCTCGGTCCTGGGCGGACTCGTCGCTGCCACGCTGCTCGCCGTCGTGTTCGGCCTCGCCGTTCGTACGGGCGACGTGTACTTCATCCTGCTCACGCTCGCCCTCGGCAACGTCGTGTGGGGCGCGGCGATGCGATGGACGTCGTTCACGGGTGGTGAGAACGGCGTCAGCAACGTCCCGGCGCCCGTGATCGCGGGCTTCCGGTTCCAGCGGCTCGACGACTACTACTACCTGGTGCTGGCCACGATCGTGGCCTGCGCGCTCGGATACCGGAAACTGATCAGCTCGCCCTTCGGGCTGACGCTGCGGGGCATCCGCGAGAGCGAGAGCCGCATGCGCGCTCTCGGCTATCGAGTGGGCGCCCACAAGCTCGCCGCGTTCGTGCTGTCGGGCGCCCTGGCCGGGCTCGCCGGCGTCCTTTATATCTACTGGAACCGCTTCGTGTCGCCGGCAGCGGCCGGCTTCCTCGTCTCGGCCGAGGCCGTCCTGATGGTCATCCTCGGCGGCTCCGGCACCGTGCTCGGCCCGTTTCTCGGCGCGGCCGTCATCATCCTGATCCGGAGCTATGGCAGCGCGTACTTCGTCGCGTGGTGGATGACGGCGATGGGCCTCGTGTTCATCGCCACCGTGCTGTGGGCGCCTCACGGCCTGCTCGGTGTCACCGAGCGGTTCCGGCAGGGTCGGCGGCTCGAGATGGCGAGCCAGCTCGCGTCGGAGGAGACGCGGCCCTGACGCCGGCGATCGAGACCGTCGCGCTGTCGCGCTCGTTCGGCGGCGTCCACGCCGTCGACGGCGCTTCGCTGCGCGTGCCGGCCGGCCAGCGCCGAGCCATCATCGGTCCGAACGGCGCGGGCAAGACGACGTTCTTCAACTGCCTGACCGGTGTGCTCCGGCCGACGAGTGGCCGCATCCTGCTCTTCGGCGCCGACGTCACGCGGATGCCCGAGTACCGGCGAGCCCGTCTCGGCGTCGGCCGGACCTACCAGATCAGCAACGTCTTCCTCGGGCTCACCGTGCTCGAGAACGTCGCGCTCGCCGTGCACGGCACGAGCCGGCTCAAGTGGATGGTGCACCGCTCCGTCGATCGATTGAGCGACACGCGCGAGCAGGCGCTCGGCGAGCTGGACAAGGTCGGCCTCGCACACAGGCGCGACGTCGTCGTTCGCGCGCTCTCCTATGGCGAGCGGCGCCAGCTCGAGCTGGCGCTCGCGATGGCCAGCCGCCCGCGCGTGTTGCTGCTCGACGAGCCAACGGCCGGCCTTGCTCCGGCCGAGCGCCAGCGCGTGTCGGAGCTGATCGCCGACATCCCACGCGCCGTGACGGTCATCCTGATCGAGCACGACATGAGCGTGGTGATGGGCCTGGCCGACGAGGTGACCGTGTTGCACCGGGGCAAGGTCATGCTCGATGGCCCGCCCGAGGTCATTCAAGGCAACGCCGAGGTCAGAGAGGTCTACCTTGGCCGCCGCTGATTCCCGCCCCGCGGATCTGCTCGCCATCGAGGACATTCACACCTACTACGGCGATTCTTACGTGCTGCAGGGACTGTCGCTTCGTGTCGCCTCGGGGACGATCGTCGCTTTGCTCGGCCGCAACGGGATGGGCAAGACGACGCTCATCCGCTCGGTCGCGGGGCTCACGCCGCCTCGCCGTGGCCGCATCACGTTCCGCGGCAGCGACGTCGTCGGGCTGCCTCCGTACCGGATCGCTCAGCTCGGCATTGCGCTGGTACCCCAGGGCCGGCGGACGTTTCCCTCGCTCACCGTGCGCGAGAACCTCCAGATGCCTCAGAGCACGCTGGCCGGGCTCAGTGGCCGGACCGGACCGGGCGGCCGGGGTCGCGCAGAACGATGGAGCTTGAGCGAGGTGGTGAGAGAATTCCCGCAGATCGGTGACCGCCTCGGTCAGCGCGCCCGCAATCTGTCGGGGGGCGAGCAGCAGATGCTGGCCATCGGTCGCGCGCTGATGGCGAATCCCGATCTCATCTTGATGGACGAGCCGTCGGAAGGGCTCGCGCCGGTCATCGTGCAGCAGCTCGGCGCGATCATGCGGCGGCTCCGCAGCCAGGGCCATTCGATCCTGCTCGTCGAGCAGAACGTCGGCCTGGCCATGGAGGTGGCAGATTACGTGTACGTGATCGCGACCGGCCGCGTGACGTGCGCGGGCACTCCGGCCGAGCTGGACGCGCAACCGGACCTGATGGCCCGCCACCTCGGGATCGAGCGATGACGACGGGGGTGTTCGACGGCATCGTGATCGGCGGCGGCCACAACGGCCTCACGCTGGCCGCGTACATGGTGCGGGCCGGGCAGCGGCCGCTCGTCCTCGAACGCAACCCGTGGATCGGCGGCGGCTGCACGACCGACGAGCCGATCATCCCGGGCTTTCGCTTCAACCTGCACTCGAACTTCTACATCGGGCTCGAGAACGCGCCGTTCCTGCGTGACCTGGAGCTGTGGCGCTTCGGCTTTTCCTACGTCGAGCCGCCCGTCCAGCAGGGGGCGACGTTCCGCGACGGCACCTGCATCGTCATCCACAAGGACGTGGAGCGGACGTGCGCCTCGCTCGCCCGCTTCTCGCGCCACGACGCCGAGGCCTACCGCCACCTGCATGCGACGTGGACGGAGTCGATGCGGCCGCTCTTCACGTCGCTGCTCTACAACGCGCCGCTGGCCCCGGCCGAGCTGCGCGCGCGGCTGACCGGCCCGCAAGGCGCCGATCTGCTCAGCCACGCGCCGCTCTCCCTCTTCGACGCGGTGGATCGCCACTTCGAGGATCATCGCGTGAAGAGCTTCCTCAAGCTCTTCATGCACGTGACGACGGCGGAGAACGAGCCGGGCACCGGCCTGCTCTTCGCCTCCACCATGGCCAACATCACACGGCTGGCCCTGCCCGTCGGTGGCTCCTCGGCGCTGCCGCAGGCGCTCGCCCGCCTGATCGAGGCGCGTGGTGGGCACGTCGAGACCGACGCCGAGGTGCGTGAGATCCGGGTGAAGGGCGGCCGCGCCGTCGGTGTCGAGCTGGCCGACGGCCGGCGCTTCGCGGCGCGGCGCTTCGTGGCCAGCGCGATCGACGCGCCGGCGACGATGAAGCTGGTCGGCGAGTCCGCGTTTCCCGACGAGGTCCGGACCAAGCTCAACGCCTGGTACTGGGGCAGCCACAGCCTGCTCACGATCCATCTCGCGTTGAGCGAGCCGCCATTCTACAGCTCGGCGAAGTTCGATCCCGACATCGACCGCGCGTTCAACCTGTTCATGGGCTGGGACGACACCGAGCAGGTGATCCGCTGCTTCGACCAGTGCCGGCGCAACGAGCTGCCCGATCACCTGATGGGCAACGGGGCCTGCAACACGCGCTTCGATCCGGGCTACGCGCCGGCCGGCAAGCACTCGGCGTTCTGGTGGCCGTTCGCGCCCTACGCGCTGCCCGACGGCCCCGAGGGCTGGGACCGCCGGCGGAAGGAGTACACGGCGCAGCTCCTCGACGTGTGGCGCCAGTACGCGCCGAACCTGACGGACGACAACGTCCTCGCTTCGTACCTTTTCACGCCGCTCGACGTCGAGCGGCGCAATCGCACGATGATCCGCGGCGCGGTCCGAATGGGCGCGTACGTTCCCTCTCAGCTCGGGATCAATCGGCCGCATCCGCTCCTGGCCGGAAACCGCACGCCCATCGAGGGATTGTACCTGTGCGGCTCGTCGAGCCACGGTGGCGGCGTCAACGGTGCGCCCGCCTACAACGCCGCCAACGCCATCGTCGACGATTTGAACCTGTCGCGGCCGTGGATCCCGATCGAGCCGCCGGGCTGGACGGGATGAGGCTCGCCGCGCTCGTCGCGCTCAGCGAGTCGCGACGAGCGGAAGGCCGATCAGCTTCCAGTAGGGGATGGCGACGCCGAGGATCACCACCAGCGTGAGCCCCAGCATCACGAAGCCGAAGCGGCGAACGTCGGCTGTCGTGAAGTAGCCCGTCTGGTACGCGATGAGATTCGTCGCCGTCTGGACGGGATAGAGGATGACGGCGTCCACGACCACGGTGACGATGAGGCCGATCGCCAGTGGATTCAGTCCGGCCGCCGCCGTCGTCGTGGTGACGATCGGGAGCAACAGCGCCAGGCACGCCGCCAGGTTGGTGATGCCGAGGTGCACCACCGTGACGATGACGATCAGCGCGCCCACGAGGGCGAGGGGACTCGTTTGAAGCTCCGTCACCGTGCCGGTGAGGAGACTTCCGAGCCACGGCGCTGCGGTGGTCGAGGTCAGCGCGCTGGCCAGCGACAGCGATGCTCCCACCGTCAGGATGAGCTCCCACGACAGGCGCGCCTCGAGGTCTTTCCACCCGAAGACGCCGATGCCCGGCGCGACGAGCAGGAGCGCCGCCAGCAACGCAGGAATCGACGGGTTCAAGCCGTGCCAGGCATCGGTGAGCCAGAGCGTGGTCGTGAGCAGGAGAACCACCAGCGTGCGACGCTCGGGGCCGGTGAGCGGCGTGTGGACCGCGCGCTCGGCGACGGGACGGTGCTCGAGGCCCGCCGCGCGTGAGGTCAGCCACAGCGCGATCGCGCCGAGCGTGAGCAACGCGTAGTACGGCACCGCCATCAGCACGAACCAGCGCAGCCACGAGAAGCCGCCGAGCAGCGAGGCGGCCGTCATCGACGCGATGCCGCCGGTGAGCAGCGCCGAGGAGGCGAGCGGGTTCAGGACGCCCAGCGTGAGCATGACCGCGCGGGCCCGCCCGTCGGTCGGCCTCAAGCCCATCGCGTCGAGTGACTCGCGATAGGCGGGGATGAGGATCGCATTGCGAGTGATCGCCGACGGCAGGAACACCGCCATGGCCGGGAGGCTGACCAGGAGTTGGGCGTAGAGTCTTCCCGGTCGGCCGCGCGCTCCGGCCAGGAGCTGGCGTGCGACGCGCGCGGCGAGGCCCGTGCGCTCGACCGCGATGGCGATGGCCACGCCACCGATCAGGAAGAAGACGACGGGAAACGCGAAGCCGCCGAAGACCTGCGTGGGCCGCAAGCCGGGCACCGTGCCGAGCAGGACGAGCGCGAGCAGCGACGTCACGCCGAGCGGCGCGGCGTCGAGCGCCCACAGGAGCGCCATCGCGGCGGCGATGCCGAGGACGGTCTGTCCGGCCCGATCGAGGCCGGCGGCGGGCGGCAGCACGCGGCACGCCGCGAAGACGAGCAGGGCCGCCGTCCAGATGAGCCGCCGCGAAGAGATCATTGATTTGTCGCTGTCCCGGCGTTTCTATACCAGCGGAGGCGCGCCATGACAATGCTCTCGCTGAGTGATGTCTCGCGCGACTTCATCACGCGCGGCAAGACGATCCAGGCGATGGCGGGCGTGAGCCTCGACGTGAGCGCCGGCGAGTTCCTGACCGTCGTCGGCCCCAGCGGCTGCGGCAAGTCGACGCTGCTCAACATCGTGTGCGGGCTGCTCGCGCCGAACATCATCCGCACGCTCATGTACGACCCCGAGGTCATCCTGATGGACGAGCCGTTCGGCCCGCTCGACGCCCAGACGCGACTGCTCTTGCAGGATCAACTCCTCAAGCTGTGGGATGGAGCGCGCAAGACGATCGTCTTCATCACTCACGACCTGGGCGAGGCGGTCGCGCTCGCCGACCGCGTCGTGGTGATGACGGCGCGGCCCGGCACGGTCAGGCGCATCTGCCCGGTACCGCTCGAGCGCCCGCGCGACGTCTTTCACCTCCACGACGACGAGCGCTTTCGCCAGACCTACGACACGCTGTGGGACGATCTCGAGGCCGAGGTCAGGAGAGCGCCCGCGTGAGGCTCCGGCTGCTCGCGTGGCGGCTGGGCTTCGGGCTCGCCGTCCTGGTGCTGTGGGAGGCCGCGGCCGGACGCGTCATCGATCCGTTCTGGTTCTCGAGCCCGCTGCGCATCGCGCGTCACCTGATCGAGTGGGTGAGGGAGGGGACGCTCTTCGGCCACCTGCTCGTCACGCTGCGCGAGACGTTTCTCGGGTTCGTGCTCGGAAGTGTGGCAGGCATCGCCGTGGGCGTGGCGCTGTCGCGGCTCGAGTTCGTCGCCAGGGTGCTCGATCCGTTCATCGTGGCCGCCAACGGCATCCCGCGGGTGGCTTTGGCCCCGCTCTTCATCATCTGGTTCGGGATCGGCGAGCTGTCGAAGATCGTGCTGGCCAGCACGCTGACGTTCTTTTTGACGTTCTACGGGACGTTCTCCGGGCTGCGCGCGGTGGAGCCGGCCTACCAGGAGATCGCGCGGGTCATGGGTGCGAGCGAGCGCCAGATCTTCTTCAAGGTGAGCCTGCCCGCCGCCTCGCCGTGGATCGTCTCGGCGCTCAAGGTCGGCGTGCCGTTCTCGCTGATCGGCGCCATCATCGGCGAGTTCATGGCCGCCTCGCGCGGGCTCGGCTACATGATCCAGTTCAGTACGAACCAGTTCGACACGACGGCCGCCGTCAGCGGAATTCTCGTCCTCATGGTCTGCGTGATGCTCTTCAACGGCGTGCTGAACCGGCTGGAGCGCTACGTGCTGCGCTGGCGCCCGCGCGAGCGCACGGCCTCGGCGCGAGAGCTCCAGTAGCGCATGTGAGCCCGACTCGGACGCTTTCGTTGAGCGGGTTTCTCGGTGTCAGGGTACGAGGACGATCTTGCCGTGGGCGCCCGAGGACATCACGACCTCGTGGGCGCGAGCCGCCTCCTTCAGCGGAATCTCCTGGGCCACGACCGGACGCAAGCTTCCATTGGCCAGGCCAGCGCCGAGCGCCGCCTGGATGGCGGCCATCTCAGGCTCCGGCGTGTTCCACAGCACCATGCCGAGGATGGCCGCGTCGCGCACCATCGCTTGGCGCGCGTTGATCTCCACGTTGCCGCGGTTCCCGATGACCACGATCCGGCCGCGGAGGGCGAGCACGCCAAGGTCACGATCGAGGTTGACGTTGGCCAGCATCTCCATCACGAGGTCGACCCCGTGGCCCTCAGTGATCGCCTTGATCTCGTCGAGATAGTTGGCCTTCGAGTGATCGAGCACGTGATGTGCACCCTCGGCGACCACGAGCCGGCGGCCCCGCTCCGAGCCCGCGGTGCCGATGACGCGAAGACCGTGGGACCGAGCGAGCTGAACACACGCGATGCCGACCCCGCCGCTGGCACCGTGAACGAGAACCCACTCACCCGGGCGTGCTTCCGCGCGCTGGAACAGGGAGCGATAGGCCGTCGCGTACGCCACGTGGACGGCGGCGCCTTGAGCGAATGAGTTGCGCTCGGGAAGCGGCTGGATCTGGGACGCCCCGCAGACGGCCAGTTCCGCACACGTCCCCTGCAGAGGCCCATTGATCGTGCCTGTCACGTAGACGCGGTCGCCGGTCTTCCACCCTCGCACACCTGAGCCGAGTTCGACGATGACGCCGGCGCCTTCCCCGCCCGGCACGTAGGGGGGCGTGGGAAGCAGTGCATAGCTCCCCGAGCGCACGTAGGTGTCGGCGGGGTTCACCCCGGAGGCTTTGATCTGCACGAGAACCTCACCCGTGCCCGGCTTCGGAGTAGGCACCTCGTCGAGCTGGAGCACGTGCGAGGGGCCGAACTGGTGAGCGCGAATGGCTTTCATCGCTTCCCTCTTCTCGGACGCCCTACTTCACTTTCGTGACCGGCTGGTCCGGGTGAGCTGGATTCGCCACGAGCCGCCGACGCTGACAATCGACGAACAGGTCCAGCTTCTCGAGCACCGTTTGCCCGATGAGCACTTCGTCACCCAGAACGAGCGCTTCATCGAGCGTGTCTCGACCCTCGAGCTCGAGCACGAGGGGCTCCGTGACGCTCACGGCTTCCTTACGTCCGTCGGCATACTCGGCCATCCGTTGGCCGCGAGCGGCAAGGCCGAGGCGAGCGACGACGTGGGGAGGCAAGATCGTGCGAACCGCTCCGGTGTCCACGAGGGCAACAGCCTCGTAGGTTCGGACCTCCTCGGGCTTCAGCAGTCCACGCCGGACCATCGCCTCATCGACGGCGTTCGTCAGCTTGGCTTTCACGCGAACCTCGCCCATGCCGGAGCGCACTATCAATCCTCTGTACTGAGCGTTCAATTGTGGACTTGATGATACGCCACCACGTGCTCACATCGTCGGGCTGGCGAACTCTCCACCGAGCGCGACCAGCGCCCACGGCCCGCCCTGGGTGTCCCAGCTGAACCCGATGTGGGCGGCGAGGGCGTGCTGGTCGCGGAAGAGGCGCTGGATCGGATAGCGGTCGTAGATGCCGTTGGCGCCGGCCAAGGCGTGGAGCGTGTCAATCGTCTCCGTGCATTGCTCCATCGCCCACGCGACGTTGCGCTTGAAGCGCAGCTTCTCCTCGAGCGTGGGCGCGCGACCCTCGTGGGCGATGCGCGCGGCATCGACGCAATCCGTCCGGATCACGAGATGCGCGGCGTCCAGCATCGCTCCGGCGCGCGCGACGCGAAGCTGCACGGCCTGGAAATCGCGCATGCGCATTCCGGTGTAGTTGGTGCTGCGCTCCTTGATCGCATCGATCGTCAGCTCGAGCGCGGCCTGGGCGTTGCCGACGCCGGCGCCGGCCAGACAGTGCGAGCCCAGCGCCGACAGCGGCACGCGGAACAGCGGGTTCGTGGTGACGCTGGCGCCCGGGAATTCGTTGCCGCCGCGCGCCAGGTACATGGAGAGCGCGCGGTGCTCGGGGACGAAGAGCTCGCTGGCTTTCACCGACTTCGATCCGGTGCTGCGCATGCCCAGCACGTGCCAGTCGTCCACGACCTCGTACTCGCCGCGCGGGACGAGACACATCCGGTGATCGACGACGCGCTCGCCGTCGCGCACCATGACGGCCAGCATGTTCCAGTCGGACACGTCCACCCCGCTCGAGAAGTTCCAGAAGCCGCTCACGACGAAGCCCCCGTCCACGCGGCGCCCGCGCCCCTGCGGGTAGGCGATGCCGGACGCGATCAGGGATTCGGGATTCTTGCCCCAGACCTCCTCCTGAGCACGCTCGTCGTAGAGGGCGAGCATCCAGTGGTGAATGCCGAGGTTGGCGACGTTCCAGGCGGTCGAGGCGCAGCCGCGGCCGATCTCGGCGGGGAGATCGAAGATCGCCTCGAACGGGAGCTCCATCCCACCCCAGCGCTTAGGCTGGTGAAAGCGGAGCAGTCCGGTGCGGTGCAGATCCTCGAGCGTTTCCTTCTGCATCTCGCGCCCGACCTCGGCGCCGTCGGCCCGCTCGCGCAGGACGGGGACGAGGGCGCGGGCTCGCGCCATCGCCTCGTCGTACGTCACGTCGGTGAAGCTCGGAGACCTGGTCACGCCCTCATCCCGGCCACCTGCGGCATCTTCGAGTAATTCTCACCGCCCCAGTCTTTCACGTCCTTGAGCCCGAAGAAGTTCAGCTCGATGGTGAGGCCGTTCGGGTCCTTGACGAAGATCTGGTAGAGGTCGAACTCGGGGAGTGAGCGCGGCTGGAAGTCGACCCCGCGCTCCTTGAACCGCCGGATGAAGCCACCGGGCTCGGTCGCCACGAACGCGATGTGGTCGACGACGCCGGCGTGGTCGGTCACGGCGCCCTTGGGCGTGCCGAGGTAATAGAGGTCGGCGTGGTCGATCCCGTCCTGGCCCATGTGGACCTGGATCTTGCCGTTCACCCCGAGCCAGTATCCGGGGAAGGGGAAGGTCGGCCGCGGCATCACCTCGAAGCCCAGCACGTCGCAGTAGAACTTCTTCGTCTGCTCGAGGTCGTTGGCCCGCACGAAGTAGTGATTCAGCTCTGTCAGCGGCATGGTTGCCTCCTGGTCGTGCGGGATAGTATATGCCCCGAGGAGGAGCCGATGGACCCGAACGCCAAGAAGACCGCGCTCCGAATGATCCCCTACGGCCTCTACGTCCTCACGGCGGGCAACAAGGGCGGACAGGTGGCCGCGGCCACGGTGAACTGGGTGACCCAGGCATCGTTCGAGCCGCCCCTCGTCGCGATCGGCGTCAAGGCTGACTCGCACGCTCACGCCCTCATCAAGGAGAACAAGGCGTTCGCCCTGAACGTCCTGGGCAAGGGACAGCAGGCGCTCGCCTTCACGTTCTTCAAGCCGGCCGAGCTGAAGGGCGACCGGATCTCGGGCGAGCCGTTCCGTCCCGGGGCGACGGGCTCGCCGATCCTCACCAACGCGCCCGCCTTCATCGAGTGCACGCTCGAGGCGGCGGTCGAGAAGGGCGATCACTCCGTCTTCGTCGGAAAGGTCGTGGAGGTCGGGCTCAGCAAGCCGCCCGACGGCCGCGCCGACGATGCGACGCTGTGGCTGAAAGACCTCGGCGACAAGGTCTTCTACGGGGGCTAGCCGGTCTACTTCGGCAGGAAGTCGTTGGTGACGAGCTTCTCGTAGGGGATCTTCGTCTTGATGGCGCCGATCTTCAGCATGAAGCTCTCGGTCAGCTCGACCGCGCGCGGAGTGATGCGGCCGTCGCGCGGGATGCCCTGCCGGACTTTCTCGACGCCGTCGGCCAGGACCTTGTCCTCGACGCGGCCGAGGAACGGCTTCATCGAGGGCACGGCAGCCTCGGCCGGGTGATCGAGCAGCCAGCCACTGGCCTTGAGGAGCGCGCGCACCATCTTGCGCACGGTCTCCGGATTTTGACGGGCGTACTCGGGATGGACGATGACGGCGTTCATCATGAACTCGGCGAAGTCCGGGTCCTCGCCGGCGGCGTTGTCCACGATCATCACGCCGATGCCGCGCGCCACCGCGGCATCGGGAATGGGCGTGCCGGTCGCGAAGGCGTCGATCTTGCGCTGCTCGAGAGCCAGCACCATCGCGGGGCCGCTGCCGATACCGATGAGCTGCACGTCCTTCTGGGGATCGATCCCGGCCTTCTGGAGGTAGTAGAGCATCACCTGGTAGGAGAACGAGCCGACCGCGACGCCCGAGAGCTTGAGGCCCTTGAGCGCCTTGATCTTGTCGGCGAGTGGAGTCTTCTCGGTGATGCCCTTCTCTCGCGCCACGTCCTTGTGCATGACCACGTTGATGGCGTTGCGGTTCATGATGGCGGCCGTGGCGAGGAGCGGCTGGCCCTTCTCGAACGCCTGCATCTGATACGTCCCGGGCGTCACGCAGAACTGAGCATCCCTGGCGATGAGCGCCTGCAGGCTGCCGCCGCCGGAGACGGTGACGATCTCGACGCCGAGGCCCTCGTCGGCGAAATAGCCGGCGGCCTTGGCGTGATAGAGCGACGCGAACGTCACCGCGGCCGCCGGAATCGTGACCTTGATCTTCTCGGCGGCGGGCGCGGACGTCGGCCAGATGAGCGCGATGAGCACGACGACGGCAATCAGGCGAGCCTCCCCAGACGAGGCCCTGCTCGCGTGATCGCGCCCGTCGTCGGAATGCGCTGGCATCGAGGTCATCGACTTTACCTAACTTTACCTGGCGGAAAAAGGCGGTTTACCAAGGCCCCGCACACTTTCCTGCGACGGGAGACGTTCTCCAACGCCCCGTCGGGGAAAGGAGCAGCAGCCATGAGCGACACGACACAGACCTCTCCGCCTTCGACCTCAGGTGGCGACAACCCGCGCCGGCGTTTCTTCTGGCGCGCGGCCATCGCGACGGTCATTGCCGGCCTGGCGGCTATTATCGGTACCAGGGCGTTTGCCCACGGTGGCGGCTATTGCGGATGGCACCGCGGCGGATTCATGGGTGCCACGCTCGATCCCGCGACGCTGGATACGCATCTCGACCGCGCGCTCAAGCACCTGTATGTCGAGATCGATGCCACTGACGCGCAGAAGCAACAGCTCGGCCCGATCGTGAAGACCGCGGCGCAAGATCTGCTGCCGCTGCGGGCCAGGATGTACGACGCTCGCCGGCAGGCGGTCGAGCTGTTGTCGCAGCAGCACGTGGACCGCGCCGCGCTCGAGTCCCTTCGGGCAGATCAGCTGAAGCTGGCCGAGAATGCATCGCAGCGCCTCACTCAGGCGCTCGCCGATGTGGCCGACGTGCTCACACCAGAACAGAGACAGCAGCTCGCCGAACGCATCAACCGCCGGCACGGCCACCGCGAGTAAGCTAACGATGTGACGACGCCGCACATCCTGATCATCGAAGACGATGCCCGCCTCGCCGAGATGGTGTCCGAATATCTCGGCAAGGCGGGCTTCCGCGTCGCCGTCGCCTCGGAAGGCCGGGCCGGGCTGGAGCGGGTGACGCGGGAGCCGTTCGATGCGCTGGTGCTCGACCTCATGCTGCCCGACATGGGCGGGCTCGACGTGTGCCGGCAGCTCCGCGCGAAATCCGACCTCCCGGTGCTGATGCTGACCGCGCGGGGCGAGGCGATGGATCGCGTCGTCGGCCTGGAGATGGGCGCCGACGACTATCTACCCAAGCCGTTCGAGCCTCGAGAGCTGTTGGCCCGCCTGCGCGCGATCCTGCGTCGCGGGCGGTCTGGCGGCCCGGCGAACGTGCTGCGCTTCGGCCGACTGGAGATCGATCGCGACGCCCGCATCGTGCGCCTCGAGGGCACAGAACGCGCCCTCACCGGGTACCAGTTCACGTTGCTGGTCGCGCTGGCCGAGAAGGCTGGCCGCGTCTTGTCTCGAAATGCCCTGATGGATCTCGTCAAGGGCGAGGCCCTCGAAGCGTTTGACCGATCGATCGACGTCCACATTTCGCGCATCCGTGCGGCGATCGAGGACGACCCGAAGCGGCCGCGTCGCATTCTCACCGTGCGTGGGGCTGGCTACGTGTTCGCCAAGCAGCAGGACTGATGCGCCGGCTCTATCTGCGCATCTATCTCGCCGTGCTTGTCAGTCTTGCGGTGTTCGCGCTTTGCGCGGGACTCGTGTGGCGCCAGTTCGGCGACGCCGGCCCGGCGAGCCACGCCTTCGACGTCGCCGGGACGCTCGCCCAGAACGTGCTGCCTCCCGCCGGGGCGCCGAAGGCCGAGCAGCAGGCGGCGCTCGAACGGCTCGCCGAAAATCTGCGGGCTGACGTCGCACTGTTCGCCGCCGATCGCTCACTGCTCGCGACCGTCGGCGAGCCGTTGCCAGCGCCGAACACGGCGCGCGAGCGCAGTGGCTGGCAACACCGCTGGGGTGGCCCTCCCGCCGGCGCGCTCCACCTGCCCGACGGCCGGTGGCTCGTCGCGAGCGTGCCGCGCGGCCACCGGCATCCTGGATTCCCCCTGTTCCTCGTGGTCGCGCTGCTCGCGCTCGCCGTCGGGGTTGGCGCCTATCCCGTCGTGCGCCGGCTGACCGCGCGGCTGGAGCGTCTGCAGGCAGGCGTTGAGTCGCTCGGCGCCGGGGACCTCTCGGCCCGAGTGAAGGTCGAAGGTCACGACGAGGTGGCGCGGCTGGCCGAGAGCTTCAACCGGGCCGCCGACCGCATCGAGGGGTTGGTCAGCGCGCACAAGTCGCTCCTGGCCAACGCCTCGCACGAGCTGCGCACGCCGCTCACGCGCATCCGCATGGCGGTGGAGCTGATGAGGGAGGGCACTGACTCACGGCGCAAGCGTGACGTCGAGCGCGACATCGCCGAACTCGACGCGCTGATCGACGAGATCCTGCTGGCCAGCCGCCTGGACGTCGTGACCGAGCGCGGAGCGGAGGAGGACGTGGATCTGCTCGCGCTCGCGACCGAGGAGTGTTCGCGATACGAAGACGCCGAGGTCGAGGGCCAGCCGGTCACCGTGCGCGGCGACCCGCGACTGCTCCGCCGGATGACGAGAAACCTGCTGGAGAACGCCAGGCGCCATGGCGCGCCGCCAATCGAGGTGCGCGTGAACCGCGCCGACGGCATGGCGGAGCTGCGCGTCTCCGACCACGGACCAGGCATTCCGGACGCCGAGCGCGAAGATGTGTTCCGACCGTTCCACCGGTTCGCAGGCGGCGGGGACCGCGGGGGCACCGGATTGGGGCTGGCGCTGGTCCGCCAGATCGCGCGCCGTCATGGTGGCGACGCGCGCTATCTGGGCCGTGAACCGTCCGGAAGCTGCTTCGTCGTCAGCCTGGACGCATCTCTCAGCCCCGCACGATGAGCGACACGTGCTCAGACCCTCTCGACGATGTGCAGGCCACGCTGGCGATCGATCAAGTACATGAGGCCCCGGCTGTCGTAGCAGACGTCGTTGCTGCAGACGCGACTGGCGCCGTCGGGCACCGGCGGCACGAACGACGCGACCTCGCGCGGAGCGTGGGGCTTGCTGATGTCCACGATCCTGAGGCCGTGAGCGAACCAGGCCACCGGGATCTCGGTGCCGCGCACTTCTTCGGCGGGCTGGTGGCAACCGGTGAACTCGGGCTGCGGCGAGCCGTCGATCCCGTCGACCTGAAAGCTGGCGAACGGTGTGGGTCGGGTCTCGTCGGTGATGTCGACGAGCCAGAGGAAGGACGACGTGGCGTCCTTGGTGAGACGCAGGACGTCTTCGTCGGCGACCAGCATGATCTGACGTCCCATGAGCGGGAAGGGGACGGGCAGCGTCGTGTGGGTCGGCCACGGAAAGGGAGGACTCCAGTCGAGTCCTGACACGTAGCGCGGCTTTCCCATGTCCTCGATGTCGAGGATCACGAAGCCGCCGTGCCAGTACGAGACGTAGAGCCGGTTGCCGCGACGGATCGGGTGATGGCAGCGGTGGGCGCGGCCCTCCCAGCTCGGCGTCTCGCCGCCCGCGATCCACTGGCCCGGCATCCACCAGCGCCCGACTTCTTCAGGCTTCGCCGGGTCCTTGAGGTCGAGGATCATCACGATGTTGCCGCGATAGCCGTCGAGATCGGGGGAGAGATACGCGTAGCGTCCGTCGAAGGTGAAGCGATGGAGGCCCTTCCACTCGACGAAGGTGATCTCGCGTGGGCGCTCGGGGTGACTCACGTCCCAGATACCGAGGCCGCCACGAAAGTCGGGCGAGACCTCGGTGCGGGGCGGCGCTTCGCGGTTGACCAGCATCACGCCGTCCACCGCGCGCACCTTGTGCGAATGCACGCCGGCCGGAATCGTCACCTCGGCGAGCTTTCGCGGCCGCGCCGGATCGCTCACGTCGACGATGGTGGTCCCGTGCGGCGCCTTCATGTGGGCGACGAACGCCGTCGTCCCGCTCACGACCACCTGGCCGCCGCCCGGACAATCGAAATACCCGACCTGCCGGATGCCTCGCGCTTGCGTCATGACGCCTCCCTCGGCCCGGAAGGATAGCGCAAGACGTCCGGAATATAATGTCGGGCGTGAAACCACATGTGCTCGAGTTCGGTATGGGCGTCGACGTTCACGGGCAGGATTCCACCAAGGCGGCCTGTCGCGCGGTGTCGGATGCGATCCGGCACTCGAGCCTGCCCTTCTTCCGTGACATTCGCGAGCGGGGCGGTCGGATGTTCGTGGACGTGACCGTCGCGGTTCCGGATCCCGCGTCGGTCGACATCGAGCAGGTCAGGCGCGAACTGCCTCACGGGGAGGTCACAATCCGCCCGGTGGCGGGCGGGCTGCGCGTTCCCGCCTCCGACACCATCATCGCGTGCGTCGCCATCACCGTCGGCATCGAGGAGGGAGAGGCCCGGTGATCGCCGTCAGGCTGGTTCTCGCCCTCGCACTGATCCTGGCCACGAGCGCCGTCGCCGCGGTCGACCGCGGGCCGATCAGGATCGGGATGCTGGTGCCCCAGACGGGGCCGCTGGCGGCGAACGGCAAGGAGATGGAGAACGGCTTCAGGCTCTACCTCGAGGAGCAGGGCCAGCGCATCGGCGGACGTGAGATCAAGCTGTTCGTCGAGGACACCGAGGCCAAGCCGGCCACCGCGCTCACGAAGGCGCGGGCGCTCATCGAGAGCCAGAGCGTGCAACTGCTCGTCGGGCCGCTCAGTACGGCCGAAGCCTATGCGCTCCTGCCCTACATCGAGGCGCGAAAGATCCCGACGCTCTCGCCCACCGTCGCCGCTGAGGACCTGACGCAACGCCGCCGCAGCCAGTACGTCGTGCGCACCGGGTGGTCGGCGGGCCAGCCCGCGCATCCGTTCGGTCCGTGGGTCGTCGAGACGCTCAAGTATCGGAAGATCGCGATCGTCGCCCAGGACTTCGCGTTCGGCCACGAGTCGAGCGCCGCCTTCCAGCGAACGTTCGAGGAGGCGGGCGGTCAGATCGTGCAAAAGCTCTTCGCGCCGCTCGGCACCGCCGACTACGGGCCGTATCTCGCCCGGCTGCGGCGTGACGTCGACGCGGTCTACGCGGCCGCTGCGGGCGCCGACGCGCTGCGCTTCGTGCGCCAGTACGCGGACGCCGGGCTCAAGGAGCGCCTGCCGCTGATCGGCAGCGGCAACTTCACCGACGAGCACGTGCTCCGCAACATGGACGACACCGCGCTCGGCATCGTGACCGCGCTGCACTACTCGGCGGCGCTGGCCACGCCCGCCAACCAGCGCTTCGTCAAGGCCTACGAAGCGCGCTTCAACCAGATGCCATCGTATTACTCGGAAGGGCCCTACGCAGCGGGAAGCGCGCTCAAGGCCGCGCTCGACGCCGTGGGGGGCGAGATCGAGGACGTGCCGAAGTTCCTGGCCGCGCTCCGCAAGGTGAACATCACGGACGCGCCGCGCGGGCCGATCACCTTCGACGATTACGGGCATCCGATCCAGAACATCTACGTGCGGCGGGTGGAGCGCGTCGACGGCAAGCTCCAGAACACCGTGATCCACACGTTCCCCAAGGTCTCCCAGTTCTGGACCTACAAGCCGGACGAGTACCTGAAGAATCCCGTCTACTCACGGGACTGGCCGCCCTGCAAGGCGTGCTGAGCGCGCGGAGGAGATGACGAAGATGGTGGCGACGTGACCGGCCTCGGCCTCCGGCGGCTGCAGCACCTCGTCCTCTACGTCGCCGACGTCGAGCGCAGCGTGCGGTTCTACGTCGACGTGCTCGGCTTCGAGATCCAGCGCAGGTATCCGAAGGCGGCGTTCCTGAAGATCCCGGGAACGGTCGACGATCATCACCTCGGCCTCTTCGAGGACCCCGGTGTCGGTCGACCTGACGAGCACGTTGCGCGCATGTACCACGCGGCCTGGGAGGTCGGCGAGCTGACGGATCTGGCGCGGGCGCGCGAGCGGCTCATCGCGGCGCGCTCCCTGGTCGGCCAGTCCGATCACGGCACGAGCCTGTCGCTCTACGCCAAGGATCCCGATGGCCTGGAGTTCGAGCTCTTCTGGACGGTGCCGAACGGCCAGCCCGCCGGCACGCGCCCGCTCGATCTGGAAGCCGAGCTCGCCCGCGGGAGGACCGCGCGGGTCTGACTCGTCGTGGGCAGAGCCCGTCTGGACCGGGATGGCAGGCGGCGTGTAGAGTACAAGGCGTCGCGAGATCAGCGGACCAATACCGGAGGACACGATGGGCAACTCAGCTCGAACACCGCGCGGGATCAATCACGTCGTGCTCAACGTGACCAACCTCGAGGTCTCGCACCGCTTCTGGACCGAGACCATGGGCTTTCGCTGCGTCGCCGCGCTGAAGCAGGAGCCCGGCCGCCCACGCCCCAAGATGCGCTTCTACTCCGGCGTCGATTCGAGTGGCGACGTCACCCATCACGATCTGGCCCTGATGGAGATCAAGGCGCCCGCCACCAACGGCGGCAAGAGCGAGGCGTGGACGCTGCAGGGCCGCGGCGTCGGTCTGAACCACGTCGCCATCGCCTGGCCCGATCGTGAGTCGTGGCTCGCCCAGATCGAGTTCATGCAGGAAAAGGGCGTGCCGTTCCTGCGCCGGGTCAACCACGGGATGACCCACAGCGTGTACATCGAGGATCCCGATGGTCATGGGATCGAGGTGCTCTACGAGCTGCCCCGCGAGGTGTGGGAGCACGACATCGACGCCGCCCAGAACTACGTCGAGAACCTTCCCACCGCCGGCGCCGAAGCCCTCGTGGACCGGACGGACAATCCGGTGTTCGAGGGGACGCGATGAGCGACAAGCTCCTGCTCGAGAAGGATGGCCCGATCGGCTGGATCGTGTTCAACCAGCCGGAGAAGCGCAACGCGGTGAGCCAGGAGATGTGGGAGCTCATGCCGGAGTACGTCAACGACCTGGCCAAGGACGAGGCCATTCGCGTGGTCATCCTCCGCGGCGGCGGCGACCAGTCGTTCGTGTCGGGCGCCGACATCTCCCAGTTCAAGGACAAACGCAAGAACATGGCCGACGAGGAGGAGTACCGGCGGATCTCGGCCCGTGGCCAGGACTCGCTCACCACGCTGCAGAAGCCGCTGATGGCGATGATCCACGGCTATTGCGTGGGCGGTGGGGTCGGCGTCGCGCTGACCTGCGACATCCGCATCGCGTCCGATGATGCACGCTTCGGCATTCCCGCGGCGCGCCTCGGCCTCGGCTATCACTATCGCGGCATGGACAAGCTCATGGCTCTGGTCGGCCCCGCCTACACCAAGGAGATCTTCTTTTCGGGGCGCACGGACTTCAGCGCCCAGGATGCGCTCCGCATGGGGCTGATCAACCAGATCATTCCCAAGGCCGAGCTGGAGAAATTCACGCGTGACTACGCGCTGAAGATCGCCCAGAACGCGCCGCTCACCCTGCGCTCGGCCAAGGAGACGGTGAACCAGCTCCTGCGGCCGGCCGGCGAGCGTGACCTCGGCCTGCTCGACACGCTGATCGCCGACTGCTTCAACAGCCAGGACTATCAGGAAGGCGTCAAGGCGTTCGGCGAGAAGCGCCGTCCGAAGTTCCAGGGACGCTGACGACCGCGTAGCGGAGCTGGCCGCCAGGGCGTAGCGCGTCGAACGGGTAGCACGTCAGCAGCACGAGACGGGCCGCGCCGGCGCCCGTGCCGATGACGGCCGTGCGCGCGTCGATCACGAACGCCTCGTCCACCACGAAGCGCGCGGCGTGCCCTCCCATCGTCTCGACGACAATCTCGTCTCCCGACTTCAGATGCTGCAAGAAGCGGAAGTGGGTGTCGCGGTGGCCGGTGACGACCGCGACTCCCGGCGCACCGGGTACGGCCGTGCCCGAGACGAGGCCGGGGCCGAAGGCCAGCGCACTGCCGGTGGCGCCGGCGAGCACGAT
>Ga0209157_1000654_pt1 | contig 29242 bp, 25 predicted proteins | sample GraSoiAngelo_135_FD_185892 | JGI IMG/M metagenome (GOLD analysis project Ga0209157, IMG submission 185892) | Grasslands soil microbial communities from the Angelo Coastal Reserve, California, USA - 14_0929_05_40cm (SPAdes) (version 2) | ecosystem: Environmental > Terrestrial > Soil > Grasslands ...
CACGCGTCGCACGCACGCGATCGACTCGGAGCCGGTGCCCGTGCGCGATGGCCCCGGCGTACCGGCGCCGCGCCCGACCGACACCATGCTCACGCTGCGCGACGTCACCTTCACCTATCCCGGCCGCCGCCGGCCGGCACTGGCCGGCGTGTCACTCAGCGTGCCCAGCGGCAGCACCGTCGCACTCGTCGGCTCCTCGGGCGCGGGCAAGACGACGATCGCGCATCTCTGCCTGCGCTTCTGGGATCCCGACGCGGGCGAGATCCGGCTGGCCGGTCACGACGTGCGGGCGTGGCAGCTCGACGATCTCCGGCGTCAGATCGCGCTCGTCGCTCAGGACACGTACCTCTTCAACGACACGCTCCGCGCCAACGTGCTGCTCGCGCGCCCGACGGCGTCCGACGCGGAGCTGCGCGCGGCGCTCGACCGCGCGTCGCTCGGTGATCTGATCGAGTCGCTGCCGGAGGGCGCCCACACCGTGGTGGGCGAGCGCGGCCTGCAGCTCTCGGGCGGACAGCGTCAGCGGGTGGCCATTGCACGGGCGTTCCTCAAGGACGCGCCGGTCCTGATCCTCGACGAGGCGACGTCGCATCTCGACGCGGTGAACGAGGCGGTCGTGCGCGACGCCCTGGACGCGCTCGCACGCGGCCGGACGACGCTCGTGATCGCGCATCGCCTCTCGACCGTTCGCAATGCCGACCTGATCGCGGTCCTTCACGAAGGGCGTGTCGCCGAGACGGGCGGTCACGAGGATCTGCTGGCGGCGGGCGGGTTCTACGCGCGCCTGGTTTCGCGTCAGGCCCTTGTGGGCGCTGACTCCGCTCCAGGCAGGAACTAAGGGGCTGGCGCGGATGACGACTGGATACGCGCCGCGACAAGAAGCTGCGCGCGAAGACGATTCCTCCTGGTACCTGACGACCCGGCTGCGTCTGCTGCCGCCACGATCAGCGCCGCCTCCCTATACGAGAGTCCGATCATCTCGGCCGCCCTCAGCCAGTCGCCGATGCTGAAGGTCACGCCGGTGCGATTGTGTGCGACGCCCGTGACCGCGCAGACTTCGGTCTCCTGCGCGCGCGCTCGAATCTTCCCGCAGGAGTCGATGTACCACTGATGCGGCGTCTCGGCGAGCCAGCCAAGAAGTTCTCCATAGCCGGCGACGGTCGGGGTGGGGCGAACAGCCCTCGCCACGCTGCGACCAATCGTCGTCCAACCATATGCACCTCCAGGCGGCCTCTGATTCTCGTTGAGGCCCGTGACGGCCACGTGTGCGCCCACGATGTCACGAGCCTTCTCCGTCAGCATCCTGGAGATCTCGTCGGTCGAGAGCGTCGAGCCGATGGCGAATGACGCCGACGCGAGCTTTTGAAGCTAGCTCGCGTGAGTGGCGCGAACCGCGGCCTGGGCGCGGATCCGTGAGGTCCGGTCGCTCACGATGAGCAAGAGGCAGAGCATCACGGCAAAGCTGAGCAGGAACTCTGCGTCTCGGAGGACGAACGTGCCGACGGGCGGGAGGAAGAGAAAGTTGAACGCGGCCACGCTCAGCGCCGCGGTCATGATCGAGGCTCCACGCCCCAAGCGCATCGCCACGATGATGATCCCCAGCAGATACACCATGACGATGTTCGCCGCGCGGAGATACGGAGAGAGTATCCAGGCGATACCCGTGCAGCGCGACGGTGAGGACCGATGCGCCGCCGTCGCGTCGTGAGGAGGAAGATATGTCATACCGAGCCCTTACCCCCGCGCTGGTTGTTTTCCTGATGACCAGTCCCGCCGTTGCTGCGAACATGGCCAGGTACTCTGGCAGCATTGTTGCGGTGAACCCGGCGAAGCACACGGTCACGTTAGAGGAAGTGGGGCCGTGGACCTCACAGCACAGCACGCTCGTGAAGCGGTCGGTCGAGATCGGCCCGTCGACGAGATTCGAACTGGTCACGAGGGCCAAGGCGACCGGCGCTGACGGCTGGAACGGTGGATTCACGGAGTCGTCGCTCGACCCTTCCGCTGTGAGACCTGGTGACTATGCGACGGTGACGATCGAGCGGGCCGGTCATCAGCGCAATGCTGTCTCAGTGCAGATCGTGCGGCCAGCGAATGGATAGCCCGCGTTCTTATGGGGAAAGGAATCGAGACATGGCGAACCCGAAGGTGAGGATGTACCGGGAGCAGTCGTTCGGTCATCTCAAGGGACTGGCGGGGATCTCGGACAGGCAGATCGCCGAGCACCTCGCGCTGTATGCCGGCTACGTACGACAAGTGAACAGGCTCAACGAAGAGCTTGCCGAGCTTCGGCTCCGAGGCAGAGGGAATGCGAGTCACCCCGAATTCGCCGAGCTGACGCGGCGGCTCGGTTTCGAGTACAACGGGATGATCTTGCACGAGTACTACTTCTCGGGCCTTCGCCCGGCGGCGGACGTAATGCCACCGCAGGATTCGAAGCTCGCCAACGCCCTGACCGAGGCGTTCGGGTCCGTCGATCAGTGGCAGATCGCCTTCAAGGCCATCGCCGCGATGCGCGGGGTGGGGTGGGTGATCCTCTTTCAGGACCCAGTCACGAAGCAGCTTTCTGACCACTGGATCTCGCTGCACCAGAATGGGGTGCCGGCGGGCTTCAAACCACTGCTCGTCATGGACGTCTGGGAGCACGCCTTCATGCGTGACTACCGAGCGACGGAACGAGCCCTCTACATCGATGCGTTCTTCAGGAACATCGACTGGGAAATGGTGGAGCGTCGCCTGGAGAAGGACATCGCGATCCGGCCGGCGGTGGCTGCCTGACGTGAAGTCCCGGGAATCGGCCCTTTCAGGTCGCCATAACGCGAGGCCCCCAGGTAGGGCCTCGCGTTGATGAGCGGCGTGCTGAGGGTCCCCGACGTCAACGCTTATTCATGGAGGGGATTCCGAGAATGATCAGCAGCGCCGAGGTGATCGAACGTGAGCGAGGCAAGCCAAGTGTCAGCGCCGGTCAGACGGTTCGCGACGTGCTCACGCGCTATCCGGCCACGGGACCGATCTTCCTGCAACACGGTCCGATGTTCACCGTGAAGCCCGGCGAGCTCTACCTGCGGTACGAAGAATTGACGCTCGAGAAGTACGCAGCGCTCAACCGGATCGACCTCGACGCGCTGCTCAAGCTCTTGAATGCGGCCGCTGAAGGAGAGGATCGGCCGCCGGCGCGCGAGAACCCCTACAGGACGGGGCCGGTGGTCGGGACTGTCGGCTACACCGGAAGCTATCGCGAGCCCGACTCGAACGTTGAGCTCGCCAGGGTCGTCGACGTCCAGACGGCTCGCGGCCCCGAGTAAGAAAGAGATGGGGACACTCCGTTCAGGAACTAGGATCCTCTCTTACAGCCCCGGGCTCTGGTGCATCATGCCGCCGTCGGCGAAGACGGTGGTGGCGGTGATGTAGCTGGCGCCGTCGCCCGCGAGGAACGCCACGACGCTGCCGATCTCCTCGGGCGTGGCCATGCGTCCCATCGGGATGGCGGCATCCAGCTTTTGCATCAGGGCGGGGTCTTTCATGGTGACCAGGTTGATGGGTGTCGCCACCGCCCCCGGGCCTACTGCGACCACACGGATGTTGTGGGGCGCGAGCTCGACGCCCGCGGTGCGAGTGAGCATGCGCATGCCCCCCTTGGAGAGGCAATACGCGGTATTGCCGGGCATGGGCCAGTCCTCGTGCACCGAGGTGATGTTGATGATCCGCCCGCCGCCTCCCTGCTTGATCATTTGCCGAGCGGCAAGCTGCGTGCCGAAGAACGCGGACTTGAGATTGATCTGCATCACCTTGTCGTACTGGGCCTCGGTCGTGTCGAGCACCGACGTGCGCGTTTCCACGCCTGCGTTGTTGACCATGATGTCGACACGGCCGAAGGCCCTGACGGCGGCGCCGATCAGCTTCTCCAGGTCCGCCACCTTGCTGACGTCGGCGAGGACGCCGATGGACTGGTCGCCGAGCGCGGCGATCTGCTTCTCCAGCTCCTCGGTGGCCTCCGGATGGACGACGTAGTCGATGACGATGTTGGCGCCCTGCCGGGCCAGCTCCAGTACCACGGCCTTGCCGATGCCACTGTTGCCTCCGGTGACGACGGCGACTTTTCCCTTCAGCGTCATGATGGATCTCCTTCAAGACGACGGACGACCACACGGGCCAGCGCCGCCGTGGCCAGCGCCACGACGGCGGTGGCGCCGAACACGGCGACGCCACAGCCTATTTGATAGAAGGCGATCAGGCCGCCAGCCACCGAGGCCGCGATTGTGGTCAGCTCCTTCTGTCCGAAGCTGATCGTCAACGGCAGGAGGGCCGAGCAGCCCAGGCCGGCGAGAGAAGCGGCGAACACGCCGAGCCAGGGCAGGACGTTCACCTGCAAGTGACACAGCGCCTTGTCACGGCGCGCTGAATAGTCCAGGCTAGCCGCCGAAGCGATGCGTGGGTCGGCCGGCAACGCCGGCCTCGCAGGCGAACAGACTTCCCGCGAGCGGTTCGCGGCGCAGCATCGCGGCCGTCAACGTCTCGCGCGCGCTCGTGATGTAGAGCGTGCGAAGGTCATCGCCGCCGAACGTGCAACTCGTGCCCCGCGTGACCGGCAACTGGATCTGGCGCTCCGCCCCGCCGTCAGGGTCGTAGCGGACGATTCGCCCCTTGCCAACATGGGCGCTCCACACGCACCCCTCCGCGTCCACGGTCAGGCCATCGGGGAATTCGCCGCCCGCGGGGTCGAGTTGGATGAACGGGCGGCGGTTGACGATCTCCCCCGTGGCGCCGTCGAAATCGTAGGCGAAGACCGCGTAGCGAAAGCTCTCGGTGTGGTACATCGTCCGGCCGTCCGGGCTCCACCCGGTGCCATTCGAGCACACGACGTCGCAGCGCATCCGCGCGGACCGGAGTGCCGCGTCCAGTCGATAGAGGCTGCCGCTCGGGGAGTCCCAGTCGCGCTCGGACATCGTTCCCGCCCACAACCGACCCGGCGGATCGCACTCGGAGTCGTTGAAGCGATTCCCGGGCAGGTCCGGCTCGGGATCCGAGAGCCGATCCAGCCGCCCGGTCGAGGGATCGAAGAATGCGAACGCCTTCCGCAGCGTGAGAATGAGCCCGCCGGCCCGGCGAAAGTTGAGGGAGGTGACGATGTCGTCGACGGCGAACTGTTCATTCGCTGCCGTCCGCGGATCGAACCGGTTGACGAGCTGGCGGCGGATATCGATCCAGTAGAGCCGCCGTTCTTCCGCGTGCCAGTCGGGAGACTCTCCCACGATGGACGGCGCCCTCAGCACGCAGGCGGCGGTGAGCGTCTTCATGGCTTCGAGGGAACGGGATCGGGAAGCCTCTGACCGCCGTGCCCGTGGGAGAGCCAGAACCCGTGCCCGATCTGGCGCGGGCGCGCAAGCACGACGCTGCAGATGCCGCCCGCGCAGACGAGCAGGATGCCGAGCACCGCGATCCAATCGAGCACGTCGTGCCAGACGATCCAGCCGATGGCGACGGAAAAGAGCACGACGGAATAGTTGAACGGGGCGATTTGCGACGCGGTCGCGTGTTCATACGCGAGGATGATGAGCAGCTGCGCCAGGGCCATGAATACCCCCACGCCGATCAGCAATCCCCACTGCGCGGGCTCGGGCGTTTTCCACTGGAGCACCGCGAAGGGCGCGGTCGCCAGCGAGGCGATGAGGAAATAGTAAAAGAGAATCGTATCGGGCCGGTCGGTGCGGGCCAGCGTGTTCACCGTGACCAGGGCGATCGCCGAGAAGACCGCGGCCAGCAAGGCGATCAGCGACGAGGGATTCGCGAGCAGGCTCGGCCCCGGCTTGATGATGAGGGCGACGCCGACAAAGCCGATCACCAGGCTGGCGAGCACCGCCGGCGCGATCGGCGTTCGCAACCACAGCAGCGCAATGACCGGAATGAACAGCGGCGCCGCGTTCACCAGCAGCACCGCGTCGACGAGCGACATGTCCTTGACGGACCAGAAATACAAGACCTGCGACAGCAATCCCGCCAGCGCGCGCAGGACGTGGATGGGCAATCGCCCCGTGCGCACCTGGCTCCGTCCTCCGCGCAGGACCCACGGCAAAAACACGACGAGGCTGATGAAGCTCTGGGAAAAGCTGATCACGGCCGTCGGCATCGCGGCGGCCGCCTTGCCGAAGGCGCTCATGACGGCGACGCACAAGAACGCGGCGACGATCAGGAGGATGCCCAGCGCCAAGTTCCGTCCGGACTCGGTTGAGGGCGCTCCCATCGGGGACGATCTTGCTTCGCTGATGGCGACGCCGTCAAGCGCGGGCGGAGGCGCCCGCTGGTCGATCATCTTCTGCGCGTGCAATGTCCCCGTCCCCGATCGATTACCCGAGGCGCTCGAGCAGGTGATCACCGACGCGCAGCGCGTTCGCCATCGCGGTCAGTGCCGGGTTCACGGCGCCGATACTGGGGAAGAAGCTGGTGTCGACCACGTACAGGTTGTCCAGCTCGTGGGCCTTGCAGTGCGTGTCCAGGACGGACGTCCCGGGGTCGGTCCCGAAGCGACAGGTACCCGCCTGATGCGCCACGCCGGCGATCCCGATCTCGTTCTTCATGTACAGGTTGCGCGGGATGAGGTGCTCGTGCAGGTCGAGGTGGTCGAGCATCGAGCGGAGCTTGTCGAAGAGCCTCTGCTTGGGCACCTGGTTGTTGGGAATGTAGTTGAGCTGAATGCGACCGTCCCTGGCCAGCGTGATCCGGTTGTCGGGCGAGGGCAGGTCCTCGGTCGAGAGCCAGAAATCGACGGCGTGCTCGGCCACCTTGTCCAGTGTCCAGCCGGGGACGAGCCCGGCCTCGATCGGCTTCTCTCCCCGGTACATCGGGCCCTGGGACTTGCCGACCATCTGGATGTTGCCCATGGGGTATTCGAAGCCGTCCATGCCGAAGTAGAAATCGTTGAGCCCCAGCGTCTTCTGGTACCTGGTCGGATTCGGCTCACGCGAGATCGCCAGCACCGCCATGCTGTTGTGAAACATGTAATGGCGCCCGACCTGATCCGACCCGTTGGCGAGCCCACGCGGATGGCGGTCGTTGGCCGACTGCAGCAGGAGCTTGGCCGAGTTGGCCGCGCCGCAGGAGACGACGACGATGCCACCGCGATAGCTCTCGGTTTCGCCCTCGCGCTCGACGACGACCTCGGTCACGGCGGTGCCGGCCGCGTTCGTCTTGAGCGTGCGGACGAGGGCATGGGTCAGCAGGGTGACGGTCGGATACTCGATGGCCGGGCGCACGGCGAGCACCTCGGCATCCGATTTCGCGTGGACCAGGCACGGGAACCCGTCGCAGTCCTTGCAGCGAATGCAGCGGCTGAACGGCATTCGCTTCTCGTCGAGCATGATGCCGCAGGGTGCGTGGAACGGGCGATAACCCGCGCGCGCCAGGTCGTCGTGAAGCCGCTGCATGCGCGGCTCGTGCGAGACCGCCGGGTGGGGATACGGCGCGCTGGCCGGCGGCTCGGTCGGGTCTTCCCCGCGTGCGCCGTGTACGTGGTACATCTGCTCGGCCTTGGTGTAGTAGGGCTCCATCTCTTCGTACGCGAGGGGCCAGGCCGGCGAGACACCGTCGTAGTGCCGAATCTCGCCGAAGTCTTCCCGGCGCAGGCGGTAGAGCGCAGCGCCGTACATCTTGGTGGCGCCGCCGACGAAGTAGTGGACGCCGGGCTGGAAGGGCTCGCCGTGCCTGTCGTACCACGTCTCCGTGGAGACGTAGCGGTTCTTCACGAAGACCTCTTCGGCCATCCAGTTCTCGGGCTCGCGAGGCAGCCAGCCACCCCGCTCGAGGAGCAGGATGCGTTTGCCGGAAGGCGCCAGGTGACGGGCCAGGGTGCCGCCGCCGGCGCCGCTTCCGATGATGATCACGTCGTAGATGGTGCTCATGCGGATCCGCCCTTCACTTGAGCTCGTCGATCACGGTGGCGATCAGCCCAGTCCAGCCCGTCTGGTGCGACGCGCCCAACCCGCGACCGGTGTCGCCGTGGAAGTACTCGTAGAAGAGGATGTGATCGCGAAAGTTGGGATCCTTCCGCATCTTCTGAGAGGCGCCGAAGAGCGGCCGGTCGCCGTCCGGCCCCGGCACGAAGATACGCAGGAGACGCCGGGATAGCTCGTTGGCCACCTCGCCGAGCGACAGCAACTTTCCTGAACCGGTCGGGCACTCGACCTTGAAGCCCGGCCCGTAGTAGTCGTCGAAGCGTCGGAGGCTCTCGATCAACAAGTAGTTGACCGGCATCCAGATGGGCCCGCGCCAGTTCGAATTGCCACCGAAGAGCCCGGAGTCCGACTCGCCGGGCGTGTAGGTCACCTGGGAGCGCTGGGTTCCCCACTCAAAGACGTAGGGATGCTCGAGGTAGTGTCGCGAAAGGGCCCGGACGCCGTAGTCCGACAGGAACTCGTCGGGATCGAGCATGCGGGCCAGGATCTTCTTCATGCGGAACGCGCGGGCCAGCGACAAGAGGCGCCGCTCCTTCTGGCCGGGCTCGGCCCAGCGCGACACGAGCGCCGCCAGCTGGGGCCGATGATCGAGAATCCAATCGAGCCGCGCTCGAAAGCCGGGCCAGCGCTCGAGGTGGTCGGCCTCGAGAACCTCGACGGCGAACAGCGGGATCAACCCGACCATCGAGCGCAGTCGCATCGGCCTCGTGGTGCCGTCGGGCATGCACTGAACGTCGTAATAGAACGCGTCCTTGTCATCCCAGAGCCCGATGCCCCCACCGCCGATGTTGGTCATGGCCTGGGCGATGTAGAGGAAGTGCTCGAAGAACTTGGTGGCGATGTCTTCGTAGGCGTGATCGTCCTCGGCCAGCTCGAGCGCGATCCGCATGAGGTTCAGGCTGTACATCGCCATCCAGGCGGTGCCGTCTGCCTGGTCGATGAAGCCACCGGTCGGCAGCGGGGCGGAGCGGTCGAAGACGCCGATGTTGTCGAGCCCGAGGAAGCCACCCTGGAAGACGTTCCGCCCCTGGGCATCGCGCCGGTTGACCCACCAGGTGAAGTTGAGCATCAGCTTGTGAAAGACGCGCTCGAGAAACGCGCGGTCGCCACGGCCAGCCTGGCGCTGCTCGAGGTGGTAGATCTTCAGCGCCGCCCAGGCATGGACGGGAGGGTTCACGGCGCCGAAGTTCCACTCGTACGCGGGGAACTGGCCGTTGGGATGCATGTACCACTCGCGCCCGAGCTGGATGAGCTGGCGCTTGGCGAAGCGAGGATCGATCAGGGCCGAAGCGACGCAATGGAAGGCCAGGTCCCAGGCGGCGAACCACGGGTACTCCCAGTTGTCGGGCATCGTCAAGATATCGGCGCTGTCGAGCAGACGCCAGTCGCTGTTGCGGCCGTGCCGTCGCTCGGGCGGCGGTGGCGGCTCGGTGGGGTCGCCGTCCAGCCACTGTGAGACGTCGTAGCGGTAGAACTGCTTGTTCCAGATCATCCCGGCCAGCGCTTGCCGCTGAACACGCCGGCACTCCTGGTCGGCGACGCCTGCATGGATCTGAGCGTAGAAGCGATCGGCTTCCTGCCGCCGCGCCGCGATCACCGTGTCGAAATCGGAGAACGACGGTCCACCGGTGCGCCCGACGCGCAGGCGGACACGGATCACGGCACGGCCCCCGGCGGCGACGTCGACGGTGTACAGCCCCGCGGCCTTGGTTCCGGTCCGCGCAGGGTTCACGGCGTCTGCTCGGCCGTGGACGACATAGTCGTCGAAGGCGTCTTTGAAGAATCCCGTCGCGTCTCGCTCGCCGAACAGCCGTCGAGCGTTGGTCTCGTTGTCGCAGAAGAGGAGCTCACGCGGCCCCTCGAACTGAAGCTGGTAGGCGCCCAGCTCAGCGTGCGATATGACGACGCCGCTCTGACCGTCGGCGGCGAGCGAAGGCTTGCGGGCGTCTTTGAACCAGGTCCAGGTGTTGCGGAACCACACCTGCGGCAGCACGTGGAGGCGCGCCGCCACCGGACCCCGGTTGACGACGGTGATGCGCCACAGCACGTCCTCGACGTCCGCTTTCGCGTACTCAATCTCGACGTCGAAGTAGCGGTCGTCGTCGAAGAGCCCGGTGTCGATCAGCTCGAACTCCGGGTTCTGACGGCCGCGGCGCGCGTTCTCGTCGATGAGCTGCTGGTAGGGATACGCGGCCTGCGGATACTTGTAGAGCATCCGCGCGTACGAGCAGGTCGGGGTCGCATCCAGGTAGTAGTAGAGCTCCTTGACGTCCTCGCCGTGGTTGCCCTGGGCGTTGGTGAGGCCGAACAGCCGCTCCTTGAGGATCGGATCCTTCCCGTTCCAGAGCGCGACCGAGAGACACAACAACTGCTGGTCGTCGGAGAAGCCGCCGAGGCCGTCCTCGCCCCAGCGGTAGGCGCGGCTGCGCGCGTGGTCGTGGGGCAGGTAGTCCCACGCCTTGCCGTTCGCGCTGTAGTCTTCGCGGACCGTTCCCCACTGGCGCTCGCTCAAATAGGTTCCCCACCGCCGCCAGGGCTTCCCGGCGGTGTCGATCTCGTCGAGGCGCTGTTGCTCAGGATTCGAGCCCAAATTCATGATCGTGTGCCCGCCGATTCGAGGCGCGCGTAACTCGGATCCTCGATCACGCGGGCGCCACCCCGCCGGGCCAGGATCGCCCACGTCCAGGTGATGAGCACGAGGAGCCGGTTCTCGAAGCCGGAGAGATACAGGATGTGGACGAACGCCCACACTCCCTCGGCCAACCACCCACTCAACCGCCAGCGCCCCTTCTCGAAGATGGCGAAGGTCGGGCTGACGGTGGCGAGATTCCCCTTGTCGAGATACCTGAACGGCGGCAACCCGGACTCGCCGGCGAGGCTGCGCCGGATCGTCTGGCCCGCGTAGTGCCCGCTCTGGATTGCCACCTGGGCCAGGCCTGGCAACGGTCGCCCGTCGTGCGGGATGGACGCGGCGTCACCAACCACGAAGATCTCCGGATGACCGGGCACCGTGAGGTTGGGCAGGACCTTCACGCGGCCGGCATGATCGGTCTCGGCCTCCAGCCAGGCGCCCGCCGGTGATGCGTGCACGCCCGCCGTCCAGAAGACGCAGCGGCTTCCGACGCGCTGGCGGTTCACGACGACCCCGTCGTGGTCCACATGCTCCACCCGGGCGCCGGTGCGAATCTCGACGCCCATGCGCGTCAGATAGCGGTGCGTCCTGTCGGCCAGCGTTTCCGAATAGGCTGCGAGGATGCGGGGGCCGGCATCCACCAGGATGATCCGCGCCGAAGCGGGATCGATGCGGCGGAACTCCGACTTGAGCGTGGCCCGCGTCATGGTCGCCAGCGCGCCTGCCATCTCGACCCCGGTCGGTCCCGCCCCGACCAGCACGAACGTCAAAAGATCCTGCTGACGGCTCGGATCGCCCTCGATCTCGGCGAGCTCGAACAGCTTCAGGATTCTGTCGCGCATCGTCAGCACGTCGGCGATCGTCTTCGGATACGGCGCGATCTTCGCCCACTCATCGTGCCCAAAGTAACTCCCGGTGGCGCCGGTCGCCAGGACCAGGAAGTCGTAACGAACGGACCGGACGCCGAGCCCGGGCTGGTCCACGGAGACGGTGCGCTTCTGTGGATCCACGCTGAGGACTTCGGTCATCTCGACCACCGTGTTCTTCTGGCGGCGCAGCAGATGGCGGATGGGGGCGGCGATCTCGACAGCGGAGAGGACGCAGGTGGCGACCTGATACAGCAGTGGTTGAAACAGATGATGGTTCGTCCGATCGAGGAGGGTGATCCGCACGGGCGCTCGTTTGAGCGCGCGTGCGGCAGCGAGGCCGCCGAATCCGCCGCCGACGATGACGACGTGAGGTGGGGTTTCGACCGTCAAGACTCGCGTGCCCGTGACCGCCTCCTCCGCGGTTGCGGAGTTACGGGCCGACCGTGACGTCGAAGTGCAGGGTCGCGTCCCCGACGTCGCTCGTCCAGCCCCACCACTCGACCGCCCGCGCCCCCGGCTGCGAGATGTTGAAGTCCACCGGCACGACCGGGTTCACGTGACGGTCGCAGATCGCGCCGTTGCCCGGGCACTGCTGCGTGTTCAGGCACGCCTGGCTGCTGCCGGGCCGGCACTCGAAGAACACGGCGCGGATGAACAGGTCCGAGGGAACATCGGCGGGCAGCTGGATCCGGCACCGCAGAAAGGTTCCGCCGTTTCCGCCCGGCATCTGGGTCATGCACGAGTTCGGCTCGCCCGCTTTCTTCGGAAAGGCGATGGAGAACGTTTGCTGAGCGCGCGCCGCTTCGGGCCAGGCCAGCGCCAGCAGGAGCTGGATCACGGCGCACGACAGCAGCGTGATGACAATCCGTCGGGTGGTTGCTTGCATGGACGTCGTTCCTCCATCCCAAGCCGATCAGGTGGAATATCGCGTCCGCGCAATACTAGGGGGCCCACCACGCGGCGCCCATAGGACCTTGGTCCCACGGGGCGCCGCGCTCCGCCCGGGCGACTACCCGGCGCTCGCCAGCCTGGTGAACTTTCGCTTCAGCGCGTTGACGTCAGCGAGGTAACGAGCGACGTCGTGGTCGCCGCAGTGCTGGCCGGGATGGAGGCGGAAGCCGCGTCGTGCGTAGGCGTCGCCCGGGCCGGCTCCGCACAGGTGGATGATCGCGGCGAGATCCTGCTTCTGCTCGAGCGTCGCGGCGCCGACTCGCTGGCGCTCGAGCGTCTGGGCGACGCTCCGATCGAGGAGGGCGGCGGTCATCTCCACGGCGTGGCTCGGTACGACGCGCGTGTAGAGGCTGTTGAACCAGCACGAGCTCGGGTCGTACCAGGCGCCGTTTTCGACCACCACGTGACCATGGATGCAGAAGCGCTTCGCCTCCCTGAACGTCGCGTCGGTGATCTGGTACATGCCGACGGCGCTCGACGCCGGCTCGTACACCCTGAACGGGTTCCAGGTGAGACGCCACCGCCAGTACGTCCGAGCCACCGGATTGCCCGCGCCTTCGATCTGGGCCAGGGCGGCGAGCAGATCAGGCGTGATGACGTCAGTCGCGTGAGCGCGAAATAGCCGCCCGTACTGGCGCCACGTCTCGCGAGGCGTCTTGGTAAATGCGCCGCTCACCGGGAAGAACAGCTCGGTCGGCTTGCGGATGACTTGATACGTCCAGTTCACCGCGGACCACGCCGTCACGACCAACACTGAGGCCACGACGATGCGGAGCGCCAGCGGCGCAGCCAGGAGCGTGACGAGGGCACGGCGGGCCCAGCGAGCGAATGCCCAGACGGCCCCGCGCGGGGCAGGACGCCCGCGAGGCTTTCGGAAGGTGGAGCGAACGGCGCGGGGCGGCGTGTCGAAGGCGATCCTTCAACTATTGCACCGCCCCGCGTGCGATCAAAATTTCAGCGCGATCGGAATTTCAGAGCGTCGCGGCGGCGGCCTCCGGCATCTGCTCGACCTTCCGCGTCGCGTGCACGGCGGGCGAGTAGATTTCCAGGATCTCGACGTCGTCCGAGCACTCGAGCTCGTTGTGGACGATCCCGGCCGGCTGGAGCACGCAGTCGCCGGCGTGGAACGTCTGCTCGCCGTGGTTCTCGTAGATGAACTTCATCCAGCCCTTCAGCACGTAGAACATCTGGAAGTCGCACTCGTGCTTGTGGAGCCCGGTGGTGTGGAGGTCGTGTGCGCCCGGCCCGTCCTTCTTGATCCGGACGACGTGGGCACGGAACTGACCGTGGGTCGCCTTCTCGATGCCGAGGTCGCGGTACTCCATGAAGCTGCGCAGGCCGGTCTTGTACACCGCATCCTTGGCCAGGTTGGCGCTGAAGAGCTGTTTCGATTCGCTCATCTCGAGTCCTCCTTGCACGTCGGGCCGCAACGGTCGTGGAAGGAAGTGTAGCGGCGGGACGCTCGCCTGTCCACGCCGTTGACGCCGCCCCAGGGTCTGCAGTAACGTCGCGCGCGTGCTCCTTCGCGTCGTCCTCCTCGGTCTGGCCGTGACGCTGGCGGGCGTGATCGCTGATGCCGCCGCCCAGACGCCGGCACAGCCACCCATCGAGGGCAACATCTACTCGGTGACGTACGTCGAGGTGATGCCGACGTCTCGCGCCGACGCCGTCGCGCTGCTCAAGCGCTACCGCGAAGCGACGCGCAAGGAAGACGGAAATCTCAGGACGGAGGTGGCGAGCCGCATCGGCCAGGGGCACCAGCTCGTGGTCCTGGAAGTGTGGAAGGACCAGAAGGCCTTCGAGGCTCACCGGAGCTCGGCGAATACGACGCAGACGCGCGAGCGGATCCAGGCGATCCGCAACGCCCCGACCGACGAGCGCGTGCACGTCGGCGTGTCGGTGGGCCCGCTCCAGGCCACGGTCGGCAGTGACGCCGTGTACGTCGTGACGCACGTCGACGTCATTCCGCCGCGCAAGGAGGACGGCCTGGCCGCTGTCAAGCAGCTCGGCGAGGACAGCCGCGCCGGCGCCGGCAACGTGAGGTTCGAGGTCGTGCAGCAGACCAACCGCCCCAATCACTTCACCGTCGTCGAGGTCTGGAAGGACGCGAAGGCGGTGGAGGCTCATTCGATGGCGGACGCCACGCGCCAGTTCCGCGACAAGCTCGGGCCGATGTCGGGTGCGCTCTACGACGAGCGGATGTTCAAGGCGGTGGACTAGGCCCGCGCTCCCGGGAGCTACATCTGCCCGCGCAGCCGCGGGTCGAGCAGATCGCGCAGGCCGTCGCCGAGGAAGTTGATCCCGAGCACCGTCACCATGATCGCGAGGCCCGGGAAGATCGAGATCCAGCCGGCCACCGTCAGGTAGTCGCGGCCCTCGGCCAGCATCCGGCCCCACGTCGGCGTCGGCGGCGGCACGCCGAGGCCGAGAAACGAGAGCGCCGACTCCATCAGGATGACGCGCGCCACCTCGAGCGTCCAGATCACCACGATCGGCGCGAAGACGTTGGGCAGCACGTGGCGGGCGATGATGCGGGCGTCGTGGGCCCCGAGTGCGCGGATCGCCTGGACGAACTCCTGATCGCGCAGCGTCAGGCTCAGCCCGCGGACCACTCGCGCGTAGATCATCCACGTCGTGATCGCCATCACGATCACGAGATTCTTCAGATTCGCGCCGAGGAGCGCCACGACCGCCAGCGAGAGCAGGATGAGCGGGAACGCCAGGTTCAGGTCCACGATCCTCATGATGACGGCGTCCACGCGACCGCCCACGTAGCCCGCGATCAGGCCGGCGGCCACTCCGACCACGGCCCCGATCAGCGCGGCGAGCGCGCTGATCGTCAGCGAGATGCGTGCGCCGTAAATCAGGCGCGAGTAGACGTCGCGTCCGAGATGATCGGTGCCGAGCGGGTGCTGGAGCGAGCCGTCCTCGAGCCAGAAGGGTGGCTTCAGCACGACGGTCAGGTCCTGATCGACCGGATCGGTCGTCGCGAGCAGGGGCGCTCCGAGCGCTGCGACGATGACCAGGCCGACGATCAGAGCGCCGACATCCAACATGGGGGCCCCGAAATGGCCCCCAAGACGCGTCACGCCAAGGGGGCTACGCCGTGGCACCCTTCGATCCTGCGACATGCCTATGTCAACCGAACGCGTGGATCGAGCCAGACGTAGAGCAGGTCCACGACCAGGTTGATCAGCACCACCGCGGTGGCCAGGATGAACACGGAGGCCTGGACGACCGGGTAGTCGCGGTTCAGGATCGCCTGGATCGTGAACAGCCCGACGCCGGGCCAGGTGAAGATCGTCTCGATCACGACCGCGCCACCGAGGATGTAGCCGAACTGCAGTCCGATCACGGTGACGAGCGGGATCAGCGCGTTGGGCACCGCGTGGCGGCCCAGCACGAACAGCTCACGTAGCCCCTTGCTGCGGGCGGTGCGCACGTAGTCCTCGGCGAGCACCTCGATCACCGCCGTGCGCACGAGGCGGGTCAACAACGCGGCGAGATTGATCGCGATGGCGGCGGCCGGCATGACGACGTGAGCCCATCCACCGCGGCCCGACGTCGGCAGCACGCCCCAGGAGACGGCGAACAGCAGGATCATCATGATCGCCAGCCAGAAGTTCGGCACCGACTGCCCGAAGAGCGCCACGCCCATCGCGAAGAGATCGATCGTGCCGCCCCGGTGGGTCGCGGCGAGGACGCCGAGCGGGACCGCCAGCACGATGGCTAGCAGCATCGCCGTGACCGTGAGCTGGAACGTCGCGGGCAGCCGCGCCGCGATCAGCGGCAGCGAGGACTGGCCGTGCCGGAGCGAGATCCCGAAGTCGCCCTGGACGGCGCGGCGCAGGAACCGCCAGTACTGGACCGGCAGCGGATCGTCGAAGCCCCACTCGGCCCGGAACTTCGCGATCTGCACCGCCGTCGCTCCCGGCGGCAGCATGATCTCCGCCGGGTCGCCGGTGAGGAACGTCAGGACGAACGAGACAGCCGACACTCCGAGGACGACGAGGAGCGCGGTGGCCAGGCGCGCGGCGACGTAGGCCCGCAAATCATCCCCGGAGCCCGAGCGGATAGAGCCACTGGGTCTCGTCCGGCCGCGGCGCGTAGTCGATCCGGGTGCTCATCCCGAACACCGCGTCGGCCTGGAACAGGAAGATGAACGGCGCCTCGTCCTTGATCAGTTTCTGGACGTCGCTGTACTGCGGCGCGCGCTTCGCGCGGTCGTCGGTGGCCTCGATCCGCGTCAGCATCTCGTCGAGCTTCGGGTTCTTGTAGTGCATGCCGAGGCCGCCCTGGGTGAGCCAGCGGATCACCCACGAGGGCTCGAGGTACGCGTCGCCGATACTGTAGATGAAGAGCGGCGCCGTCTTGTTCTGCACGCGCCGCGGACCGAACGCGGCGAACTCGAAGACGTTCTGCTTGGCCTTCACACCGATCTTCTGGAGATACCCGACGATCGCCTCGGCCGGCTTGGCGTGATCGGCGATGCTCCCGGTGAAGCTGTCGAACTCGGTCTCGAAGCCGTTCGGGAAGCCCGCCTCGGCCAGCAGCGCCTTCGCCTTCGTCGGATCGAACGGGTAGGGCTGGACGCCGGGGTCGTAGCCGAGCCCGCCCCGGTCCACGACGGTCGCCAGCCGGGTGCCGTAGCCGAAGTAGAGCGACTTCACGATGGCGTTGACGTCGACGCCGTAGTTCAGCGCCTGGCGGACCTTCACGTTGTCGAACGGCGGCTTGCGCACATCGATCGTGACGTGGAAGACCCGCGGCGCGGCGACTGTCTTGATCACGAGCTTGTCGTTCCGCTTGAGCTCGGCGATGCGTGCGTAGGGAATGGGCGTGATCAGGTCCACCTCGCCGGCCTGGAGCGCGGCGATCCGCGCGGCGTCCTCGAGGATCGGCCGCACGATGATCTTCTTCACCTTCGGCGCGCCGCGCCAGTAGCTCTCGTTCGCCTCCAGCACCATCTGCTCGTTCTTCGTCCACGACACCAGCTTGAACGGTCCGGTCCCGTTCGGTCTGGTCGCGATCGCTTCCTTGCCGACGGCATTGGTGTGCTTGGGCGAGAGCATCAGGCCGAATAGCTCACCCAGGCGCACCGGCAGCAGGAAGTCGGGCGTCTTCGTGATCACGTTCACGGTGTAGGGATCGACGATCTCGGTGCTGGCGATCGTGCCGAGCTCCGAGCTGATCGTCGCCTTCGTCTCGGGGTTGGTCGCCCGGTCGAGCGTGAACTTCACCGACTCGGCGTTGAAGTCGTCGCCATTGTGGAACTTGACGCCTTTGCGAAGGACGAACTGCCAGGTCGTCGGGTTCAGCCGCTTCCAGGATTCCGCCAGGGCCGGCACGAGATTGCCCTGGGCGTCGCGGGCGGTGAGGCCGTCGTAGACGTTGACGATGAAGATCTGCGTGTTGCGGCCGACCGTCAGGTGAGGGTCGAACGTGTTCGGCTCGGCCGCGAGGCCGATCTTGACCTCGCCGGCCGGCGCCGCGCCGGCGGGCGCCACCGCCAGCACCGCGATGGCCAGCGCGACGCCGAGGGTGAGTGCCGACCGCGCACTCATCGCCCGACCTCGACGATCTTGCCGTTGGCGTCGAGATCGAATCCCTTCTCGCGCACCGCGCTCATGACGTTGGTGGCCCAGGCCACGCGGCCAGGATCGTCGCCGCCGACGAGCGCCAGCAGGTACGCTTCCTCAGGGCTCTCGTTGCGAAAGCCGCGCATGATGCCGGTCGGCACCGAGATCACGTCCCACTGGCCGATGGTCAGCTCGTTCTCGCCGTCGTCGCCCCACTGCACCGACCACGTTCCGGTCAAGGGCATGAAGACCTCGACGGTCCGGTGGTTGTGCAACCCGGTGCCCTTCTTCGGGCCGGCCTTGATGATCGACAGGTGAAAGCCGTCCACGGCGGTGATCGGCACTTTCATGGAGGCGTCCTCGGTGACGCCGCCGCCGATGATGCTGAAGATCTGACGGTTGAACTGCGGCAGGACCGCGTCGACCAGTGGCCGGGAGCTCGGTGTCAGCTCCTTGAACCGCGCCACCCGCTGGAGCATCTCGTCCCTGGTCACGATTCTCGAGGCCATCGTCTTCCTCCTTGCGGTGGCCGGTGCGCAGGCCTACGGTGTAGCAGCGCGAAAGTAGCATAAGAAGGAGCCCGTGACGTGACCGCCAGCGATCTGTGCTTCACCCCGGCCGTCGAGCTCGCGACGCTGATCCGCCGTCGCGCGCTGTCACCCGTCGAGATCACGCGGGCCGTGGTCGATCGGATCGAGCGGCTGAACGGGCGCCTCGGCGCCTACGTCCTCGTCCACGCCGAGCGAGCGCTGAAGCAAGCCCACCAGGCCGAACAGTCGGTGATGGCCGCTGAGCCGCTCGGCCCGCTCCACGGTGTCCCCCTCTCGATCAAGGACAACCATTGGACCGCCGGCGACCGCACGACCTCCGGCTCGCGCCTCCTCGCTGATTTCGTCCCGCCCGAGGACAGCCCGAGCGTGGCGCGCCTGCGCGCGGCCGGCGCGATCTTCGTCGGCCGGACCAACCTGCCGGAGTTCGCCTGGCGCGGCTCCACCGACAACCCGCTGTTCGGCGAGTCACGCAACCCGTGGGATCCGACGCTCACACCCGGAGGATCGACGGGCGGTGGCGCGGCAGCCGTCGCAGCCGGGCTGGCGCCGCTGGCGCTCGGCTCCGACGGCGCCGGCTCGATCCGCATTCCGGCGAGCTTCTGCGGACTCGTCGGGCTGAAACCGACGTTCGGGCGGGTGCCCTTTTACCCGGCAGCGGGCGCTCACGAGCTGGTCGCCCACGTGTGTCCGCTCGCACGGACCGTGCGCGACGTGGCGCTGATGATGAACGTGATCGCGCGCTACGACCCGCGTGATCCGTTCGCGCTGCCCGACGACCGCGTGGATTACCTGGCCGCTTGCGATCAGCCGCTCACCGGCGGGAGTGATCCCATTCGCGTCGCGTGGTCCGAGGATCTCGGATTCGCTCCGGTCGAGTCCGAGACGCGCGCGATCTGTGCTGCCGCGGCGCGGGCCTTTGCTGACGTCGGCGTGAAGGTAGAAGAGGCGACGCCGGAGCTCGGCGACCCAAGCTGGATTCTGGTGACGCTCTACGGCGGCGGCCAAGCCGGTGCTCACGCCGCGCGCTCGCCGGAGCAGAAGGCTCAGATGGATCCCGAGCTGGTGAAGTACGCCGAAGCGGCCGCCGGGCTGACGGTGATCGACTATGTCAGGGCGATCGCAGCGCGGCAGGCTCTGGTCGACACGTTGCGACGGTTCTTCGAGCGCTATGACCTGCTGATCACTCCGACCGTCTGCTTGCCGGCATTTTCGCTCGGCATCGTCGGCCCGCGTGAAGTCGCCGGCCGCGAGGTCACGCATCTCGGCTGGACGCTCTGCTATCCGTTCAACTACAGCGGCCAGCCGGCCGTCTCCGTTCCGGCCGGCTTCACGGCCAGCGGCCTTCCCGTCGGTCTTCAGATCGTCGGCCGGCGTGGCGAAGACGCGCTCGTGCTCCGTGCCGCGGCGACGTTCGAAGCGCTGCGTCCGTGGGCCTCCCGCCGGCCGAGCGAATCCTAGTCGGGGTACGATGTGTGGCCCGCGGGCACGACACGTGCCGCGCGGACGAGTCACCAGGGGGGCCTCGATAGCCACTAACGGCGCGACCAGGTACGTCGGCGCGGCGCTGAGCCCGCGCGAGACGCGCAAGCTCTGCCTCGGGCGCGGCAGCTACGTCGGCGACCTCACCGCGCCCGGCTTGCTCCACGCCGCCTTCGTGCGCAGCCCTCACGCTCATGCGCTGATTCGCGGCGTCAACGTCACGAAGGCACGTCAGTCGTCGGGCGTCGTCGCAGTGCTGACCGGCGAGGACCTGGCCCGCGCCACAGCACCGCTTCGAATCGCGCCGCCGATCGAGGGGCTCTGGCCGATGGAGATGTCGGCGCTGCCGACCGACAAGGTCCGCTTCGTCGGCGATCCCGTCGCCTGCGTCATCGGCGAGGACCGCTACCAGGTCGCAGACGCCTGCGAGCTCGTCGAGGTCGAGTACGAGCGTCTCGCGGCCGTCGTCGATCCCGAGCGCGCGCGGGATGCTGGCCTTCCGCGCGTCGACGCAGCGATTCCGGCCAATTGCCCCTACGCGGGCGTCTTCGCCCACGGTGACGTCGAGTCGGCGCTGCGCGTCGCCCACCGCGTGGTCGAGGCGCGCTTTCATCAGGGCCGCCAGACGCACGCGCCGATGGAGCCGCGTGGTTGCCTGGCCAGCTGGCTTCCCGGCGACGACACGCTCACGTTCTGGCACTCGACCCAGATCCCGCATCCGATGCGCACGGCGTTGGCCGCGCGGCTCGGGATCGCGGAGAGCGCGGTGCGGGTGATCACGCCCGACGTCGGCGGCGGCTTCGGTCAGAAGATCCCGCTCTACCGCGAGGAGCTGGCCACGGCCGCGGCCTCACGGCTCCTCGGCCGCCCCGTGCGCTGGATCGAGACCCGCCGCGAGAATTTGCTCGCTGCGCTCCATGCGCGCGAGGACATCGTCGATGTGCGCGCCGCGGTGAAGGCGGACGGCACGATCCTCGGCCTCGACGTGAAGATCCTCGCCGACTTCGGCGCCTACGCGTATTTCCCCGCGAACTACATGGCGCGCGTCGTCGGCATGATGATCCCCGGCGCCTACCGGCTGCGCGACTATCGCTACGCGATCACGGCCGTCCTGACGAACAAGTGCCCCTCGGGGCCGTACCGCGCGCCGATGCTGATCTGTAGCTGGGTGACGGAAGGCACGATCGACGCGGTGGCGCGTGCGCTCGACCTCGATCCCGTCGACGTCCGGCGCCGCAACATGCTCGCCGACGGCGACCTGCCGTACCGGACGGCGACCGAGCTGACCTATCGGTCGGTCTACCCACGCGATACGCTGGAGCGCGCGCTGGCCACGTTCGACTACAAGGACCGGCGACGCGAGCAGGTGGCGGCGCGCTCGGCCGGGCGGATCGTCGGCATCGGCGTCGCCACGTACGTCGAGCCGAACACCTACGGCTCGGAGTTCTACAAGACGGCGGGCATTCCCGGATCGGGCCACGACGCCGCGATCGTCCAGATCGAGCCGAGCGGCGCCGTCTCGGCCCAGATCGGTGTCGTCAGCCAGGGCCAGGGTCATCTCACGACGGTCTCGCAGGCGCTGGCCGACGAGCTGGCGGTGCCGATCGAGAAGATCCGGGTTCGGTCGGGCGACACCGCCGCGGCGCCGTACGGCATGGGAACTCGCGGGAGTCGTGGCGGCGTGGTGAGCGCCGGGGCGGCGCTCGGCGCGGCCCGAGTCTTGAAGGAGAAGCTGTTCCGGATCGCGGCGCACGTGCTGGAGGCGCCGCTCGCCGATCTCGAGCTGGTCGACGGACGCGTCCGCGTGCGTGGAGCGCCCCAGTCGAGCCTCACGATCGCTCAGCTCGCCCAGAAGGCATACCTGGCTCCGATGGAGCTTCCGCCGGGCATGGAGCCGGGGCTCGAGGCGACGCACGCCTTCGATCCCCCGGCCCTGACGTTTTCCAGCGGGACTCACGTCTGCGAGATCGAGATCGATCCCGAGACCGGCGACGTGACGATCCCGCGCTACGCGATCGTCGAGGACTGCGGGACCATACTGAATCCGCGCGTCGTCGAGGGGCAGCTCCACGGCGCGACGGCCCAGGGCCTCGCCGGCGCGCTGTCCGAGGAAGTCGTCTACGCCGCGGACGGCCAGAACCTCAGCGCGACGTTCCTCGACTACGCCATCCCGACGGCCTCGCGACTCCCGGCATTCGAGATCGAGCACATCGAGCGGCCGGATCCGGGCACGCCGCTCGGCATGAAGGGCATGGCCGAGGGCGGGGTGATGGGAGCTTCGGCGGCGATCTCGAACGCCGTCGCCGACGCCCTCGCGCCGCTCGGCCTCCAGGCCGTCCGCCAGCCGTTCACCGCGCGGCAACTCGCGGAGGCGATCCGCGCCGCTCGCCGCTGACGCGATCCATCACGGAGGATCCATGAAGAGCATCGACATCCACGCTCATCTCGTACCCAAGACGCTATGGCAGGCAGCCGAGGCGAAGCGAGACTGGTACGGGTTTCGTCACGAGCCCGGCGAGGGCCTCGGGAGTTTCGTCGGAAACGGCAAGCGGACGCAATTCACCTCGCCCAAGGTGCGCCTCACGCCCGAAGAGCGGCTGAAAGACATGGACGCTCAAGGCGTGGACGTGCAGGTCGTGTCCATCCACACGCCGTTCTTCGGCTACCACCTCGACTCGACGCAGGGCCGGACGCTCGCGCGTGAGGTCAACGACGAGATCGCCGCGATGACGCGCCAGTGGCCCACGCGTTTCGCCGGCCTCGCCACGCTGCCCGTGCAGGACGTCAAGGCGGCGATCGACGAGCTGGAGCGCGCGGTGACCGTCCTCGGGCTGAAGGGGGCCGAGCTCGACACGATCGTGAACGGCGAGAACTGGGACGATCCGAGGTTCCTGCCGCTGTTCAAGGCGGCCGAAGCGATGCGCGCCGTGCTCTTCTTCCACCCCCAGCCGCAGAACAACTTCATGATGGAGCGTGCGGCCCGCCACGGCCTCCCCAACAGCCTCGGCGTCATCGTCGAGGACGCGATCCTCGTCGCGAGCCTGATCTTCGGCGGCGTGTTCGACGCGTGTCCGGATCTCAAGGTGTGCATCGCCCACGGCGGCGGCCCCGCCTGCTTCGCGATGGGCCGCATCGACCGCGGCTGGCAGGGCACGCCCGAGCCGCGGCGTACCATCCCCAGGCCGCCGAGCAGCTACCAGCGCAGGCTCTACTACGACACCGTGGTCGGCAGCGAGAAGGCGCTGCGCTTCCTGCTCGACGAGGTCGGCGTCGATCGTGTCGTGCTCGGCAGTGACTGGCCGTTCGTGCCGTGGCATCCCTCGCCGGTGGCCTGGGTGCAGGGCCTGAAGAGCCTGACGGCGGACGAGAAAGAAAAGATCCTCTGGAAGAATGTCGAGGCGCTGCTGGGATGAGGATCGCCGTCCCCGACCTCGTGACGAACTCGTACTTTCCGGCACTCGCCGCGGAGGAGCTCGGACTCTATCGGGCCGAGGGGGTGGACGCTCACGTCGACTTGCTGGCGCCCGCGCTCGGCGCGATGGCCGCGCTGAAAGCGGGCGACGTGGAGCTCGTCGTGACGGGCGCGCACACGACGCTGACGGCGTTTCCAGGCTGGCAGGGCGCGAAGCTCGCCGTGGCCGTGGCCCAGGGCACGCCGTGGCTGCTCGTGCTGCGGTCCGATGTCGCAGCCGTGCGTGGTGACGTTGGCGCGGTCAAAGGCCTGAGGATCGGCGCGGCGCCCGGGCCCGACGCCGCGCTCCGGCGCCTGCTCGCCGAGGCTGGGATCGATCTCGCGCGCGACAAGGTTCACGTCGCCCGGATTCCCGGTGCCGAGCGCCCCGGCGTGTCCTTCGGCGTCCTCGCCGCCGAGGCGCTCGAGTCGCGACGGATCGACGGATTCTGGGCCAACGCGCTGGGCAGCGAGACGGCGGTGCGTCGCGGCGTGGGGCGGATCATCGTCGACGTTCGCCGCGGCGATGGCCCACCTGGGGCTGGGCGCTTCACGTTCGCCGCGCTGGTCACGACCGAGGCGCTGATCGATCGCGATCCCGAGGCCGTCGCGGCCGTTGTCCGGGGCATCGTCAGCGCTCAACACCGGCTGCGCGAGGACCCGAGGCGAGCGACCGAGGTCGGCCGCCGCCGTTTCCCTCCGGCCGCCGCGGAGATGATCGCCGCGCTGGTCGATCGCGATCTGCCGTTCTACGATCCCGTCATCGACGAGGACGCGGTGCAGGCGATGAGCGAGTTCTCAATCGCTCTCGGATTGATTCAGGAGAAGGTGCCGTACGACCGGGTCGTGGCGACGCGCTTCAAAGATCTCTGGCGCGGCCGCTGACCCACTGAGATGGAGGCGACGATGGGAGCACAGATCTCGGTCGAAACGATGGAGCGGACGCGCGTGGCGCGCTTCAAGCGGCTCACGCCGACCACGCGAGGCTTCGTCGATACCGCCATCCCCGGATACGAGCGGCTGATCTACAACGTGATCGGACGCGGCGTCACCGAGGACTCCGGCCTCAAGCCGGCGATCAGCGACTCGAGCGACTTCAACCTGACGCTGGTCAAGAAGGCTCCCGGCAAGCGGGTCGGTCTCCACGATCATCCGACGGTCGAAGTCTTCATGCCGCTCACCGGCCGGTGGGGCGTGTACTGGGGCGACGATGGCGAGAACGAGCTGATGCTCGAGCCGTGGGACGTGATCTCGGTGCCGCCCGGCGTGATGCGAGGGTTCCGCAACGTGGGGACCGAAGAGTCGTTCCTGCTGGCGATCCTCGGTGGATCGGATTCCGGTCACGTCACGTGGTCACCGAAGGTCCTCGAGACCGCGCGCCAGCACGGAGCTGAGCTCGATGCGCGCGGGAACCTGACCGGGACGTCACCGCGATGAAGTGATGGCCGTCCCGGCCGGCGGGGTGAAGCGCCAGACCTCGAAGCCGTTCGGGCGGGTCAGCGCCGCCAGGCTGGCGGGGAGCGCGATCGCCACCGCCTTGTAGAACGGCCCGTCGCTCCGGATCACCGTGTGGGCCGTGCCGCGCGGCACGTGCAGCATGCGCAGGCCGCGGTCGTGGGCGTCGGGCGCGAGCAACCAGTCGCCGTCCGCGGTGAAGACGAGCGACTGCCGCAGCTCGCCGTGCATGGCGTCGCCCGGCGCCTCGGGCGCGTTGGTGAACGTCCGCTCCTCGCGGCCCCTCACGGCGTCCACCACCTGGACCTGGCCGAGCGTGCCGTTCACGGCGACGCGCGCTCCGTCGCGAGTCAACGCCAGCGAGACGGGCGCCATGGCCTCGAGCGAGCTCGCCATCGACACCGACGCTCGCACGGTGAGCGCCGGCCAGTTCCAGAGCTTCAGCAAGCCGCGATCCGAGGCGGTGGCCAGCACGCGGCCGTCGGAGGAGAACGCCACCGCATCCACGCGCTGTCCGCGATGCGCGTTCGCGAGCGTCCGGGTGATCTCGGCCTGTTTCACGTCCACGACGTGGATGGCGGTTGCCGCGGCGACGACGAGCGTCCGATCTTTCGGGTGGAATGCGGCGGCGCGGCTCTGAGCGATCTTGAGCACGCCGGCCCGGCGTCCGTTGGCCGCCCGCCACACTTCCACCGCGGGCGCGTCCTGTCCGGTCGAGGCGAGCAGCGAGCCATCGGGAGAGAAGACCAGGCCGTCGATGCGGCGCGTCGCGCCTGGAGGGTGGACGCGGACCTTCCAGCGCTCGGTGCCGGTGGGCACGCTCCGAGCCGTGAGGTCGCCGTCCAGATCGCCGACGACCACGAGACGGCCGTCGGGGCTGAGGGCCACGGCGTTGGGGGTGGCCGGCAGCTCGGAGACCTCGAGCACCTTGACGCCCGTAACCGGCGATCGGCTTTCCGAGCAGCCGAAGAGCAGAAGAGCGATGGCGGCGACGATTGCGCCCATCATCGAGCCCCATACAACTCTACGGGATGATCAGGCGATCCGCGTCATTGTGAGATGCGTCGCTGGAGCCGGCGGGCGGCTGTCAGCGGGACGGCGTCAGTGAGCGGCGCGGACCGCGGCGGCGGCGAGCGGGCGGCCGTCGAGCGAGTCGCGCAGCGCGACCGTCACGCGCAGCGCGCGGAGGCCGTGGACGCCCTGCAGCTCCTCGAGCTCGAGCTCCTCGACCTCGCCGGCGATGTAGCCGAGGTCACGCAGGTACTCGAGATAGCCGCGATACTCCTGGGCCTCGGCCGGCTGGCCGTACACGATGGCGATCTGGCCCGGCTGGGTCACGCGCTCGGGCGTGCCCTTGATCAGCGCCTTGTCGATCCGCTTCTTCACGATCTCGTAGCGGATGTCGTAGGCGCCGTCGACGTCGAAGCGCTTCTCGTCGAAGCGGAAGCGGATCGAGAGCGGCGCGTGCTGCACGAGCACCAGGTGCGTCGCCTGAAGCGGCAGCGGCAGCTCGGCGCCGAGCCGGTCGGCACGCGCGGCGATGCCGCACACGACCATGAGCTGCCAGAGACGGAGGCTCTTGAGGTAGAGCGGATCGAAATCGTCACCTTCCACGAGCGAGCCGCCGACGTAGATCTGATGGTCCACGCCGTCGGTCTTCTGCTTCTCGAAATAGTGCGGGAAGATCGACTGCGCCGCCTGCTCCTCCAGCTCCAGGTAGGCGGAGATGGCCTCGGTCAGGCGCGTCACGCTCTCCTCGAAGATCTTGCGCTCCCGATAGACGGTGCCCACGCGCGGATCGAGCGCGTCGCGGTACGCGGCCACCCGGCTGGCCACGGCCGGGTCGAAGCTCCCCAGCCGCTCCAGCAACGTCTCGACCTCGGCCCGCAGGAACGTCACGATGCCGACCTCGTCACCAGCGGCGAGATGATCGTGGATCTGCTCGCTGTGCTGATCGATCCGGTAGCGAAGCTGGTCGAGCGCAGGCAGGCGGCGCGCCTCGTAGGCCGCCACCACGACGTCGCGGGCCAGCCTGAGCTGCGCCAGCAGGTCGGCCTGGATGGCGCGCGCCCGCAGGGTGGACGAGCCGCGGATGTCCGACAGCGCGTAGAGCGGCTGGACCCGCTCGAACACGATCGGATCGAGCTCGGCGGCAGCCGGATCACCGGCGCGCTCCAGCCCGTCGAGCACGGCCTTCCGGAACCGCCACTCGACGACGGGATGGATCGCGGTGAAGCGCTCCTTGATCTGCGTCTGGATCCGCGCGTTGAGCTCTTCCATGCTGCGCTGGACGGCCATGGAGAAGAGCGGCAACACCTCGTGCAGCTTGGGCAGTTGCGAAGCGTCGAGGTCGCCGGGGCGTGGCGAGCCGAGCTCCAGCGTGCCGATCACCCGGTTCTGGTAGTGCAGCGGCGCCACCATGAACGAGCGCACACCGCTGGCCACCATCTTATCTTCGATCGCTGTGCGCCGGTCGAGGCCGACGAGGTCGTCCACGATGATGGGCCGGCCCGACTTCACGGCGCGCTGGTAGAGGGTGCCGGCGAACTCCTGGATCTTGTGGTGCACGGAATCGGCGAAGATGCACGAGCGCTGGATGCGCGCGCCGTGGTTCAGGAGCAGCACGCGGTCGCCGTCGAGCGCGGCCAGCCCCAGCCGCAGCTCGGGGCGGCGGAAGAGCGTGCGCAACCGCTCCTGCAGCGCGACGAAGCGGTTCGGCGATACGATGGACTCGCGGTCGATCAGGTCGCGCTTGAGGGCGGAGAGGACTTCCTGATCGGTGACCTCGAGCGCCTTCAGGAACGTCACGCCGCGGAGCACGAAGCGTTCGGCCGGCAGGACCGTCGCCAGGTAGGCCTCGTCGAGGAAATTCGCCTGGATGTTCTCGCGGACGCCCTCGGGCAACGGCGGCAGCGCGCCCTTGGCCTCGACCTTCACGAACTGCCAGTCGAAGAGCAGGCGGAAGTGGCGGTCCAGGCCCGTGGTCTCGTCGGGGACGGTGAGGATCAGCGGGTATTCGAGCTCGATCTTGAGGTCGTAGAGCCGGTGCAGCACGAGGGCGTACGCATAGCCTCGGCGGATGCCGCTCACGAGCGCCTCGTCGAGGTTGATCCGGCCCTTGAGCCGGCCGTCGTCGTGCATCAACTCTCGCCGCATCGCGGGCGTCGCGTAGAAGCCACGAAGCTGGAACGGGATCATCGCGGCGCCATGGGCGATATCCCACAGGGCGGGCGGGAACTCCGCGCTCATGAGGAGATCCACCAGGTCCCCGTGGCGCTCGAGCACGGCCGGGTCGGTGATGGTGCCGGCAAGCTCCGGCGCCTTCTGGATCTCCGCTCCGACCAGGCGCGCCAGGGCCGAGCAGATGGGCGACTCGTCGTCTCCGGCGCGCAGCCAGAAGTCGATCAGCGGCCCCAGGCTGAACTCCGTGCGGAAGGGGAATCCTCCGCCGGCGGCAGCCTTCAGCATGGCCTGGAGGTCTGTCGAGTCGGAGCCCGTCATGAGCGCGTTGCTCTGTTCCTTCATGGGAGTTGCTATGGTACCAGTCCCTCCTGACAAGGCGCGACCATTGACTATGACTATCTGATGCCCGACCGCGACCGGGGGATTCCGGCCCCTGGAATCCGGGTTGACTCTCCCGCCGCTGGAGGTTTTAGGATTCGGAGGTGGCCGTGTACAGCATCGGCGAGTTCTCGAGGCTGAGCCCGGTCAAAACGTCGTCTTCAAGGACCTCGGCTTCTCGCTGCGTGAGATCCGCGGCCTGCTGGCCGAGCACGTGCCTGCCGAGCGGATCCGCGGCGTCCTGCGGCGCAAGCGGGAGGAGGTCGAGCGGCGCGTGATCGAGGAGCGGGCCCGCCTGGCGCGGGTCGCGGCCCGGCTCGACGCGATCGAGCGATGCCACCGGCCCATCGCCTACGAGGTCGCCGTGCGCCGCGTCGGCGCGCGGCTCGTCCCGTCGAGGCGCGACGGGTTGTCGTCATACGACGAGTGCGAGCGGCTCTTCGCCGAGCTCGAGGGACGCCTCGGCCACGACGTCGCTCGCGAGCAGCGTGCTGTGGTCTGGCACCACGGCGCAGGGCCCGGCCGGATCGACTGCGAGGCGCTCGTGTTCCTCGCCGAGCCGGTCGCTCCGGTCGAGGGCGTGCGGGTCTACGAAATGCCGGCGCACACCGCGGCGTGCCTCGTCTATCGCGGGGAGGACGCCGAAGGGTTGGCCTTCGCGGCTTTGGGCGAGTGGCTGACCGTGGGCGGCGTGACCGTGGGCGGCGTGACCGCGGCCGGCTCGAAGCGCGAGGTCTATCTCGACGAGGCGGGCGATCGGGAGCC
>Ga0209157_1000658_pt1 | contig 29162 bp, 19 predicted proteins | sample GraSoiAngelo_135_FD_185892 | JGI IMG/M metagenome (GOLD analysis project Ga0209157, IMG submission 185892) | Grasslands soil microbial communities from the Angelo Coastal Reserve, California, USA - 14_0929_05_40cm (SPAdes) (version 2) | ecosystem: Environmental > Terrestrial > Soil > Grasslands ...
ACCGCAGCAGCAGCCGCAACCGGAAAGTTCGAACCGTTCAAGACCACATCGCTATTCGACGGAACGGCCACGACACCGGAGTGGCTTGGCGAGGAGCCGGAACACGTACGCCGGCTCATACCGCAAGTGTAGACCATTCGCTGCGATCTTTTTGCAAAAATGGGACGTGGCGGCTCTGAATATCCCGGCGGTCACGCCACTCTCCGCACGGAGATGTGGCGAGTCCAATTGATCCGCAGAATGCGGAAGGCAGCAACAGCCGGAACGGGTATTCTGCGACTCTCGTCACTGATGGCCGCGAACATCCCGTATTCAAGACTATGTCGACACTCTGCGGGTGATGGGTGAAGGGCTGGAGCTTCACCCGCTTCTCGCGATTTTCGCCATACTGGTTGGCGGTGAGCTCGGGGGAGTTCTTGGCATAACGTCACCGTGACGATTGCCGGCTTCGCGACGCGATATTGCGAATCGCCGGCGTGAATCTCGATTCCCCCAGGCGTGACGCGAAGGCAAAGCTGCGAACTATTGGATGTCCCCGAAAGGCTGTGATTCAACTACTGGCGAAAAAGTAAGGGCAGCCACGGCGCCTAAAAGCTTCGAGGCCCCGAACTTGAAAGCTCGAGCCATCGGAACTCTTTGGCGTTTCTCCCCATCAGACAGATTCGATATCGACGAAATGCAAGCCTGGGCCCCCATCAATGCTTAATTCGGTGTCTATCCCCAAATTCCGAATTCCGGAATTCCGGGTTCCGAAGCGACAGGTCGAAAGCGCTTGCGATATCTGCGGGGAATTTCCCTGTTATTTATCCAAGGCGTTTTTTGATGTCCTGAAGCTCAGCGATATCCAGTAGATCCTGTGGCCGGCCAGCGCGTTCCTTTAGAGCGATGAGATCATCGATGGAGGCGACGAAGAAAGTACGGCCTTCGATTGTTACTTTTGCTGCACGCGGCGAATCGCTTCAAACTGGTCGCTTTCGCTGACCAAGAGGTCCACTTCTGTACTTCCATCTGATGTACGAAAGTTCAGTGCCAACATGGCCTTTTCCTCCCGCCACCGCCGGATCTGGTCCACATCGCGAATCCGGTCCAAAGGTTCTGGAACACGTGGACGCGCACCCAAAGACCATAACAATCGACCACAGCCCTCCATGAATCGGGTTCCAGACTGGGAATAACGTCAATGTCGAATGTGACTCGTGAGCCTCCGTGGAGTGCTGCGGCTACGCCTCCAACGATCACAAAATCAACGTGAGCGTCGTGAAGCTGGTTCAAAATTTCGATGAAGTTGCTTGCCATTGAAATTTTGCTCTGCAAAAGCGTTGCGTAAAATTGTCAGACTCTCGGCGCGTTCACTCAAACGGCGCAGGCGAACAAGAAACGAGTTGCCATCCAACGGCTCAATTGCAGATGTATCCGGTTGGACTCCGCTCCAATCGGCGATTGGGTTAAGGGGCGTTTTCATGAAGGTATTCTCGCAACAATCACCCTCCTCGTTCAATTAAACAGACAGACGCTTTCCGCTAATTCGTCTCAAAAAGGTTAACCGGAAGAATAAGCCATTGAAGGCCGTGTCGAAGGCGAAAAAGGTCGCAGCCCCCTTGTAAACTAGTGCTTACCGTTTTGGCGACAACAATCGGGCAATTGTGACTAGAATCGCCCAATTGTGATCGCAATTTGCCAAGTTTGATCGCAATTCCGGGGTTGTGACCAAAATCGCCGGATCGTGATCACAACATGGGGATTGTGATCCCAATCCTGGGATTGCGGGCAAAATCGCAGAATTGTGACCACAATCGTCGGATTGTGATCCAAATTTTCCGATTGTGAGCAAAATTGACGGGTTGTGATCGCAATTTCCGGATTCCGACCCAAATCCGCTGATTGTGAGCGAATCCTCAGGATTGGGATCGCAATTGCCGATTTGTGACCAAAATCCTCGGATTGCAATCAACGTTCAGGAATTGCGACCGAAGTTGGCGGATTGCGATCTCAATCCGGCACTTGTGATCACAATTCGGGGATTGTAACCACACCTAGGAAATTGTGGCCGAAAAAGTGACAAACAGGTTGCCAGTCGAAAAAGGCTCTGCGTCCGATTCGTGATTGGTGGAATCCCGGCCGGCCTCAGAGAAAACCCTCCGGCTTAGCTGATCGGGTCGATCGTCAACGAGGCGAAGAATGTCCAACGGACGCGCGAGCGCCAGCGAATCGACGAGAACATCGATCTACCGGAGCATTCGGCTCGTGCCCGCGGCACCATCGAGCAGGCACTGCTGGACGCCCTCGAGGAAGCAAAGTCTTGCCTGACTCCGGAGGAGCGGGAAGTTGTCGAGCTTAAGCCTGCACGTTCAGCGGGGCTATTGGCTGACACATCCGAAATGAGTGCGCCTTCGGACTTTCCCAATTTGAAGACCTTGGCAAGGTCCGGAGTGACCGGCTGGATCAGTACGCCAGGAAACGCGCGAGAAACCTTCCCGCCGTGGATGATCTGATCCATCACGTTTCGAGCCATGTTGGCCGGGATTGCGAACCCAATCCCTTGATTGCCACCGGATCGGCTTAGGATAGCCGTGCGGATCCCAATTAATCGTCCTTCCGCGTTGACCAGTGCTCCCCCGGAATTACCCTCATTAGCTTCTTTCGCTTCGACGGGATGGATCGCGCAAACAAGAATGAATGACATGAGTGCGTCAAGCAAGGACAGCTTCGTTTCAATGTGACTACCGCCGACTATCGCAAGGAGCGGCCGGGGTGGGTTTGCGGCAAAGTCCTCAAGTTCTTTCACACGGGATGCCAACCACGGCCCCGCAACCGCAATCGGCTTCCACCGTGTAATCCCAACGTTCGAGGCCAGCGTCCGGTGCGATACTTCGAAAGCATCATCGACAAACAAGTCACAAATCGATGCCAGTTGACGCGCAAAGGCGGATTCGTTGGCGGCGTCCTGTTGGTAAATGCTCAGGTTTTCCAGGAGGACGATCTCGCTCGGTTTGATCCCCAGAACGGATCGCGTCACTTCGGCGCCCACGGCATGATCGAGCTTCGTCACACGCAGTCCAAGAGAGTGCGATAGCTCCTTGGCAAAATCCAATTCGATCCTTTGGGGGATCTAGCCCGCTCGTGCTTCAACGTGTGTGGCCACAATTAACCTGGCCGATTTACCAATCAGTGTGCCGAGCGTCGGTACGGCTTTTTCAATATTCGCATCAATCAAAACGAGAATTCGTTTGCCACGAATCTTCTCTAATGGAATTTACTGAATGGTAATCATCGGGTCAAGCCACCTGCCAGAATCAGATCTAGTTCGCATGCACCATCAGGCTGAAAACTACGAACGTGATTAATGTCCCGACGAACAAGCCAATTGCTTGTGCAAGAATCTTCGTGACCATAAGACACAGCTCGCGAAAATGCGTGTTCGTAATAAACAAACTTGGGAAGGCGTTACCCTCCAGCTTTGCATGATCTGGATGAAACCAGTCCGACATTCGATAGACGAAACGACGACGCAAGTGTGACCCGGCTCAACTGCATTGGTTACTTCAAAACAGACGACTGAAGAAATCATCGTCGAAAGCTTCGGCGAGCATTTGATCCAACAGTTCTGCTAACCGACTCGTGGCGCTGCCATCTATGACGAAGGTAGTGTGTGGATACGGACGCCGGTGGCGAAATCCCATCCCGAGTGGTTCCACCAGCGGTTCAGCGCCCATTGGTTCCGCGCGAATCGGTTCTACCGAAGCTTGCCGTGTCCTGTTCCGTACCGCCCGCAGGGACGAATCGTATGATGCGCGGCGTACAGGATCGCGTAGCGTTTCATACGCATCGACAATCTCCCGGAATTTTTCGGGGGATGATCCTGCGCCAGCATCCGGGTGGTAGCGCCGGACGAGAGTGCGGAAAGCGCTGCGCGTCGTTTCTTCATTAGCATTTTCGGGAATTCCCAATACCACGTAATAGTTCATGATCTGCCAGCCTCCAAACTGTGGATTTATGGCCTGCTATTCACAGGGAATTGTCCAAATCGGCACTACCGGAAATGTTCTGTCCGTTGGATCGACGCAGAACCTTCACAGCCAGCAACGAAAGGGCATGGTCCAGCAGGTCCGGCTCTGCCTGGCCCCTAGCGGCGACAAGCGCCGACAATCTTCTACGCCACGCCTCAGCTTCCGAATGTTCACGGCTCGCGAAGATCTCCGCGCTGTTTTCCTCGATTGGATGATTGTTGTGGATCTTGCGCCGCTTTCCGGGTTTCTCAACCGACTCGCGACGAATGCGACTGCTCGCCGCCAAGCGATTGCATAGCTGCTGCACCTGCTGGCGGGGCTTGCTGCCGGTCATCGCGGAGATATCGTCGTCGTCCAACCCTTCGGGATACTTCTGGATCAGGTCGAAAACCTCTTCTTTGTTCGTTGTCTTTCATAACAAGTGCGCCCAGAAAAAATATAATGTTCAGCTAATAGAATGTCAATTACCTACGCCAAAAGTGGTGTAAAACGTACTTGACTGAATGTCTGGACTGTCTAAAATAGATCGAGAACTTATTTTTAGAAGGGAGAAACAAACATGAACTTGATCCGATGGAATGTCTTTCCTGAGATGTCGATTCTTCAGCGGCAGATGAACCGCCTCTTCGATGAGGCTACGCAGAACTGGAACGGTGATGCGAATACGCCGAACGGTTGGTCGCCGGAAACGGATATTTACGAAACGGAAACCGACCTCGTTCTGCAGGCGGACTTGCCGGGCTTCAATGCCAAGGACATCGATATCGTTGTCGAAAACAATGTCCTGACGATTCGCGGCGAACGGCAGTTCGAGGCAACGGTACAACCCGAGGGACTCCACCGCATGGAGCGCTCCTATGGGAAGTTCTCGCGGTCGTTCACCCTGCCGGCCATCGTCGATGGGCAAAAGATCCAAGCCAGCTACAAAAACGGTGTTCTCAGCCTCACTCTGGCGAAGGCCGAACAAGCGAGGCCGAAACGAATTCAGATTGCGGCGACTGCCGCGTAACGACAAACAATCCTGACGGAGGTAACCATGAAAAACGCAAATTGGATGTGGAAGAGTTGGGCATTGTTAACTCTGGTCACGCTGTCTCTGCCGTTCGCTATCACCAGCCAAGTGGCCGCTCAGTCGAGTCAGCCGGCAGCGGATACGTACACATGGAGTGGGGAGTTGGTTTCCCTTGACGAAGGGGCGCGCATCTTAACCGTTAAAGCCCGCGTTGTCGGGGACCAACCAATGACAGAGTTGCCGAAGTTCAAGGCCGGCGATCGGCTTCTCTTGACCTGGTCCGGATACGACAAATACGCCGATGCCATTAATCGTGCCGTTCGGTACGACGCGACAAAGAAATCCGACCAGCGCTTTACGTTCCCAGTGGACTTCGTGACATTCGATTCGACCCATCACTACGTCACGTTCAAGGTTCCGGTTCCCGCAGATAGCATTGACAGAATCAAGCCGTTGAAACCCGGCGAATGGGTTACCGCTGCATCGCCACATACAAAGACCGCGGACTCTCAGCCTATTGTGTCGGTACGGCCGTATGTCTGGTCGGGCACGAATTCCAATTGATTCCTAATAATTTAAAGGAGGACAAAAATGCGAATTGAAGTCAGGTTGATCGTCGTCGCCTTGCTGATGTTGGCCTTTAGTGTCCTACCAGCACAGGCGCAATATTCTGAAATCTACCGTTTGGACAAAGCCGTCAATGGGCTCGATGAGAAGGTTGTTCTGTCCAGGCTCTCCGAAAAACTGTCCGTGCCGGCCGATACGCTCGCGCAGCAGAAAAGCCAGAACAACTTGTCGTTTGGGCAGCTCTACATGGCCCATGCCCTGGCAAAAGCCGCGAACAAAGACTTTGATGCGATGATGGCCCAGATCAAGTCAGGTAAGACCTGGAGCCTCCTGGTGCAGGAGAATAACGTCCGATTGCAGCCGATCAGCGCGACGGTTCGTGATCTCGAAAAGACGTTGAAGAAGGAGCGCGTCTCTGCAAACGCGAAAGGTTCCCGGATTTCTGCGCGAAAATCGAAGTCCGGTAACTGAGGATTTCCTCTTGCCTCAAGGCGTCGCTTTCGAGCGACGCCTATTATTTTTTGCGGCCTCCGGATTTTCCGTTCCTGTTCGTATGACTCTCGCCTAAAACCTTCATCCCCAGTAACTGAAGGGCTTCCTCCAGAAGGTCGGCCTCGTCTCGACCCGTTGCGGCCACCAGCGCGGAAAGGCGGCGCTGCCAGTTCTCGCTGCCTCCCCGGGCCGATGGGATATCGGTTTGAATGTCTTCGCTTCCGGACGGGAAATTATGGATTTTTCGGCGCTTGCCGGCCTTATCGACCGACTCTCGGCGAATCCGCTTCACCGAAGCGAGCTGGTTACAGAGTTGCTGCACTTGCTGCCGGGGTTCGATACCGGTCATCTTCGATATGTCGTCGTCGTCCAGACCCTCAGGGTGTTTTTGAATCAGGTCGAAAATTTCTTCTTTATTCGGTTTACTCGCCATTCACGCTCCTTAGAAATGTAGCTTCCTCTTGCGGCAATATAACAGTCGCCGACAAATAAAGATACTTAACAAAAAGTCTTCAGCAGGTACTTGACTTACGTTTACGACCGTCTAAAATAATTGCTAAAACATTTCCTAGAGGAGGTAAATGCAAATCATGACTCTCGTTCGTTGGAATCCAATCCGTGATTTTTCGGTTCTTCAGAGCCAGATGAATCGGCTCTTCGAGGATGCCATGGGCACATGGCTGGGAGAATCCAATGGAAGAGGGAATACCAACTGGGTCCCGCTGGCCGACATTTACGAAAACGACAATGACCTCATCGTCCGCGCAGAATTGCCTGGCGTCGATCCGAAGGCCGTCGATGTGCGAGTGGAGAACAATGTTCTGACGATTCGCGGCGAGCGGCCGTTTGAGCAGAAGGTCGAGCAGGAGAACTATCACCGCTTGGAGCGATCGTATGGGACCTTCTCCCGGTCGTTCGCCCTCCCCACAACCATCGACGCGGACAAAATCCACGCCGAATACCGCGACGGCATTCTCAATCTGACGCTTCCGAAGTCGGAGAAAGCCAAGCCGAAGCGAATTCAGATTGCTGCAACCGCCGCCTGACGGTGCGATGGTTGGCCGCGAGCCGCATGGCGCGGCTCGCGGGACTTCGCGGTTCTCAATTCATTTGGAGGTGTCATGAAGGCCCTATTGTTTGTTTTAACAATGTTTGTTTTGTTGCTGGCGACAGTGGCCGCGGCAGACCTGCCTGCAATCAATGGAACATGGTCGGGCAACTGGACGCCGAAGGGTGGCGTTCCGGATGCAGTCACCGTAGAACTGCGGCGGGATGCCGCGGGAAATCTCATGGGTAAGTTTCTAACGCCCGTGCCGATGGATTTCAGCAAAGCATCGTTCAATCCCACGACGGGAATCGTAAGGTTTGAAGCAGCGGACGCAAAATCCGGAAAGCAGTACAAACTCGAAGGCAAGCTCAAAGGTACCGAACTCATCGGAACCCTTGCCGCCGACGATACCGCGGGCGAAGTCCGGCTCATCAAGTGGACGTTCTTCGGCCGCTGACTCTGTTCGATTCGGATTCCTTGTTAGGTTTTTCAAATGTATTAACCTCGACGAAATGGAGGATAAGCCATGAAGGAGACTTTGATCATCATGGTTAGCCTCGCTGTGGTGCTGTTGACTTTCTGTGTGACGGCGACGGCTAGCCAGCTTTTCGATAAGAAAACGACGATCACCATCAATCAACCGATGGAGATTCCCGGTACTCCAGCGATCGTTCTTCCACCGGGCACCTATGTCCTGAAGCTGCTGAACTCGTCGAGGAACCGCAGTATTGTTCAATTCTTCAACGCGGATGAAACAAAACTCTATTCCACGGTAATTGGTATCCCCGATTACCGCTTGCAGACTCCGGAGGAAGCGGAGATCAGCTTCTACGAGACTGACCCGGGCCGTGCGCATCCGGCCCGGGCCTGGTTCTATCCAGGCGACAACTACGGTGTCGAGTTCGTTTACTCCAAGGCGCGCGCTTTGGAAGTAGCGAAGGCGACCAACCAGCATGTGATGTCGGCAGCGAATCCAACCACATCGACTTCCGCCGAACAGCCAACGACGGCTCAGGTATCCCAGTTACAGAATGAGACCGTCGCCGCCACCACACCGCAAGGGACCGAAGTGTCTCTCTCGGAGGCCCACCCGCCGGTAACAACGCAAGCTCAGGCGGAACCGTCGCAATCGGTCACGCAATCTTCTCCATCGAACACACCGATTGCCACTGTGGCCTCGAATACTCCCTCTAAAACCCTTCCAAAAACAGCGAGTAACATGCCTCTCCTGGCGCTTGCCGGCATCATGTTGCTTGGGGCTGCGCTCTCGTTGCGCATTCTTCTCGATTAGGAGGTGCACTGCGGCGGTAATCGGATTCGGACCGCCGCAAGCGCTTGGTATGACGGGAAAGAAAATCGCCCACTGGTTCGAATACGCTCTTTTGTGGCGGAATGTGGACTCAACTGTCGAGCCTTCCCCCCAAACCCTCTCTGTAAATTTCAAACGCTTTTTTGCACGCAAAAACCATTATGGAGGTAGATAGATGCTGAAAACAGCGCAAGCGATCTTTTTCATGACAGCCTGCTTTGGTTTGATGTTCACTTTGCTATTACCTGCACTTTTTGCGGAGGTTGCGAAACCAGTAGCTGCGGTTGTCGACGGACAAAGCATTTGGGTAACCGATAGCGGCGACCATAGACTCGTGAAGCTGCGTGCCAGCGATGGAACCTTACTTGGGAGCTATCCCATTCCCAGCCCGTTAAGGCTCATCTATGACGGCCAGAACGTCTGGACAGTTTCCAATGCCGGCGTTGTGACGAAAGTTCAAGCGAAAGATGGAGTTATATTGGGTTCGTATCCGGCGGGTGGCCCCGCCGCCGGAATAGCGTTTGATGGTGAAAATGTCTGGGTCAGCAATCCTGAAAGTGACAAGGTCACTAAGATACGTGCAAGCGACGGGTCCATCGTCGGTTCCTACAAAGTCGGCAAATCTCCGGACGGACTGCTCTTCGACGGACAATTCATCTGGGTCGCCAACTCCGGCACCAACACCGTGAACAAGATCAAGGCCAGCGATGGTTCGATTGCCGGTACATATACGGTGCAGGATAGTCCCGCGGAATTCGCGTTCGACGGACAAAATGTGTGGGTAACCAACTATGGGTCGCACACGGTTAGCAAACTTCGCGGCAGCGACGGCTCTCTGGTTGGGACCTATCCTGTTGGAAAATTCCCCAGAAGCATTGCTTTCGATAAAACGAACATCTGGGTGACCGATTACGCGGACAACAAAGTGACCAAACTGCGCGCTAGCGACGGCATGCTTCTCGGTACTTACAACGTGGGGCGGGATCCTGGCTCAATTACTTTCGATGGAAGCAACATCTGGGTCACCAATTACGGCAGCGAGAATTTGATGAAACTTAAACCCGCAGACGGCAGCACGATTGGAATCTTTCCGCTGTCCGGACATGTAAATCCGTAACCGCGGATGATGGAATGTAATTCGTGCATTCTTCTCGATTAGGAGATGCGCTTTGCGGCGGTATCGGATTCGGACCGCCGCAAGCGGTTGGTTATGGCGGGAAAGAAAATCGCCCAGTGGTTCGAATGCGCTCTTTTCGCTACCATACCGTTCTTCCTGCTGCAGCTCAGCGGCTTCAACTTGTGTTTTTCAGCTGAGGGGATGTCAGGAACCAGTTCCATTCCATACTCCACAAGCCGGTCCAATCCATACTGTTCTCTCATATATCGGAAGAAGTTTTCCTGACACCATTTGGCAAACATTGATGCCGCCAACACCGACATAGGTGCTAAAAAGTTCGTCGTCAACATCGCCGTTTGATGGCCACTATCGGTGAGTTTGCGAATCTCGCGGAGCCACAGGTTATTCGATAATCGCGTGCCGCGTTCGGACAGTTTCATCGTCACCGTCTGACCGCCGGCTAATTCGACACGATGCGCAACGAACTGCTCCACTGGCCAATCTTCTTTGGGAAATTTCTGATACGTGAGGATGGCGATTCGCTTGGCGAACAATTCCGCGAACAGTTCGCCCACCGAAAAAAATAGGGCCAGACCTGGGAAAACCATCCCCTGAACGTTGCGGCGGTTTACATAATGCCCCGAACTGTGACATTTCCAGGATGCTCCTTCGGTTCCACGGCGCGCCGATGCTTACCCTCAGCCGCTTATTTCGCTTATGCTTTGCTGAAATCAAAAGCCGTGACGCCCATCGAGTGCCTTCGTCGCCGTTCTGATACCACGGCGGTCACGCCACTCTACGCATCGAGATGTGGCGAGTCCAATTGATCCAGAGAATTCGGAATGCTGCGACAGCCGGAATGGAGAGAAATATCCCAAGAACTCCCCCGATCTCACCGCCGACCAGTATGGCAAAAATCGCGAGAAGCGGGTGAAGCTCCAGCCCTTCACCCATCACGCGCGGGGTATTGACATAGTCTTGAATACCTCGCCAGATCAGCCAAAAGCCAATCAGGATCATCCAATGCGAGTAACCGGTGAGGAACGCAATTCCGACGAGTATGACGAGTGTGCTCAGCGGACCGACAAACGGAATAAACTCCAATACCCCACCGATCGCAGCAACCGCCAGCGCATACGGCACGCGCGCGATCAGCAGGAAGGCGCCGTAAGCAATGAAAGCGAAAAGTGAGAGCAGTAATTGCGCCTGTACGTACCGCGCGAGCATGGTGTCGAGATCGTCCATCGCGTTTTCCAGGAACGCGCGATTATGTGAGGCGCCGATCAGTTGAAGAACTGAATTTCGGAGATCCGATCGATCTTTCAGAAAGAACACGGCCAGCACGGGGACCAGCAATATCCATGGAATGTTGGCGCCAAGCTGCTCCAGGCGCAACGCCGCGTCACGCGCATAGTACGCGATATCGTTTTGATGAGCGACAAGCCATTGTTGAATCCGAACCTGATTGTCATAGCTCCAGCCCCGCTGCTCACCCAATTGTCGTGCTACATTTCCGGATTTCACATTCTCCAGAAGGTCAGGTAATGTAGTCGACAAAAGCTGTACTTGTTGAACGATGCGGGGGCCAACGGTAAGACCAAAGACAACTAAGCCCACGACGATTCCCAGATAAACCGCTGCGATGGCTTTAGCCCGAGAGAGGCGCAACCACGATTGGAACCGTTCGACAACTGGTTCCAAAAATTCGCCGAAAAAGACCGCGAATGTAAATGCAATCAGAGGAAGCCGCGCCAGCCAAACCAGCGCAAGCACACCGGCAAAGGCGAGGATCGTCACCAGGACCGAAATCGTCCGGCGGTCGAGAAGGGTCATGCAACTTAAGATGCACTTGCTTCGCCAAACCGACTGGCACGCGCCACCGTTTCAGGTACGGCTATTTGTGGCTGTCCCTCACCTCAGTGTTCCGGTGAATGGTTGACCCGAATTTTGAAATAGCAGCAGGGATCCGGAGGAGGACTGGCCGGCGGATCCGCTGAAGAGAACGAACTGTGTGGTCACACCGGCGCCGTCGGCAAGCTGCGGCAGCAGCAACTCGCCGGCACTTGGTGGCGCGCTTTCGTTTGTAGGCGGAGTCGTGGTGATGAGGAAATCGCCGCGCTCGTTGTAGCGGGTGCGGAGAACGACGGCAGACATGTCCGAAGTAGAGGAAACCCGAAGTATTCCTCGGAACGGCGCCGGCAAATCTGGAAATGCCTGCGCGAAAAATTCCGCGATATGCCCCAAAGGCGGCAGGTTCAGAGCAACAGGCGCCGGCAGCCCCGTCGTGGACCCGTCCAGATTAGTAAGTTCCAATGTCACGGTTTCGGGTGAGGCCGTGTTGTTCGCAATGGCAATGCCGCTCTGAATCGACCTCAGGTGTCCAACTCCCCCGAAGGATTCGACATAAACGCGAAATGCGGTTCCAGTTGCTGCCGAAGCACCGGCTTCCGATACGGTAATTCGTCCTCCCGTTTTGTTGGAAAAGATGACGAGCGAAACCGGTGCGATTGTGCCGGGAGTTGGGATGACGCGAACCGAGCCGCCTCTTGCGACTTGCCCCACTTGCCGCACCTGCCCCACCTGCCCCACTTGCCCCACTTGCCCCACTTGCCCCACCCCGGCGGTTACAAGCTTGGCTGACGACCGTGGCGGAACCGTATAAAAGAACGTGCTGCCGGTATCATGTCCGATCGTCACATTCGTCGATGTGCCGTCATCCGCACGGAACTCCAGTGTCCCGCTCAGTGTGTCGCTCGTGGGGTTGACCAGCAGGATCTGAGTTGTCCAACCCGCGCCGTCGGCGAAATGCGGAATCAGCACAACGTTGTCAGACGGGGTGACTCCCGTGTCGACAACCGGAAGTGTGGACATAAGGAAGTCCCCGCGTTCGTTGAGCAGGCTGTGAATGGCGACGACGCCCACAGGCATGTCGGACGTGAAGCTGAACGTCCCCTGGAACGTATTTCCGTTGAACGTCTTGAATGAATCCGAGTCGAGAAACCTGGCGATCTGCTGGTTCGAGCCAAGCACTATTTTCCCGAACCCGACATCATTGCCCGAGCCGTCCGTATAGAAGAAGGTGATGGTCGCCGTCTGACCGTTCGGGTTCGCGATCGCGAGACCTGTATTCACTGAACCATTGACTTCGGCATAGATTCTTCCGGACTGAAGTGCGGGCGCGGCGGGCACACCCGTCTCGCTGATCAGGTAATTACCGGGATGGTAGCTATAGATCGCAAGGCCGGCCGGCGTCGTTCGACCGGCGTCAGGCTGAATGCGCCCGTATCCTGTCTGGAGCAATGTCGAGTTGCCGGCGGTCCGGATCGTCGATCCTCCCCGATCCGTGATGGCGAATGACGTCGCCGGAAAGACCACTTTCCGGATGCGGCTATTAGCGGAATCGGCAATGAGGAGCGTGTTGGTTCCATCTAACGAAACACCGTAAGGAGAACCGAGTTGAGCCGCAAGGGCTGCGGCGCCGTCTCCACTGTACCCAAATCTGCCATTACCCGCGACAGTGGTGATGATGCCGTCGGGTGTAACCCGGCGAATCCGTTGGTTGTTCGTATCGGCAATGAACAGGTCGCCTGCTCCGTCTACCGCGACACTATTGGGATACGCAAGTTGGGCAGATAGGGCCGGACCGCCGTCTCCGCTAAACCCCTGGATTCCAGTACCCGCGACAGTGGTAATGATGCCCTCGGGTGTCACCTTTCGTATTCGTTCGTTGTCCGTATCCGCAATGAACAAATTGCCCGAGCCGTCGACGGCCACACCGGCCGGTTCAGCCAATTGAGCGGACACAGCAGGACCGCCGTCTCCGCTGAATCCCCTCGTCCCGTTGCCGGCCACAGTTTGAATGATTCCGTCAGGACCGATCCTGCGGATCCGCTGGTTCAAAGTATCGGCGACGAAGAGATTGCCGTTGTTATCGACCGTGACACCCCACGGATAATTCAGCATGGCCAGCGATGCGGGACCACCATCGCCTCCGAAGCCCCCGCCGCCGGTACCAGCGATAGTGGTCATCATTCCGGAAGGACTGACCTTGCGAATGCGATCGTTTCGTGTATCCGCAATATAAATATTGCCGCCTGCATCGACTGCCACAGTCCCGGGATAGTTGAGCTGAGCCGATGTCGCGGGCCCGCCGTCTCCGCTGAAACCCCAACTGCCATTGCCGGCAATGGTCGTGATCGTACCCCACGGAGTGACCTTGCGGATCCGCTGATTATCTGTTTCGGCGACGAACAGATTGCCCGCGCTATCCATAACACTCATGTTCGGGTAATTGAGCTGGGCTGCCAGAGCGGGACCGCCATCGTCGCCGATTCCGGCAACAGAAGTGATTACACCGGCAGAGTTGACTTGACGGACTCGGTAGTTGCCCCGGTCCGCGATGAAGAGATTGCCGCCGCTATCGACGGCAACATCGACAGGAAGCCCGAGTTGGGCGGAAGCCGCAGCGCCACCATCGCCGCTAAAGCCAGGTGTATTGCCCACGACAGTCGTGATGATGCCTGCGGCGTTGATCATGCGGATTCGGTTGTTGCCGCTGTCGGCGATAAAGACGTTGCCGGCATTGTCCACAGCGACACCACGCGGATCCCAAATCTGAGCGGAGCTCGCCGGGCCTGCGTCTCCGCGAAATCCGGCGCCACCGCCGCCGGTTAGCGTGATGATAATACCCGCCGCGTTGACCATCCGGATGCGATTGTTGTGCCGGTCCGCAATGAACAGATTGCCGGCGCCATCCACGCTGACAGCGACCGGATAATTGAGTTGTGCCGATGTTGCCGGCCCTCCGTCTCCACTGAATCCAGCCGTTCCGTTGCCTGCGACCGTGTTGATGACACCATCGGGCGTCACCATGCGGATGCGGTTATTCTCGACGTCGGCGATAAACAGATTACCCGCTCGATCGATGGTGAGGCCTCGCGGGGCCCCAAGCTGCGCAGCCTGTGCGGGACCACCATCGCCGCCGGAGCCCCACGCTCCACTGCCTACCACTGTGCTGATGATTCCGTCCGGGGTTATTTTTCGGATCCGATTGTTGTATGTATCTGCAACGAACACGTTGCCCGCACCATCCACAGCCACACCGTGAGCGTAATTCAACAGAGCTGCGGATGCCGGACCTCCATCTCCGCTAAAGCCTGTGAATCCGGTGCCGGCGATTAATATCAGGGTGCCGTCCGAAGCGACACGATACACTCGATTGTGACTCGAGCTGGTTACATAAAAACCTCCCGCGCCATCGACAGCAACGGCTTGCGGAACACCGATACTCTGAGTGTTTGCACGAGCACCAATAACGGGTAATGTCGGACCTACGTAAGTGGTTATGGTTGGCGTCTGAGCAGAGCCAGTCGCATTCAGAAGAACTAAAAATATCAACGGCAACATCAGAAAACCGAATCTCGTCATTTCGTTAACCGGCTCTAAGGCTGCAGTCCAGAGTCCAAATTAAGGACGGCCATAAAGAGGTTTGTGGGCCGCGTACATTCCCCACCTCGCAGAGGAGGGGTGGCTGCGCCATCAAAAGAACGCCGCGAAGCCACCGAAGCCGCGCAGACGGGGTGGTCAGCCCGGTTGAAACGTTACAGCCGAACTTCAATTGAGGCTTCGCGCTGTGCTCGCGCTTCGCGCCACCACGCCTCTGCGAGGAGGGGAATGCTAAAAACCATTGCCAGAACACGCCGGACGCGGCATGCTAGGACGACCGAAAATCTTGGGCCCGAGACCATTGGAAAGGGAGATCTCTTATGACTAGAGCAATACTTGTCGGAGGAACCATCGTTGTGGCCGTCGCATTGTGCCTTGGCTTTACCGGTTTTCTGACGGCACAGACCCCGTCTTCGTCCGCGCTGACAGGAAGGGTGACCTCGCAAGCCGAAGGGGCGATGGAAGGTGTGCTCATCGGGGCAAAAAAAGTGGGATCCACAATCTCTATCTGGGTGGTGAGCAATGCCCAGGGACAGTACAGTTTTCCCCGCGAGAGAATGGGTCCGGGCACATACAATATCCGTATTCGCGCTGTCGGCTACGAAGAACTCCCTAAGACTTCCATTGATGTGACAGCGCAACCGGCTCAGTTGGATTTGAAACTCAACAAAGTGACAAGCCCGACCAAGCTCGCCACGCAAATGTCAAACGGAGAATTACTGATGAGCGTGCCGGGAACTCAGGAACAGAAGCTTCAACTCGGCGGCTGTGTCAATTGCCACACCTTGCAGCGAGTCTTGTTTTCGCGTTTCGATGCCGACGAGATGGCCGTAGTCGTCCAACGGATGACGAGGCATACGAACAACTCTTCGTTCCTGCATCCGTGGATGCGTCCTTTAGAGGGACCGATAGGTCCGCCGACTTCTGGCCAAATCAATTTCGGTAAATACCTCAGCTCGATTAACCTCAGCGCGGCCGACACATTTGAATTCCCTCTGAAGACCTTGCCGCGGCCCAAAGGTAAGGCCACGCAAGTCATATACACGGTTTACGAATTGCCGCGGCCGGACGCGTCCCCGCATGACGAGGTATTTGATGCGCAAGGAAACGTCTGGTATTCCGATTTCAATTCACAGTATTTTGGGAAGCTCGATCCCAAAACCGGCAAAGTCGTGGAGTATAGCGTTCCACAAGCCCGCCTTGGCCAGATCGCCCAGGGTGGTCTGCAGATCGATGTCGATAAGGAAGGCCGGATTTATTACGGCAACATGTCGCAGATGCAGATCGTTCGCTTCGACCCGAAGACCGAAAAAATGGAGACTTTCAAAGTCCCCGTATCGGAGTCCGAACTTGGAGATGGTCATCTGACCATGATCGATCCCGCACAGCAGCATCTGGATGGTTTCCTGTGGATGAATGTCGCCTTCGCCACTGGAGAGGCAGGCGGCGCATGGCATGTAAACCTCGGGACTAACACATGGACGCGCATGACGTACCCGCCCGGCAGTCCGCGTGCCCAGGCCTACGATGTTGTTGCGGATTCGAAGAACAACATGTACGGCATGCAAATGAATAACGACAAGCTTTGGTTCACCGACGGCAAGACGTTACAAACCGTTTGGTATGACTTCCCCACCAAGGGCTCGGGATGCCGCCGAGGCCACATCGACCCGCAGGACCGCGTGTGGTGTGGCAAATTCAACGGCAACGCTTTGGCAATGTTTGATCCGAAGACCAAGAAAATTACCGAATGGAACGTACCCACGCCGTGGACACGCCCCTATGACGCGCAGTTCGATGACAAGGCGTATCTCTGGGGGGCCGGCATGGACAACGACCTCGCCGTGCGGCTGAATTTTCAGACTGGAGAATTCACCGAATACCTGCTGCCGCATGAAACGAACGTCCGCCACGTCGAGGTCGAGAAAACCGGATCGCTGTCAAAGTTCTGGGTGGGAAACCAGCACGGCAACACGCTGATCCGTGTGGAACCACTCGCACCGTAAAGGAAAATTTTGAAATCGGACGAATCCTGCATCTCAAATCCGAAATCCGAAATTTGAAATTGGACCGGTCCAATTTCAAATTTCGGATTTCGGATCTAAAATGGGCGTTTGTCCGATTTCAAGATTTCCTCTATGCAGTTTCATCCCATCATTCAAGAATGGTTTGAGGACTCGTTTGCACGTCCAACCGAAACTCAGGAATCGGCCTGGCAAGAGATCGTGGCTGGCAGCGATGTTCTGATCTCGGCGCCTACGGGATCGGGCAAAACGCTGGCGGCCTTTCTGGCCTGTCTTGACCGGCTCGTACGAGCGGCTCTGAACGGTTCTCTTCAGGACGAAACCGAGGTCGTGTACGTTTCGCCTCTGAAGGCACTGAGCAACGACATCCAAAAAAATCTCGAACGTCCGCTTCACGAGATTGCGAAACTCGCCGGGGAAAAAGGTCTGCTGATGCCGCCCATCCGCGTTGCCGTCCGAACCGGAGATACGCCGATGGCCGAGCGGCAGCAGATGATCAAGCGGCCTCCGCATGTTCTTGTCACTACTCCTGAGTCTCTATTTATCCTGCTGACGGCAGAGCGCAGCCGGCATCTGCTGAAGACGACGAAGACCTTCATCATCGATGAGATTCATGCGCTGGTCGACGACAAACGGGGCGCACACCTCGCACTCTCGGCCGCGCGGCTGGACGATCTGGTTATGAAGGCGGGCCGGCGCCATCCGCAACGAATCGGATTATCGGCCACAGTACGTCCGATCGGAGAAGTGGCAAAATTCGTATCGCCTGATAAGCCGCTTCAGATCATTGATCAGGGTCATCGCCGCCGATTGGATCTCGCGGTCGAGGTTCCGAAGGACGAACTCGGACCCGTCGCCAGCAACGAGATGTGGGCGGAAATCTACGATCGGATTTCTGAACTGATCCTTGCGCACCGCACGACATTGGTCTTTGTCAACACGCGCAGGCTCGCCGAACGCGTCGCGCATCATCTGGCTGAGCGTCTTGGGGAAAGCGCTGTATTGGCGCATCACGGCAGCCTGTCCCGGCGATTGAGACTGGAAGCCGAACAGAAGCTGAAGAGCGGTGAATTGCGGGCTGTCGTTGCGACTGCATCGCTCGAGTTGGGAATCGATATCGGATCGGTCGATCTGGTCTGCCAAATCGGCTCGCCTCGCTCCATTGCTGTGGCGCTACAGAGAATCGGCCGGTCAGGGCATCGCGTCGATCCCGCCAGTATTCCCAAGGGACGCATCTTTGCAACGACACGCGACGAGTTGGTCGAGTGCGCCGCCCTCATGCGCGCGATTCGAGCCGGTTTTTTGGACGCACTGGAGATTCCGCCCTGGCCGCTCGATGTGCTCGCGCAACAGATCGTTTCCGCGGCCGCATGCGAATCCTGGAATGAAGACGATTTGTTCGATTTGGTTTCGAGGGCTTACCCGTACCGCGATCTTGCCCGTGAAGACTTCGACGCCGTCATTGAAATGCTTTCAGAAGGAATCGCGACGCAACGCGGCCGCAGCGGCGCCTTTCTCCATCGCGACCAAATCAATCACGTCGTCCGCGGCAGGCGAGGCGCGCGGCTCGCCGCGATCACTTCAGGCGGCGCGATTCCGGAAAACGCCAATTACTTTGTCGTTGCCGAACCGGACGAGATGATTGTCGGAACCCTCGACGAGGATTTTGCCGTCGAGAGCCTCGCCGGCGACGTCTTCCTGCTCGGCACCACGTCCTGGCGAATTCGGCGCGTTGAATCCGGACGTGTGCGCGTGGAAGATGCTCACGGGGCCGCGCCGTCGATTCCCTTCTGGCGTGGAGAAGCGCCCGGGCGTACCGTTGAGCTGTCGGAAGAAGTTGCAAACGTTCGCGCCGAAATCCTCAAACAGAACGACCCGGTTGAATGGCTCATGCGCGAATGCGCTCTGGACCGTCGCGGCGCCGAACAGGCGGCGCTGTACGTGCGCGCCGGTGCCGCGGCGTTGGGCGCATTGCCCACTCAGCGGACGGTGGTGGCGGAGCGTTTCTTTGACGAGGGCGGCGGGATGCAGCTTGTTGTGCATGCTCCCTTCGGCGCGCGGATCAATCGCGCGTGGGGGCTGTCTCTGCGCAAGCGTTTTTGCCGCACTTTCAACTTCGAGCTTCAGGCGGCGGCAACCGACAACGGCATCGTGATCTCGCTCGGCGAGCAGCACAGCTTCCCTCTTGGGCTGGTCTTTGAATTTCTAAACGCCGCGACCGTTGAACAGGTGTTGACGCAAGCGATGCTGGACTCGCCGATGTTTACAGCTCGATGGCGCTGGAACGTATCGCGAGCCCTGGCCGTTCTCCGGTTCTCACGAGGGCGCAAGGTGCCTCCTCCGATCCAACGGATGCGTTCGGATGATCTGCTCGCCGCCGTTTTTCCCGATCAGGCCGCCTGCGGCGACAACGTGCCCGGCGAGATCCGTATTCCCGATCATCCGCTGGTGAAGGAAACGATCCGCGATTGCCTGCATGAGGCGATGGATCTTGACGGTTTGAAGCACCTTCTCGACGGCATAGCAACCGGCGAAATCAAGAGCGTCGCCATCGATACGGCAGAGCCGTCTCCGCTGTCGCATGAAATCTTGAATGCCAATCCATATGCGTATCTCGATGATGCGCCTCTTGAAGAAAGAAGGGCGAGGGCCGTTCAAATGCGAAGGACCCTGGGCGTCGATGCGGGCGAGATCGGCGCGCTGGATCCAGCCGCGATTGAAGAGGTATTCAGCGAGTCGTGGCCTTTGGTTCGCGATGCCGATGAGTTGCACGACGCCCTGCTGACATTGATCGTCCTTCCACCCGTGCCCGAATGGAAGCCCTTTTTTGAAGATCTGCTCAAGCTACGGCGCGCGAGAGTCATTGAACGCGGCGGCCGCGAATTCTGGGTTGCCGCCGAGCGCCTTGCTGTAGCGGAGAGTGAAGAAGGTCCTGTTGCAACGATTCGAGGATGGATGGAATCCACAGGACCAATGACTATCGCGGCTCTGGCAGCGCGATTGGCTTTGCCGCGGGATACCGTCGAATCCGCAATGGCGAAACTGGAATCCGGGGGCCAGGTGCTCCGCGGACGCTTCACTCCGGCATCGAAGGCGGACAGCAGCGAAATCGAATGGTGCAACCGCCGGTTACTGGCGCGGATTCACCGGCTGACGCTGGGGCGGCTGCGAAAAGAAATCGAGCCGGTGACATCGGCCGATTTCGTTCGGTTCTTGTTTACCTGGCAGCATGTGGCGCCGGGGACACAGCTCCATGGACCGGATGGCGTGTTGCAGATCGTGAAGCAGCTTCAAGGCTATGAAATCTCTGCAGCAGCCTGGGAATCCGAGGTCTTGCGGCGCCGCGTTGCACGGTACACGCCGGATTTGCTCGACCGTCTGTGCCTGTCCGGCGAAGTGATGTGGGGACGTCTCTCACCGCATCCATCCTTATTACTAGATGATGCAACCGTCCGAAATCGGCGAATCCGGCCCACCCGGGTCGCGCCCGTCGCGATCTTTCTCAGGGAAGATGCGTCATGGCTCCTGGATTCGCCCGCACAAAGAAACGGCTTGTCGCAATCCGGCCGCGAGGTAGCTGACGCGCTCCAGCGTCGCGGCGCCTCGTTCTTACCGGAACTGGTCAAGGCCACGGGCCAACTCACGAGCCAGGTTGAGGATGCCCTCTGGGAACTTGCGGCTGCGGGGCTTGTCACAGCCGACGGTTTTGAGAACCTGCGCGCTTTGATCGACCCCAAACGCCGGCGTGGTGAGGGCAGTTCGCGGCTGAAGATGCCCCGGCATGCTGCCGGACGCTGGGCATTACTGGATCTTCCGCATACCGCGCCCTCTTCCGATGAAAGGGCGGACACCTTTGCCCGCCAGCTTCTGCTGCGATGGGGCGTGATTTTCCGAGACCTTCTCGCCCGCGAGACCCTCGCCCCTGCGTGGCGTGACCTGCTGATGGCTCTCCGCCGTATGGAAGCTCGCGGCGAGATTCGGGGCGGTCGTTTCGTTTCGGGTTTTCTGGGCGAACAGTTCGCAAGGCCCGAAGCCGTGGATCTTCTGCGGTCGATCCGCCGCACGCCGTCGGACATGACACTGAAGATCGCCGCCGCCGATCCTCTCAACCTCGCCGGCATCGTCTTGCCCGGCGCTCGTATTAGCCCGCTCTCGGCTCAATCGGTCGAATTGTTGCACGTCTCGACGCCGCCCGTCGAACTAGCGCTCTAACAGGCTGAAAACGATTCGCAGAAGAACGGCGCTCATTTCTTGAGGCTGCGCGCTATCGCGCTTGCGCTTCGCGGAGCGCCCGTACAGTCGCGCGATTCAACCACAAGAGGGTGAAGGTCACAAAAAAGACAAGACGATTTTTTGCTTTTGACGATTTCGTGCTTCTTGCGGACGTTGCCCGTTTATCAAGCTTGACCCGCCCGGAAAACCAGTGGTAGCCTTCGGGGCGGATAAATAAAGAATAAGGAAGAAGAAGAAATCCCTCATCTCCCAAATTGGTTTCCCGTGAAAAGCTGGAATTTACGCCGCGACCGTGATTCCGGCTAAAGCAAGTCGCATCTTAAGAAAGGTGGGTCATCGTGAACAGCAGGCGAAGACTGTCTATTAACATCTCAAAGTGGCCAACTGCGCTTCTATTGACCATCGCATTCGCAACTGGCGCCGTTTTGGGACAGAATTTCTCAGCAGCAATATCGGGCATTGTCCATGACGCATCGGGTGCCGTCATACCCGGAGTGACAATCACCGTCAAACACACCGAAAGCGGCCTGACTCGGACCACTGTCACCAACGAGACCGGCGGGTATAACGTGCCGGCACTTCCCGTTGGCGCATACGAAGTCACCACAGATCTTGCGGGCTTCAAGCAGCAAGTGCGGCGCGGAATCAATCTGGTAATCGGTCAGGAAGCTGTCGTGAATCTGACCTTGGAAGTCGGAGGCGCGTCCGAACAAGTACAGGTCACCGAAGAAGCGCCCCTTGTCAACACGACGCTCAGTTCGACTTCAGGACTGATTAACGAAACGCAAATCAAGGACATGCCTCTGAACGGACGCAGTTTCGAGCAGTTGCTGACGCTCAACACAGGCACGGTCAATAATAATGTCCATTCCGGCGGATCATCGTTCTCAGTTGGTGGGAAGAGGACCGAAACCAACCGCTTCACGATGAATGGCGTGGATTACGTTGGAGACAACGCGACCGGCCAATACATTGCGCCACAAGGTGCAAGCCAGCAGTTGCTGGGCGTGGATGCAGTCCGGGAATACAACGTCCTCGGCTACACCTACGGGGCGGAGTACGGTAAACGGGCCGGCGGCCAGATCACGGTCGTGACCACATCGGGAACGAACCAGTGGCACGGAGCCGCATTCGAGTATCTGCGCAACAGCGCTTTCGATGCACGGAATTACTTCGACTATACCGACCGCGATGGAGACGGAAAAGCCGATGCCGCATCGTTCAAGCGGAACCAGTTTGGCGGATCGCTCGGTGGCCCCATCATCAAAGACAAGATGTTCATCTTCGGAAATTATGAAGGCTTTCGCGAGCGGCTGGCGCAGACCAGCGTCGCCATTGTGCCCAACCTTCAGGCACGGCAGGGCCGTCTGCCGAACGCTTCCGGGCAATACGCGGAAGTTCCCAACCTTCAGCGGGGCATGCTGCCGTTCTTTCAGTACTGGCCGGAGCCGAATGGTGCAGAGATATTGGACCCGAGAGGCTTGCCGACCGGACTGGCGTACTTCAATAGCAATCCTTCCCGGAAGGTTAAGGAAGATTTCGGCCTGATCCGCTACGACTACAACGCATCCACAACGGATTCCTTCTCGTTGAATCTCACCGAGTCGCAGGGATTACGCAACAACCCGGCGGACGATCCGATTTTCCGCAGCAACGATCGGCGAGTCCTCTATACGCTCAGCTTCCAGAATACGCACATCTTCTCTCCCACCATCTTGAATACGGCGATGTTCGGGGTCTCGCACGCGCGGGGACAGAATTCGAACTTAACCCTGGAGCCGTTTCCCTCCAACTTGCTGATGATGACAGGCGAGGGCAAAGGCGCTCCCGGCGCCTTCGTTTTCGGAGGTGGCGCGACCACGAACACACCGACTTCCATCGTGCCGCCCAATGGCCAGAACCTCCATTTCAATCAGCGGCGGAACTACAGTTGGTCTGATGACCTGCGCATCACGCGCGGCAAGCACAGCTTTAGCCTCGGCACATGGTTTATGCGGGTCCGTCAAACTGCATTCTCCTCAGCCCAGAATAATGCGGGCACCGCCAGTTATATCGGCTTGACGGAATTTCTGCAGGATACACCAGTGCAGTTCCTGGCAGCTGTGAATCCGCAGCCATTGACCTTCACTTCGCTTGAAGCCGCCGTGTATTTCCAGGATGAAATCAAGTTGAGACCGAATCTCACGGTCCGTCTGGGATTACGGGATGAAATGACCAACGGCTGGAATGAAGTGAACAACCGCGCTTCCAATTATCTCTTTGACGCGACTGGAGTCCTCCAGACCGATCCGATAATTGGCCGCTCCCCGTTCGTGGAAAACCACGCCAAAGCGCTCTTGCAGCCGCGCGTAGGCGTGGCGTGGGACCCGAGCGGCAAAGGAACCATGTCGGTGCGGGCCGCGTTTGGAATCCACAACGATCTCCAGGATAATCTCGCGCATCGGCTCAATGCGAATCAACCTTTCAACGCTCGCCTGTTGATCGCAGGGAGACCGCTGCTTTCCATCATTCCGCTTCCCGGTTCAGCGGCAGCGCCGCCGACGTGCAGCGCCACTTCACCGTTGCGGGAGCCGGCATGCGCCATCTACACAGTCGGCGGGCTCGACCCCACGATGCACACTCCGACGATTCAACAATGGACTTTGGAGATCGAACGGTCCATTACCTCAGACATGGCAGTGCAGGTGGGTTATGTTGGCCACCAGTCCTATCATCTGTCGACCTCCGTGGATAACAACACGATTAAGCCGGTGATCTGCGATAACCCGGCGGGATGCCGCAGCGGCGGAGTCCGCCCGGCCCGCTTCCAGGTCACAGTTCCGCAGGGAACCGAGTACGTTCCGGTGCGGACGCGTCCGAATCCATTTCTCGGCACGACCAACACATGGATGTATATGGGAACCGCAAGTTACCATGCGGCCAATGTCTCTCTGACCAGGCGTGGCCGAAATGGACTGAGTTTCAAGACCAACTACACGTTTGGAAAGATCATGGATATCAGTTCCGCCATCCTGGGCCCGTCGGCGGACAATGACACCGCGACGCTTCGAAACCCGTACAATCCCAAGCTCAGTCGCGGAGTTGGATCCTATAGCCTGAAGCACCAATTCAATGCCAATTCCAGCTACCAACTACCATTTGGGAAGAACAACGCTGGATTACTGGACAAGGTGGTCAGCAACTGGCAAGTCAATACCATCTTCAATGCCCAAAGCGGTTTCCCCATGACGCCGGTGGTTGGCATCAACCAGAGCGGAAACGGCGATACCCGTATTCCCGATGTGCCCATCTTGGATCCTAACTTCAGGGGTCCGGTGATTTTGGGTGTGGAGGGATTCAAGAAGACCGGCCGCTATTTCGATCCCAACGCCTTCTTGTTGCCGGCGACCGGAACCTTCGGTAACGTGTCGCGCGGCAGGTTTACGGGTCCGGGATTCTGGAATGTTGACCTGTCATTGTTCAAGCGGATTCCTCTGAAGGAAAAGTTGAATCTGCAGTTCAGAGCAGAGGCTTTCAATATTCTCAATCACGCGAACTTCAACAGTCCGATCGCGGGTAATGTGGTGTTCGATACCTCCGACCCATCCAGGTACGCCGGCTCGGCAGGAGCAATCACCGAGACCGCACCTTCACACGGCGAACGGCAGATCCAGTTTGCGCTGCGGCTCGAATTCTAAGGATACCCTCTCCCATGGGAGAGGGCAGCGCGACAGCCGCCAGGCTGACACGCGGGTGAGGGTCACAGGTCTTCAAACCTTGAGACCCTCACGCCGCGCGTCAGTCTAGAACACTCAAAAAAACCCGAACCGAACCTATTGCATTTCACGAAATTTGCAGATGTTTTTTCGTTCGCTTCCCGGCTCGAGCGCACTCCGCCGACCTGCTAGCGCCGACGGTGAAATATTCCCCTCCTCGCAGAGGGTACTAACATACGTCCAATTTGCGATTTCAGATTTCGGATTTGAGATTAGGCTTCGTCCAATTTCAAAATCTTTTATTGCCTGGACTCGGAATGTGTTCCGGGGCAACGGCCTCCACACCTGGGACGCCTCGCTGATGAAGGATTGGAAGTTCAGTGAGAGAGTAACCGGACAGTTCCGGGCTGAAATCTTCAATCTTCTAAATCAGACCCAATACGGCAATCCGCAATTCAACGGAGCCGGCGGCAATGTCCCATTCGGGGCTCCCGGATCTTTCGGCGCATCACAATCGACGCCGGACGTCGCAAATAACAACCCGGCGCTCGGCAGCGGCGGGCCGCGAGTTTCAATTCCTGGATCGAAGCATCTTTCAGCAGCTACGCGGTCCACCTATACTGCTCTGATGCGTAGATTGCAGTTGCGGGTCAATGAGTGCGTGGTGCTTCGGCAGATCGCGGAAGAAGATGCCGAAGAGCTCAGCGCACTCATCGACCGCAATCGCGCCCATTTGAGGGAGTGGCTGCCGTGGCTGGACAACAGCAACGGAATACACGACACCGCGCGATTCATCGGTCGATCGCTCGAACAGGCCGCCGACGATAATGGACTCACATTCGCCATTGTCTGCGATGGCGAGCTGGCCGGCGTCATCGGCCAGCACTATCTGGACTCACTGAATCGAAGAACCGAGCTCGGCTATTGGCTCGACACGGTTCATCAAGGCCGCGGAATTGTGACACAATCCACCGCCCGCCTCACCGATTACGCGTTCACCGAGCAGGCCTGCAATCGCGTTATCTTGCATTGCGCCTTTGGCAACCTCAAAAGCCGTGCTGTAGCCGAACGCCTTGGCTTCGTTCAGGAAGGTATTCTGCGCGAAGCCGAGTGGCTCTACGATCACTACGTGGATTTGGTGGTCTACTCGATGCTGAAATCCCATTGGGTACTACCGCCCTCCGTTTTGTGTTACCTTAAATGAGCCCGAAGGCCCCATCGTCTAGCGGCTAGGACGTGGCCCTCTCAAGGCCAAAACACGGGTTCAATTCCCGTTGGGGCTATTTACCTCAGTTCAGCACCCGGAGGTGTTTCCTAAAACCCATGAATAACGGTTTGGCGCGCCATCGCGATGAAGGGATCCGGATAGACGCCGATCAATAGCGTGAAGAGGGTTGCTATTGCAAGAGTCATCGTCAGGCCGGGAGCGTAGACGAGACCGGTTTTCTCCGTGGCCTCCCGCATAAACATCGCGACCACAATCCGGAAATAGAAATAGATGGAGATTGCCGCATTAAGAACTGCGATGACTGCAAGTGTGTTGTGACCCGTTTGGATCGCCGCAGCAAACAAATAGTACTTCCCGATGAAGCCTGCGGTTGGTGGAATACCGGCAAGCGACAGCAAAAAGATCAACATCAGAACCGCCCCGGACGGGTGTCTGAAGAAGAGGCCTGCCATGTCGTCGATCTGCTCACCGATGACGTCCTTTCGCCGCAACGCGACGACTACAGCCCAGGCGCCCAGGTTCGTGAACGTGTAGATGAAGAGATATAGCGGCACGGCTGTAAGGCCGGTTTCATTGCCGGCAATGAAACCGATCAAAATATAGCCGGCATGAGATATGGACGAGTAGGCCAGCATGCGCTTCACGTTCGATTGCGTGATCGCCGCAATATTGCCGATCGTCATCGTCATCACGGAAACCGCCGCCATGATCGGCACCCACTGCGGCCGCAAAGGGTAAATTGCGACCATAAAGATGCGTACCATCATCGCGAACGACGCCGCTTTTACGGCCACCGACATAAAGGCGGTGATCGACGTCGGCGCGCCTTCGTACGCATCCGGAGTCCACTGATGGAAAGGCACCGCCGCAACCTTGAAGAACATACCGGCGGAAAGCGTGATCATCGCCACCATTGAGATCGGGTCCGTGAGCGGACGGCGCGACAATTCTTCCGCGATAACCACGAATCTCGTCGAACCCGACAACCCGTACAGGAGCGACATTCCATAAAGCAAAATGCCGGAAGAGAACGCGCCCAGCAGGAAATACTTCATCGATGCTTCATTCGAACGCTGGTTGCTGCGAAGAAAGCCGACCAGAACGTAGGTGGCGATCGCCATCGTCTCCAGTCCGATATACAACGTCACCAGATCCACGGCGCCGGCCATAAACATCATTCCCATGGTTGCGAATAGAATCAGCGCGTAGTACTCCCCATGGTTCTCACGTTCGATATCTAGATATTTCAGCGAGATTGCAATCGAGAGAGCCGCGGCAATCAAGAATATGAACTTGAAAAAGATCGAGAAGGGATCCAGGGCGAGGACGCCGCCGTAGGCGGCGAAATCGGTGTTTCGGAGCCGGAACAGAAACAGGCTGGAAATCGCAATCCCCGCCAGCGCAATGAGCCCCAGCTTCCGCTTGTCTGGAATCAGCAGATCAAAAATGAGCAGGAACATCCCAAAAGCGACCAACTCGAGCTCGGGAGTGATCGCTCCGATGTCCTGTATCTGGAAAAATTGCGACATTAGCGCGGCTCCCTGATCTCAGCGTTCAACCGTTGCGCGCCCTGGAAGTAATCCGGCCGCACTTTGAGAACGAGGTTGTTGACCGGCTTGTCCAAGACACGGAAGAACGGCGCAGGATATAAGCCGATCCAAAATGCCACGATGATCAGCGGCACGAGTGTCGCCAGTTCCCGCAGGTTCATGTCGATAAGTTTTTCGTTCGCGGGATTTTCGATCTTACCGAGCATCGTGCGCTGGTAGAGCCACAACATGTACGCGGCGCCAAGAACAATGCCCGATCCGGCGGCGACGGCAAACCACAAATTCTGCTGCAAAGCGCCCATGATGATCGTGAATTCGCCGATGAACCCATTCAGCAACGGTAAACCGATCGATGACAGAGTCATGATCAGAAAAACGACGGAATACATCGGCATGACATTGGAAAGTCCGCCGAGCTGCGCAATTTCGCGCGTATGCCTTCGTTCATAGATGATGCCGACGATCAAGAACAGCGCGCCCGTCGAGATTCCGTGATTGATCTGCTGGATGATGCTTCCGTTCAGGCCATTCGGATTCAGCGCAAACATGCCGAGCGTAACGAAGCCCATGTGGCTCACCGAAGAGTAGGCAACGAGCTTCTTCATGTCCGGCTGCATCATCGCGACCAACGCCCCATAAATGATGGCGATAATCGATAAGCCGATCATGAATGGAACGAAGTATTTTGTGCCGTCGGGAAGAATCGGCAGACTGAATCGCAAAAACCCGTAAGTCCCCATTTTCAAGAGCACGGCAGCAAGAATGACAGAACCCGCGGTCGGCGCTTCCACATGAGCGTCCGGAAGCCACGTGTGGAACGGGAACATTGGAACCTTGATCGCAAAGCCGACGAAGAATGCCAGAAAGATCCAATATTGATAGCTGAACGGCAGGTACGATGCAACGGCCTGAAACGCCAGAACGTCGAAAGTCGAGCCCGTTCCAAACCGGCTGGCTACTTCCGGATGCTGTACGGCGAGGCTCGGATAGATGAAGTACAAGGCAAGGATGCCCAGCAGCAGAAGAACCGATCCGAACAATGTGTACAGGAAAAACTTGATGGCGGCGTAAAGTTTCCTGGGGCCTCCCCAGACGCCGATGATGAAATACATTGGTACGAGCATCACTTCCCAGAACACATAAAACAGGAAGAAGTCGAGCGAGATGAAGACGCCCAACATTCCGGCCTGCAGCATCAGCATGAAGACGTAATACTCTTTAACGCGATCATGGATCGCTTCCCACGACGACAACACGGCCAGCGGTCCAAGCAAGGTCGTCAGCATGACGAGCAGCAGCGAAATGCCGTCGATGCCGACGTGGTAATTGGCGCCGAGCGTCTGAATCCAGGGAATGTTCTGGACGAACTGCATCTGATCGGCAGTGTCGCGATCGAACCAGACCCATAGTGGAATGGAGATCACGAATCCAGCGA
>Ga0209157_1000663_pt1 | contig 29081 bp, 25 predicted proteins | sample GraSoiAngelo_135_FD_185892 | JGI IMG/M metagenome (GOLD analysis project Ga0209157, IMG submission 185892) | Grasslands soil microbial communities from the Angelo Coastal Reserve, California, USA - 14_0929_05_40cm (SPAdes) (version 2) | ecosystem: Environmental > Terrestrial > Soil > Grasslands ...
CCACGCGACGGCGGTCCGTGACGCGAACCACGATGGCATCCCGGAGTACACCGCGGCGTTCGTCCTGTACGCACAGGCGACGGATGCCAACGATGACGGCCACCCGGAGCTCGTGACGATCACGGCGCGCGCCTCGGAGGTCACCGATGAAGACCAGAACGGCGTGCCGGAGGAAACCGCATACCTGCGCCTGGACGCGCAATGGACCGACGCGGACTCCAACGGCGTCTTCGAGAAGGTCGACCTCACGTTCCGTGCGGAGCGGATGACCGATCCGAACCAGGACGGCGTCCCGGACACCCACGAATGGGTCTCCGTCGACTACCACGCGGAGGACGTCGATCAGGACGGCACGTATGACAACCTGTACCTCCTGATCGAGAAGCACGTCCAACCGAGCAGTTCACCGTAACCCCCTAGCCACGGAGCGGCAGCCCGATCGGGCGCTGCTCCCCCTTTCTCTTTTCTGATTTGAGCAAGAGCCCGTGGCCGACGGTTTACATTTGTGCCATAAACCAAATATCGGAGCGACTCATCGGACACCTGGGAAGAAAATGAATCGATCCCGGATCGCTTTGGTCGCCGTGTTCCCGCTTTGGGTGGCTCTCGCGGGCATGCTATCCATGGTCGGCCCCGTGGCCGCACATGATCGCGTGACGGTGGGGGAGTACGAACTGACCGTCGGATGGCGGAGCGAGCCCGCAGTCGCGGGGGGGCTGAACGGCCTCGACCTGGGAATCGAGCATCATTTCTCCAACGGGACCTCGGCCTGGGTCGTTGGAATCGAGAGGGACCTGAATGCGACCCTGACCACGGGACCGGCCTTGGTGGTGAGGGCGCTGGAGCCCCAGTTCGACCGACCCGGCTGGTACACGTTTGACGTCATCCCCACCGTCCCCGGAGCCTATTCGGTCCGAATCGCCGGAAGGTTGAACGCGACGACCCCGGTTGATGTAACGGTCGGCCTCGACCCGGTCGCCCAGACATCGGTTTATCAATTCCCTGTGACGGAGCCTACCGCAACCGACCTTCAGAATTCGATCGCGCAGCTGAACGCCCAGCTCGCGGCGCTTCAGACCCTCCTCACCATCCTCATCGGCGTGGCCCTCGTCGCGGTCCTGATCGGAGCGGCTTCCCTCGTTCTCACCGTCCGTGCGTCCCGCTCGATGCGTCGTGCCCCATGATCCGTTCAGTCCTGTTGCTGGGTGCAGCCCTCTTCCTCGTGGCGCTGCTTCCTGGCCCGGCAACTGCGCACGCAAACTACGTCTCGTCCGATCCGCTTCCGGACGCGATCCTGCCGTACAACTCGACGCCCACGTCTGTGAGCGTGACCCTCTCGGAGGCCATCGAAGCGAACTCGGCCACAATCGACGTGACGAACGGGACCGGCGCTCGGTTCGACCTCCCTCCGGTGAGCCCATCATCGGACGGCCGCACGATGTCCGTCCGCCTGAACGCAACCGGGCCCGGCATCTTCACGGTCGCCTGGACCGCGACCTCCGCGGTGGACGGCCACTTCACAGCCGGATCCTTCGCCTACGGCGTGCAAGACGCGAGCGGTAATCTGCCTGGCTCTTTGCCACCGGGTGGCGCGACATCGATAGGTGCGCCGGTGTCGCCGTTCGAGATCGGCCTTCGCTTCGTCGGTTTCTTCGGGCTCGCCGCCGCCCTCGGCGCCGCGGTGATTGGCGCGTTCATGTGGATACCCGCCGGCCGCGATCCGGATGTGAACGCGACGCCCGCGTACGGCTTGGGATTCCAAGTCGTGACGAACGTGGCCCGAGCCGGCGCGTTCCTCTTCGCGCTCGCCTTCGCCGGTTTGTTCCTGCTGACCGACGTGCTCGAGGGGAGCGGCGGCGCCGGGTCCATCCTCGGCTCAACGTACAAACTCTCGGTGGTCCTGAGCCTCGCCCTCGGCGCGGCGTTGTTCGTCGTCCTATCGGACGCCTTCTCGCGGTCCCGGAAGCAAGCGCCAGAAGCCGTGCGCCGACACCTGCTCATTGGAGCCATCCTAGGGATCGCCGCGATCGGAATCGGCGTTGCGGGGACCCATGCCGCGGCGACGGATTTCGTGCTCATCGAGTTCACACTGCCCGGGGTCGGAGTCGTCGCGGATGCGGCGCACATCCTCGGGGTGACCCTCTGGGTCGGCGGCCTCGTCACCATCTTCGCGGCCCGTTCGTTCCTCCGGGAACCCGCCTCAGTTCCCCTTGCGCGCATTGTCATCGGCCGGTTCTCCCGCATGGCCGCGTATTGCGTCGGGCTCGTCCTCCTGGGCGGATTCATCCTCGCGCTCCTCCTGGTCGGCAGCGTCGACGCCCTCTTCCGGTTCGGCTACGGATGGGTCGTGCTCGCGAAGGTCGCCCTCTTCGCCCCGATGGTCGCGTTCGGGGCGTACAACCGGTATCGCCTCGTCCCGCGAGGTTCGGAAGCCTCCGAGCCGGCGGCGGCCTTCCGGCAGCTCACGCGGAACGTGCGAAACGAAACGGCGCTCGGAGCCACGATCCTCGTCCTCGCGGCCCTGCTCGCATCGCTCACGCCCGCGATCTCCGTGGCCGCCGGTCCTCAGCCGTTCACGCTCGATGACACCGTGAGCGGGATCCGCGTCCACCTGGTCGTGACCCCGACTCCCACGATCGCGAATCGAAGCTATGCGCTCGAGTTTTACCTCTCCTATGCATCGAACGGATCGGATTACAACGGCGGCAAGAACACGAGCAAGATCACCTTCCGATCACTCACCAACATCGGGTTACCGCCGACCACTCTGGCCCTCATTGGGCCGCACGGGAATCACCTCATCATCACGACGTTCGCGATGTCCCAGCCCGGTACGTGGCGCATCGACGCCGACATCCCCCGCGTCGATGGCTTCGATCTCATCGCGACCTTCCATATCGCCCTGACGGGAGCGGGTTGAGTGCGGCGCACCGCAAGTCTCCCCGTTGATCCTGGTTTGCGCGGCCCTTTTCGCCCCGACCGTCTCGGCCCACGGGGCAGGGAGCGGCACGGTCTCGAAGAGCGGGAGCTTCGTGCTCACCCCGGACGACACGTCGAACGCGTCCTTTCACGCGTATCTGTCGACCCTCGGCCTCCCGATCGGGCCGGGCGACATCCTCATCTGGTCGTGGTCGGCGAACGGAGCGATGGGTCCGCCCATCGGGTTCGACATTCATTCCCACGTCGGAGGCTCCATCGAATACGTCAACGTGACCGCGGACCGCGCGAACAACTCCTGGAACGTCCCCGGATCGAGCGACTACATGGTCTACTGGACGAACCCGGAATCGGAGAACGTAACGTACGCGTTCCAGTTGATTTCCGCCTCCGGTGGAGCTCTGGCCGCTCTACCTGTTGCTCGTCGCGCCGCTCGTGATGATCGGGACGCTCGCCTGGTACTCCCGTCGTAAGAAACGCTGGTCGTACTAGCCGGTTGACCGTGGACGCCGCGCTGGTTCTCAAAAGACAGATATACATGATAGACGGTATATCATCTGTGCCGCTGGTCACGGTCCGCGTTGACGAGGAAACGAAGAAGAGGATGGAGAGTCTCGAGCGGATCAACTGGAGTCGAGTTCTCCGGGAGAAAATTGCCGAGGTCCTCGAACGGGAAACACGACGCAATCGAATGGAGGCCCTGAGGAGCATGGATCGCCTGCGCAGGAAGTCGCCCCCAGGATGGGACAGCACGCGGTTCATTCGTCAGACGAGGGAGACGCGATATGGGCCTCGCCGTGATGGACGCTAGCGTTGCCGTGAAGTGGTTCCTCGATGAGGAATACGGTGATGAAGCCCTCCGACTGCAGTCCGACTTCTTCGAAGGAGTTCTGTCCCTTCGCGTCCCTTCGATCCTTCCATACGAGGTCCTGAACGCCCTGCAACATTCGCGGCGATTCCGGGGGCGAGATCTCCTGGAGGCGGCTCGCGATATCGATCGGAGCGGATTCTCCATTATCCCTCTCTTCGGCGAGTACATGGAGCGGGCGGTCGAAATCGCGGTTCGCCTGCGATGCACGATCTATGATGCGAGTTATCTTGCCCTTGCAGCTATCGAGGATTGCGTCCTCTTCACCGCCGACGATGGTCTTGTGGCGCTTGCGCCGCGGGATACCAAAGTGGTCCATGTCCGGGAGTATCGGCGACACGGCCTCGGAGAGCCAAGTATCGATGAGAGTCGACCGGACTAATTGGAGACGCTCAGATATCGTCCGGCGGGAGCTCTTCCGGGGTCAGCTCCTCCGGTGCCGGCTCAGGCGCTTCCGGCGGGGGAGGGGCTGGCTCTCCGGGGGGCGGTGCAGGCGCGGGAGCTTCCGGCGCGGCAGGGGGTGCTTCCGCAGGCGGCGGGATCTCGCCCATCGCCCAGACCTCGGACTTGCGGACCTCGACCCGCGACACCGGATGGATCGGCTTGCATCCCTGGGCGATCGTCTTCGCGAGGTCGCCGCTGATCACGCCTTTCACGAACTCGCCGATCGACTGCTTCGCGGCGACGTCGGCCACGAGCTTCGCCATAATCGTTCGGATGACGCGTTGCTTCGACGTCTGGATGCGGCGGTCCGTGATCGCCATCGGCTTCACGCGGACGTTCCAGTGGTCTTTCGTCACAACGTCGACCGTCAGATCGGTCCGGGTCCTCTTCCTGCGCGTGAGCCGACGGATGTAGTCCGACGTCATGTCGTGCCCGACGAACTGCGTGAGCGCGTCCTGGCCTTGCACCGCGTTCACGCGGAACAGGAGCTTGATGTGCATCTTGCTGAAGTCGCCCGTCAGGTCCTGGACCGTGACCTCGGTCACGCGTCCGACGAGTTTGTCGGGGGTGTCCGTCGGCGTCTCGCCCAATAGTTGCTTGTTGAACATTTCCGGCGCGAGCAGGTTGTACCACACCTTCGCCTTCCACTTGTCCTTGATTTTGCGAGCGGCGGCGCGGGACTTCTTCTCGGCCATTCGAGCGCTCGAAGAAGAGGTTGATATTTAAGGGTTCGCGACGCCGTCTTGCGAGAGACGATCCATCAGGAGAAACGATAAGGCCGCGCGTTTCCCTCCCGCCGCGGTGCCAATCCTTCCCCCGAAGCCTCGGATCGAGTCCTTGTCCGACCTGATCTTCGGCCTCGCGCTCTCGATCGGCGCGCTTGCCCTGATCGCTCAACCGGTCTTGACCGCCGGCGACTTGCTCCGTGACCTCGTGGATTTCGCCTTTGGGTTCATCGTCCTGATCGTGGTCTGGGTGCGATACACGGGCTGCATGACCTATCTGACCATCGAGACGCACGGGGTCTTCCTCGTCGCCGGAGTCTTTCTCATCTCGCTCCTGCCGTACCTGGAATCGGTGCGGACGCTCGTCTGGTATGTCCCGCTCGCGATCTTAGGCGTGTGGCGGTCGCTCGCGGTGGCGCGGGAGAGACGGCACGCGGACATGCGGGGTCACGGCCCGGGCGGGGTGCCAAGGGATCGATGAATCGTCGAGCAACTCACGCCGCTGGAACGAGCAGCAGGATGAAGATGCGATCACCTGGGGGTCCCGCGGTGTACACGATTCGATTCGCCGTAAGGAAGTTCGACAGGATCACCGACGAGATCACGAGGTTCGGCGCGGGATGCAGTTGCGCTCCGACGGTGGTCCATCGTTCCAGGACGAGGGCGTACTGAAAACTTCCAAAGCTCGCGTTGTCCCGCAGTTTGACCGGGAGGGAGGAGTCCGTGGCGTAGCCAAACCACATGGCGCCGACATCGGCGAGCCGTTGATCCGTCGTGACGTTCCGCGCGCCGAACGAGGCGAGCAGGGCCAGGGCCCGGAACTCATGCGGGGTCGTCACGTTGTCCACGCCGAACACCGCGGGTGTGTCCCAGGCCATCGGGGTCGTTGAGAGAAGCGCCGCGAGGAATCCCGCGACGAGGGCGGCCTTCGCCGGCCGCCACGGCCCGAGCCATCTCCAAGCCGCGACGAACGCCACGCCGATCAAGATGGCAAACGCGTAGTCGAGGAAATCCACGGACCGGTACAGGATCAAGAGGCTCTCCGGGTCCAATCCGCGCAACAAGCCGAACAAGATGAGGGCGACCGGGGCAACGAGCATCGCGACGACGAGATCGTTGATTCGGTTCGTCGTGCGGCGCGCGAGCTGATAGCCGCCGACGGCAAACGCCGCGAGGACGCCGATCGCGGGAAGCATCTGGAGGAGCCCGAACTGGGTCCCGACCGCTCCCGCGAAAAGGCCATTGCGGGCGTTCCCCAGCACCACGAGGATGCCGATCGCGGGCACGAGGATCCCGCGGGCCACGGGGGACACGAATCTCCGACCTATCCGAGGCCTCGCGGGCCGGCCCATCGGTACGATGAGCGCGGTCAACAGGACTACAATTCCCAGGAAGAGGACGAGCGCGTCCGCCGCCAAGAGGTCGGAAAGGAAAGGCAAGTCGACCGCGGAGTAGTATGCCCATGCCGGGATCGCGAGCGCGGGACCGGTGGCCACGTCGAGGGCAAAGGACCGGAGGGAGAAGCGCCCGCGAGCGATCGCGCGGCGCTGTGCCAGGACGACGAGCGCCGAGGTCATGCCGAGGGTCAGGAGCGTCGTCAACGGGTGAAGGAAAGCGAGGAAAAGCAGAAGCACGACCGAGAGGGCGCGCTTCCTCGGGTCGCGGCGTTCGAGGAACAGAAGGACCGCGAGGGGGAAGACCAACAAACCAATCGACTCTTTCGAGACCGAACTCGTGAGGAGGAGGAAGCTGCCGAAGAAGACGATGAACAGGCCCGCGACGAAGCCTCCCAGTCGGCGGCCCGTTGCCTTCACGCCGAACAGGTACGCGGGAATGACAGAGAGCGACGCGAGCAGCGGCATGATGAGTTGAACGTGGGCGAGAGGAGAGAGGCCACCGACCGAGATGACTCCCGACCAGAGGAGGGAGAATCCAGGCAGTTTCTGGTTGTAGCTGTTCAGGTCCACCGGGTCGATCCTCCAACCGCCTCTCGCGGCGATGTCGCTCGAAATGCGTCCCAGCGCAAACCCGTCGATGCCGAACGGGAGCGGGCTGAAGGTGAGCGGCACGAGCCGCGTGGCGATCGCGAGGCAGACGAGGGTAGCGAGGATGGCCCCATCGGTCCTCAGCCGCGCAGGATCACCTCCAACGATTGCGGCGATTCGACGGCCGGGGTTTCTCGAATCGTCTCCATGGGTCGCGTGGCCATGACGCCCCGGAGGAGCACCAAACCGGAGAGCATCGAGGTCGCGACGACCGCAAGGACCACGAGCGCGAACGTCGAGAGGTCGAACGCGACCAGGACCTCATGGCCGAAGATGACGAGGCTTGCCGTTGGCTGCAACCAGTTCTCTGCGAGGAAGCCGAGTCCCGCCCCCAGGACCGCGGCGCCCAATGCGAGCGGGAACGATTCCAAGAGGAGCCGACGTCGCATCCAACGGTTGCCCGCCCCGATCGCTCGGAGGACACCGACCGCGGGAGCGCGGTCCGCGAACGCCCGCGCCTGAGCGGCATGGATCCCAAACGCCACAAGGACCCCGAGGAGTGCGGCGATCCCGTACGCCACGACGGCCACGGAGCTCGTCGCCTCGGCGACCGCGGTCGAGAGGTAGTCGCGGGGCGCACCGCCGATTCCGGACCGCAGGATCAGATTCGAAATCCGCTCGTCCGTCGGCGGATCGCTGGCGATGTCCGCCCGCGGGAGGTCCGGCCCGCTCACGTGCACGCTCGACCCGAATCCCCGGAGGAACGAGAGGAGCACGGCCGGGTTCGACGTCCGCAAGCGGATCGAGTGAAACGCGGTCGGGCCCAAGCCGGAGAGGAATCGTCCCATCGGGAAGTCGACGAGCAGCTCATCGTTCGCTGGCGTGGCCGTGCGATAGATTCCCGCGACGCGGACGAACGCGATCCGGGGGACCGAAGAACCGACCACGGTCACGTCGTCTCCCACCGCCAGCCCGAGTCGGCGCACGAGACCCTCTCCCGCGTACGCGGTTCGATTTCCAACCGTTGCGGGCTGAACCCATTCACCGCGCTCGAAGGAGAGAAACGTGCCCGGTTCGACGGCTCGCACGACGACCGGCTCACCGCGGAGGGTCCCGAGGCTTAGGATCTCCGGGCTCACGATCTGCACCCCCCCACGCAGGGTCATATTCTGCACGAGGCTCTCGTTGATCGAGTAGGCCCCGCTTCCTTGCGTTACCAGGTACGCGTCGCCCGCGAGGATCCGAGCCGGCACGCCCGGGAGCGCCGCGAGGATGGGCCACGTGGTCCCCAGCAGGAGCCCGCAGAGGAGCAGGCCCGCGAAGGCACGCGCGCCGATCAGGATGGGACGGCCCCCTTCGCTCGCACGAGGACGGCGGCGCGGCGAGACGGCACGAGGCCCGCGAGGACCGCGGCCACCCCGGAGATGAGGAGCGCGAGGAGGACCGCGGCAGTCGGAGGCGACAAGATCACGAGGTTCGGAAGACCGAGGATGGGAGCGAACGAGACGACCGCATGCGCGGCGACGATCCCGAGCGCCGAGCCGAGGATCGCCCCCGCGAGGGCAAGGACCACCGCCTGAGCCTCGTAGACCCCGGCTACGGCGGCCGGGGACGCGCCGAGGCTCCGTAGCGTCGCGATTTCCCGGGCCCGCGCGTGGACTTCGAGGCTCATCGCCGCATAGACGAGCAAGCCGATGACCGCCGCGATGACCAGAGCGAGCAGCATGAGCGAGGACTGGACTTCCGCGATGCTCCCGCGGACGAACCCGATCGCGCCGAGGGTCTCGAGCCGCGTGAGCCGAAGGGATGCGACGACCGCGGGGTCCAGCGGCCCGGTCGCGAGGATCGCCTGGACCGGCCCGCCCTGCGTCGCGTTCATCGCGATGAGGAGATCCGCTCGGACGTACGCCCAATTGTCCGGAAAGAGCTCCGACCGCGTCGGAGGCGGGGCAAGGATCGGGAGGTCCGTGAGGTGCAATCCGAACAAGCTCACGTTCCCCGACGCCGCCACGGGCATCCCGCTCTCCGCTTCGATCTGCTCCCGCAATCCGACATCGAGGGACACGTTTCGTGGACCCGCGGGGAACGCGATCGTGCCGATCCCGTCGTGGTACGATTCGAGAGCGACGACGAACACCGAGAGTGTGAGCCGATTGATCTCGAGGCTCGCGGCATGAGCCCGCATCGCGACGAAGTCTCCGGGCACGATCGACAACGCCGCGGAGTCAATCGCACTCGCGAGAAGCTCATCCCCCTGGATGTATACGGCTGGGCCGGAACCGATCCGGTTCGCGACGGACCCGACGCCGTTCGCTAGGCCGTCCGCGAGGCTGATAGCGCCGACGAGGACCATGCACGCGAATGCGATCGCCCAGGCGGTCGCCCGCGTGCGTCGCGTGAAGCGCGTCGCGAGCCGCAAGATCGGGCGCGCCATGCGTCCTCCGGCGGCCGGATGGTCGGGACGAGGATAAACATTCGGCGCCGCCCGGTTTGGTATGAGTTTGGTAACGGTCCGGTGCCAGCCCGGTAACTTTCCCTATAGGGCGAGCCGAGGGTACATCCGGTTGAGGAAACGATGAGCGACAATTCAATCGGGAATGGTGACGGGGCCGATGTGATCGAACGGGTGCGTGCCTACGTCGTCGATCTTGGACGGCGCGCGGTGGGACTGTGCGAGCTGTACGACTTCGGCTTCCCGTCGTCGGTCGTCCGGGACCAGATCGCCCGCTTGGGTCGAGACTTCGATTCCTTCCGGGGCGCCTTCGAGGTGCCCGAACTCACCTCCGGAGGCCGGGGCTCGTTGTGGGACCACGAGCAATCCGTGCGGTATGCGGCCGGGGCGGCGATGATCACGGCCCGATTCCGCGGCGCCATGAGCCCCGCAAACGTGGCTCGAGCGGCGGCCGCGAAGGCGATCCATGAGTTCCAGGCGGATCTCCTCGACGACATCATCGACGGAGGTGTCTACACGTTCGAGGAAGCACGCGCCCTGTATCGTGTCTGCCTCGCACCGATGACGGAAGCGCGCTTCGACCCAGACGAACTCCAAATGGAACTCCGTCATCGGATCCAAGCGCATCAACAAGGGACGGTCGATCTGCTCACGTCGCTCACCACGCGGTTGCATGAGCTCTTGCGCCACGCCCCAAACTGGGATGCGTTCCGATCGGAGATCCGACGCGAAAACCAACGCCTCGCGACGGGCCAGGCGCTCACGGTCTTCCAGAAGCGGGAGTCCCGGTCCATCCAGATGATCCGCGAGTGGGCGTCGCGGTTTCCGGCGCCCAATCCGGACCTGCGGTGGCAGGAACGGTTCGCCCGCTCGGTCGCCCACGGGTCCGGCTTGTGCCTGATCGACCTGTGCTTCGCGGAGGAACGGCTCACGCCCTCGGAGCTGCGGTCTCACCTCAATGCCTGGTACTACTTCGACGTCCTCATGACCCTGGTGAACAACGTCCTCGACATCCCGGACGACGCCGACGAAGGCCTGACGAACATCGCGCTCATGGCGATGCGGGGCGCCGAGGTCCTCGACCCGGCGGTGGACCCGAAAGCGATTCGGCCCACGATGCGGGACTACGAACCCTTGCTGAAACGGATGGCGGAGCTGAGCGGCCGGGCGATCACATCGGCGCACGAGGCCCTGGACGACCCGGACACGTTCTACCCCTTCGTCGCGTTCATGATGCCCGTCGTCATGCTCACGGAGCCGGACGGAAGCGGGGAGGATTTGCTCCATGCGTACCTTCGCGCGCTCGCACCGGCGATCCGCGACGCGTGCCGCGCGACGATGCCCGCCTGGGCTACCACTCCACAAGGTACTCGCAGTGGTCGTCCTTATTCCGCACGCATCGCGTCTTCGTTACTTTGCCCTTGACGCCCCGATACGTAAGGCCGCCTTCGTAGATCCCGTGGAACATCGCGCACATCGCCGGCGTGGGCATCCAGTCGAAGTGCCGGAACACGATCTTGCGGCGCTCGGTCGCCACCTCGAGCCGACCGTAGTTCCACTCTTTCGCGTAGACGATCGGCGCGCGCTCCGCCAAGGCGGTCAAGGGAATCGCCTTCGAGAGCTGCTCCAGCACGGTCGGAAACGTACTCATCGCTCCGGAGAAGAGCTTCCGGATGTAGCCGTAACTCCCGTCGCCGAATTTCGTCTCGACGATTTCGAGGAGCTGCGCGCACGCTTCGACCGAAAGCCACGTGTCTTCCGTGAGCTTGTCCGCATCGACCGACCACGAAGCGATCGCCTCGGACACGACGCCGCGACCGCGCGTCTTCCGCAAGTACTCCAGGAATCGCACGACGCTCGAGCCCCGGATCTTCGGCACGAACCCTTCCTTGGCGGGCTCTCGGAGGGTCGGGGTGACGTAGCGCCGAGACCCGTTCAATTCGCTGAGGAGGGCCGCCCCGTCCGGCGTGAGGCCGTACAGCCGGCCGCGGGCCTTGACGTCCGGCGTGAGGCACTCGACCAGCCCGCGACCCGAGAGTTCGCGCAGCGCGCGGCTCACGTGGACAATCCGGAGATCCGTCTCCTCGGCGAGCTGCCGGGGGACCTTCGGCTTCGGGGCTAGGGACGAGAGGACCCTTTCGCGGTAGCCGCTCGAAACCACGAAGCTGAAGTCGGACCAAACGTGGCTTCGAGACTCCATGGTGCCCGTGCGATGGTCCAAGACGAATATCAAATTGAGCACGACAGGCTCAAGAGCAGGTCGTATATCGGCCGCCGATGTTCCTGCTGGGCCACCTCGGCATCGGACTCGGCCTCGCGTGGCTCCTCTCCTGGAAATCGCCGGCGCGAATCGATTATCGCCTCGTGCTCTTCGGGGCGATCCTACCGGACCTCATCGACAAGCCGCTGGCCTATGTCACCGGCCTCGATTCGCGCATCTGGGCCCACACCTTCCTCTTCCTGTTCGCGATCCTCGCCCTCAGCTTCGTGCCGATGTTGCGGGGACTCCGGCTCGTCGGGTTCGGAGTCGCGAGCCACCTTCTTCTCGATTTGATTTGGAACCAGCCGGCCGTCGTGTGGTACCCGGCGTACGGATGGTCGTTCCCGATGGCTCCGTTCGATGCGGCCCGGTGGCTCGACACGCTGCTCCACGACCCGTACGTTCAAGCGGGTGAAATTGTCGGGCTCGCAGTGCTAATCGCGTTCGCCTGGACCCAAGGAATCGCATCTTGGAAGGCGCTGCGGGATTTCGTCAGGCACGGCACGCTCCCTCGTTCCGGACGCACTCAGCTCCAGAAAGAGTAGGGAAGGCACCGGCACCAGCAAATGACTCGGTTCGAGTGGAATGGGCACTCCTGATCACCGGACGCCTCGATGGGCCCTGCAAAACTCTTGAGTAGTCTTCCAAAGATGTCGCGGCGGGCGGGAGCATGGGGGCGAACGGAATCGGCGGGGCGCAATCCGGGCGAGTGGGATTCGAGATCGGGAGGCCTTTGTGGAATCCTCTTCGGGGTTCTTGTGATCGCGACGTTTGCCGCTTCCTACAACTTCCCGTCAGGGCCGTCTCAAGCTGATGCAACCCTCGCCCAGTTCAGCTCCTTCCGGACCGCGTTCCTCGCCGGGGACATCTTCATTGGGCTCGCCGTGGTTTTCACCATTCCGTATTTCGTCGCGGTGCGGAACGCATTCAACGGAGGGAATCGCCTCTTGGTCGAAACCGCGACCCTCTTGGCGCTCGTGGGTATTGTCGTCACGGCGGTGGTGTTCATCGGGGAGGCGATCGCGCTGGATGTGCTTTCGGGCGCGTACGCGACGGGAGGTGTTTCTAAGACGGCCGCGATCATCGTCGCGCAGGCCGTCATCGGATTCGGCTCCGTCGAGGTCTTCGGCTTCCTTGTTTTCGCGGCTGGCTTCGCTGTGTACGGGTTTGCCACGGTGCGGGGACGGCCATTTCCTCGTTGGCTCGGCTACGTCGGAATCCTCGGGGCAGTCCTGTTCCTGCTTGGGGCGTTGCCTGTAAGCGGAGCATTCACCGCAATCCTCGCCGGGACCGTCCTCATTCTCGGCTGGATGTTCGCCTCCTCGGGACTACTGTGGAGGTCGGGGACCCCGAGGGCTGCGCCTTAGTCGGCGGACGGCGGCCCCGAGCCGCGATAGGCTCGAGATGCCCGGCCGCATGATCAAGAATCCAGGAGAAGGTCTCCTATCCAGGAGGCAACTCTGTTCCGGTGGCCTTTTGAGGGCTTGCCGATGTGGGCGATGAGTGCAAACCTCGACGAGGTCCGCTGAGTCAATTGGAGTCAGTCATGCGCCGAAGGCCACTGGAGCGGACTTCACCAAATGTACACTCGCCGTGCCGATTCCGATACAAGTACAAGGTCAGGTCGTGAGGCATATAGTCCTGACGCAGAACCGTATACCGAGTGAGCCGGAGCGCTTCCGTGGTCATCTGAATCGGATCATAATAGTGGCGCCCCTCCTCGATTCGGTCCGCGGTTTTGCTCAACATGCTGAACGCAACCGCGTCATTCGCGGCGGCCCATGCCTTGCGCAGTAGGCGAATCATGTCCTCGTCGTTCGATCCGGTCTCCAAATTGTGAATCCCGCAACTGATCACGAAGTCGAACCGGCGCGGGATCTCTTCTCGGAGGACATCGCGAACCTCGAATTCGGCATCCGGATACTTGGCCCGAGCCCGGCCCACGAACCTCTCGGAAAAGTCATACCCCGTGTACGACACGTCGGAGTACCGATCGCGAAGGAACTGATAGAAGTGCCCGAGGCCAGAACCGAGATCCACGACGCTCTTCCCCGACATCGGGCCGACTTCGGCGAGAATGTGGAAACGTCCCTGCTGACCCTTCTCGCTACAGTCCAAGCTCCGAGGACTGTCTCCGTGTCGTTCAAGACGCTCTTCGAAAAAGCGCTTGACGTCCATCCGGCTGACATGACCCGGGCGGCACTACAAGTTTTCGCCTCACATGAGTGGTGTCGCCCTCGGGTACACATTGAGCGAATATGCCCATTTACCGACTTTTGGCAGGCGGATATGAGGAATGCTTTTCATGGGAGAAGACCTTCGTGTTTTGGCCTGGATGCCATGGGGTTGGAATCTCTGGGGGGAGTTCGGGACGTACGCCCGTTGGGTCAGCTTTGATTGACGAAGAGGCGAGCAACGGGCATCGCCTCGCGCAGTACCATAACATCCTCGGCATCGGCGCGCATCCGGACGATGTCGAGATCGGATGTGGCGGCTCGCTAGTCGCTGCAAAGCGGGGGGGAGCCTCCATCCACGCCGTATCGCTATCGCGGTGCGACGAGGAGATGCCCGCCATTCGAAAAGGCCAGAGGGAAGAAGAATTCTTTGCTGCATCAGCAATCATCGGCGCAAAGGCGCACACGTTCGACGTCCCCGACCGCGAGTTCCCCGAGCATCGAAGAGAGATCATGCTTCTGCTCGAGAACCTCCAAGAGCAACTGAGGCCCGACCTCGTCTTCTTCCCGTCCTTGGACGACCCTCATCAAGATCACGACACGGTCGCCCACGCGGTTGTTCGAACGTTCCGAAGAAAGGAAACGCTCCTCCAGTACGAAATCTTGAGGCACGGAAGTCACTCCTTCACCCCAACCCTCTTTGTCGACATCACGGCCACGCTCGACACGAAGCTACGCGCCCTCGGGGAATACAAGAGTCAGCTCGAGTCACGCGCGTACTTCGACGAGGACAGCTTCCGCAGCTTGGCTCGGACTCGAGGCGCGCAGAGCGGTTGCGAGTATGCCGAGGGATTCATGGTCCAGATGTTGTACCTGTAGTCCGTCCTCTCTGCGCGAACGCAACGGCAATGGAACGGGAGGTGTGAATCCGCGACGGTTGTAGCTGTCCATCAGCCAGACTTCCTTCCTTACCTCGGCTTCTTCAAGAAGGCGCGTCAAGCCGATATCTTGGTCGTCTACGATACCGCGCAATACTCGAAGAACCAGTATCACAACCGGAATCGAATCAAAACGCCAGGTGGGCCGACGTGGCTCACGGTCCCGGTTCGATCGCCTCAGAAGAAGCCAATCTTGTCGGTGGAAATCGACAATTCGAAGGATTGGGGCCGGCGTCTGTCGTTCATGTTGGAGGCGAATTACGCGCGGTCCCCGTGGTTCAGCCAGCACGGAACCGAACTTGGACGTCTGTTCCGGCAATCCCGCTGGGAGCGGCTCGCGGATCTTAACATCCGCCTCCTGTCCCTCATTACCAAAGCGCTCGACATCGACACAGAGATCGTCCGCGCGTCCGCATTGCCCGCGGGTTCCTCCGAGGACCCGACCGACAAGCTCCTCGCGATGACGCAGGCCGTCGGAGGTGACACCTACCTCTCGGGTCCTGGAGGACGCACCTATCTCGATCGATCGAAGTTCGACAGAATCGCGCTCCGCTTCTCGCGCCCACCGCAGGCCGTTTATCCGCAACTATGGGGACCGTTCGAGCCTAACCTATCGATCGTGGATGCGCTCTTTAACTGCGGCACAGACACGAAGAACCTCCTGGACCTGTGAGTTGGGAGTCCCGCAAGACGGGACCGGTTCCTGCAAGGGCCTTATCAGCTACCGACCGGCTGTCCTTCAGGTTGCGGAAGAACTACCGTGAAGATAGATTGAAGGCCGGCCGATTCAGCACCACCAACCGTGTTCCTTCCTCGCCGGTGGGCCCCATTCCATCCAGAAGCTCGAGTCATCGACCCAGATCTCCTCGCGGATCCGGATCGCCGGTCCATGCGAGGACCCGAACAGCATCTCTATGACGGCGTTCGCGCCGCCGTGCCGAAAGGATGCACACGTCGTTCGGCCCCTGCACCTCAGCATCGAACGAGCAGCGACGAAGATGACCCGAGCGTTTATCGACATCCGCATTTACCAGCGGCTTGGTTAGGCCAGAGCTTCGAAGCCTCGGTGGGCGGTGAGGCCGGGAGTTCACGAGTCGGAGAACGCGCCCATCTCCCAGAACGCTTAAGTACAATATGACCGCTGCACGCCGTGCTAAATTTGAACATTCCCATCGGCCCTCGAGTCGGTCGAGGGGGCTCATGGGGGCTCATACAGGGGGAGGGATCGCGCAGGACCTAGCCCGGAGAGAATCCTTTCGAGGTAGAAACCTAGAGCTTGGGTTTCAACCAGCTGCCGTCTCCGTCCCTTCGGCCGAAGGGGACGCCGCAGATTGCCAAGCAGCTACTGCACGTGTCCAACTCTCCGTCATCATGCCCTGCCTGAACGAAGAGAAGACCGTCCAACGCACGCTCGAGGAGACGGCGAAAATCCTCAGGAAGGAGTACGCCAGGGCGTTCGAGATTCTCGTGGTGGACGACGGCTCGACGGATGGCACTTCGATTGTCGCGGAAGCGGTTGCCTCGAAGATCCCTGAGGTCAAGGTCGCGAGATTGCATGCGAATGGAGGGAAGGGCAACGCCCAGCGACTGGCCTTCGGCCAGGCCACCGGAGACGTCATTTGTTTCCTAGACGGGGATTTCGACATTCACCCGAGACATATTGTCCCCTTCGTCCAAATGCTCGAGGCAAACGGCGCGAAGGTCATCGTCGGTTCCAAACGCCATCCGGATTCCCACATCGACTATCCCAGGCAGAGGCGGATCCTCAGCCGAGGCTACGAGATCCTGCTCCGAGCTTTGTTTGGTCTGCAGATCCGGGACACGCAGGCCGGAATCAAGGTGTTCCGACGCGAGGTCCTCGAAGAGGTCCTTCCCGTAGGACTCGTAAAGCGATACGCCTTCGACGCAGAGCTCCTCGTCATGGCGCATCGGTTCGGATTCAGCATCGTCGAGGCCCCGATCGAGATGGCATCCTGGGACGAGATCGGCAGCGCCGTGGATCTCCGCGAAGTCGTACGGATGTTCCTCGACACTCTCGGCGTCTTCCTGCGCCTTCGTGTCACGAAGTATTATGACCACGTCCCCCCCTCAGAGATCCCACGAAAGGGGTCTTGATGGATGGATGCCCACTCCATCTTGATCATGAACTGGCGGGACACCCACAACCCGGATGCCGGCGGGGCAGAGGTCTATCTCCACGAGATGGCAAGGCGGTGGGTCCAGTGGGGCCATGAGGTCTCACTGATCACCGCCCAGTTTGCCGGAGCGCCGCGGGAAGAGACCGTGGATGGGGTGCGTGTCGTTCGGACCGGCGATCGATACTCGGTCTACCGACGCGCCCGGCGGACATACCTGGAAAGATTCCGGAAGCAGTGTGACGTCGTCCTCGACTCGATCAACACGAAACCGTTCGCGACGCCCCGGTACGTGAACGAGCGGGCTTCCATCCACGCCCTCATCTACCAGCTCGCGCGGGAATACTGGTTCTACGAGACGCCTCTGCCGGTGGCTCTGGTAGGGCGATACGTGCTGGAAGAGCACTGGCTGAATCAATACGCCGAGGTGGCGACCACCACGATTTCTGCTTCGACCCGGGATGATCTCGTCCGGCTGGGTTTCCGCAACGTCGAGGTCATCCATGCCGGTGTCTCCACAAAACCGCTGAAGTCGTTGCCCGCGAAGGAGGACGTCCCGACGCTCATTTTTGTGGGACGCCTCAAGAAGGCCAAGCTGCCCCATCACGCGCTGGAGTCGTTTCGAATTGTGAGAAGCCGACTCCCCCAGGCACGCCTCTGGATCGTCGGAGGGGGCTACATGATGAATCGGCTACAACGAAGCGCGCCACCTGGCGTCGAGTTCTTCGGAAGGATCCCCGAGGCGCAGAAGGTCGATCTGATGAAGCGCGCCCATGTCCTCTTGTTTCCGGCAGTACGGGAAGGCTGGGGACTCTCGGTAATCGAGGCGAACGCCGTCGGGACGCCCGCGATCGGGTACGACGTGCCCGGGCTCAGGGACGCCATCGTCGACGGGCGAACAGGGAGTCTCGTGGCATCCGGGGACATGGCGGAGATGGCCAACGAGTCGGTGCGCCTCCTCCTGAATGAATCCGAATGGAGCAAGATCGCGCGGGAAGCGCTGGAATACTCGCGAGGGTTTGACTGGGACAATACCGCGTCTCAGTTCCTAAAGAGACTCGCCTCGTAGATCGCGCCGAATGTGAAGACGTCATCCCGACGGGTACAAGGGGCCTGTACTCATCATGAGGCGGCGCGGCCTCCATCGTGCGCATCCGCGCACGTTCCATGCCCACGAGCCCGTCGGGGGATTCCGAGACGGAGCCTATTTCCAGAGGATCGCTCTGTTCAACGACCTCAATGGGAGAATCGACTTCGCTGTCCAGGGGCACGGTCTAATTAAGGACGGCGCCCCCCTCTATCGGTGGCTCGAGCTTTTGACCAACCCCGCCACGCCGCGGCGTACTTTACGACTTGGTACAGGACGAACCCAGGGGTCAGATCCGGGTTTCGGACAAAATCCTTCCAATGTCTGAGGAAGGCTGTACGAATCGGAAGCAGCTGCCGGAGGCCGCGGCGCTCATTGCGCGAAAGGAAGTTGCGCAACGTAGTTCCGTAGAAGTACTGTTTCGAATAGATCTCCTTCAGGGTGGTTGGCTCGTCGATATGCACCTCCCTCGACCGAATCCGGCCAACGCGATACCGTGCTTCCAGCAATCGGTTGTGGAGATCGTAGTCCTCGCCTCCGATGAGGCCCTCGTCGTATCCACCGAGCGCACGGATGACTGAGCTTTTGAAGAACCGAGCCGCCACATTCCAGTCGTCGTCGAAGTAGCAGCCCTTCTCGAGGGCCCGCACACGGGCCCAATAGCCCATCGTGGAATCCGTCGTGTCAGGAATGATGACAGCGTCGTAGCCTTGCAAGATCAGGTCAACCGAATCGCGGATGACCTCCGGATCCAAGACGAAATCTGAATCCACCCGGTAGACGCACTGGCCTTTCGCGATTCGGAACCCGTAATTGTACTGTGCGCACCTCTCCGGACCGAGCACATGGACCTGATCAGTGAACTCCCTAGCAACGGCTGCGCTCGCGTCGGTCGAGAAGTTGTCGATTACGACAACCTCGAACGGGCGATACGTCTGCGCGGCAACGGACTCAAGGCAGCGACGAAGGGTGCCCTCGGAATTCCGCGTGCCTATCACGACCGTGACGAGAGGCTGTTCCGAGGCCCGAGATGATGCAGCGTTGATCGGGCCGCCCGGCGCCCGCCGGGAGGCGATCACGCCGCCGCTGTTCGGTGCGCCCGAGTGGGGAGACCGCCTATGCATGCCGATTCGTCGCCCAATGGGCGTCCTCCGTAAAGACCCTCTCCGACGTGGGCCACATCAATGAAGTACAACGTGTTGAATTACAGTCAAGAGGTACATCCACCTGCCGTTGCCAGTTGGCCTTGCTTCAATCATCGAATCTGGATGCCACGGGGGTTCATGAGGACGTTCAGAAGTCACCCAAAGCCCCTCTCCGAGGCCTAGGGGGCGTCTGGGGTTGCACATCGCATACCTGGTCTCGCTAGACCCGTACAGATCGGCGACCGGGACGGAGGTCGGCGCACGCAACGTGGCGGAAGCCATGTCCGCCCGCGGCCATGAAGTAACGATTTTTCATGCGTATTCCACCCGGAGTGAAGCGATGAACCGATCCGGCGTTCGGACCGTGGGCGTGCGACACACGACGATTCGGTTCGTTGCCGGCGCCGAGGCGAATCGGAAGGTCCTTCGCGCGATTCAAAACGACAACGGTGGACGGTTCGACGTCATCGACCTATTTGGTTGCGGCCTCGGTCCTGCCTTCAGTCGTGCGGCGACAATTCGAACCGCTCGCATCTACCACGCAATCGACGTCGCGAAGCTCGAATGGGGGGCGGTTGAACGAGGGAAACTCGCCTCCGCGCCGTTCTATCTGAGTCTCATGCTCGCGGAACGGACAGCGGTCCTCGCGGCAGACCATATCATCGCCATCTCCCGAGCCACCGCCGAGGGATTGGCGAAGGCGCATCCGCGCGGCCTCGGAGAGACCCACGTGGTGCCCCTTCCGCTCCGCGACGAATGGTTCTCGAGCCCAGAGAATTTACGGAGGGAACACTTTCTCTACATCGCGGCGGGCCGCCGAAGGTGGACACGCGTCTTTCTCGAAGCGTTGGCTCGGGTGAGAAGAGATGGCGTGGTGGCAAAGGGGGTGGTCCTTCGGGAACCGCGAGACGAGTTCCGCAACCAGGCGCGAACGCTCGGGGTTGACGTGGATTTCCTCAACTTCATTCCCGAGTCCACGCTGAGGGAGTACTACGCACGGGCCTACGCTCTCGTGCTCCCATCGAGCCGGGAGGGAATGTGCGTCCCGATCATCGAGGCGGCCTCGCAACAGACTCCGACGATCGCAACGCCTCTTCCCTCCGTTGCGGACTTTGTAGAAGACAACGAGACGGGACTGTTCGTGCGGTCCGCCGAACCGAACGAATGGGCCGAGCGGATGCGACTTGTGATGACCGACGAGAGCCTCCGCCGGAAGCTCGGGACCCGAGCGAGGGAGAAAAGCGAAGCGTACCGAGCGTCCAAGGTGGCGCTCACGACCGAGGAGATCTATGCCAGGCAACGCAGATGAGAGTCTCGGAAGCGCCAGCCGCTCATCCGCCGTGCGGAATCAGAGCCTTCGTGCAAATAGCCCGAATGAGGTGTGATCGCGGTGGTCTCCCCGAAGGTCAGCCTCGTCGTCGTCCCGTTCAACACTCGGAGCACAATCGGTCGAGTGTTGGGGGAGCTAGAGCGGTCCGAATGCGCCGACCTGGAGCTTGTGCTGGTCGACAATTACTCTTCGGATGGCACGTGGGAGGAGATCGCCGAGTGGGAGCGACAATCACAAAGACCTCATCGGGTCCTGCGGGGGGATCCCGACCATTGTTTCGCAAAGGCCGTGAACCGGGGGGTTGCGGTGTGCAGCGGCGAACTCGTCGCCATCGTTAACGATGACGTCTCGATCACGGACCCGTCCTGGCTGCATCTCCTCGTGGAGACGCTGGTAGCCCATCCCGACCTCGCCGCGGCGGGACCCACCCTCCTCGAGGCGGACGGCCAGACCGTCCAGTCCGGCGGATTGCAGGGCTCGTTCCACGCCTACTTCCGGAGCCCTCTGACCGGGAGACCCTACCGGGAGGCTCCTCAGCGGACGCAGAAGGTCCGGTCGTTGGTCGGAGCCGCGCTCCTCTTTCGCAGAGAGCCGTTCGTCGCTCTGGGCGGGTACGACGAGGCGTTCTGTCCGATCCTCTTCGAGGACACGGACATGCTCTGGCGATTGGAGCGTTATGGAGCGGGGATCGCCTGGGCGCCCCAGAGCAGCCTCATTCATTTAGGCGGGGTAAGCTTCGGTCGGGATCCCAGCGTAACATCCCAGAACCGAATCCGCTGGACTTGCCGACACACGGCCCGGTCGATCTTGGTGAACGCGCCGATCTCCGCACTCCTTGGCGAACTCGCGTTCCTCGCCATCGTCATTCTCGTCTACTATCGGCTTCGCGGCCTCCGGGGGCTCTTGGACGCCGCCCAGTGGAACCTCGCCCGCTTAGAGGAAACGATTTCCCGGAGGAAACGGTTCCGAGCCCTAGTCGGAACCTGGGCTCACACCACGTAGGAGGGAACCGCGCGGCCATTCAGCGACTCCGAGGGAGATTCTGCCGGACCGTGCTCAGGCCATCCCGACCGCGACGTCGGAGTTCGGTGGATATCGCTTCAGAGGGCCGGGCGACGGAAAGCGGAGGACCTTCGACGTGACGACTTCGGAGAAACCGCGGAGCGCCGAGGCCGAGAAGCGCCCGGCAGCTGTCTTGTGGCCGCGGCGGGCCTCCACAGATCGGGATGGAGAATCTGCCAGCCGCTTCCGCCAGGTGTGGGATCGATATCGCCCTCATCTCGCGGCCGTCGGCGTCGTCCTCGTGGTGATGTTCCTCGAGTTCCGTCGGATGTTCTCGTACGGATACTTCGTCACGCCGGACCTGTTCCTCGACTTCCCGGCCACGACTACGCCGGATGGGCTCCTGCTTCACCTGTCGAAATGGAATCCCGCGAACCTGGGGAACGAATCGGCCCAGCCCGCCGGTTTTGCCCTCATCTCGCTCCTCGTTCGGATCGGACTCTTCGGGTCCGCCCTCCAGGCGGTCGTCATCCTCGGCCTGACGTTCGTCGCTGGGCTCGGAATCTGGCGGTTCGCAGTCTCGACCGGATGCGATCCGACCATCGCCCTGCTGGCACCGGTCCTCTATCTGGCCGGTCCGAACCTGTTCATTCTGGTCTTCAACGCGAGCATCGACATCGTGCTTTACGCTCTCCTGCCCCTTCTTGCGATCCTCGCTTTCAGAATCGCACGGGCCCCGACTTGGAGGGATGCGGTCGGCTTCGGCCTAATCATGGCCCTCGACTGCGCCTTCGAGCCGTTCGGGCTGCTCTTCATCCCCCCGTTCGTCCTGACGATCCTGCTCGGCACCGCGCTGGTCTCGCCGTCCGTACGGCGGACCGCGAAATCCCTTGCTGCAATCCTCCTGTCCAGTACTCTGGCGATCCTCCTCAACGCCCCGTACTACCTAGGCAACTTCGGATATTTCGTCTCACAGGGCGTGACCGGCGCGGCAGAAGCGAACACTCCGGTGATTCAGAACACATATCGTTGGAGCACACCGACCCGGTTGTTCGCCCTCATCGGCAACGGGCTTTACCCGCGGTACGCGGGATACTATCCGGCGTGGGCCGAGGCTCTCCTCCTGATCGTCCCGGCCGTCGCCCTCACGGCGTTACTCCGATCTTCGCGGGTGTCACATCCCGAGGTACGCCTCTCGATGGGGCTCTTGATCGTCTTCGCCGTAGCTTGGGTCTCGCTGACCCGCGCCGCTCTCGCGGGGATCATTTTCGTGACGTTCCCGTACCTCCTGGTTTTCAACTACCCGGCAATCTTTTACCTCTACCTCGGCCTCGCGTTCGCGTGCTTGGCGCCCATCGCTCTGGGTGACTTTGCGGCACGCGAGCCCCCGAACCTGGGCGACCGATCCACGACCGAACGAGGTGCGGAGAGGCAATCCCTGCGGATTCGCGAGCTTTGGCCCGCGAGCATCAAGTTCGGCTTAACGCATGCGCCTCTAATCCTGGCTTCCGTTCTCATCCTGGCCGTGTTGGCTCCCGCGAACTTCTACCTCATCTCGGGGGATTTCCGCGTCCTGGAGGCCCCCAGCACGTTTGGCTTCCCTCCCCAATGGGGCGCAGTCGCACCACCCTCCTTCGAAGAAATCTATCGATTCGTGCAGAGCCATGGCGGGGATCAAGACGCTCGTCTCCTCGTGTTGCCTTCACCTAGGTTCGCGGGAGCGGCGTCTCTCCCTGGGTACTCGATTAACCTCTTCAACCAACCGCAGTACACCGGCGCGGTTTACACGGGACCTTTCTTTCAGGTCCAGGCTTCGCAAGAGTACGCAACGACCGTTCTCGACTACCTCGTCGAGAATCGGACCGACTTGATTGGCATCCCGCTCGGCGTGGCTTCCGTAAAATACGTGATCGTGGACAAGCAGCTCAATTTCACAGGATCTCCGCGTTGGTTTCTGAGCTCGATGATCGGATCGCCCGAGAGCTTCATGAAACTCCTGGACGGCCAGCGGGACCTCACCCGCGTCTATGACAATAGCCTGATTGCCGTTTACGAGAACCACGATTTTCGACCCTACTTGCAGTCCTATCCTGGCGTCACGAGCGTCCGCGAAGGTCGAGCGCCCGCGACCGGTTCCGAACCTGTTTACACATGGCCCATCAACCGACAAAACTGGACTTTGCCCCAGCCGCCTCAACGCATGGCCGCAATCGTGAATCGGTCGGATGGATACATCGTCATCGCGGCTGAAAGCGCAGGCGAAATGTCGATCCGGTTTCAACCGAACGCGACCTGGCCGGGCATCGTGGGAAACAGCTCGCGGCTGGACAACGACGGGATCTACATCGGCAGCGAGTATGCGGCCGTCGGGGACGACGAATACATCTTCCGATATACGGCCGACTACTCGGGTCTCGAACCTCATCTGGGCGGCCAAGTCTTCCTCGATGGCGTCGGTGCCAATCGAACGGTTCTCTGGCAGCTTCCGACGTGCTGCCCGACAACCAGCGTCGATCGGGACATGGAGTTCCGTTTCATACCTGCCCTCATCGACCCTGCGACCGCGTACGTCTCTGTGCTCGTGGCATTTCCCTATCGAATGGCGAGCGGGAGCGTTACGACGTACTCGGTGTCGAACCTTTCCCTCAGCCGGGCGCCGCGTACGTCCCCGCCAGACGTGATCGGGTCCCTCATCTTGCCTCAGCTCCCGCGGGCGTATGCCTCCCGACCGGACGCGATGGTCGTCACCAGGAACCAGACCTTGCAGCAGGCGGCCGAGCTAGGCAGGTACCCCGGGAGAATCAACCGCCTATGCCTCGACTACTGCGAAAGGAGCGGATCAGATCCGTGGGACCAGCTCTACTTCGCCTACAATTCACTGATTCTCAATGGAAACGTCGCCTCCCGTGCGAGAGCCACCGATTCCATCGCGGGCTTTCGCGTGGACGTCGCAGGGCCCGCGTCGGCCTCCCTCTCGCTCGCAGGATATCCCGTCCAAGCCGTGTTCGTCCGCGCGAGCGGAAACGGGACGATATCACCGACGATCGGCGCTTCGTCCTTGACGCCCGTATCCGTTTCCAATTCAACGTACCGGTGGTATGAATGGCTGTTGAGTCAGCCGACCAACGACACGACCTTCAACCTGTCCACCACCGGAAGTCTCCGACTTGATGCGATGCTCTTTGCACCTGCGTCGTCCCTCTCGGCAACTCCGTCCGGAAATGCGTCGCTGCAGTATGCGGCCGTCCGCCCAACCGAGTATCGGGGTTTCGTGTCCAGCAATACGACGGTCCTCTTCCTGGCACAAGCGTTCAATTCGGCGTGGTCGCTCGAAATCGCGGGCCAGATCCTCGCCTCGATCCCTGGCCTGGGTTGGGCGAACCTGTTTGTCGTGCCCGGGGGCACACAGATCGGACTGACGACTCCCTTCTCCATCGTGCTCCTGGCACAAGCGGTGCATGACGCGTTGATCCTCGTCCAGGCCGGCTCGTTGATGGGTGTGGCGGTTTGGGTACTCTACCTTGTATTTCGTCGGGTCGCGAGGCACGTTCAGGGAATTCTTAAGGAAAGTCCGACCGGCCAGCTGAGGAGGTGAGACTCCAATCTCGACCCCGGTACAACCGGACCCGCAACGACGCCTTGCACGCCTCAAGAATTCCGTGCGCGCTCTGCGGGCCGGTTGGTTCGGCCTTCGTCGAGTCCTCGCCTCCGCGCCCGCGGGCACGCGACGCGCCCGATGGACCTTCGAGAGCGTCTATCTCGACGCCATCCGTGTCGCCGTTGTGCTGCTCCTAGCGAGCGGAGGCGCCGTCGCAATCGGTCAAGGAAGCGCGGCGGACATCTTGGCGTTGGTTGCCTACCTCGCTCTCTTCGCCGGGATCGTCCTAGCGATCGTCCCCTTCCGACGTGGGAAGCCTGGGAAGGAGTTGTCTTGAGCTTGCGCGCGCCTCGATCCACCGATAGATGGGATTTGCACAAAGGGAAAGCCATGATCTCGGGAGTGGTGGCCGCCTCGGCAGCCGACCTCGTCCTTCGACAAGGGCTCCTTCTCCCGAGTCGCCCCACGTCCGCATCGGAATCCGGCACGGGTCGTTCGGTTTGCCGAGACTATCGAGGGCGCCGGAGGCCGCCCCAGGCAGCCGGGCGAACGTAACGATGTCATCGGAGACATAGTGGCATTACTTCGAGGCAGGAAATCGTGCGTGCAGTGTTCATCGAGAACGGCATTTCTATAGGCGAGTCGCAGGCTCCCGGCATCAGCGGCGGCGACGTAATCATCATGGAAATTGCGCGCCACTGGAGGGAGCGCGGGTTGAGTGTGGATTTCATCACCACGGATGCGGGTGAGAAACTGGGTCGAGCCCTCAACATCGACGCATCATTCCATGTGTCGCGCGCGCATTCCGGTACCTCCCCTGCGAGCTACGCCGCGACCGCGTGGCACAATCTCGTCAGTCTGCCGCCGGAGCTGATCCGCGGACCAGTCGACGTCATCGTCACGTCAAACGAGCAGGTCTACAACGTGATTCCAGGGTACAAGCTCTGGAGAGTGCACCATCGGAGGGCGATCTGGGTTTCCATCCTCCACTTTGTCCCGCGGCAACCTTGGATTCCGACGATGAGAGCAGCTACGAAGTCCTATGTTTTCTACCTCAGCCACGTCATCGGGGTGGAAATGATCCGGCGTTGGTCGGACAGTTGCTTTGCGATTTCGGAGCCGACCGCGAGGGACTACGTGCAGAAGATGCACTATCCGAGGAGCAAAGTGCATGCGATCCCGGCTGGGGTCGACGTCTCCGTCGCTCGGGAGGTCCTCGCAAGCGGTCAACCGAAAGAGTACGACGGCCTGTTCCTTGGATCTCTTCGGCCAGCGAAGGGGATCTTCGATCTCGTGCCGATATGGGCGGAGGTAATCAAGCGCGTGCCGAGCGCGAGACTGGCGATCGCCGGCACCGGAACCGCAGACGTGATCCGATCTTTGCGGCAGAGGATCGCTCAAGCACACCTCAACGGCTACATCAATCTCGTAGGGCCCATCTACGACGCCCGACTCAAGTACGAGCTGATTGCCAAGAGCCGCGTGCTGCTTCTCCCGAGCCACGAGGAGAACTGGGCGATGGTCGTGGGAGAGGCTCTCGCGTCCGAGGTCCCCGTCGTCGTGTACGACCTGAAGAGGCTTCGCGAGGTGTGGGGTCCCTACCTCCGATATGTGCCCGTGGGAGACACAAAAGGGCTCGCGAAGGAAGTCGTCGCCCTCTTGGAGCATCGTCCTTCCGAGCACGATGTCGACGTCAAAGCAGCGGCCGAGTTCGTGTCCGCCTTCGATTGGGCCAAGATCGCCGACGACATTTTGCATATCCTCGCAGCACGTTTCCCTAGCTGCGGGTCCTTCGAGAGGACCTAAATCGCGACGGGTCCCGCCGGAAACGGTCGACGCCGACCGCGCCACGTTCGGATGCGGCTCCGCGCACCGGCGTGTCCTACGTTGTGTCGGCCGTCGAATACGTATGCGAACTCTCCAACCGGAAGATTCGGCGGGTAATCGGGGGCGGCGCACGCGGGCTCGCCTTCCGATTTCCGACCAATTACGCGATTGGTATCGACATCCGATAGCCGAGAAAGCCGAGTCTCCTCGGGCGATGGGCGTTGCGCATTCCCCTCCGCACGAGATTACAAATCGTACCGACCCCGAAGAAAGAGATCGCCAAAAACATTTCAATAAAGGTAGTGCATGAAGCCGGCGTGGGCGTGGAACTGCAGCCGTTGACTCCGGAACGCATCGGGGAGAGAGCTGCAATTACCTGGGAAGATATACGACAGTACGTTCAGTCCTTCCGAGCAATCCCACTCGGAAAAACGTCAAGAGACAAGTTCAGAATCCTGCTTAACAATCTTCGCGTGATATCTTACCCGTTTGAGGAAGCATGGATTGCGCGGCACTCCTCGCCTCTGTTCAGGCAAAGGAAGACCCTCTACCGATGCCGCAAGGGGGACCTCGTCTTCTGCTGCGCGAATGTTGGCGATGAACTTCAGTTTCTCGAGTCGTACGAGCCTCACACGTGGGCCGAATTGAAGAAAGTAACTGCAGGCGACTTCATCAACGTGGGATCGAGCATCGGTGTCTTCGCCGTTTCGATGGCGTACTCGCTCGGGAGCAACGGCCGCGTCGTCGCGATCGAGCCTCACCCTCTGAATCAAGAGCTGCTTGAACGAACGGTCATGGAGAACGGACTGTCCAACGTCAAGGTAGTGAAAGCAGCGGCCTGGTCGGAGCGAACTACTTTGACATTGTACGAACACCAATTGGGTGGTGCCAAAATCGATCACTCAACCGTTTACAGGGTGTCTGGAAAAGCGCTCACCGTCCCCGCCGTCACGGTCGACCAAGTAGTCGATTCGGAAGGATTGGACAAGGTGACCCTCGCCCTGATAGATGCGGAAGGTGCTGAGGTGGAGATCCTAAAGGGAATGAAAGCCACGCTGAGACGGTTCCCGTCCATGCATGTTGTTTTCGAGGCGCTCACAATTCGTAGCGCAGACCGCTGCCGTGCAGTTCTTGCTGATTCGGAGTACAAGGTTCGAAGAATCTTCGGAGGCGGCGAGGGGGGAATCTACGTAGCAGTTGGTCCGACCAGCCATCTGGGGCGTTAGGAGGGATACGGGTTCTTTCACCCTGCATGCGTGAACTGCCGTGGTTGAACCTCTGCCTTAGACTTCAAGCCTGCAGATACGTCAGTCGACGGAGATGGACGAGGCGGTCCTGGTCGGAATCGACGAAGGCCTTTCGAATCGTCGCCGCGTAGCGCGCAAAGTAGGACTTTGCGTTCTTGGACCGCGAGAAAGGAAGACTCCGGGGTCTCGGCCCTCACTACATTACATCGGCGGTTGCGTAACGGACAAACCCGGCGAGGAATCCGATCATGTAAACTACATCCGTGAGGGGAACAAGCGCCAAGCTCAACGCAAGCGACTGGACCCTTAGACGGACGGTGCGGCGAAGGGCCAGCCATCTCATTGCAGTGCTCTCAACCCGGGCCGCGACCAAGAAGAGGGGTAGAACCAGGATAAGCCAGTTCGCACCCGCCGCAAGGAGCAGGAGGCACGAAACCAGACCGATGGCGGAGAGAGAGGACGACGCGCGGTTCAAGAGACGCCGGCTCGAACTGCGCGATTCGAGGCTGAGCCGGGCGATGCGGAATGAAGTCCGCAGGAGGACGCCTGCCTCCGTGATGGCGTACGTCATCTCCTTCCGAAGTTGATGGAGGAAGGAAGACCCGTTTCCAAACCGTTGTACGTACCGAAGCTGGCGGAAGCGCAAGATCGCGGCACCCGATTCGGAAAGCTCCGCCGAAAGAACCTGATCCTCGCCGGAGATCCGAAACTTGACATCGAATCGAATCGCTCGAGCCAGTCGCCCTGGCATGAGATCGCACTTGAATTCCGAGAAACCCAGGCGGTCCACCGCCACATCCGGGGTGAAGAAGGTGTCCCGGATCGTGCCGAAGGCGATCTCCGTGGATGTCAGCTCGTCGAACGCATACTCGGGGAACCCACAGACGGAGATGCGCGGATGATCACCAAGCAGCTCTAGGCCGCGCT
>Ga0209157_1000664_pt1 | contig 29071 bp, 32 predicted proteins | sample GraSoiAngelo_135_FD_185892 | JGI IMG/M metagenome (GOLD analysis project Ga0209157, IMG submission 185892) | Grasslands soil microbial communities from the Angelo Coastal Reserve, California, USA - 14_0929_05_40cm (SPAdes) (version 2) | ecosystem: Environmental > Terrestrial > Soil > Grasslands ...
GACGCCGGCATTCACGACCGCGTCCATCTCGAGCGCGAGCGCATCGAAGGCGAAGATGATCGCGAACCAGATCGCGAACGTGAGCAGCGTCTCGCGTAGCTGGAAGGTGATCGGCCGGCGCGGCTCGCGATGCGCAGGCCGCCGCGCGGGCGGGAGCGCCGCCTCACGCGCGAGCCGAGCGCGGCGGTCCGCGCGCATGACTCGCGCCACGTACCAGACGCACACCACGAGCAGCGCCGCCTCAACGAGCGCGTTCTGCGGATGGCCGACAACGATCGAGAGCGGGATGAAGAGCAGCGCACCCACCGCGACGATCGTCGCGAGGACCGCCGCCGCGATCGTCGCGGCGCGTCGCGCCGTCAAGACATCGCCCGGTCGAGCACCTCGACCAGATGGAGCACCGGGATGTCGCGGCCGCGCTCCTCGAGGCCGCTGCGCACCTGCAGCATGCAGCCGGGGTTGGCGCTCACGACGGCCTCTGCGCCCGTCGCGAGGATCGCGTCGACCTTTCGGTCACGTAGCTCGTCCGCGAGCTCAGGTTGCTGCAGGTTGTACGAACCCGCGCTGCCGCAGCACACCTCGGCCTCAGCCATCTCGATGAGCTCGAGCCCTTCGACGCGTCGGAGCAGCGCGCGCGGCTCCTGCGTGATGCGCTGCGCGTGCGCGAGGTGACACGGCGACTGGTAGGTCACGCGCAACGCGAGCTTGCCGAGCCTCGCGTTCCCCTCGCGTGACGCGAGGTACTCAGTCACGTCGCGGACCTTCGACGTGAACGTCTCGGCGCGCGCCGCCCACTGGGGATCACCGGCGAGCAGATGACCATAGCCCTTGAGATGCGCGCCACATCCCGCCGCGTCGACGACGATCGCATCGACCTTCGCACGCTCGAACGCCTCGATGTTGCGTTTTGCGAGCCGGGTCGCATCATGCCGCTCACCGGCGTGCGCGTGCAGGGCGCCGCAGCAGATCTGGTCCGGGACGTCGACGACCTCGACGCCAAGACGTGAGAGCACGCGCGCCGCCGCGGTGTGGACGTCGCCGTACGCGACGCGCATCACGCAGCCCAGCAGCAGGGCGACGCGCGCGGTCGCGTGCGCGGGACGAGCCGGGGCGCGATAGCGAGGTCGCGTGAGCGGTGGGTACAGCGCCTCCATGCGACGCAGCGCCTTCGGCATGCGCGATCGCAGTCCGGTCGCGCGCAGGAGGTGACGCAGTCCGGTGCGCTCATATAGCGCAAGGATCCCGGCGGCGCCCTCGAGGCGCGCCGGATCGGCGACGAGGGCGAGGAGCATGCGCCGCAGCAGGCCCGCGAGTCGCGACCGCGGCACGACGTGGGCCTCTTCGAACGCCGCGCGGGCGTTCTCGATGAGCGCGCCGTAGCCGACGCCGGAGGGACAGACGGCCTCGCACGCGCGGCAGGCGAGGCAGCGATCGAGATGCATGCGCAGCGTGTCGGTCGGCGCGACGCGTCCCGCTGCCACCTGCTGCATGAGGTGGATGCGGCCACGCGGCGACTCGGTCTCGAGGCCGGTGAGCAGATACGTCGGGCATGACTCGAGGCAGACGCCGCAGTGGATGCAGCCCCGCGCGGGCTCGACGTCGAACGTGAGAGGAGCGAAGCTCATCGCTCCAACGCTAAGCGGGAAGACGGCCCGGTGCGAGCACTCCCTTCGGGTCGAAGCGCGCCTTCAGCGCCTGCGTGATACGTGGCGCGTTGCGCGGCGTGCCCCAGACGCCGAGCGACCGTTTGCGCGATGGATCCGCGCGTTCGAGCACGAGCGCGCCGCCCATGCGCTCGCACCGTTCGCGCAGCGCGCGCAGGTCGTCATCGCTGCGCTCGCCCAACAGGAAGACGATCCCCGTCCCGAGATAGGCCATCGCGTCTCCGATAGCGACCTCGCGCTCGCGCCACGGCGGCACGGAGGCGCGCGTGAGGTCCGCCGCGTCGGTCGACGGGTGCACGGTCTGATCCCACGCGACGGACGCGATCTCGGTGGCGTGGTAGCGCGCGAGCTCGCGCGAGACCCGCTCGACAGCGGCGGCGAGACCCGCGACCCGTACGTAGAGTCCTCTCGTGTGACCCGTCGTGAGAACGAGGCTGTCGAGTGGTAGATGGCGTAGGTCCTCGTACGCGGACTCGTCGACGCGGAACGCGCGCACCGCTTCGTCGATCGCCGACAGCTTGAGGCTGACCTCGGCGAGAACAGCGAGCGTCCCGAACGTTCCGCTGTACAGCCGCGCGAGATCGTAGCCGGTGACATTCTTCACCACGCGGCCGCCCGCGCGGGCGACGGTCCCGTCGCCGAGCACCGCGGTGCACCCGATGACCCAGTCGCGGACGTGCTGATGACGCAGACGTGATGGGCTCGGCGCCGCTGACGCGATCGTGCCGCCGATCGTCGCGCGCTCGGGATCCGCGACGTCGACCGGCCAGCGCTGCCCGGCTCGGGCGAGCTCAGCCGCGAGCGCCGCGACGGTGGTGCCGCCGCGCACGGTACAGACGAGGTCGGCCGGCGAGTGCTCGACGATGCCCGAGAGACCGCGCAGGTCGATCGCGATGTCGTAGCGCGCCGGCGCGTTTCCGACGCCCATCCGCGTCCCGCCGCCCCAGACCACGATGCTCGAATTCGTCTCGTTGGCCTCCCCGATGCCGCGTGCCAATGTCGCGGTGTCCGACGGCCTCTGACTCCGACTAGGCACCATGCCCTCAAGCTGGTAGATAGCTAAATCCACATGCCCTCCGCGAGGCCGCGCTTGATGCGCTCTGTCGGGATCGCCGCGCAGGTATCGCCTCCCGGGAAGATCTTCCCCGGGTTCATCGCGCCATCGGGATCGAACGCCGAGCGGGCGCGCTGCATCGCCTCGAGGTCCTCGGGGCCATAGACCCAGAACATGAAGTGGTTCTTCTCGAGACCGATGCCATGCTCGCCCGAGAGCGCGCCACCCGATTCGATGGCGACCTTGAGGATCTCCGCGCTCGCCTCCATCACGCCCTCGATCGTGTCCTCGCGGAGATCGAACAGCAGCAGTGGATGCAGATTGCCGTCGCCGATGTGGAACATGTTCGCGACGGTGTAGCCGTAGCGGTCGGCGATCGCGTTCACCGAATCGAGGACGTCGGGCAGCTTCGACCGCGGCACGACCGCGTCGTGGATGTAGCTATTCGGCTTGATGCGCGCGAGCGCGGGGTAGCCGAGCTTGCGGGCCTTCCAGAGCAGCTCGCGGTCGGCTTGCGTCTCCGCGACGCGGACGCCGCGCGCGCCCTCGTCCTCGCACAGCGCGACGATCGCCGACGTCGCGCTCCCGGTCTCCTCGCGGAGTCCCTCGACCTCGACGAGGAGCATCGAACCTGCGTCCTCGGAGAGGTGGACGTCGAAGGCCGCGTTCACCGCACGGATCGTCGTGCGATCGAGCATCTCCATGGCCGCCGGCACGATGCCGCGCGCGATGATCGCGCTTGCCGCGCGCGCGCCGGAGCGGACGTCCGGGAACTCCGCGAGGAACGTGCGCACATCTTCGGGCAGCGGCAGCAGGCGGAGCCACGCCTTCGTGACGATGCCGAGCGTCCCCTCGCTGCCGACGATGAGCGGCACGCAGTCGTAGCCCGGCAGGTCCGGCGCGACACCGCCGAAGACCGCGACCTCACCGTCGGGCAACACCATCTCGACGGCGAGGACATGGTCGACCATGGAGCCATAGCGCAGCGCGTGCGGCCCGCCGGCGTTGGTGCCGATGTTGCCGCCGATCGTCGACACTCGCTGCGACGCGGGATCCGGCGCGAAGAAGAGGCCATGCGGTCGCGCCGCGGCGCTCACCTCGAGATTCGGGACGCCGGGGTCGACGACCGCGACGCGCGAGACCGCGTCGATCGCATGGATCGTCCTCAGCCGGGCGGTCGAGATGACCACCGCGTCGCCGCAGGCGATCGTGCCGCCCGACAGGCCGGTGCCCGCTCCCCGTGGCACGACCGCGACGCCTGCGTCGCGCGCGGCGCGAACGCAGCGCGCGATCTCGTCGGTGTTCCTGGGCACGGCGACGGCGAGCGGCGGGCGTCGATCGAATCCCGCGTCGTATTCGAAGACGAGCGTGTCCTCTTCGCGCCAGAAGACGTTGCGCTCGCCGCAGATCGACTCGAGGTCGCGTACAAGGCGGTCCGCGGTGCGCGTGCTCACGCCGCGCGGGATCGTGCGCGTTCGGCGACGGCGCGAGCGATGAGCGCGAAGTCCGCGGCCGGCAGCTCGTGCACGTTGCCCTGGAAGGCGAGACGCCAGCTTGCCTTCGGCCACTTGCGAACGAAGCGGAGCTGTGGGACGAGCGACGCCGCCGGGACGCCGGTCTCGGGCGCGACGACCTTCTCTTTCTTGATCCGCACTCGCCAGGGGTAGTCATCGGGTGCGCCGTCGGAGACCCAGATCTTGCGATGCGATTCGAAGAACGGTGACGTGATCGTCGCCGTCCCCGCGAACGACTGCACGCCGGTGACGTACCAGCACAGGCCATCGCCGGGTCCCATGCGTTCGGCTTTGCGCTTATGCCGGCTTTTCATGCCCTGCTGCGCGAATCGCAGCCTCTTGGTGCGCGCGAAGTTCTCCGGACTCGAGACGATCATCCAGTACGAACGATCAGGCATGCTCCTCGATCCAGATCGCGCCGTCCTCGGCATGCTCCTTCTTCCAGATCGGCACGACGGTCTTCAGATCGTCGATGGCCTCGCGTGCTGCCTTGAACGCAGCGTCGCGGTGGGGCGCACCCGCGACGACGATCACCGCGACCTCGCCGATCGCGAGGTCGCCGGTGCGATGGTGGAGCACGACCCGGCACGGATCGTGTTTGCGCTCGAGACGATCCGCGATCTCGCGCATCTTCGCCTCGGCCATCTCGGCGTACGCCTCGTACTCGAGATGCGTGACGCGCTTGCCGCGACTGTTGTCGCGCACCGTGCCGAGGAAGACGACGATCCCGCCCCAGGATGGATCGCGCGCGGCCGCGATCGCGTCGTCGAGCGACAGCTCGTGGTCCGACATGAGGATCCGCTGACCTGCGCCGCCGGACACGGGCGGGATGAGCGCGACCTCGTCGCCGTCGGCGAGTGGCGCATCGCCGTCGACGTAGTCGCGGTTGCGCGCGATGACGACCTTGCGCCCTTCGCTGATGAGCGGGTGGCGCTTCGCGATCTCCGCGACCGCGTCGCGTACCCGCGCGCCCGGCGGGAGCTCGACATCGATGCGGCCCACGCCTGCGGCCTCGCGATACGACGCGAAAAGACGCACGTGCACACGCACGCTGGCGAGTCTAGTCATACGGGTAGTCGAGCGACGAGCGATTCACTCGCGAGGAGCGAGTCCTGATCGTCGAGTGACAACGAGACGTAAGACAAGTGCGAGAATGGCGCGGAATGGATGCGAGCGCGGCCATTCCGGCCGTACTCATCACGATCCTTCTTGTCCTCGTAAACGGCTTCTTCGTCGCGGCGGAGTACGCGTTCGTGCGCGTCCGAGAGACGCAGGTGGACGAGCTCGCCGCGGCTGGCAGCGCGGCTGCGAAGCTGGCGGCGCGCATCGGCGATCGCTTGGACCAGTACATCGCCGCGGCGCAGCTCGGCGTCACGCTCGCCTCGCTCGCGATCGGCTGGATCGGCGAGCCTGCGGTCGCGGAGCTCATCTATCCAGTCCTCGGCTGGCTGCAGGCGATCAACGACGGCCTCTTCCACTTCGTCGCGTTCGGCATCGCCTTCATCGCGATCACCTACCTACACATCGTCATCGGCGAGCTCTCCCCGAAATACCTCGCGATCCAGCGCGCCCTCCGCGTCGCGCTCATCTGCGCCTATCCGCTCGACCTCTTCTACCGGATCGTGCGGCCCTTCAACTGGCTCGTGTCGATGAGCGCGAACGGCGTCGTGCGAGCGCTCGGCATCCGCCCGCGCGGCTCGCTCGACGTTCACAGCGACGAGGAGCTCAAGATGCTGGTCGCCGCGTCGGCGAAGCAGGGAGTGCTCCAGGAGTCAGAGCGTGTCATCGTCGGCAACGCGCTCGACTTCGCGGACACCGTCGTGCGCCAGGTGATGGTGCCGCGCACCGAGATCGTCGCCGTGCCCGAGGATCTTGACCTCTCAGGTCTGATCGCGATGGCACGGCAGACACGCTTCTCGCGCTTTCCCGTGTACCGCGAAGACCTCGACCACATCGTCGGTGTCGTCCACGTGAAGGACCTCCTCGGGGTCGACCGCACGTCGCGCGCCGTCGCGCACGATCTCATGCGCCGTGTGCCGTTCATCCCTGAGACGCTGCGGCTCGATCAGGCGCTCGCCGAATTCAGGCGCCAGCGTGCCGGTCTCGCGATCGTCATCGACGAGTTCGGCGGGACGGCCGGCCTGGTCACGCTCGAGGACGTGATCGAGCAGCTCGTCGGCGAGGTGCGCGACGAGTTCGAGGCGGGGGAGGTGCAGCGCTTCCGCGAGGAGGGACAGGGCGTGTACCTCGTCGACGGCCTCGTCGCGCTCGACGACCTGCGTGAGCGGCTGGGCCTCAACCTGGTGGACGAGCCGTACGACACCGTCGGTGGCCTGGTCTTCGGGCGCCTTGGCCGCGTCGCTCGCATCGGTGACAGCGTGGACGTCGAGGGATACCGCTTTGCGGTGACGGCCGTCGATGGCCGTCGTGTGTCGCAGGTCCGCGTGCAGCGCGTTCGCGCGCCGCGCCGTGTTTCCACCGTTTAAGTTAAGTCGGCGTTGAATATGTAGGTCCGGTAACGAGCGGCCGCCAGCTTGATGGCACGCGGATTGCCTTTATGTGGCCTCATGATCGAGATCCTCACGTCAGACCCGGCGATCGTGATCTTCGCGGGAGTCGGCCTCGTCGCGACCGGCGTCTCGATCCTTCGCGATGCGCATGCGCAGCACCGCACCGCGCCGCAGCTCAGCGTCGTCGCTGATGACGCTGCGGCCGAGAAGGTCGCGGCTTAGCGGACGAAGATGGAGCGGACGAGCCCGATGAAGTCGGAGAATCGTCCGCTCCAGTAGGCCTGGGCACGGGGGTCAAGCAACACGAAGAGTCCCGTTGCGGCCGCGGTCGCGAGCACTGACGACGCGACGAACGAGATCACGCTGGCGCGCGGACTGAGGCGCCGGTCGTTCACTGCGTTCACTTTAATTCTTCGCGCTCAGCCCGCCTTCGCGGCCCGTGCCTCGCCGCCTCGACCCCGCTCGTCGACCTTGTTATCTGCTCCGCAGCCGTGCGACGAGGTTGTCCAGTCGCGCCCGCGAGATCGTGAGGAACTTCGCGAGATTCTGACGGTCGCCTTCGGGGATACCCGGCGTGCCGTCGTCCCCGACCGCGCGTGAAAGGTCCGCGAGCGCCTCGTTCAGCTTGCGCGTCGCGGTGATGAGCGCATCGTCGCGGAGTGGCGGGATCGCGGGCTCGGCCTTCTCCGGACGCTCGCCCGGATTGAGGATCCGCTCGACGCGATCATGTAGCCGCAGCAGCGTGAGCCTGCCGGCGAGCATCTGCTTCGCGAGCGACTTGCGGCGTCGTGCGTTGTCCAGCTTCATGAGCTCGTACGCGGCGGAGAGCGTGTCGTAGCGCTGCGCGACCATCTCGCGGACGTCCTCCGGCGCGTTCGCGAGCCGCAGGCGGTTCTCGATGTACCCCTTGTCCTTGCCGAGCTTCGTCGCGAGCTGGCGGATCGAGTAGCCGAGCTCGCTCGTCATCTTCTTGTAGATCGTCGACTCGTCGAGCGGTGACAGGTCTTCGCGCTGCAGGTTCTCGATGAGCGCGATCTCAAGCGCGGTCGCGTCGTCGAAGCGCTCGACGATCGCGGGGATCGTCTCCTTGCCTGCGACCTTCGAGGCACGCCAGCGGCGCTCTCCGGCGATGATCTCGTAGCCCTCGCCTGACGGCCGCACGAGGATCGGCTGGAGGACGCCGTGCTCCTTTATCGAGGCGGCGAGCTCCTGGATCGTCTCCTCATGGAACGTCATGCGCGGCTGCGCGGGGTTCGGCTTCACCTTCTCGACGGGCAGCTCGCGGATGGCCGTCGGCGTGCGCGCCGCGAGGAGGCTGATGATCCCGGGCTGCGTATCCGCTTCCTGCTGGAAGATCCGGCTTCCTGCGTCGCGGAACGACTTGCTGCGGTGAGTCGTCGGACTAGTGAGCACGGACGACCTCCTTCGCAAGATCGACGAACGCCTTCGCGGCGTCCGACTTCCTGTCGTACGTGGTGATGGGTACGCCGGCGGTCGGCGCTTCGCCGACCTTCACCGACTGGCGGATGATCGTGTCGAACACCTGGTGATCGCCCAGCTCCTTGAGCGAGTCGAGCATGTCGCGCGCGAGGATCGTGCGGCTGTCGTAGAACGTCGCGAGCATGCCGAGCACCCTGAGGTTCGGGTTGAGGCGGGTCTGGACCGTCTTGATGATGCGCAGCAGCGCGGCGACACCCTTGAGCGCGTAGTACTGCGTCTGCACCGGGATGATGACGCCTTGCGCGGCGACGAGCGCGTTGAGCGTGAGCAGTCCGAGCGTCGGCGGGCAGTCGATGATGATGAAGTCGTAGCGCTGCACGATGTCCGCGGTGAGGTTGTCGCGGAGCGCCATCTCGCGACCGATCGCGTTGAAGAGCTCGACCTCCGCTGCGGAGAGCTCGAGCGTCGCGGGGACGACGTCGAGGTTGCGCGTCTTCGTCGGCCGGATGATCTGGTCGAGGCGGATCTCCGGGTCGATGAGGACGTTGGCGATGTTCTCGTTGACGCCATTCAGATCGATGCCCAGCCCGACCGTGAGATTCGCCTGAGGGTCGAGGTCGAGGCAGAGGACCCGCTTGCCGATCGCGGCGAGCGCGCCACCGAGGTTGATGGCGGTCGTGGTCTTGCCCACGCCGCCTTTTTGGTTCGCGATCGCGATCACCTTGCCCATGCCGTTCCTCCGCGCGACGTTCTCCCCACGAACGCACACGCGCGTGCGGAAGCTGCACGCGGCTCCCCTCGCGAACGCTCATCCGTAGCATAGCCCGAGAACGAGTGAAAAAGTGAAGATCGGAGGTCGTACCTGCCCCGCGCGCTTGTGTTCGTCGGGCCCGTATCGCTTCGCTCGTCGCGCCGCCGTCGGTCGCTCGTAGGGCCCGTACTCGCTACGCTCGTCGGGCCCGTCGTCGCCGCGTTCGGCGAGCGAGCTCGCCGACGCGGACTCCTAGGGCCCGTAGCTCAGTGGCAAGAGCGGCGGACTCATAATCTGCTGGTCGCAGGTTCGATCCCTGCCGGGCCCACAATTCAACCTCGGATGCCGATCACCCTCACAGACGTGGAGCGCGCTCGCGTGATCACGGCGCCTCACCTCCACCGGACCCCGATGCTCACCAGCCGCACCCTCGGCGAGCGGATCGGCGCGACGGCGTATCTCAAGGCTGAGCTCTTCCAGCGCACGGGCTCGTTCAAGCCCCGCGGGGCGGTGTTCGCGCTTGCGAGCCTGCCCGAGAAGCAGCGTGCGAAAGGCATCGTGACGATGAGCGCGGGGAACGCCGCGGCCGCGATCGCGTACGCGGCCAAGGCGACAGGCGCGAAGGTCACGGTCGCCATGCCCGAGAGCGCGCCGAAGCTGAAGGTCGACGCGACGAGGGGCTACGGTGCCGAGATCCGCTTCGCGAAGGACATGACCGGCCTGCGCGAGCTCGTCGGGAAGCTGCAGGACGAGTCGGGCGCGTATTTCCTCCACCCCTACGACGACGACGCGATGATCGCCGGCCACGGCTCGAGCGCCCTCGAGATCCTCGAGGACGTGCCTGACGCCGACCTCATCGTCGTCGGGATCGGCGGCGGCGGGCTCATCTCGGGCGTCGCGGTCGCCGCGGCGGCTAAGCGCAAGGGCATCCGCATCGTCGGCGTCGAGCCCGAGGGCGCGCCGACCATGCGCACCGCGCTCGATGCAGGCAAGCCCGTCGCGCTGACGGCGATCAAGACGATCGCGGACGGGCTCGCCGGTCCGATCGCGGGCACACGCGGCTTCGACATCTGCCAGCGCCTCGTCGAAGACGTCGTGCTCGTCTCCGACGAGCAGATCGTCGAGGGCATGCGCTTCCTCGCCGAGCGCGCGAAGCTCGTCGCCGAGCCCGCAGGCGCGGCGGCCACCGCGGCGCTGCTCGCCGGCAAGATCCGCGTGCGTCCCGGTGAGCGCGTGGTCTCGATCGTCTCTGGCGGGAACGTCGATCGCGCCCGCTTCGCAGAGCTGATCGCCGCTTGAAAGCGATCCTCTATGCGGATGGCGCGGCGCGCGGGAATCCGGGTCCGGCCGGCGCCGGCGCCGTGCTGCTCGACGCCGATGGCCACGTCGTCGCCGAGCTGACGAAGCACCTGGGCACCGCGACGAACAACGTCGCCGAGTACACAGCGCTCATCGTCGGCCTCGAGGAGGCGAAGCGCCGCGGGTTCGACGAGATCGAAGTCCACATGGACTCGAAGCTCGTCGTGGAACAGATGAACGGACGCTGGAAGATCAAGCACCCGAACATGAAGCCGCTCGCGATCCGCGCCGGCGAGCTGTGGGCGGCATTTCCCCGCCGCTCGATCTCGCACGTGCCACGGGAGGAGAACCTCATCGCCGACGCGCTCTCCAATCGCGCGATCGACGAGGCGAAATGACGGAGCCGAGTGACGGCAGTGTCGCCGACGGTCTGCCGGAGCGCGACCCGCTCGCCGATCTCGTGTCGCGCAGCGTCGGTCGACGTGTCGAGCATGTCGACGTAGAGGTGCTCGACCCGTGGCCCGAGCACGTCGAGCGCAAGCGCTTGAGGTTCACGACCGACGCGGGTCAGTCATCGGCGATCTTTCAGCGCAGCGGGCGCGGCATCGTGACCGAAGCACAGCTGTTGCCGTTCCTCGCTCGCAAGACGCCGCACGTACCCATCGTCCACTCCCGCGGGCTGCCGCCTCCGCACGCTACGTTCGGTCCCTGGCTGCTGCTCGAAGATGTCTTCGCGGCATCAGGGGCGTGCGACGGCGACCCGGTGGAGATCCTGCGCGCGAAGTTCGAGGTCGAACGGGCGGTGAAGGCGGACGTGCCCGCGATGCGTGCGCTCGGCCTGCGGGTCAGCGAACGCCTCGCGCCGGTGCTCGCCAGCGCTCCGCTAACGCTCGTTCACGGCTACTTGAGGTGCGACCGTGCATTTGTGCTCCCTCGTGGCGTCGTCATCGCGGGTTGGGCGTTCGCGCACCTTGGGCCGGCTGTTGTCGACGTCGTTTCGCTAAGTAACAGCCTGACCGCGGCCGGCGACGCACGCGCGGCCGAGCGAGTGCGTGAGTTCTACATCGGACAGAGCGGCGATGCCGAAGCGCCGGCGCGTCTTGCGGAGGCTGAGCGAGTGATCGTCGTCCAGTAAAATAGAAAGTCCGAGCAGGCCAGACGGTCGCGGCGGCGAAAGCCGTCGAGGAAAGTCCGGACAGCACAGGGCAGCGAAGCGGGTAACACCCGTCCGCCGTGAGGCGAGGACCAGCGCCACAGTGACGAACCCGCGCAAGCGGGGTGAAACGGGCAAGCTCTTCGCGCTGCAAGCGCAAGTAAGGGGACCATGGCGTGGCCCGCGCCGTCCCCGGGTAGCGTGCTAGAGGCGGAGGGCAACTTCCGCCCCAGAGAGATGACCGTCCCCGACGGAATCCGGCTTATGACCTGCCTCGGTGTCCTCTCCTCATCCGTCGCACCTTCCTGCGCGTATACCGGTACAAGCAAGGGAGGTGTCTATGCGTCTGCTCGCCGGACTCGCTGCCACCGTGCTGCTCACCGCCGCGTGCGGTGGGGCAGCCGTCGCTCCGTCACCGACCGCCACGGTCGCGCCCACGCCTACCCCGTCGCCGACACCGCAGACGAAGTTCGTGTTCAACGCCGACCTCAAGTCCTCGAACGAGGTGCCGGCGATCGCCGATGCCGAGGCGTCGTGCTCGGGTAAGGGCGTGTTCACGCTCAACACCACGAAGGACTCGCTCGGGAAGATCACCGCGGCCACCGCGCAGTTCGATCTCACGATCACAGGGTGCCCGACGACGACCGAGATCATCCTCTTCCACATCCACAAGCAGGTTGCCGGTCAGAACGGGAGCGTCATCATTGACTCCGGCCAGAAGGCGACGGAGCCGATCGCGCTCACGACCGGTTCGACGTCCAGCATGATCACGAAGACGAACATCACCGTGAAGCCTGAAGACGCCGAGGCGGTCATCGCCGGACCATCGGGCTTCTACTTCAACGTGCACTCGAAACTGCACAGCGGCGGTGTCATCCGCGACCAGCTGAAGCTCGGCTCCTAAGACAACGCTCGTCCTCCGCTGAGCCGCCCTCCGGATCTCCACTGGAGGGCGGCTCTCTATGTCACGACAGATTCGAAGAAGGCCAGCAAGAGCGCAAAGCGTTCGCGGATGAGGTATGCGAAGTGGCGATCCCCGGAGAACTCGGGTGCGGCCACGCCGTCCGCGTGCACGCCGAGCGCGCGGCAGATGTATGTCGCGCGCGCGACGTGATCGCCCTGGCTCACGATGAGGATCGGTAGCTCGCGATACGTGTCGCGCGCATGCTCGCAACTGGCCCGCGTGCGCTCGCCGCTCGGATCGGGAAGCACGACCTCCTCCGGAACGTCGTGCGCCACGAGATATGCGCGCATCGCGTCGACCTCGAACATCCCGTTCCCGCCGCTCATGACGAGCAGATTCGTCTTGCCGTGCTCCAGCAGTTCGATGGCGACGTCGAGCCGCGACTGGAGCGCCGGGCTCGGACGTCCGTCGGCGTAGACCTCGGCGCCGAGCACGATCGTCACCGGTGCGCTCGGCGCCGACGCCGCATCGGCGTAGAGATGACCGAATAGCGTCACGCGCACCGCGACATCGATCACAAGCAGTGTCGCGAGGACGACGCACGCGACAGCCGCGAGCACGATCGCGATATGACGCATTTGCCGCGACGCTAAACGACTGCCCCCCCGTTACTGAGCGCGAGGCGGTTTCCGCACGCCTGAGCGCCCGGCATCCCTGCGTGGCACGGCGCTTGCGCACTCGCGAGGGCAAAGGAGGTGCCTGGCCATGCTGTGGACCATCGTGCTGGTCCTCCTCATCCTGTGGCTGCTGGGCGTGGTGGCGCTCCCGACGGTCGGTGGGCTCATCCACCTGCTGCTCGTGCTCGCGCTGATCGTCCTCCTGGTGCAGCTGCTTTCCGGCCGACGCGTCGCACTCTGAGATCACACGTGTGAGGGCGGGGGACCCTCCCCGCTCTCACGTGTTCGCGTTGACGTCCGCACCCCTCGCTTGGTAGAGTCACGTCCGCACGCAGTGCGTGCACTCGACGAAAGGAAGTGGCGCAGTTGTATCTGAGTCTCCGTACGGCCCCTACCGCGGATGCGCCGCGGAGGAGTCTGCCCACTTCCCGGATGCTCTAGAGACCTCTCGCTCCTAGATCGCCGGCCGTGGGCAGTGCCCACGGTCTTTTTGTTTGTGGCGATGAACGAAGGAGTGAAGAGTGGCCATCGAGATCGCGCCCCGGCGGCCCGGACCACAAGTGACGACTCACAGCCGCGATGCCCTCGTGGCCACGGCCGTCACCAAGCACTTCAGGACTGACAACAAGACACGACGCGCCGTCGATGATGTGTCGCTGCGCGTCGGCCGCGGAGAGATCTACGGCCTGCTCGGCGCGAACGGCTCCGGCAAGTCGACGCTCATCCGCGTCTTCTCGACCCTGCTGATCCCCGACGCGGGCGACGTCCGCGTGTTCGACCGCGACGTGCAGGCGGACGAGCTCGCGGTGAAGCGCCTCATAAACCGCGTGTCCGTCGAGGCGTCGTTTTTCAAGAAGCTGTCGGCGATCGAGAACCTCGTGTACGCCGGACGGCTCTACGGCGTCGCGCCCGACGAGGCGAAGCGCAAGGCGCTCGCGATCCTGCGACGCCTCGGCGTCGACATGGAGCGGGTGAACGAGCCGCTCGAGAAGCTCTCGCGCGGCATGCAGCAGAAGGTCGCGATCGCGCGCGCCTTCCTGACCGCCCCGATGCTGCTGCTCCTCGACGAGCCGACGACCGGCCTCGACATCCGCAGCAAGCGCGAGGTGCAGACCTTCATCCGCGACCTGCGGATCGAGCACGACGCGACGATCGTACTGACCACGCACGACCTCGATGAGGCCGAGCGTCTCTCGGACCGCATCGGGATCCTCCACGAGGGTCGCCTCGTGGCGGAGGGCACGACCGACGAGCTCCGCGCGCGGTACGGCGCCGCGGCACTCGAGGACGTGTTCATGACGGCGACGGGCAAACGGCTGGACGAGGCCGACGAGCCGGAGCGGGCCAAGTGATCGAGTACGTCGTCGACGAGGCGTTGCCGGGCCGGGACGAGATCCTGGCTCGGCTCGCCTCGCACGACCGCGACGTCGTGTTGCGGATCCTCACGCTGCTGTGCCCCTGCCGCAACGAGTGCTACGACGTCGAGATCTGGGAGAAGGTCGAACCGATCTGGTCGAGCCAGTGGGACCACGAGGTGCGTGAGGCCGCCTTCCACGCCTTCGGCACGATTCGCGACCGCTCGCGCGTCGACGTGCGCTCCCGTCGGCTGCTCGACGAGCTCGCTGCGAAGCTCGGTGGATGGGTCTATCCGCACTGGTTCCGACTCCAGATGAAGAAGGGCATCGCACCTGGCGATGTGCGCTATCCGAAGGCGGCGATCCGAGACGTCCCCACGCTCATCGAGCAGCTGTCGTGCGGTGACGAGGTCGCTGCGCGCGACGCGATCGCGGCTTTGTGCCCGGCCGACGGTCGCCACGCGCCGAAGAAGGTCTGGCGCGCGATCCTCGAGACGCGGCGGTCGTCGGACCTCCGACTGCGCGAAAAGGCCGACATCGCGGCGCACCGGCTCGACGCGCACGCGATGAGCTGCGATCGGCGGCATGAATGATCAGCGCGCTCAACGGCCAGATCGGACTCGCGTATGCCTTCGTCGAGCGCGAGATCGCGCTCTCGAAGCGCTACTGGGCGTGGGAGATCGTCTGGCTCGTCTACGGCATCGTGACTTCATTGTCGGTCGCGTACATCGGGCTCGCGGCGCCGGCCATCAGCGGTGGACAGGTCGACGAGGCGGCGGTGTCGCACTTCGTGCTCTACCTGCTCGTCGGAACGATCGCGTGGCGCTTCCTCGGGATCATCTTCGAGAACATCGGTGAAGTGATCGCCTGGGAGCGCTGGGAGGGCACGATCGAGTACACGTTCATGTCGCCCGTGCCGCGGCTCACACATCTCCTGGGTATGTGCGGCGCGACGCTCGTGCGCTCAGTCACGTTCAGCATCGCGATCCTCGCCGCGGTCGCGCTGTTCGTACCGGTCGATCTGTCGAAGGCGAACGCGCTCTCGGCGGTCGTGCTGCTCGCGGTCGGTGCGCTCGCGTTCATCGGTCTGGGCATCGCGTCGGCGTCGTTTCCGCTGATGTGGACCGAGAAGGGATTGCAGATGGCATACATCGTCCAGGCCGTCGTGCTCCTTGTCTCGGGCGTGTATTACCCGGTCGAGGTGCTGCCCGGATGGATGCAGCTGCTCGCGACGATCTCGCCTGCGACGTACGTCATCCGCGGCATGCGCGCGGCGCTCATGGACGGAGCGGATCTCGCGACGCTCTGGCCGGAGATCTGGCCTGCACTCATCGTCGGCGTCCTTTCTATCCCGCTCGGGTTGCGCCTCTTCATCGCCGTTGAGCGCTACGCGAAGCGCACCGGACGGCTGAAGCGCAGCGGATAGCCATGACGCTCCTCTTCCGCGAGGGCACGCCGGACGACGCGCGCTTCTGGGCCGACGTCTACACGGCGGCGCAGCCGATCCGGCCGATCGATCCCGCTGAGATGCAGTACCTGTGGGAGCACCCGCCACGCAGCCGCGTGTTCCACCGTTGGATCGTGCGGCGCGACGGTACGGACGTCGGCGTCGCCTCGATCGAACGCCCCGAATGGGCGCAGGTCACCCTGCGCCATACGTCGATCGGCGGCGAGTTGCTCCCGGCGTACCGCGAGGCCGCGACGCTTCGAGACCTCCTGTCCGAAGTCGAGCGTCGCGCGCTCGCCGAATCGCCGGCGATCATCCGCGCGGCCGCGAACGAGGACGACGACCTGCGCGCCCAAGTGCTCCGCTCGATGGGTTACCGCGAGGACCGCCGCAGCCGGCGTTGGGAGCTCGACCTCGTCGCAGAGCGTGACCGCATCACCGCCATGACCGAGGCGTCACGCGATCGGATGCGCGAGCGAGGGATACGCGTCCTGACGCTCGATCAGGATCGTGACCCGGAGATCCTCCGGAAGCTCTGGAGCATGTCCGAGGAAGCGGTCAAGGACGTCCCGACGACGCTGCCGCATGTCGAGGAGCCGTTCGAAGATTTCTTGGACTGGCTCGCGTTCCCCGGGATGCACCGCGATCGCGTCTGGATCGCGCGGCGCGGCGACGAAGCCGTCGGCATCTCCGTGCTCGAATACCCGGTGGAGCGGGGCATTGTGGGCACCGCGTGGACCGCGACCGCGCGGTCGGTGCGCGGCCAGGGCGTGGCGCGGGCGCTGAAGTGCGAAACGCTGATGCAGGCGATCGCGTTCGGCGTCGACCGGGTGCGGACGGGTAATGACGGTCAGAACGAGCCGATCCTCCACCTCAACGCGTCGATGGGATACCGACCCGTGCCGGGGCGGGTCGACTACTTGAAGGACGTTCCGCGACCCGCCTGACCGATTGGCCCGTTGCATGCGATGGAGGATGGCGTTGACCCGAGGATGAAACTGCTGCGGGCGCTCGTACTCATCGCGATCATCGCCGGCGGCGGCGCGTATGCCTATCAGCTGCGCACCACGCAGAGCAACGTCGCGGTCGCGGCGCCAGTCCGTTACAAGCCCGACGCCGCCGTCGAGCGGTACCCCGCGGCGGCGCTCGATGTCCGCGAGCACGGGCGCGGTCCGGTTGTCCCGGCGGCGGCCCTCACCGGGTTCGCGCTCCCCGTCGGCTACCAGATGCCCGAGGAGACCGAGCTCCTGCCGGGCTCGCCACGCGAGTACCGAGGCGGCTACCACGAGGGCGTCGACTTCCCGCTCTCGATGGGCATGCCCGTCGCGGCAGCGAAGGCGGGCAAGATCATCCGCATCGACTCCGACTACACGGAGTGGAGCGTCGAGGAGCAGATCAACGGTGAGGACGTGGGGTTCCGCCTCGGCTACACACCGGAGACGATCCTGGACAAGCTCCGCGGCCGACAGATCTGGATCGACCACGGCTACGGGATCGTGACCCGCTACGCGCACCTCTCGAGCGTCGAGCTCTTCTCGGTCGGCTCGATCGTCGAGCAGGGAACGATCATCGGCCATGTCGGGAACAGCGGCACGAAGGCCGGGCCGCACCTCCACATCGAGATCCGCGTCGGTGAGGGCTACCTCGGTGACGGCCTGTCGGGCGCCGAGCTGCTGCGCGTCCTCCGTCACGCCTTTAGCGTCGGCTAACCGCGCGGTACGCGTTTTGCCGCATCGACGACCGGAGGTGCCGCATGGTCGCGATCGACAGTGACCTCGCGCTCACGGTCATCCGCATCGCGGTCGGCGTGATCGTCGCCGGTCATGGCGCGCAGAAGCTGTTCGGCTGGTGGGGCGGACAGGGTCTCGAGAGGTGGAGCGTCGCGGTCGCGAGCATGGGCTTCGCGCAACCCCGTCTTTTCGCCCTGCTCGCCGCGTTCACCGAGTTCTTCGGCGGGCTCATGCTCGCGGTCGGCGTCCTCACACCGCTCGTCTGCGCCGCGCTTGCCGTCGACATGATCGTCGCGATCAGCAAGGTGCACTGGTCGAAGGGCTTTTGGGTCACGAAGGGCGGGTCCGAATACGCACTGTCGCTGCTCATCGCGTTCGTCGTCTTCGGCTTCCACGGATCGCCGCGGTACTCGTTCGACGAGTTCTTCGGCATCGCGCCGTACAGCGCGGTCACATTCCTGGGTGCGTTCATCGCGTGCGGCGTGATCACCTGGCTCGCGATGGTCACCGGAGCAGAACGGGGTGCGCGCCGCGTCGCCTGAGCGAACTCGCTCCGTCTAAGCGCCTCCTCAGGTCCCGGTCATCGGGTCGGCGCCGAAGGCACTGATCGCCATTGCGATCGCGACGATCGCCGTCAGCAGCAGCACTGCGACGACGATCGGCAAGAGGATGTCGCGCCACGTCGAGCGCGGGAGCACCCGCGCTGCGCCGGGCGCCACTTCCTCGATCACGGTATTCATCTCTCGAATGTCAAGCACCGCGCGCGGCTCGTGTGTGACGTCAGCGGTTTAGGCTTCGAGGGTGATGCTTCCGCCACCGCCCGCGACGCCGCGCGAAGAGGTCGCGGACGAGTGGCACGGCGAGCGCGTCGCCGATCCCTACCGCTGGCTTGAAGGCAGCTCCGAGCGGATCGCCGCATGGACCGACGCGCAGAACGCGCGCACGCGTGCCGTGCTGGACGCGGTCCCCGAGCGCGCGGCGTTCGCCTCGCGGCTGCGCGAGCTGCTCTCCGTGGGCTTGCTATCCACGCCGCGGCCGGCAGGGCCCTGGATCTTCCACACGCGCCGCGAGGGCGCGCAGAAGCAGTCCGTGCTTTACGCGCGTCGTGGCCTGGCCGGCGATGACCGCGCGCTCATTGATCCGAACGCGCTCGACGAGGCCGGGCTCGTGACGATCGACTGGTACTACCCGTCGTGGGATGGCCGTTTCGTCGCCTACGGCCTCTCGCGCGGCGGCGACGAGCTCTCGACGCTGTACGTCGTCGAGACCCAGTCGGGCCGGGACACCGGAGAGAAGATCCCGCACACGCAGCGGTCGAGCGTCGCATGGGTCGAGGACGGGTTCTACTACACCGTCCATCCCGTGCCCGGTACGGTCCCGCCCGGCGACGAGCACTACCACCGTCGCGTGAAGTTCCACCGGCTCGGCGACGGCCCGTCGCAAGACGAGCTCGTATTCGGCGAGGGACGCGCCAAGGAGGACATCCTCGGTGTCCAGACGTCGCCCGACGGCCGATGGGTCCTGCTCCTCGCGTTCCGCGGGTGGGTACAGAGCGACGTGTACCTCCTCGAGCGGCAGAGCGGTCGACTGCGCACGGTCGTCGAAGGCGAGGACGGTCTCACCGGCGGCATGCTCACGAATGACACGGTGTGGCTGCGCACAAATCTCGGCGCGCCGAACTACACCATCGCGCGTGCCCCGGTGAACGCTCCCGCGCGCGGCAACTGGAAGATCGTCGTGCCGGAAAGCGACAACACGATCGAGCTGTTCGACGTGTCCCGCGACCGCGTCGCCGTCGTCACACTGGAGCAGGCCACCTCGCGCGTCGCGCTCTGGACGCACGACGGGGTGAAGGCGCGCGATGTACGGCTGCCGGGACTCGGGACCGTGGCCGCGGTCCAGGCGGATCCGGTCGGCGAGATCGTGACGCTGTACTACGAGTCGTTCACCGCGCCGGCCGCGACGTACTCGGTGAGTGGCGATGGGACGCTCAGCGAATTCGTTCGTCTTGCGACCCCTCGAGGGTTCGATCCGTCTTCGATCGTCGTCGAGCAGACGTCGTACACGTCGAAAGACGGCACGGCGATCTCGATGTTCCTCGTGCACCGTCGCGAGGCGTCCGCGACGGGGGACGTCCCCACGATCCTGTCGGGATACGGCGGCTTCAACATCTCGCGCACGCCCGCGTACTTCCCGGGCGTCGCGGCGTGGGTCGAGGCCGGTGGCCTGTTCGCGTTGCCGAATCTGCGCGGCGGAGGCGAGTACGGCGAGACGTGGCACCGGGCCGGCATGCTTGAGAAGAAGCAGAACGTCTTCGACGACTTCCACGCCGCCGCCGAGGCGCTCGTCGCCAGAGGCTGGACGAGCCGCGAACGGCTGGGCATCAGCGGCGGCTCGAACGGCGGCCTGCTCACCGGGGCCGCGCTCACGCAGCGCCCCGAGCTGTTCAAAGCGGTGTACTGCGCCGTGCCGCTGCTCGACATGCTGCGCTACCAGAATTTCCTCATCGCCCGCTTCTGGATCGCCGAGTACGGCAGCGCCGAGGACAAGATTCAGTACCGGTGGCTGCGCGCGTACTCGCCGTATCACCACGTACGCGCGGAGGTCCGGTATCCAGCGGTGCTGTTCACGACGGCGGAGGGCGACAGCCGCGTCGACCCAATGCACGCGCGAAAAATGGCCGCGCTCATGCAGCGCGTCACCGCGAACGATACCGACGCCGCAGTGCTGTTACGCGTCGAGCGCGATGCCGGTCACGGAATAGGGAAGCCGCTCGGTAAGCAGGTCGAAGATCTCGCGGACCAGTATTCGTTCTTCGCCTGGCAGCTCGGTCCGCTGCCGCGTGCCTCGGCTATGCTCGGAACATCGTGAACCTCCTCCGTTACCTTCGCGAACAGGCGAAGAACTACGACTGCAGCGTGTGCGGCACCAACCACAGCCGCTCCGAGATCAGCATCCTGGGCAAGCGCGAGGGCGCGTGGCTCGTGCGCGTCGCGTGCTCGAAGTGCGAGACGACGATCACGCTCCTCGTGTATGTCGCGGACAAGGCGCCATCGCTTGTGGCCGCGCCCACCAGCCGGCAGCCGAAACGGCCGGCGCTCAGCCTCGACGACGTGCTCGATGCCCACGAGCTGCTCGGGTCGTATACCGGCGACGGCACGAGGCTGTTCGCCCCTCGCGAGAAGGTCAAGAGCCCGACCGCGTCCTAGATGGCGAAGAACGCGGTCATCACCGGTTGGGGTTTCTATGCGCCTTCACGTGTGGTGACCAACTTCGATCTCGCGAAGTTCGTCGACACGACCGACGAGTGGATCAGCAGCCGCACCGGCATCAAAGAGCGTCGCTTTGCATCGGACGGCGAGAACACGTCATCGATGTCCGTGCGCGCAGCGCGCATGGCGCTGGACCGCGCGAAGCTCCGGCCACAGGACGTGCAGATGGTCATCGTCGGCACGTGCTCGCCGGACTATCTGTTCCCGGCGACGGCGTGCATCGTGCAGTCGGAGATCGGCGCGACGCGTGCGGGCGCATTCGACGTGGAGGCGGCGTGCACCTCGTTCGTCACGGCGCTCGGCGTCGCGAAAGGCTTGATCTCCGCGGGGACGGTGCAGAACGTGCTCGTCATCGGGGCCGAGACCCTGTCGCGTCTCCTCAACTTCAAGGACCGCACCACCTGCGTGCTGTTCGGCGATGGTGCCGGCGCTGTTGTCGTAGAGGCCTCGAATGCGTCGGTCGGTGTCGAGTCAGTCGTGTTGCACAGCGAGGGATCGAAGGGCGACCTGCTGATGGTCAAGGCCGGCGCGTCGCGTGTGCCCGCGACGAAGGAGACCGTCGAGCAGGGCCAGCACTTCATCACCATGCAGGGCGGCGAGGTCTTCAAGCTCGCCGTGAAGTCGATGGCCGATGCCGCCGAAGAGGCGCTGCGCGAGGCGGGTCTCGGCCTCGATGACATCGCGATCATGATTCCGCACCAGGCGAACCTCCGGATCATCGACGGTGTCGCGAAGCGACTGCACTTCCCGATGGAGAAGGTCTTCGTGAACATCCAGCGCTACGGGAACACCTCGGCCGCGTCGATCCCGATCGCGATCGCTGAGGCCGCGCACCAGGGCCGCCTGCGTCGCGGTGACAAGGTGCTGCTCGTCGCGTTCGGTGGCGGATTCACCTGGGGCGCCTCGGTGCTCGAGTGGTTCGGCGCGCACGACGGCATGCGTCCGCCGTCTGTCCTTGAGCGTGCGCGGGGCACGTTCGAGGACGTCGTGGACCGGGTTCGCCCCATTTGACGTCACGACACAAGCGCCTGTAGCACGGCGGTCGTGTCCCGCCGAATCGTGCCGTGTGGCGGCAGACAGCTCTTCTATCCGGCTCTGATCCGATACGTCTTCGGCCTCGCGCGCCGTACGCGGCCACGGGTGCTCTTCCTCCCGACGGCATCAGGAGATCGCGCCGACTACCTGCTGACCTTCTACCAGCAGCTCGCGGCACGCTCACCAGGTTCGCTGAACCGGGGCCTCTACCCCGTGGAGTGCGAGCCGCGCCACCTCGCGCTGTTCGAACGGACGACCGAGGATCCGGCGCAGGTGATCGCGTCGTCTGACGTCGTCATCGTCGGTGGCGGCAACACCGCGAACATGCTCGCGATCTGGCGACTGCATGGTGTCGAGCGGGCCTTGCGCGACGCATACGCGGACGGCGTCGTGCTCACGGGATGGTCGGCCGGGTGCATCTGCTGGTTCGAAGCGGGCATCACTGACTCATTCACGCCCGAGCTCGGTCCGCTGAGCGACGGGCTCGCCATCCTCAAGGGAAGCGCCTGCCCGCATTACGACTCCGAGGAGCGACGGCCGCTCGTCTACCAGCGCGAGATCGCCGCCGGCATGGCGCCGGGCATCGCACTCGACGACGGCGTCGCCGCGCTCTTCGAGGACGAGCGGCTCGTCGAGATCGTGAGCGGACGGCCCGACGGGCGCGCCTTCCGCGTGTCGCGGAGTGGCGAGGAGCGTCTCCCTGTTCGAGCCCTGAGCTAGCGCCCAGCCGCTTCTCCGGAGTCTCAGTTAGCGAATCCCCCCTTGACAGGCGACGTCTGAAGCGCAGAATGCCGCCTGCGTGGTGAATTGTGGGGAACGGTGGGGAACCGTTCCTCCCGGGAAGGGTACGTGGAATCTTACTTCAGCGGCGAGTTCGCCCACTCGCTGGACGAGAAGGGGCGCCTCGCGATCCCAGCCAAATTCCGCGGCCGCTTCAAAGAAGGGGCGGTCGTGACACGCTGGCTCGGCGAATGCCTCGCCATCTGGCCCGCTCCGGAATGGACCTCCCTCAACGACGACATCGCGAAGCGGCCGCGCACCGATCCGGCCGCGACGCGGTTCCGCCACTTCCTGCTCGCCGGCGCGCACGAGGCTGACCCGGATGGGCAAGGGCGGCTCACGCTCCCGTCGCACCTCCGCGAGTACGCGAACCTCCAGAACGCCGCCGTCGTCATCGGCAACTCCGACCACCTCGAGGTCTGGGAGCCGGGACGCTGGCGCGCCGAGCTCGCGAAGGTCCAAGCCGACATCGCGGGTGACCTCAAGGACCTCGGGATCTAGCGATGAACGCGGGAGGCTTCATGAGCCGGTTCTCCTGGCCGAAGTACTCGCCCAACTTGATCCCCGCGAAGATGGCCGCTTCCTCGACGGCACGGTCGGCGCGGGAGGCCACGCCGAGGCCATCCTCGAGCGGACCGCGCCGACCGGCCGAGTTCTCGGACTCGACGTCGATCCCCAAGCGCTTGACGAGGCGCGGCGTGTCCTTGCCCGGTTCGGAGATCGGGTCACTCTCGTTCGCGCGAACTTCGCGCTTTGCGACGTCGTGGCCCGCGAGAACGGCCTTGATCAAGTCGATGGCGTCCTCCTCGACCTCGGCCTCTCATCGATCCAGCTCGCTGACGCGCAGCGCGGCTTCAGCTTCCGCGCGGAAGGCCCGCTGGACATGCGCGCCGACCCAGACCTTCGCGTCACGGCGGGCGACATCGTGAACTCCTGGGAGGGGCGTGAGCTGCGCCGCGTCTTTGCCGAGTACGGCGAGGAGCCCGAGGCCGGACAGATCGCCGCGGCGATCGTGCGACGCCGCGCGCGGGAACCGTTCATGACCGCCGACGACCTCGGGCGGTTCGTGCACGGCGTGAAGAAACAGCGTTCACGCTCCGTCGACGCCGCAACGCGCGTCTTCCAATCGCTGCGCATCGCCGTGAACGGCGAGCTCGACAACCTGCAGCGCGGTCTCGACGCCGCGCTCCGCATCCTCCATCCCGGTGGCCGACTCGCGGTCATCTCGTTCCACTCGCTCGAGGACCGGTTGGTGAAGCAGTTCTTCCTCCGGGAATCGCGCGACTGCATTTGTCCTCCCCACCTCCCCACCTGCGTCTGCGGGCACCGCGCGGGCCTGCGTGTCGTTACCCGGCGTCCGCTTCGTGCGGACTCGGCGGAGGCCGCACGCAACCCGCGCGCCCGCAGCGCAGTCCTCCGCGTCGTCGAGAAGATCGCCTCGTGATCGCGTCGCAAGCCGTGCGCGCGGCGCCGTCGCGCCGCGTGGTGCGTCCGCGTCCCCGGCACACCGCGCGACTGTCGCGGCGCGTGGCCGGCGCGAGCTGGGAGATGCACACCTTCCTCGTCGTCTCGGCGGCGATCGCGTTCGTGTTCCTCGTGGCGATGCTCTATCTCGCGGAAACGACGACGGTCGCGACGCGCGGGTACGAGGCGCAGCGGCTTGTGCAGCAACGCGACGAGCTCCGGCGCCAGAACTCGCTCCTCGAGGTCGAGAGCGCTCGCCTCGACGCTCCCGCGCGCATCGACGCCGAGGCGAAAAAGATCGGGCTCGTTCGCGTCGCGACCATCCCCGTCGTCCAGCTCGAACCCATCACCGCGAAGCGCTGATCAGGCGGGTGCTGCTGGGGAGCGAGCACCCGCGAGCGAACGAGGAGAGAGGGAAGTGACCGAAACCGTCTCCCCACGGCGTCTCCGCGCCATCTTCGCTCTCTTCGCCTGCGCGACGCTCCTCCTCACGCTGCGCGTCGGTTACTGGCAGACGCTCGGCCGCGGTGAGCTCCTCGAGAGCGCGACGGATCAGGTCCGCAGTGACCTCGTGCTCGCCGCGCAGCGCGGCGTCATCCGCGACCGCAGCGGCGCGCTCCTGGCAACGACCGTACCGCTTCGCTCGCTCTACGCGATCCCTAAACGCATCGGTGACCACGAGGCGCGCGCGAGCGCGTCCGCGAAGCTCGCGCCACTGTTGGGTACGACCTCCGACGCGGTGCTCGCGGCGCTCGAGTCGGGCGCGGAGTGGCTGTACCTGCGACGGCGACTCCCCGAGGACACGTCGCGCGCGATCGAGTCGCTCGCGATCCCGGGGCTGGGATTCGAGAGCGAGCCGAAGCGCCTCTACCCGAACGACACGATCGGCGCGCACGTGCTCGGCTTCGTCAACGACGACGGCCTCGGGCAATACGGGATCGAGGGGAAGTACGACCCGGTGCTCCGGGGCATCCCCGGGCGCCTCGTCGTCGAGCGCGATCCGCGAGACCGCGATCTCGCTGTAGGCCTTCGCACCGCGCGCGCGCCGCTGGACGGGGCGGACCTCGATCTCACGATCGACCTCGTCATCCAGACGTCGGTCGAGCGATGGCTGCGCGAGGCGATGCAAAAAGAGAAAGCGACGAGCGGGACGGCGATCGTGCTCGATCCGCGTGACGGTGCCGTGCTCGCGCTCGCGTCCTATCCCACGTACGACCCAGCGGCCGTCGCGCGATCCGATCCGCAGGCGCTCATGGACCGCGCCGTGTCGTGGACGTACGAGCCGGGCTCCACGATGAAGGCGTTCACGATCGCGGCGGCGATCGATCAGCACGTCGTGACGCCGAACACGACGTACGACGACAAGGGCTACGCGATCATCGGCGGCCGTCGCCTGAGCAACGCGCTCGGCAAGGCGTACGGCATCTCGACGGTGACGCAGATCCTCGAGCACTCAGCGAATGCCGGGGCTGTCTTCGTCGGTCAGAGGCTCGGCGCGGAGCAGCTGCGCTCGTACCTGCTCGGCTTCGGTTTCGGCGCGCCGACGGCGATCGACGTGAGCGCGGAAGCGACGGGCGACGTGCGCCCGCTCGCGGAGTGGTATCCCGTTGACCTCGGCACGATCTCGTTCGGCCAGGGCATCGCCGTGACTCCCATACAGCTAGCCGCGGCGTATGCAGCGATCGCGAACGGCGGAACGCTGTATCGGCCGTACGTGGTGGCGACGCGGCGCGATGCGGACGGGGAGCACCGCACCGCGCCGGTCGCGGTGCGGCGTCCGATCACCGCCGAGACCGCAGCGACGCTCCGCACGATGCTCACCTCGACGGTCGACAACGGCATCGCGAACGGCGCGTCGATACCGCGATTCAGCGTGGCCGGGAAGACCGGCACGGCGCAGATCCCGAGCGACGACGGCCGCTACCTCGACGACGCGTACGTCTCATCCTTCGCGGGCTTCGTGCCCGCGAACGATCCGCGATTCGTGGTCGTGCTCGTGCTGGAGCGGCCCGAGTCGCGTCTGCTCGGCACGGTCACCGCGATGAACGCGTTCCGTGGCATTGCGCTCGACGCGTTACGCACTGCGCGCGTGCAGCCGGACCGGCCTTAGTGCCGGATCCCGCCAGCAGCGCACAGCTCGATCGGCTCGGCACCGCCGATGCCTGTGTCGTCTTCGTGCGCACGTTCGGTCACGTATCAACAGATACGCTCCCTCACGTGCTCCTCGACTCAGGGGGAGGCGCCCCTGTTCAGCGAGCGAAGCGAGCGTGGGCCTCAGCGTCCCGAGCCGCGGATCTGCGCACTGCTGCCCGGACGCGGCACTAGCGTCGGTACGATTCAGTCGTGTTCACGCTCGACGATCTCGTCGATGCATCGGGCGGGCAGATCATCCACGGACACCCACGAGGCGACGAGCGCTACAGCGGCGGCACGTTCGATTCGCGCATCGTCCGCGCGGGTGAGGTCTTCTTCGCGCTGCGCGATCAGCGCGACGGTCACGACTTCGTCGCCGACGCGATCGCGCACGGCGCGCGTGCCGCAGTGGTGGAACGGCCGGTGCCCGGACTCTCCGAGGATGCCATCGCCATCCAGGTCGCGTCGCCGCTGCGCGCCCTTCGTCAGCTCGCGGATCGCCTCCGCGATCGGCATCCGATCCCGGCGGTCGGGATCACCGGCAACGTAGGGAAGACGACGACGAAGGAGGCGGTGGCCGCCGCGCTCGGCGCGCGCTATCGCGTGCTCAAGACGGCGGCGTCCTTCAACAACGAGATCGGCGTACCGCTCACATTTCTCTCGCTCGAGGCGAGCCACGAGGTCGCCGTGATCGAAATGGGCTTCTACGTGCCCGGCGAGATCGCCGATCTCTGCGCGCTCGTGCGCCCGCGAGTCGGCATCATCACGCGGATCCCCGAGCGGCCGGTGCACTTCTCGCGCACGCCGAGCGTCGAGGCGATCGCGTCGGGGAAGGCCGAGCTCATCGCGGCGCTCCCTGCGGATGGGGTCGCGCTCCTCAATGCCGACGATCCGCGAGTGCGCGCGCTCGCGCCGCGCACCAAGGCCCGCGTCGTGCTGTTCGGCGAGAGCGCCGACGCGCAGCTGCGCGCCGTCGACGTCGACGCGCGCGGCGTCGAGGGACTCCGCTTCATCGCGCTCTATGAGGGTGAGCGCGTCGGGGTGTCGCTTCCGCTCCCGGGGCGTCACAGCGCCGTCGCGGCGCTCGCCGCGCTCGGCGCCGCGGGCGCGCTCGGGGTGCCGCTCGACGAAGCAGCTGTGGCGCTCGCCACGATCGAGCAGCCGCGCCATCGCATGGAGGTCCGACGTGGCGACGGCCTCACCGTCATCGACGACAGCTACAACGCGAGTCCGGCCGCGGTCCTCGCGGCGCTCGCCGTGCTGCGTGAGGTTTCCGCCCGTCGCGTCGCGGTGATCGGCGACATGCTCGAGCTCGGCGCGATGTCCGCTGACGCGCACGAAGAGGTCGGACGCGAAGCCGCTCGCAGCGCGGATGTGCTCGTCGGCGTGGGCGAGCTGGCGCGCACGGCCGTCGAGACCGCGAAGGGGGCGGGTCTGCGAGACACACACGTCGTCGCCGACGGCGCCGAGGCGCTCGTGCTCCTCAAGCGCATCGCACGCCCCGGCGATGTCATCCTCGTGAAGGGCTCGCACTCACTCGCGCTCGATCGCGTCGCCGATGCCCTCGTTGGTCCGGTGAAGGTCTAGTTGGCCATCCTCGCGCTCGGGGTGCTGCTCGCGGCCTTTCTCCTCGGTCTGGTCCTCGGATCTCCGTACATCGGTCTGCTGCGGCGACTGCGGATCGGTCAGAACATCCGGCCGGAAGGGCCGGAGACCCACTATGTGAAGCAGGGCATCCCGACGATGGGCGGCGCGCTTTTCATAGGCGTGACGAGCGCGCTCTGGCTGTTGGTCCTCATTGCGCTGCCGGAAGACCAGCGAGACCTCTTCATCCCGCAGACGATCGTGCCCGTCGGGACGCTGCTCGCGGTCGGTGTGCTCGGCGCGATCGATGACTTCGTGAACGTTCGCTACGGCGCCGGCATCCGTGGCCGCCACAAGCTCGTATGGCAGACGATCGTCGGGCTCGCCGCAGCGATCTACATCCAGCGGCACTTCGGCGTCACGGGCATCTACGTCCCGCTTGTCGGCGAGATAGAGATCGGCGCGTTCCTCTTCATTGCGCTGGCGCTGTTTTCCATCGTAGCGATGTCGAACGCGGTCAACCTCACCGACGGGATGGATGGCCTCGCGGGTGGGCTCGCGGTCTTCGCGTTCCTGTCCATCGCGTTCATCGCCGCGGCGCGCGAGTTCCCATGGCTTGTCGTGCTGTCGGCGTCGCTCGTCGGCGCGCTCCTTGCCTATCTCTGGTTCAACGTGCATCCGGCCGAGGTGATCATGGGCGACACGGGAGCGCTCGCCCTGGGCGCGACGCTCGCGGTCGTCGCGCTCACGACGGGGTTCGTCCTGCTGCTGCCGCTGCTCGGCGTCGTCTTCGTCGCCGAGACCGTCGCGGTGATCCTCCAGGTCGGCAGCTACAAGCTGCGCGGCCGCCGGATCTTCCGCATGTCGCCGCTGCACAACCATTTCGAGCTCATCGGTTGGGCCGAGGAGAAGGTGACGATCCGCTTTTGGCTCATCGGCGCGCTCGCTGGGATCGTCGCCGCGATCCTCGCGTTCGTGACGCCGAAATGAACGAACGCTTGCCCATCTTTCCGGATACGGACCTGCGATGACATTGCATTCCAAGCGCGAAGGAATCGAGAAGCCCCAGGAACGCGAAAGTATGTGGTTCGCGGAAGACGCCATTCTCTGGTCCTCTGCACTCCGCAAGTTAGGAGTCAGCGCGGGCGTGAGCACGCGCGCTGACGGCAGCATGGCGGGGTCGCACCATCCGCTCGCGGAGCAGGCCGAGAACCGCGCGGCGCTCGCGCGCCGGCTCGGCTTCGAGGCGGTCGTGCGCGCGAAGCAGGTGCACGGCCGTGACGTCGCATACGTCACCGCAGCGGT
>Ga0209157_1000667_pt1 | contig 29036 bp, 36 predicted proteins | sample GraSoiAngelo_135_FD_185892 | JGI IMG/M metagenome (GOLD analysis project Ga0209157, IMG submission 185892) | Grasslands soil microbial communities from the Angelo Coastal Reserve, California, USA - 14_0929_05_40cm (SPAdes) (version 2) | ecosystem: Environmental > Terrestrial > Soil > Grasslands ...
CAACAGTCTGGACGACGAATCCGATGCTCGTCATCGGACCCATACTCTACAACTACACCGGCACAGCAGGATTCACCGCCGTCTTCGACAGACAATACGCGGCCACACTCTCATTCACAGACGCAAAAAACGACCCATTAAACCCAGCACCGGCATACGTCACGTTACAAGGCCAAGCGACGGGCACGAGCACAATATCGGGCTACTCGGGACAATACGTCACTGCAGACCTCTACACGGTCATATCTGCTCGCTGGGAGGGAGCCGACATCCCCACGACAACCACTCAGACCCTCGACTTGACAAACGGACCCGCCGCAGCCACAATCTCGCTCAAAGCCTACCAAGCAACAATCCACATCGTCGACAACAACAACAGCCCAGTCTCCGGAGCAAACGTGACAATCACATTCGTCAACGGCACAATCACGAACAAAAACTATGTCAGCGACAGCAGCGGCAACGTGAACCTCGGGGATATACCCTACCCAGGCTCATTCGGACTAACAGTCCGCTACCAAAACCAGGAATACGGACCCTACAGCCCAGATGCCGCCACCAACTCCACATACACTGTACAGGTAAACGCTGGTTCATCAACCACGACAACCGGCACCGCGATAGTCCTACTGGTAATCTTCGGAATAGCATTCTTCCTAATACTTCTCGCGATAAAGGTCAGGAGACCCGCCACCCCACCTAAAATATAGAGGGCGAAACCCTACTCTTTCTTCTTCTTAGGCTTCCTAATCTGACGAGGCTTACCCATGTTGACAGACGACTGTGAGACCGTTATTGATATTGATAACACTTATACTTACAAACGCCGAAAGTCGTCCATGCGAACAAACGAGAAGGATCGAACACAAGTATTAGCGGACGACTTTGAGGACATCAGTATCGTCAAGAACCTGCTAGAGTTACGGTCTCGTTTGACAAAGACTTATTCTATCGAGACCCAATCGGACTAGTTGCTAGGTCCTTCCACTAACTCTTGCTCAGAAGCGCTCAGGGCCGTGCGCGAGGTTTCATCGGAGGCTAGTTGTTCGTTCGGCCTTCCTAGCCATCTCGAATAGCTCGGAAGGATTAATCAGCAATCTTGGGATTCGAGTCTAGAATCTTTTGTGCCAGTCTCGACCCATTCCTTTAGCGGCTGGGACTTTTATTGACATGAGTCTTCAGGGGGCTAGAACCGAACACATCGGGCGTCACGACGACCGCGGTCTGAGTCTTCTCGACCCCCTCAACCTTCTGGATCTTCTCCAGAACGAGATCGGAGAGTGTGGTCAGGTCCGGAACCTCGACAAAGGCGATAACATCGAAGGGCCCGGTAACAGCATGCGACATCTTCACACCCTCGATCTTCGAGATCGCCTCGGCAGCAGTCTTAGCCTTGCCAGCAGCCAGTTGCATCAGAACATAAGAAGCCAGCCTCAACCATTAATCGCCTATGCAGAAGGCTCGGCGCCTGACGATGGCTGATTAACTCTTCGCTGAGCACTTCCCGAGCGGAACGGTGCTTCGACAAATCTGGCTGCGGTTACAATCCCTATTCATACCCGCCGCCATCGTCAAGAACCATCACAGTCGAACAGGGTCGAAGCAACGACCAATCAGGATGGACGTGACCCAAACTGGAGAAGCACAACCCTCCGTTCAAAGACTTCTACTCCCTATTCGGAGGAAGCCTCCCGGACGCCTCCTCGATCCTAGTCTCCGGAGACCCAGGTAGCGGAAAGACAACGCTAGCACAGCAGATCCTCTACGACGAACTGTGCAGACTAAAACCATGCATCATCATCACCTATGACACGTTCCCCTCCAACATCATAGAAAGAATGAAAGAGTTCGGATGGGACCCGAAGAAATACCAGTCAATGAACAAGTTGGACTTTGTCGACTGCTACTCAGCCACAGCGGGAATTACCGAAGGAGTAGTCCCTCAGCCGTTCGACCTGACCAGCGTAAGCATCTATCTGACCGCAGTGATGGAGAGGCTCGGAAATCGAGATATAACCATAGTACTGGACTCTCTCATTCCCATATTCAGCGAGACGGAGAGTAAACACGCGATCAGCTTCATACAGAGCATCGCGGCAAAAGTCAAGAAAGCTGGAGGAAAACTGATCCTCACACTCTCCACCGGAAGCGTCCACCCAGAACTCTTCCACAAGGTGGAAAGTCTAGTGGACGGAGTCGTGGAGCTGAGAATGGTGGAGGAGGGACAGATGCTCCGAAGATATCTACTTGTCCGAAAGATGGACCGACGTCACATAACACCTCGGCTCGTCCAGTTCGACATCATAGGCGGCCGTGGCATACAACTCAAACTCTCAAGAATAGGCTTACTTTTGAGAAGATCCGGACTCTCACATCCAGCCCCAAAGAATTAGCAGCGGACCTACGAATCACAAGGCCCATGCCGTTCCCCATCGGACGCCCCATCTATCTGGCGCTGGACAGACCACATAGCCGTATGGGATTCTGATGCCCATATCTATTTATCTTCGGACAGACTATCAGTAATCAGACCCTGGCATGGCTGAGCAAAACGCGCCAGAATATCCTCCGGCACTCGAACTCGAAAAGGAGCTAACCCGCAAGGAACGGCAGATAGAGTATCTCCAGACCGAACTCCGCCGCTACCACAACCTGATGGAAGAACTCAAACAGGGCATGCGGCCAATCGGCACAATTGAAGAGGTAAAAGGAGACACAGCCCTCGTACGATTGTCCGGCGGCCAAGCCTTCCAGGTAAGCATCCCTCCAGAACTAAGAGACCGAGTCGGCACGAGCGTAGACGCTGTACTCTCCCCGACCAAAGGTGTCATAGTCGATGTCATAGAACGGATGAAAGACCGCAGCCTCCTAGAATACCAAGTCGAGAAGGCTCCAAAGGTCTTCTACGAGGATATAATAGGACTACGAAAAGAGCTTCACAGCCTCAGACAGGCCATCGAGTGGATACTGGATCCCGGGACGAGGAGCAGGAGGGAACAGATCATACGAGATCCCAGGATGCTGGAAGAAGCAGGGTCAGTGCTACTCTTTGGACCTCCCGGCACAGGAAAGACCTACATGGCCAAGGCTGTGGCCGGAACGATTAGTAACCGTGGACAGAATACTAGCTTTCTCAAGATAGAAAGCTACGAGATCGTCTCAAAATGGCTGGGAGAATCCGCAAAGAATGTCAAGGAAATATTCAAACTCGCGCGAGAATCCGCGCCAACAGTCCTCTTCGTAGACGAGGCCGATGCCATAGGACGCGCCAGAATGGAGGCCACGACCGACGCAGGAAGAGACGTACAGGGAATGCTCAACCAGATTCTGACAGAACTCGGCGAGGGCTTTCATGTCAACCGCAACGTCGCGGTAATATTCGCCACCAACTACCCAAGCGTGATCGACCCAGCACTATTAGACAGAATGAAACGAATCATCTACGTGCCGCCTCCCAAAACCCGCGAAGAGGTAAAGAGACTCCTCGACTCCTACCTCGCCAAGGTAGAGGTCGACCCGGTAGTCTCCACGTATGACGGTGGGCTAACGGAAGAATCCTTCGACGAGATCTGGAAAGTGATCCGATCACGACGCCAGATCTATGAGGCGTCGATACCCGACCGGGGAATCGCTGTACGAGACCAGTACGTGATCACTCCCCGAGACATGAAGAACGTGATACAAGAGGCCGCCAGCGAAGCGTCATTCGCAGGAGAACCATTCGTTTCGATGGAGAGACTCCTAACCCTATTCCGAAGCCTATCCTCAGAGGAACGACCCTCCAGAGTAGTCAGCTAGCATTCCCGTTTTATCCTTCCCCCAATACGTGGGCTGCCGCAATGAGCTCGAGATTCGGAGCAGACGTTCTAACCCTCCACGACCGCGACGAGACAATAGAGGGGATCATACGATTCCTCAAGACTCACAGCGAGAGAATCGGCGCGAAACACCTCATCGTCGGGATGTCAGGAGGTGTTGACTCAAGCGTCGCGGCCGTTCTCTGCTCGATGGCCGTGGGAGGACGAAGAACACTGGGCTTCTGCCTCCCGGAAGATGAGACGAGAAACCCAGCTAACATACGAGACGCTGAAGAAGTAGCGAGAAAATTTGGAACAAAGCTCGAAACCATTGACATCACGCGCCTCATCAAAGCCACCACAAGCGTGCTGCATCCCTCAACGGCCAACGCCACCTTACCATTGGGAAACGTGAAAGCACGCCTAAGAGCGATGATTCTCTACTACTATGCCAATACTAGTAAGGGGGTCGTAGTAGGCACAGGAGACAAGAGCGAGATCATGCTAGGGTACTTCACAAAATATGGAGATGGGGCTTGTGACATCCAGCCTCTGGGTGATCTTTACAAGACCACAGTCAGAGACATGGCTAGACACCTAAGACTCCCGCCCAGAATCTACTCCAAGCAATCCTCCCCCGAGCTTTGGCCCGGCCAGACAGCAGAGAAGGAATTGGGACTTGCCTACGAGAAGCTGGATTTAATTCTCTGGGGACTCGAAAGATGGATGCCGGCCCCAGAGATAAGCAGAGAGCTAGGGATTCCTGTGAAGACAGTGGAGAGTGTCAGGAAGAGCTGGCTGCTCGCAGAGCATAAACGTCGCCCGCCGCTGGCGATGAAACTGGGATTCAGAACCGGAAGCCAGGACATGCGTATACCATACAGCCTTTCAGGCTGACTATTGAGCAAGTCGCCGGCTAGGCTAGCTCGTCAAGCAACGGCGCGATGTCCCTATTGTAGATGTCATGCTCGACGAACGGCTTCTCTGCTAGAGCAGGCATTCGGGTCGCAAGCTGGTCCTCAAAAGTGGCAACCTCCATCTTGAAGAAGACGCCGATCGGAATCTTCTCCCCCCATTCGAAGGATCTCAGCAGGGCGTTTCCCTTTTTCATGTTGACCTCATCTCTGATTGTCGGGTCTGCCACACGACCGTCGTAGCCGGTCTCCTCAAGCTTATACAGACGAGGCGCTTTTGAGGGAAGATCATCACCGGCATACCACTCCTTCGTGTTAATGTCATTATACGTCGGACACGTCTGGAGAACGTCAACGAAGGCGCTGCCCCGATGCTCGATTGCTGCTCGGAGTGTCGTCTTCAAGTGTCTAACATCCAAAGCGTAACTCCTAGCAACGAAAGTGTATCCTGAAGCTACGGCCATCGCTATGGGGTTGACACCCTCCTGAATCGACGGAGCTGGCATCGACTTTGTCTTGAGCCCCTTTGGGAGTGTCGGCGAGGCCTGACCTTTCGTCAGCCCGTAGACCCCGTTGTCGTGGAGAACGTAAGTAAAGTCGAGATTCCTACGGCCCGTATTGACAAAATGCCCGGCCCCGATTCCCAGACCGTCACCGTCCCCTCCAACAGCAATGACAGTTAGGCTGGGATTGGCGAGCTTTGCGCCCGTAGCGATCGGCAGGACCCTACCATGGAGAGTGTGGAAGCCGTACGCATTGATGAAATGTGGCGTCTTCCCTGAGCATCCGATTCCGGAAAAGACCGCGATCCGGTGTGGTTCAAGCTGCATCTCGAGGAGCGTCATCTGTATCGCGTTGACGATGCCGAAGTCTCCGCAGCCCGGGCACCAGTCGTTGTGGACCTGAGTCCTGTAATTCTTTAGCTCAAGCATGGCTAAGCATTACCTCATTCATTCCATTCTTGATGATGTCACTAACGCCCTCATAAATCTCGTTCTGCGAGAATGGCCGTCCGTCGAACTTGACGATCTTGTTGTCCACAGCGATTCCGGTCATTTCCCGGATCAGTCCGGCCATTTGGGCCGAGTAATTGTTCTCTATAGCAATCTTCCGACTAGATCCGTACAATAATTTCTGCACGAGTGTCTTTGGAAACGGGCTCACGTATCGTATCTGCAAAAAGTTCGTTTCGATCCCGTTGGCGCCGAGCTCCTCCATCCCGTCCAGTATGGCTCCTTTCGTTGAGCCCCATCCAACGATTGTGATGGGCGCTGATCTTGGCCCGTGAAGCGTCGCTTTCTTCGAATCTGGAATGACTTGACCGGCCAACTCTATTTTCTTCATCCTCTTGGTCATCATCCTAACGCGCAGATCAGCTGCCTCAGTGATGTGACCATATTCGTCGTGTTCGTCACCGGTTGTCCAAAAGATTCCGCCCTTCTGACCTGGTCTCGTCCTCGGCGAGATACCTAGGTCTGTCAACTGGTACCGCTTGTAGTCGGGGTTCTTCACAATGTCCGCTTCCTGCAAAAAGTCGCCTCTGTCAACCTTCATTCCGTCCGTGTTAAGAAATGGGATGTCCTTGTATGTGCTGGCGAGGAATTTGTCTGCCAGCACGATTACCGGCACCTGATAACGTTCTGCGTAGTTGAACGCGTCGAAAGTGTCGTAAAAGCATTCGACAACGTCACCCGGGGCGATTATCATCCGGGGAAACTCACCATGAGCGGCATGCAAGGCAAAGCGGAGATCACCCTGTTCCGTTCTCGTCGGCATACCTGTTGCCGGTCCCGACCTCTGCCAGAGAATTATCACAGGACCTGGTGCCTCGGTTATCCCCGACCATCCCAATCCTTCGGCCATAAGTGAGAAGCCGGGGCCAGAGGTCGAGGTTGAAGATCGTAGACCAGCGTGAGCTGCGCCCGTCGCCATGTTGATTGCTGATATCTCGTCCTCTGCCTGGACGACTATCATATTATAGGTGACTTGGTGGGACTCGAGATACTCGCTCTCGTCCGTGGCGGGAGTTATCGGATAATAGGTCTGGAAGCCGCAACCCGCTTTTACCTTGCCTATCGCCACGGCCTGAACTCCGCGGATCATCATCCGCCTTCCGCCCAACGCTTGCCTCTGCAATCTTATCGGGAAAACGTTGTGGCCGAACGTCTTCGCGGCATAGTCGTACCCATGCTGGGCTGCACTAATGTTCAGTTCTCCAAGAGCGGCCTTTCTCCCAGTGAAGCCTTCCTTGATCGCCTCAGAAGCCAATCCGAAATCGTAGTTGACCAATCCCAATGAGGCACCGAGCGCAATCGTGTTAACCATGACCTGGTACTTGCTCAGCTCGCGCTCCTTTCCGAATTCCTTCAACGCGTCAATCAAGAGGTCCATGTATGGGATAGGGAACAGAGTAATGTCGTCCCTTCCGAAAGCCTCGGGAGACAATTTTAGACTGGCATCGTAGATTATACCGCCTCCCGGGCTGACCTCATGCCGATGCCCCGCGTGAGTTGGATGGACCTTGTTGAGGTCCCCAAACAACGTCTCCTTGTCCAACGCGACGAGGAGGTCGACCCAGTCGACATGGGATTGGAGTTCCCTCGAGTCAACCCTCAGCCGATAATAGCTGTGCTCTCCTTTGATGTTGGAATGATACTCGATATTCGCGAAGACATGAAGCCCGCCTCTGATGCAGGCCTTGGCGAAGTTCTCGGCGACAGAGTTGATGCCGCTGCCTTGAGGGCCGCCGATCATCCAAGTCAAGCTGTTCGCTATACTCAACGACTATTCGTCCTCCAAGAGGCTGGAAGCATAGAAAAATTCTTGCTTCGAGCCGATAACCAGGGATACGATTCTTGAATACTCCACTAGAGGGATGGACGACACCGCTGGGTAAAAAGGGACACTATATATCCTAAGCCGACCGACTCGGAGTTCCTCGTCGAAAGTATCATCCGATCATAACGGACAACCCAGGCTCAGGCTGCTGGCTTGTAATCGGGATTGACCCTCTGGTTGATCTCGTTGGCTAGGGCATGGCCGTGGAGTACGACTGTAACTTTCTTCACTCCATCAAGCTTGGAGGTGAGCTGACGGATATTCATTCCAATGTCTTCTGCAAATATTGGAGGGCAGAAGGGTGCTGTGAGATGGTATTTGATGAATAGCTCGCCGTCTTCCTTGATGGTTATCTCGTCGACAAGGTGCATCTCGGTTATTGGAAGCCCGATTTCTGGGTCTACTACCTTCTCTAGTTCCCGCGTAACGTCATCAACTGTGACCATCGAGCATCACTCAACTAGGTCGTACGTAATTTCATTTATACATTCGTCGGCGACGAGTTTCTCTGGACTTCCGTCTTTCAAAACTCTACTCCCCAGTATATCCAGATTCTTCGTAAGATCTCCTATAACACGACGCAAGAGCATAGTGGTCGGAGTATGACATAAGTCATGTTTAAATAGCTTGTAGGATTAGTCGTATTTGTTTCTTTGATAATCCCCTGTGAGATCGCCTCTAAGTCTGTAGTTCCAGCACTTCGAGCCATGGTGGCACGCGAACTCCTCGAGCATTATGGACTAAAACAAGAGCAGGTAGCCACCAGACTTGGGGTGACGCAGGCCGCTGTCAGCAAGTACCGCCACCAAGTTCGAGGCGAAGCAGTTCAACTCGAGTCTGCCCCTGAAGTACAAAAGATGAGCAGGGACATCGCTTCCATGCTCTCCCAAAGTCCCAGCCCAATTGCCGTCTCTCAGAAACTATGCCAGGCATGCACAGACATCCGTGCACTCGGCCTAATGTGTGAGACATGTCATAAGGTGGACCCAGCATGGGATGTCGAGCACTGCACTATATGCTTCGGAAACCACAGCTGTTCAGAACTCGTAACCATTGAGCCCAGTAGCATGGGAAAATACAGACGCATACCAATACGCGCTTGATGAGATGGTCGTCTCCTGGTTCAAGACGTGATAAGACTCAAGGACCATACTCGAGTTTTAAGAACCCTCCGCACGGCGCTCGCCGGCCGACTCCTACGCTGTAGAATCTAGTATTTGATCAGTTTCCCACTGGAAGCCTTACGATAGGGGCCCCTCTTCCTCTTCCGAGCCTTTTCCTTCAATTCTCGTCGGCGCACCATTTTGTCTTCCAGACTCATCGTCCCAAATCACGAACTTCGACCATGAATGGTCGGTATGAAACTTTCGGGATGAACTCTTAAATGGGCTCCATTATCTGTTGCACCCTGACTAGAGAAGGATCGTGGTCAACTGACATTCGGTCTGTTTGGGAGGAAGAAGACCCAAACGCAGTCCAATCCGGGCCCGGAACCCACGGTGCTGAGCAGACTCCAAGAAATAACGAGTAACGACCCCGAGATGTACCAATCAATGTCGAGACTACTCTTCCTGGACCCCAAGAGGATCACTGCGTCACTAGAGGAAGCGATGAGCCAAGCGACCAATTTCGAATCAACTGGCAACAAGACGAGGGCCGAGGTATGGTATAGAATAGCTGGTGGGATAGAGCTCTACCGCGGGGATGCGGAAGGGGTGCGAAAGTTCTTCGAGAAAGCCGCCTCAGTTTCTGGAAACTCGAAGCCGGAATATAAGACCGCTGCGAGTCGGCCTCAAGAGGCTGTGTCGATCGCAAGGAAATACTACGAGAACCTCTGACCTTTGCTCTCTTCATCTGATACGCGGCTAGAGTTCTTCTACCTGTCCCTCAGCTGAGAGGTCGCCGGACCAGGTTTAGTAGAAAAGCGTTTCTGGTGCTCCGGGCGGGACTTCCCGCAGCCTACTGCCGCTTTTGAACCCGCGATCAACGGCTCGAAAGGCCGTTATGCTAAACCGGACTACACCACCGGAGCGACCGACATCTCAAAACTAGGTTTCATTTACCTTTTGGTGATAGAGCCGATCCGACTATTAGTCTTGGCCTGAGGACTCACTAGCTTGGGTCTCTGTTCTCCGAGAAAGGGGTGTCACCTTGTTATTTTGAAACCGCGAAATTCTCCCTTGTAGTCTGACCATTCGACCTCGACATTTCGCACTCTGGCCCCTCTGGGTCCCACGTGGCAGAATTTTATGAGCTCGTCGAGCCTGTCCTTCTCACCCTCAACTAGGGTTTCGACTCGCCCGTCGGAGAGATTCCGCACCCAGCCTGCGAGTCCCAGCCTTCTAGCTAGATCGGTAACTTCTCGTCTGAAGAAGACTCCTTGGACTAGTCCCGTGATGAGGATCCTTGCTCTAGCTTCCACTCAACAACGCGTGAAGAAACCGGCATTTGTTTCTTCCGTTGCCCTGTAGCTAGCGCGAGCCGTGCAAGCGGCGAGATAGCACGGGTTCCGGTCTAGACGGACGAGACTGCCGTGACGGTCCGCAGTTGCTGGGAAGGTGGTTGTAGAGGCGGCTCCAGCGAAACATTGTGGAGTTCTTGCACGAGGCTGCCGGCCGCGAGACCATGTATTGCGGAGAAGATGTTCAGCGTCATGTAAAGATATCCGGCATCTTCCACATCAAACCTTAGACCATGCTTCATCAGCACATCCCTGGTTCTGGGAAACGCCACTATCAAGTCGCCGATCGTGGTCTCACCGTTGATGGAGCCTATCTTGATCGAGAAGACCGGATGATCGTGTGGCAAGACGGCCGGTTGTGCCCGGTAGGTGGAAGCCGGGACGCTTGGGATGATCGGGCTCTTGCTAGGGACTTTGAAAGCACGTTCTTGTGGAGAGGTTCTTTCGACGCGTCTCGGAGGGCTCGATTTTCTTGGTTCTCTCTTCGCCTTTCCCTTCTTCCTCTTGCGCGTCTTTCTAGCCATTTGGTTCACAACACGAAGTGGTCGGAGTCTCCTATTATGGGGTGTGGACTCAGATATTAATGCGCGTAAACGAGGGTCTAGCTCTTCGCGGGCTCGACCGCCCACGCGATAGGCAGCCCCTGCATGAGCTGTTGAACCTGCTCCGAGGTTCTGAGCCGGAGTTTGTCTGCGGTTGCCTGGAAGGCGGGAGAGGAGTAGTCTTCGATCCGTCCTTCGTCGGATTTTCGAGCGATCATCGGGTCTATCGGGATTGACCCGAGAAAGAGAATGCCGAGTTGCTCTGCTAGTTTCTCGCCTTGGGACGGTCCAAAGACATGGACCTTTTCGCCGCAGCCGGGGCATTCAAGAAAGCTCATGTTCTCTATCAGTCCGAAGATTTCGGTGTTCATCTTCTTTGCCATGTTGACCGCCTTTGTCACGATTAGAGATGCTAGGTCTTGGGGGGAGGATACGACGATTACCCCGTCAAGCGGGAGGGACTGGAACACGGTCAGCGGGGCGTCGCTCGTGCCCGGCGGTAGATCTACTAGCAGATAGTGGAGCTTGCCCCAGTCTACGTCCCAGTAGAGCTGGCGGATTACGCTGTTGACTATGGGTCCTCGCCAGATGACGGGTGTTCCCGGATCATCGAGGATGAGGTTGATCGACATGACTTTGATCCCGGTCTTTGTCTCGATCGGCGTGATGGCTCCGGCGGGGCTCTTGGAGGGGTGGTTGGTTAGTCCGAAGACCTTTGCGATGCTCGGTCCTGTGAGGTCTGCGTCTAGGACTCCGACCTCGTAGCCTTGTCTGCGGAGTTCGCATGCGAGCATGCTTGTGACGAATGATTTTCCTACGCCGCCCTTGCCTGAGACTATTGCTATGATATTCCTGATCTCCCGTTTCCCTAGGCGTTCGATGCCAGCGCCAACGTTCGTCCTGGGCTCAGCTCCTGTCTTGGCCGTCTTGTTCTGAAGCATTGTTCTGAGCTCATCAAGCTCTGGCTTCGACATCGATGTCGTCTCAACGGTGACTGAATGGACCTGGCCGGATTTTTTCAATGCTTTCTCCACGTCGGATTGTAGGGTCTTGGCCAGAGGACAGTGGGCGACGGTCAGAGCGATCTTTACCTTGACATGGTCGTCTGTTATTGTGATGTCTCGGACCATGTTGAGATCGACGATGCTGATCCCGATTTCCGGGTCGAGGACTCCGCGTAGACTCTCGATGACGCTCTGCTTATCGATCAACGTAGTGGACAGGTTCCATTGAGAGAGGTGGCGGGGAAGGTATTTACACCCTATTACCGGAGCGAAGCGGCATTCTGTACCGTTGTCGATGGGTGGATGTGTGGTGGGTTGACTGTTGGTTGTGAGTGAGAAGACGCGTAGGGCGTTGAAGGAGTTTGGGCTTACGGAGTATGAGGCGAAGGCCTACGTCTCCCTCGTCGAGTCTGGGGCTCTGGCTGCTAGCGAGCTTAGCCGAATAGCTTCTATTCCCTACTCGAAGATGTACGAGATTATCGGAAACCTTGAGCGGAAGGGTTGGGTTGAGCTGGAGCAGGGTCGTCCGACCAAGTATTACGCGAAGGCTCCGTCTACTGCTCTGGAATCGTCGCGTGTCCGGTTTGAGACGACGATTAGGTCAAGCGAGGCTGATGCGTTGGAGGAGCTTCAGCCGCTCTATGAGAAGAAGGGAGTTCGGGAGAAGCCGGACATATGGATCGTGAGGGGCCAAGACAATATCCTCGACAAGATCAAAGAGACGCTGTCACGGACCCGGCGAGAGTTGATGGTGGCCATGCCGGTTGTTCCAGATGCGATAGTCTCAATGGCTCTCCCGGTTCTCGCGTTGATGAGAGAGAAGGGGGTTAACGTCTCGGTTATGCTTCCCTTGGCGACTAGCCGGGAGACTGTTCGGCAGCTGAAGGGGCTTGCACAGATTCGGACCCGGGAGCAGATGTTTGGAGGGGGGATCATCTCGGATGATAATCAGATCATAATACTATTAGGCGAGGATCCGGAGAAGGGGTTGACGCTGGCTATTTCCTCCGATCATATTGGGCTGGTGAGGTTCGGGAAGAGCTACTTCGAGTACCTCTGGGAGAGCTCGAAGCCAGTATCATAACCATGCCCCGGGGGGGCGGTTCTCAGTTTCCAAAGAGCTGGTTTGTGTCGCGGGAATTTTTTTATTTTCAGAATCCTGGACGGGTCGTCTCGCCATCTGGAACGTTTCTGGGCGAGATTATCGGTCTGTCGCGCAGAACGGGCTGATCAGTGTTTTTCAGTAGTTGCCGCGTGGCGGCCTCCAAGCGTGCGAAACCCGCCGCCTGGGACCCCCCCACCCGGATTGCAGATCCGGGCTTATTCTGGGCGATCTTCCGGATGGATTTCTTCTCAAAACAGCTCTTCTGTATCGTGAGGATCAACTGCTTTTGAGATTTGTCTGGTGGTAACGCTTCTGGTAACCGTGGATGGTAACAGTCGGGCGGGAGCCTGGTTTCGTGGTGGGATCGTCGGGGGCTGGTCTTCGGGGTCAGGCTCCGGGAGGGTTTTCTCGGACTGGAATGGGGCGCGCTGGAGCGTTATGTTTTGGTTGTTCGCTTGGAGGTTGCGCAGTTTTTGACCCGGGACTTAGGCTCGGACTAGTTGGCCTGCGGCGAATAGTCTTAACTTGTCTCTACGACCCTCGCTGGAATTGGGTCCGGCGTCGGAACTGCGGGGGTACCAGAGCCAGGTCTAATGGGCAGAAGGCGGATCCGGGGGCCTGCTCAAGGCTTAGGACCCTGTGGCGAAGGCCTTCGTGGGTTCGAATCCCACCCCCCGCACCAGATCGCACTGCCTAGTCCCGACTGATATCGGCTGTGCGAAGGACAGGGCGCCTTCAAGGTGCATTCCGGGGGCTCGCAGGAGTCTCCAGCCGGCTCGGGAACGGTTCCGCGCGTGGACTCATCGTCCAGGAAAAAAGGGTCCTACGGAGTGGAGTTAATCGGAGTGGCTGTGGTGGTGTCCGTGGTGGCCGTGCGCGTGCCCGCGGACGTCACCTCTGGAGTTGCCGTGGGTCCCGGATGGACCATTTGGACCGCTTGCGGCTGACGTCGTCCTCGTCGAACTGACGCCGGTAGAAGTTGCCGATGGTGCTGGCGGCGGATCATCCTGATTATCCTCTGGGGGCGTAGGAGCATGTGTAACGGTGACGGTGATGGTGACAGAGTGGGATAGGAACGTTCCAGTGCCCATAGCGCCTGATCTGCCTGTAATCGTCATGGTGAACGTCGTTGTTGTGTCAGGATTAGTCTCCGGCTCCACGAAGCATCTGATGTTAATGGTTGCACCCGGCAGGAGCTGGGTGGCGCTGGGTCTGCAATAGACTGTCAGCAACCCGTTTCGTGGGCTGACTGACCGTGCTAGGCGGACTGTACCATTGAAGCCGTTGATGCTCGTCAGGGTAATGGTCGTTGACCCCTCGTCGTCGCAGAGGGTACTACCGCCCTCGCAGAGAGGCGACTCGCCCACCAGTGTTATCGATGTCGGGCTGGCCGAGATCGTGAAGTCCTTCTGGCCGGTGATTGGGCTCACGCTGATGTCGTGTGACGCGGTCTGCGATTGTGTTGGGGACGAGGAGTCGGTTACGGTCAATTTCGCGGTGAAGGATCCTGCCGTGGAGTATGTGTGGTTCGGATTCGCTGCCGTGCTGGTCCCACCGTCTCCGAAGTCCCAGGCGTACGTGTAGGGCGCGGTTCCACCGCTCACGGTGGGGGTGAAGCTGACGGACTGACCGACGTTCGGCGAGGAGGGCGAGAAGGAGAAGTCGACGGTCAAAGGTGGAATGACTGAAGTGATGGTTACACTGACAGTGGTCGCTGCGGTGGTCGCTCCCAGAGGCGTACCTGTCACATCCACAGTGACAGTGCCAGCAGCCGTACCAGAAGCGACTGTGATAGTCAGTACACTCGACGCAGTGGGAGTCACGCTTGACGGATTGAACGAGGTACATGTGACTCCTGAGGGCAGAGGAGTCACGCAAGACGGTGCAACGGGCTGCGCGGTGCCGGCGGTCAGCGTCGCGGTGATGGTGACAGTACCTGAGCTGCCGGCGGTAATGCTCACCGGACCATTATTGGTCAAGGAATAGTCGAACGGAGGCGGAAGAGCAGTGACGGTATAGTCGACTGTTGCAGAGTGAGACAGGCTCCCACTTGTACCTGTTACGGTGACAGTTACACTGCCCGCGGAGGTAAAGGTGCACGACAGAGTCGATGTTCCAGAACCACCCGTCACGGTAGCCGGATTTAGAGTGCAGGCGGCATTGTCTGACGCGAGAGCGACATCGCCTGTAAATCCGTTCAGCGGCGAGATAGTGATCGTCGAAGTGCCTGCAGAGCCGACTGTTACTGTCACAGCAGTCGGACTAGCGGAGATAGTAAAGTCGGGGAGACTAGTCACTGTGTAGGTGACGGTTGCAGAGTGGGAGAGTGACCCGCTGGTGCCTGTTACCGTCACCGTTACGGTTCCTGCGGCACCAAAAGTGCAAGAGAGTACGGAGTTGCCCGAGCCTCCTGTTATCATGGTCGGGGTGAGGGTACACGCCGCGTTGTCGGATATGAGGGCCACGTCGCCTGCGAATCCGTTCGCAGGGGAGATTGTGATGGTTGACGTTCCTGCGGAATTGACGACTACCGTCACAGCTGTTGGGTTTGCATAGATTGTGAAGTCGGGAGCTGCAGTAACGGTGTACGTTACTGTTGCGGAGTGAGACAGGCTCCCACTTGTACCTGTCAGCGTGACAGTGATGCTACCAGTGCTGCCAAACGTGCAAGACAGGGTTGAGCTGCCCGAGCCTCCGGTGACAGTGGCTGGAGTAAGTATGCACGCATTGTTGTCGTTGGCTAGCGCGACATCGCCGGTGAAACCGTTAGCAGGGGAGATCGTGATCGTGGAGGTACCAGCCGTGCCTACAGTTACACTCACAGCTGTCGGATTTGCTGTGATGGTAAAGTCAGGAGCACCGCCCACAGTAAAGTCGACGGTCACTGTGTGAGACAGGCTGCCACTGGTTCCCGTCACAGTTACCGTTACACTGCCAGTAGAGGTGAAAGTGCACGACAGTGTCGAAGTGCCAGAACCCCCAGTCACAGTCGACGGGCCAAGAGTACACGCACCATTATCGGAGACCAGAGCAACATCACCGGTAAAGCCGTTCAACGGTGAGACAGTGATAGTCGAAGTGGCAGCGACACCAATGGTCGCAGACACACTGGTCGGATTGGCGGCGATCGAAAAGTCAGCGGCAGCAGTCACGGTAAAGTCGACAGTCGCTGAATGAGACAATGAACCGCTGGTACCGGTGACGGTCACGGTCACAGAGCCTGCGGTATTGAAGGTGCATGAGAGAATGGAAGTACCGGAGCCTCCTGTCACGGTCGTAGGGGTCAGAGTACATGCAACATTGTCGGCGGCCAACGCGACATTGCTTGCGAATCCGTTCAAAGAGGCAACGGTGATAGTTGAAGTGCCAGCAGATCCCACGGATACGGTAACCGTGATTGGGCTGGCTGAGATAGTGAAGTCAGGAAGGGCAGTGACGGTAAAGTCTACAGTTGCAGAGTGGGAAAGACTGCCACTCGTACCCGTGACGGTGACTGTTACACTGCCCGCAGATGTAAAGGTGCACGATAGGGTGGAGGAACCCGAACCGCCAGTAACTGTCGCAGGAGTAAGAGTGCAAGCCGCATTGTCGGCCGACAGGGCCACGTCACTTGTGAACCCGTTCAGGGGCGAGATGGTAATGGTTGAAGTTCCTGCGGAATTGACGACTACCGTCACAGCTGTTGGATTGGCCGAGATGTTAAAGTCGGGAGCAGCAGTTACGGTAAAGCTTACGGTAGCAGTGTGAGAAAGAGAACCACTGGTACCTGTAACTGTGACAGTTACTGATCCTGCGCTTGTGAAAGTGCAGGATAATGTAGACGTGCCCGAACCACTGGCTATGGTGGTTGGAGTCAGAGCGCACGCTGCACTGTCGGAGGACAAAGCCACGTCACCCGTGAATCCGTTGAGAGGTGATATGGTAATGGTAGAGGTGCCGGCAGTGCCAACAGTGACGCTGACCGTCACCGGGTTAGCGCTGATGCTAAAGTCCGGTGCAGGCGTTGCGGTATAATCGACAGTAGCAGTGTGAGTTAGACTGCCACTCGTGCCGGTGACGGTAACAGTCACGCTACCGGCGACGGCAAACGCGCATGACAGATTTGAAGTGCCAGAACCACCGGTCACAGTCGATGGCGTAAGAGTGCAAGCTGACGGATTGTCGCTGACCAGTGCAACATCACCGGCAAACCCGTTCAACGGCCCAATCGTGATGATCGAGATACCGGCAACACCGACGGTCGTAGTGACAGAAGTTGGATTGGCAGAAATGGTGAAGTCGGGAGCTGGGCTAACAGTGTACGTAACTGTCGTGGAGTGAGAGAGGCCTCCACCGGCTCCTGTCACAGTAACAGGTACACTGCCGGTTCCTGTAAACGTACACGACAATGTCGAAGTGCCAGAGCCGCCAGTCACTGTTGATGGAGTAAGAGTGCACGACGATGGATTGTCACTGGTCAGAGAGACACCATTGTTGAACCCGTTCGACGGCGAGATGGTGATGGTCGAGGTAGCAGGAACGCCAACAACCGCGGACACACTTGTCGGATTGGCAGTAATCGAAAAGTCGGCAGTGGGCGCCTGGGTCACGGTTGCGGCCTGAATACTCTCGCTGAGAGTGTCTCCGAACGCGGTGGAAACCAGAACGCACACGTTCGGAGGATTGGCCACGCTGCTGGTGCCACAGCCCGGGCCTGTTGGATAGGACAGTTGAGTGCTCGGAGTAGCTCCGACCACCTGGTATGTTATTGTGAAAGCCATACCAGAGCACGGCGAGAGACCGCCACACTCGTTGCTCCCAAGACTCTCTAGAGTGGAAACCTCGACAACGCCCGGACCGTTAGCAGTGCCAACCGTACACGCGCCACTCACGGACAAGCCGTTGATACAAATAATCGTCGACGTCGGAGTCGTAATTAGAGTGCCCAGAGCGGCACTCGTAGGATTCACGAAACCAGCGTCCGTGGCAATGTAGATGTCGAAGCCGCCCATAGCATCAGAACCCTGGACGAAGATGCCAATGCTGAAGGTCTGACCGACTGTGAAGGGACCGAGTGAGGGCGGACTCGCAGGACAGCTCGTGGCCGACGTGGAATCGGTAATACAGACCAGACCGGTCAGCGCGTGAGCGGATGGAACAGAGGGCGAAACCGTGAACAGCGCGGCGGCCAGGATTAGAGGAAGTATGAGGATAAGGCGCCTATTCAAACTAAAACCTACTCTCTAAAGCGTTTGCTATCACTTCCGGAAGTATTTATCTTTGGCGTAGGAGGTCTTCAAGGGAGGTAATCGGTTGCCATCACCGGATATGAATGGTCTATCCAGGCTATCCGAATCTATACAGAAGGACAAGCTCCATGATTCTTGTTAGAGAGGACATAGAGCCTATGGTCCCAGGACAGAAAAAATCAGACTTTCTTCACATAAAATCGGGGATAAGGACGATATCAAACGTTCATGTGGGCGCTTCGCATAAGTCCACGTGTCTTGTGTGACTAAAACTGACCGGCCCGGACGATTTTGGTGCCGTTTGTTACTACGGTTTGTTCTGGACGGTTATGCTGACAGCCAGAGCCTTCTTCAGGCATGTGTAGGAAGTAGGTCCGCACACGACCACTGTTCCCGTGTATTCTCCTGGGCAACTGCCGCTGGCTGTGGCCGAGGCGGTGCAAGACGCGGTTACAACCACATTGTCCGGGATAGAGTCACAACTCGGAAATGCTGAGGGATTTACAGTCAGGGCGATGGTATCGGGTGCGCTTGACTGCGCTTTCAGCGTCACGGGTGCAACGGACGGGCTGCAGGTGAACGAGTCAGGAGCGCTCCCCGAGGTTGCGCTTCTTGCCGAGAACTTTATCATGAGAGGATTCTGGCTCCAAGTAATCACAAAATTGCTTTCCGCGGACGCGAAATAGTATCCGGCCCCCAACCCAGCGGCTACCAAGGCGACCAATGCAGTGGCCACGAGCAAAGTTCGCAGGCGGCTGGGTGGCGTCATACGAGGCCATTGCTTAAGTGGATCCGAGAGTTAAGACTTTCTCCAATGAGAAGTGGCGTAGGACTATAGCAATCCATGTATTCTGCTAAATATACGCAGATAGCGTTCAGAGTGTCGGAATATCGAGCGAGTCATTCCTCAGCTACCAAGCAGCCGTGACGACCAGATTGTCCGCGGAGACCCATACCAGGAGGCGAAGAGGAAGACGATCTCAGATTAGTATGTCAGGCTGTCCTGAGGAAGTCTGATTATTTGCGAGTGAAAAATTGTCGCTCCTAGAGAAGCTTCGCAAGAGCGACAGTTTGTTGGGAAGCCTGACAATCCAAACTCACACTGTGAATAATCGGAAAAACGAGAAGACTCGCGGACGCAGGACAGGAGCCGGCCGCAGGCGGCTCCGCTACCGTTGCGAGCAGGATGAGAGCGCGAAGAAAATACGCGATACGAAGTGGGGTCGGCTTACTTGTTTTGGACGGCTATGTTGACGGTCAAGTATTGCTTTAGGCAGGTGTAGGGTGCAGGTCCGCACACTTGTACCGTTGCTGTGTACCTGTCTCCGGGACAAGTGCCATTCGCTAGAGCAGCAGGGGTGCAGGATGCGGTTATTGTCACGTTGTCTGGTGTAGACCCGCAACTAGGAAAGGCAGACGGGGAAACCGTCACGGTGATTGCGTCCGGCTGACTCGAGAAGACTTGCAGGGTGACTGGCGAAACAGATGGATTGCATGTGAAGGAGTCCTGAGCGCTCCCAGATCCCTGTGTCACCGTGAACCTGATGTTTAGGGGCCTTACACTCCACATGACCTGGAACGAGGGAGTGCTTGCAGCCGCGAAGTAGTAGCCGATTCCGAGGCCCACGGCAGCGAGCGCAATCAAGGTAATGGCTATTGCGAGCTTGCCTGGACTGCGTAGTCGAGCGCTGGAGCTCATCTTAAACGAGCCGACTACTTGAGTTCTGCATTTAAGAGTTTCTCTCCGATCGGTTATCATTGGATAGCTCTATACGGTGCTAGCTACCTCCTTCTTTCCCACGCCCGCTTTTCGTCCATAGCTGGCTCCTGAGTTTGTCACAACTCGCGCTGAAGGACCAGCATTAAGTTCAGCTCAGATAACTTTGACTGTTAACGTGTGACTCCGAAAGATGCTCGTACTACTACCGCCTTGACACGCCGGAGCACAATCTACAATAGCCCATCCAGTCCGAGTTTGATCATCCTTGGTAGAGACGGCAACCACTTTCAACGTTCCTCAAGGAACTGCGTACATTACAATCCAACAGGTAGTCTTCTACGGCACATCCTTCCTCTACTACGTCCTCCTGGTCCGAGTTCTCAACCTCTCACAAGTTGGGGAAGTATCACTCCTCGCTGCGGCCAGTTCGATCTTTACGACATTGACCCAGCTGGCCATTCCCACAGCCGCGACCCGGTTCATCTCCACACACATAGGAAGCAAGGACTCCACCAGTGCGGGCAGCGTAGCCCCCACGAGCCTGAAACTACTACTAGCCATCGCAGGACCTGGGGTGGTAATAGCGATTTTCGCATCTCCCTGGATCGGAGCAACGGTCTTCAGAACGCCTGACTCTAGCACCCTACTCATAGTCACGTTCGCTGCCTCTTTCCTCATTGATCTCATGACGCTCTACGGCGCCTTTTTTCTGGGACTTGGACGATATGCAGAAATATTCTACCAGAATATCCTATTCTTTCCCCTGAGCCGAGGACTTGGGCTAGGGCTCGCCTACAAGGGTCTCGGAGTTCTCGGAATTCCACTAGGCTGGGCCATAGGTGCGCTCGCCACGCTCTTACTCTGCCTGTATCAATGGAAAGGTAAACTAGTGCACTCGCGCAGATATCCTGCTCGTCCTCTGCTGGTCTTCGGCTTCCCGCTCTTCGCCTCTGGTCTCATCATGCTCCTGCAGAGCTGGGGAGATATTGCGCTCCTACAGGGCATCCTAGGCCAATTCGGAAATACAGGCGCTTACTACATCGTCGTTTCCAGCGTCGGCTTTCTCTCCATCCTTTGGACCCCAGTCGCGGCAGCGCTATACCCAGCCTTATCCTCAAGCTACGCGAGCGAGGGAACAGCAGCAGTCTCCGCCAGACTCGCAGTAGCAACAAGACTCGTCAACCTAACAGTCCTCCCGACAGGTATAGCCCTCGCAGTCATCGCGCCGACCGCGCTGGAGGCCGTTTATGGAGCATCATTGGGGAATCAAGCAGTTCCTTTCGCGATAATCGCCGCTACCCTAATTTTCTCGGCGCAGAGCTTCCTCTTGATAACAGCTCTCCAATCCGTCAACAGGACCCTGCAAGTTCTGGGAGTAAGCGTCACCGCGACAATAATTGACCTTGTTACTGTCGGCCTCGGGGCCAACATTCTCGGGACAACAGCAGGTGCCATGGGAAGAGCTCTGCTGGCTGTCGCGATGATGCTTCTCGCATGGTTTTCCCTCCGACGAGTGCTGCATGCTCCTGTAGGACAAGGCCTATCAAAGGCTCTGGCTCTCACCCTACTCACAGCACTTCCTCTTCTCGTAGTCGACATGATTCTGTCGGGTCCGTTCCGTCTCGTCCCTCTCCTCCGGATGCCAGTGCTATTGGTGGTGTTCGTGGCTTGCTTTCTCGCTGCGAGCAGAGGGTTCAACGTTTTTGGTGAAGACGACTTTGTGCTTCTGAAGAACGCGCTTCCAGGGGCGCTGTCGTCACATCTGAGAACGCTTAAGCGGGTTCTGGTCCGGAGTGCTACAGAAAGTCCTATTGACTCAGACAGTCGAAACGATAAGAGACTACAGGCTGAGGCATCTACCTCGGCCAGTGCGAATAGGAATGGCTGATACATTTCTGACGAGGAACACGGTAAGAGATAGAAGGGACAATTATCTCGAGCCCATCCAGACTTGAGGCTATCCTGGTATACCCTCCTAGTATCGCTGTTGGTCTTGGCGGTTGTTGTAGAAGCAATCTCCGTCATTGAGTGGGCTGCTTATCCATACTTCCCCGACAAGCCCCTACTGTTCGCTAAGACAGATGCGGCTATCTTCGACTTTTTAGCTCCCTTCTCTCCGGTCCTTCTAATCCTGCTACTGTACAGTTGGATCCCGAGACTGGCCCTCTCGTTCGACAACAAGTTCTCGAATCGGTTGAACAATATTTTCAAATGGCTAACACAGTCTTTCTCACCCCTGATATCAGGAGTCCCTCCCGACTCCGTGCACAGGTTCGCGCTGACGGACCGTCCAAGACTGCTACTTGTCCTAGCGGTGGCGTCCGCGATTTTGCTAGCGCTAGTGCCCTATCGGCCGAATCTCAACCCGACTATGACGCCCGTTGGCGTTGATACTCACTACTATATCGAGTGGCTGAACCAGATGCTGCAACTGTCTCCGGCGGGAGCCTTTTCCTACGCAATAGGGAACGCCTCGTATGGCTCAAGACCGCTGATCCTCATACCCATCTATCTAGTTGTCTCTACCGGAGTCGTAAGCACGATTCGCGCCGTCGAGTTTCTTCCAGCCGTTCTAGGCCCGCTGGTTGCGTTGTCAACCTTCGTCTTTGTCCGTGAGGGTCAAAAGAGCGAAAAGCTGGCTGGCGTGGTGTCGCTCCTCTCCGTCTTCTCTTTCAACGCGACCGTGGGTATGTGGGCAGGGTTTTTTGCAAACTGGCTCGCCATCGCCGAGGCCTACATTTTCCTGACTCTTCTGCTACGCTTCTTGAGAACCATGTCGAGACGCGGGTTCGTCCTCCTAACTCTCATGTCCATTGCTATGTTCCTTACTCATCCGTGGACTGGGATGGTGGTCCTCGCAGTAGCGTCTGTATTAGTTCTTAGCGTCTGGAGAGACTCACGCCAGATCATCCTAGCTAAGGCTCTCTTCGTCTTGCTTTCGATCACTACGGTGATCTATGTTACAAAGATCGTATTCGTTGAGGGACTGGCGACTGCACAATACACGTCAGCGACCGTATCCGGGTCGGGAGTCTCCCAACTATTCAGCTTCTGGCCGAACATAGTCTATTCGCTGTTTGTATACTTCAACGGACTTTTCGGCAATGCCATCTTGTTAGGACTGTCTATCGTGGCGGTTATCTCTCTCAGATTCCTGGACAGGTTCGAACGACTTCTAGCTTTATGGGTCGCAATCGGATCGATCCCTTTTGCATTTCTCGAGAGCGGCCTCCAGGTGAGAATCCTGTATGACCTGCCTTTTCCCGTACTAGCATCCATGGGACTACTACTCTTGATTCGTCCGGCTGGAAATAGGACTCTCCACTCGAGCCTCGCGCTTCTGCTGGTGTTCCTGCTTAGCACAAACTATGCTCTGAGAATGGCGACGAATCTGGTTGCTGCCGCGTTTTGACAGTCGTTGTGTTGCCCCTTCAATACACAGGTAGCGCTGGGATTACGGAGTAAGCTAAAATAACGGAACAGCTTATGTATTAGCAGTCGGCCGATAGCTCGTAAGCCAGAGCCATCGCGCCGCCATGAGACAAGTGAACTATGCCCAGGCAGCTTCAACTATCGGTAGAGCTACTGCAGACGCCACTGACACGCGGCCTGATAATGAAGTTCAAGGCGAGATCCTTGCGAACGGGAGCATGGTTCCGGGTCTTAGAATGTCAAGAGAGAGGACTAGTGGACGTTACCGTATGCTGGCTGAACAGGATAAAAAACGACCAGCTGAGAAGCGTAATGACGCGAATCCTATGGAAGCTGGCGACTGCAATGAACTCAGCTCTCTCGAGCTTGCGCGGTCGTGGCAGACCAATAGCAATTCGCATGAGCGAGCTCGCCATGCGATGGAAGAACCAGTCGGCTTGGACCTGGCGGTTCGACGACAGCTTCCAGGTATGCCTAGCAGCAGGCATAATCGGGTAGACATGTTAATGGTTCCTCATCGAGTGCCGATATCTTCTCCGACTACTGGCAGTATAGCTAATCTCCGAGATTGAAACAAATGCTCGAACAAGTCTACGCGGAACCTCGGCCCCAGCAAACAGTAGAGCCTCTGCAAAGGTTCCTGGAGAAGCCTTCGGTCATTGCCTATCCCGAGCCAGTGAGGGTCTCGCTTGTTCTGCCAATTTACAACGAAGGTCCCATACTTTTCGATAACGTCCGTAACATAATGATAACACTCAACCAGCTCGGGCTTGCTTCCGAAATCTTACTTTGCGACGACAATAGCAACGATGGCACGAGGGATGCGGCAGAGCGCGCCTCATCAGACAGTGTTTTCCACCTACGGTTTTCGGAGAGAATTGGGAAAGGGGCAACGATCAAGAACGCCCTCAACGCAGCCCGAGGAGAAATCATAGTTATCCTGGACGCGGACATACCAGTCTCCCTGGAAGAGCTCTCCGCGGCAATTTCTCTCATGGAGGAGGGACACCAATTCGTGATAGGGTTACGCCGAGCCCGACCCTACACGAGAACCCGAAGGAAAATCTTGAGTATCGGGTTCAATACTCTGACGAACATTCTATTCAGAACTAAGGTTTCTGACCACCAATGCGGCTTCAAGCTAATTCAACGCAGTGCCGCCGATAAGTTGTTCCCAACGGTCGGATCAGACCACTTCACGTTTGATGCGGAACTGATCGTAAAGGCGAGGTCACAAGGAATACCTATCACTCAGCTTAAGATCGACTGGTTAGAGAAGAGAAACGGGCTGGACTCGAACCTTCCGGTTCTCAGAACCACTCTCGCAATGCTAATCGACCTGTTAGTGCTCCGGACCATCTCGGTTGGCTCACGGAACCTCGTTGGAGTAAGGAAGACTAGCAAAGGTTACTTTAACAATCCCATAACAGGCAAGACCCTCGCTTCAGAGATGACACTTATCGGCTCTGAAAATTCGCGTCTTCTCAAGATTCTGCGAAGACTCAAATTCCAGATATCGGTCTAGTAATGAACATTATCTGGCTGAATCACCGAGACCCGCGCCATCCACAGGCGGGCGGAGCCGAAGTTCACCTTAGAGAGGTTGCAAAGAGGATGATCAAGAAAGGCTGCAAGGTTACTCTCTTATCCGAAAGGTTCCCCGGCTCACGAGAGGAAGAAATGATTGACGGCCTTAGGGTCGTCAGACGAGGAGGAAGATTCGGGATACATCTGAGAGCTCCTCTGCTGATGCGCAGATTGGCCAAAGATGCTGATATTGTCGTTGATGATATTGCTCATGGTGTTCCTTGGTGGTCTAGCTTCATAACAAGAACTCCCGTTGTGGGAATAGTTCACCATGTACACCAGGCCGTAGCCACCCTGGAACTCGGCATTCCTCTTGGCTTGGCAGTTAAACTAGCTGAGAAGACGATCAAGCCCAGCTACAATACTATCATCACAGTTTCCCATGAGACGAAGCACCAAATTGAAAAATTACTCAAAGTTGAAAGCTCCAGAATCCATGTGATTTACCATGGCGTGGACCATGAGACGTTTCATCCCAACGGGGAAAAATTTTCTCGACCGACTCTGTTGTCGTTGGGACGAATCAAGAAATACAAGAATTTAGAACATCTCTTACAGGCCTATGGCCAAGCCAAGAAGAGTGTACCCGACCTCAGGCTCGTAATCTGCGGGGGCGGTGACTACAAAGAGCACATAGTCGACATGGCCAGGTGCTTGAATCTGGATGACGTTCTCTTCGTGTCGAGAGTAAAAGACGAAGAGAGAGTCCGTCTCCTTCAAAAGTCGTGGGCGCTCTGCACACCATCTCTCGTAGAGGGTTGGGGCCTCGTCATAACAGAGGCTGCGGCTTGCGGAACGCCAGCCGTGGCCTACGATGGCGGAGGTAGCAGCGAAGCTATCGTCGACGGCGAGACAGGTTACCTTGTAAAGAACGGGGACATACAGGCCCTATCCGAAAGGATTGTTGTGCTTAACCAGAACGAACAGCTACGCAGATCCATGTCAAACGCCGCTGTCGAATACTCTAACAGGTTCGACTGGGACACTACCGCAAACGAGACCCTTAAGATACTAGAGGCATCGGCTAGTTAACGCGTTAGTAAGAGTAAAACTGATTTGCTTCCCAGTGTCTGGACTTCGTAGATACTGGCAGGCATCCTGTGAGAGATTGGTAGAAGTCAGAGAAAACGTACCGCACCTGGGGCGTCTGAGGGTGGTAGATCAACTAGCACGCAGAGCCGGAGGTTTCATGCTCTCTGTGGGGTCCAAGTCGACCAAGATTGCCGATATAAATGTCGACCTCAAGAGACGGGTCAATCCTGATATCGTTGCTACCGTCTTCCATCTCCCATTCAGATCAGAACTATTTGACACGATACTCTTCACAGATGTTGTAGAGCACTTACCTGAAGATACCGAGGTTGTCGCTTTATCCGAGCTGAAACGGTGCCTAAAAAGCACTGGACGCATAGTTCTGAGCACTCCTAACGCAATTCGACTTTTCAAGTTGCTGGATCCGAGCCGATGGGGAAGAAGCCATCGGTCCTACAGCGTAAAGACAATCTCAGGGCTTGTGAACCGCGCCAGTTTACATATAGAGGTAGCTACTGTTTCGGGGGGCGTCTGGGAAGGCATCGGCCTTTTGGTATACTATGCTATCGTATACCCTCTAGGTAGAATCCTTGGTCGGGAAGTACCCTTCCCATCGAAGCTCGGTCAGATGTCTGACGCACAATACAAGAACCCGAGAAATACAGGATACACCATCTTCGTAGTCTGCTCACCAAAAAAGGCAGCATTTCAGACTCCTTGAACATGCACCTAATCCCCTCTTTGAAGCATCCCCACGGCACCCTATGCCTTAGGGCAAAAGTCGACGTGGCAGGAACGGGGTTACGCCAATAAGTTCCTGTGACAAGATGAACTCCAAGGCAACTGCTAAGCTCGGCCCGCTAAACGGCATAGGTAACGACGTTCCGCCGTCCAATGGAAGACCCTCTTGAACGTAGGAATACTGAGCTCTTTCTATCCGGAGATTCAGGGGGGTGCCGAGACCAGTCTGGCCCTCCTCCTTGAAGGTCTCAGGGCACTGAGCCTCGACCCCATCATTCTAACTCTGTCGAAGCCTCAACCAAACGTCGATTATCGTACCATCCCAATAGGCCACTTTGCTGATGTTCCAAAGAGACTTAAGCTTCTTGGGCTTCCGGGCCTAAACTCAATTCTCTCAAATCGACTCATCAAAATACTTAGCGAGAACCGCATTGATATCTTGCATGTGAACGATACATGGTCGCTACGCGGGGCGAGTAAAGCTGCGGAGCCTCTGAAAATTCCTTTAGTCCTTTCTTATCATAACAACCTGAACATTCCTTATTCATCTTATGGCATACCATATCCATTCAGTTCTTTGCTCGATGCGAGAGAACGTGGAACTTTGAATGTCGCCAAGAAAAGTTCGATGGTACTCGCCACAAGCAACTACATTGCCAGACGCTTAGTGAGTGCGGGACTTTCACCAACTTCTGTGAAGCCAATATATATTGGGGGCGCTATCAAAGACTGGGGCAGTCTTCCAATCCAGGCTGAAGATCGTCCCATCCGGGTACTCTCTGTCGGGGTAATTCAGTATCATAAGGGAATCCAGAATCTATTGCTTGCTGTAAGGACGCTCGCAACAGATAACGTGCCTCTAGAAGTAGTCATAGCAGGCGCCGGACCTTATCTACACAAGCTTCTAGACCTTGCTAGAGATTTTGGCGTGGCAAATCAAACCAGGTTTACTGGATGGGTCGACGCCCAAGAGCTGACAGAATTGTACGATTGGTGTGACACCACGGTAGTTCCAACACTCACGCCCGAACCCTTTGGAAGAGTAGCCGTAGAGGCTATGAGCAGAGGCAGGCCCGTTATCGGGACCAATCATGGCGGATTAGCCGAAATAATTGAAGACAATGAAACTGGCTATCTTGTCCCACCAGGAAGTCCAACTGCAATTGCCGATAGACTGCTGCTATTCCGGAATCACCCCAATCTGTTGGCAGAAATGGGAAAGCGAGCCCTTGCGCGGTGTAAGGCAGTGTTTGATCAGAGACTTATCGCAAAGCAGGTGCTCGAAGTGTACGACTACTTGTCGTCCAGCTCCTGGAAATCGGCTCCTAGGCCTGCCGCCGAGAATCAGTGATTATTGAAGGAAGTTTAGGGCTGAAGATTCTTCACGTATTTCCTCGGTTCTTAGACGATCTCACCATTCTAGGCAACATAGAGAGGATTGGAGGTGCTGAGAGATATGTGATGAATCTCTGTCGAGCTCAGCGGAACCTTGGCCATGACAGCACCTTAATGCTTTTTGCCGCGAGAGAAACCGAATTTGAAGTTGATGGTATCCCCATCCTCACCGTGAGGGCCAGACCCTTTGTTCATGGCGTTAACCAGAATTTCGACCCTGTTCCGAGAGAACTGGGACGGTTTGTATGTGCCCTAGCCAGCTATGACGTAATCCATACACACAATCTGGCATGTGACGCGTCCTTTCTACTCTCAGTAATCCGAAAGGTTACTAAGAAACACTATGGACTCCTAGTAACTGATCATGGTTGGAACGGCCTCACGCTAGGTCGCGTGTTCATAACATCTAAGCCCATGATGAAGTTTTCAGGATTCGACGGTTTGCTTCCGGTGACAAGAGCTTCCTCTTCGAGCTATCAGAAATACACTAGAGTGTTCAACCCGTTGTACGGAGGCGTGAACCCCGAGGTGTTTAGGCGTCTCGACGGAGAAAGACAGAAAAATATTCTTTTCGTCGGACGCCTAACTCCTTACAAGAAAGTCGATAATCTGATTAGAGCCATTTCCTTCCTTGAAGACAAGCCCAAACTAATCGTTATCGGGCCAACCCTCGATCAGCAATATCGAGCTTCTCTGGAGAGATTAGCGAACGAACTTGAGGTCGACACAAGTTTTTTGGGGCGCATATCAGATCAGTTGCTGGTTGACTATTACTCGTCAGCGACAGCTTTAGTGTTACCTTCAATAGACGAGCTATTCGGACTGGTTCTGCTAGAGGCCATGGCTTGCGAGCTTCCCGTCGTTGGAAATAAAGCCGGAGGAGTACCAGAGGCAGTAGATGATGGCAAAACTGGCTATTTGGTGCGACAGGGAGACATCAAGCAGTTGACTGACCGATTGCGTTTGCTACTTACCGATCAACAAGAAGCAACTAGGCTAGGCATTGCAGGTAGACAGCGAGTACTTCTAGAATTCACATGGAGGCACGTGGCCGAAAGATCGCTCTCCGCCTACCGAGAAGTCTTGCAATGAGTGGATCCTACCAGAGGGCTTATCATAAGCTCAAGACTCGGAAGGAGCGGATAAAGCCTAGACCAATTTGGGGATCTTGGGGACGGTTCTACGATCGCCTCTTCAGCCTTAGAAACAAGATCGTCCTCGACTTCGGTTCAGATGTGGA
>Ga0209157_1000668_pt1 | contig 29033 bp, 27 predicted proteins | sample GraSoiAngelo_135_FD_185892 | JGI IMG/M metagenome (GOLD analysis project Ga0209157, IMG submission 185892) | Grasslands soil microbial communities from the Angelo Coastal Reserve, California, USA - 14_0929_05_40cm (SPAdes) (version 2) | ecosystem: Environmental > Terrestrial > Soil > Grasslands ...
CCCGGTGGCAAGCTAGACGACCACGCGCGGGACGCGATCGCCATCGCGCTGTGCCACGCGCGCAGCCGGCGATTTTCGAGGGCAGCCACCAGGTGATCGCTCATCTGTCGGGCGTTGTTCGGCGAGCTGGACCCGACTTCGTCGTACTCGATGTCGGTGGCGTGGGCTATCTCGTGACCGTGGCGACGCAAACGCGGCAGCAGCTGCCGCCGCCCGGGGGTGATGTGGAGCTGCACATCCATACGCACGTCCGCGAAGACCAGCTCAACCTCTATGGCTTCGCGTCGGTCGAGGAGCTCGAATTGTTCGAGATGTTGATCCAGGTGGATGGAGTCGGACCGAAGGTCGGGCTCAACATCCTGAGTGCCGCGAGCCTCGAGGTCCTGAAGCGCGCGATCATGAGCGAGGATGCGGCGCCCATCAGGCGTGCGAGCGGCGTCGGACAGCGGACCGCGGCCAAGGTGATCATCGAGCTGAAGCCTCGACTGGACGCAGTGGCTGCGCTCGAGGCCGTGCCGCGCGCAGCAGCGATCGCCGGCGACGGGGCGGTGCCCAGGGCCGTGGAGTCGGCGCTGCGCAACCTCGGCTATTCGTCGCAAGAGGCGCGGACGGGCATCGAATCCATCGACTGGGAATCGTCGCCCTCGACGCAGGAGGCGCTCGCGAGCGCGCTCAAGGCCCTCGGTCGCAAATGACCAAAGACAAAGTCCTCGACGCGCGTCCCGACGACGATCAGTTCGAACTGACGCTGCGTCCGCGCTACCTCGCCGAGTACGTCGGCCAGGAGCAGGTGCGCGAGAACCTGAGCATCCTCCTCGAGGCGGCGCGCAGGCGCGACGAACCCGTCGAGCACGTCCTGCTGTGCGGACCGCCGGGTCTCGGCAAGACCACGCTCGCGCACATCATCGCCAACGAGCTCGGCGTCAGCATCAAGGTGAGCAGTGGCCCAGCAATCGACCACCAGGGCGCGCTGGGGTCGATCCTGCTCAACCTCACCACGCGCGACGTCTTCTTCATCGACGAGATCCACCGCCTGAACACCGTGGTCGAGGAGTCGCTGTACCCGGCTCTCGAGGACTTCCGCTTCGACGCGGTGCTCGGCAAGGGGGTGGGGGCCAGCGCCGCGACGCTGCCGCTGCCGCACTTCACGTGCGTCGGCGCCACGACCCGCCAGGGCCTCCTGAGCGGACCGCTGCGCGACCGGTTCGGCGCGGTCTACCGCCTCGACTTCTACACCAAGGCAGAGCTGGAGAAGATCGTCAGCCGCTCGGCGCGGATCCTCGACATCGAGATCCACGACGATTCCGTCTCCGAGATCGCGCGCCGGGCGCGGGGCACGCCTCGCATCGCCAACCGCCTGCTCCGGCGCGTGCGCGACTACGCCCAGGTCCGGAGTGACGGCCGGGCGACGGTCGACGTCACGCGGCACGCGCTCGGCATGCTGGAGGTCGACGAGATCGGGCTCGAGCCGCTCGACCGCCAGCTCCTGGAGACGGTGATCGTCAAGTTCAAGGGCGGTCCGGTCGGGCTGGACACCATCGCCACGTCGCTCTCGGAGGAGCCGGAGACGATCGAGGACGTACACGAGCCATACCTGATCCAGATCGGGTTCCTCGCCCGCACCGCGCGTGGCCGGGTGGCCACCGAGCTCGCCTACGAGCACCTCGGTCTCAAACCGCCGCGCCGCGAATCTGAGCAGCCGAGCCTACTGTAAGGCGCGATCGCGGCGCCACCCAACTTGACCTTGCATCAGGAGCGGCCATGCGTGTTCGCCTTACCGTCGGTGGGGGCGGCCCGGGGCCCGCGAGACCCGGGCCGCCCGGCGCCGCTGTCGCTTCGGCCCCAAACCCGCACCCCAACACCGCGGTTTCGGGCCGGGAAAGGTTGGGATAGTTAACTGGAGATGGCCGATGTCGGGCGCCTGCTCCTTGTCTTTGGCGTGCTCCTGGTGGTGATCGGAGGGGCGCTGATGCTCTTCGGGCGGTTGCACCTGCCGGGCGACTTCACCTTCCGGAGCGGGAACACGACCATCTACATCCCGGTCGCGACCAGCATCATCCTGTCCATCGTCGCCACGGTCGTCCTCAACCTGGTGTTCCGGCAGCGATGACCGATCCAAAAGTAGACTAGGTCGCCGCCCATGCAATTAGTCCTCTCCTGGCCCGTCCGCCTTTTCGTCGTGGGAGTGCTCATCCTCTCCCTCTTCGTCGACGGGGCCGGTTACGTCTACCGCATCGCCAACCACTACCCGCTCACGGGCCAGGTTCCCGGCCTGCCGCCGAACTTCGGCGGCTGGCAGCTGTACTTCCACAAAGGCCTGGATCTCGCCGGCGGCACCCACATTGACTACCAGCTCACCAACTTCCCGGCCGGCCAGAACCGGGCGGACGTCCAGCAGCGCACCATCCAGGTCATCAACAAGCGCGTCAACGCGCTGAACGTCAGCGAGCCCGAGATCCGGGGCGCTGGCACCAACAACGACCGCATCACCGTCGACCTCGCCGGCGTGACCGCCGACCAAGCCCAGAAGACGATCGGCGCCGTCTCGAAGCTCACATACACAAAGTGGGTCAAGGACGACAAGGTCCAGGCGGGGCCCCAGCCGGGCTACAAGCCCGCGCTGACCGGGCTCACCGGCGATGACATCTCGAGCGCCACCGCGACCATCGACCAGAACGGGACCAGCTGGGTGGTGAACGTGCAGTTCACGTCGGCCGGAGCCAGCAAGTTCGACAACCTGACCAGGGACGCAGTCGCGGCGTGCCCAGGGGCGGGCCAGGACTGCCCGCAGCGGCACCTGACCATCTGGCTCGACTTCACTCAGAAGGACATCGACAACTGGGAGGACCCGAGCTACGTCGCCAAGCTCAGCACCCGGTACGACCCGGGATGCCTCGCGGCCCAGGGTCCCGACACGGTCTGCGGCAAGTTTCTAACCGACCCGACCACCGTGGAGGAGATCGCCGGGGGCCAGGCCCAGATCAGCGGCCAGTTCACGCAGCAGAGCGCGCAAGACCTGGCGACGGGCATCAACTCCGGCTCGCTCCCGGTCGACCTCGTCGCCCTCGACGTCACGCAGGTGAGCGCGACCCTCGGCGCTGAGTCGGTGAAGCTGAGCATCGCGGCCGGCCTGCTGGGCCTCGCGATCGTCGTCCTCTTCATGATCGTCTACTACCGCGTGCCCGGCTTCCTCGCGAGCCTGGCGCTGCTCTTCTACGCGGGCGCCGTCCTCGCCGTGTTCAAGCTCGTGCCGGTGACGCTGACCCTAGCGGGCATCACCGGGTTCATCCTCTCGGTCGGTATGGCCGTCGACGCCAACGTGCTGATCTTCGAACGCTTCAAAGAGGAGGTGAGGGCGGGCCGCACCATCACGGCCGCCGTCGACGCCGCGGTGCGGCGCGCGTGGCCAGCGATCCGCGATTCGAACACCTCGACCATCATCACCTGCGTCATCCTCGGCTTCGTCGGCCCGTCGGCGGTCAAGGGCTTCGCCATCACGCTCGCGATCGGTGTGTTCGCGAGCCTGGTCTCCTCGATCATCGTGACTCACAACCTGCTCGCGATCGTGATGGCCGGCGGCAGCTTCCGGCGCGCCGGACTGCTTGGGGTGGACCGTGTCCGAACTGTCTGACGTCAGGGCAGAGCAGCAGGCCGCGGACATCGAGCCGGACGGCGCGCCGCAGGCCAAGGTCGAGCCCGACCTCGCACCCACGCCCAGGCCGCCGCGGCGGCTGAACATCATCGGCAGGCGCAACTGGTTCTTCGCCCTCTCGCTGATCGTCATCGTCCCGGGCATCGTCTCCATGGCGACGCGTCACTTCGCCCTGGGCATCGACTTCGCGGGTGGCACCGAGCTCACCGCCACCTTCCCCAACCATCCCTCGCTCGCGCAGGTGCAGGCGGCAGTCGACGCCGAGGGGGTCAACGGCTCGGTCATCTCGACCGGCGGGGACGGCTACATAATCCGCTACCCGCCGCTGTCGGCCACGCAGCTCACCAACATCCAGGCCGACCTCAAGAACCGGCTTGGCCCGACCAACGTGCAGCAGATCCTCACGGTGGGGGGAACGATCGCGGGCGAGACCATCGCCCTCTCGCTGCTCGCCGTCGTCCTGGCCTCGGTCGCGATCCTCCTGTTGCTGGCGGTCCGCTTCCGCAACGTGCCGGGAGGGTGGCGCGCGGGTTTCCAGTTCGGCGGCTCGGCTCTCGCCGCCCTCCTTCACGACGTGTTCATCCTCACCGGCATCTTCTCGATCCTCGGCGCCGTGCTGCACCTAAGGATCGGCGAGATCGACGCGTTCTTCGTCTCCGCGGTGCTGACGGTCGTCGGCTTCTCCGTGCACGACACGATCGTCGTGTTCGACCGGATCCGCGAGAACCTGCGGGTGAGTCAGCGCCTGTCGTTCGAGCAGGTCGTGAACCTGAGCATCATGCAGACGGCCGCGCGGTCGATCATCACGAGCTTCACCGTCGTGCTGGTGCTCACGGCGATCCTGATCGCGGGCGGATCGACGCTGCAGGGCCTGGCGCTCGCGCTGCTGATCGGCATCGTGTCGGGCACGTACAGCTCGATCTTCAACGCCGCGCCGCTGCTCGTGGTCTGGCGGAGGGTGCAACCGCTGCGCTGACCGGGCGCTGGAGGTGCGTTTTGCGCAAAACGCACGTATCCCGCCGGGATCGATGGGTTCGCTTTGCGCAAAAGGCACCGATCACCGCCACCAAAACACGTCTATCGAGCGTTGGGGCGCTCTGCGGTAAGGTAAGCCCGGACTGCGGACATGCCGACCTGGCCCATATCGTCGATCAAGGAGCTGCTCGAACCCACGCTCAAGCACATGGGTTACGAGCTGTACGCCCTCGACCAGTCGGGGCAGTCGGGTCGCACGCTGCGCATCTCCATCGACCACAACGGGCCGATCACCATCGAGGACTGCGAGCGCGTGAGCAGGGTCGCGGGGCCGCTGATCGACCACTCCAACCTCATCGCCGGCCCGTACGAGCTCGAGGTCTCCTCGCCTGGCGCCGAGCGTCCCCTACGCAGCCACGGAGACTACGAGCGCTTTCACGGCAAGCGCGTGAACATCCGCTACCGCACCGGCGAGTCCGAATCCGTCGTCGAGGGCCAGCTGTTCGCGGTCGACGGCGCCGGCATCGCGGTGCAGGCGCCGGGCGTGCGCGGGCGCGCTCCGGTAATCATCCACATCTCTTGGGAAGACGTTGTCGCGGGCAGGCTCGCGGTCGCAATCTGAGCCGTCCACGCAGACGCTCGGCGAAGCGCTAAGCGCGCTCGTCGCGGAGCTGGGCATCCCCTTCGACCAGATGCTGCACACGGTGGAGGACGCGCTCGCGGTCGCCTACAAGCGCGCCTTTAACCCGGAGGGCGACGTCTCCGTGAAGCTCGACACCAAGACCGGCGCGCTGGAGGTCCGGAGCCGTGTCGTCCGCGGTGGCACCGTCGAGGTGCGAGAGCTGCCGTCCGAGGACTTCAAGCGCATGGCCGCGCAGACGGCCAAGCACGCGGTCCTGCGCCACATCCACGACCTCGAGCGGGACAAGGTCCTACGGGACGTCGCCGAGCACAAGGGCGAGCTCGCGACCGGGATAGTGGACCGGATCGAGGCCGGGATCGTCTACGTGGACCTCGGCCGCGCCGAAGGTGTGATGCCACCCGAGGAGCAGATCCCCGGCGAGCAGCTCATTCCCGGGCGCCCCGTGCTCGTCATCATCCTGGACACCCAGCACAACCGCAAGCAGGCCCAGGTCCGGGTCTCGCGCGCCGCCCGCACGTTCGTCCACCGCCTGCTCGAGGCCGAGGTGCCGGAGATCAAGGCGGGCACGGTCCAGGTGCGCGCCATCGCCCGCGAGCCAGGCCTTCGCACCAAGATCGCGGTGTCCTCCAGTGAGCCCGGGCTGGATCCCGTCGGCGCGTGCGTCGGGCCGAAAGGCGTGCGCCACCGGGCGATCCTGAGCGAGCTCGCCAACGAGCACGTCGACATCGTTCCCTGGTCGGAGGACCCGGAGGCGTTCGTGGCCGCGGCGCTGGGTCCCGCGCACGCCGAAAGGGTGACCATCGACAGGGTGACCCGGACCGCGACGGTGCTCGTGCCCAAAAACCAGCTTTCCCTGGCGATCGGCCGCGACGGTCAGAACGCGCGCCTTGCTGCCAAGCTGACCGGGTTCCGGATCGACATCAAGCCCAGCGACGCCGATGGCGAAAGCCCGCCGCACGCCGGTTAGGACCTGCGTCGCCTGCCGCCAGGAGGCGGGGAAGGGGGAGCTGATCAGGCTCGTCCGGACTCCGGACGGCGCGGTGACCCTTGACCGGACGGGTCGGGCCAGCGGTCGCGGGGCCTACGTCCACGCCAATGTCGCCTGCCTGGAGGTCGCCCGCAAGAAGCGCTCGATCGAGCGCGCCCTGCGCGCGGGGATGCCCCCAGAACTCTGGTCCGAGATCGGGGCCTGAAGTTTCGAATTCCGCTCGGGCGGCATAATCAGTAGTTCCGGCATGAAGGCACACGAACTCGCGCGCGAACTTGGCATCAGCCAGAAGGAGCTGGTCAACTTCCTGCAGCAGCGCAGGCTGACCCGCAACGCCGCGGCGCCCCTGGCGCCTGGCGCGATCGAAGCCGCCCGCTCCGCCTTCAAGCCGACCACGGTCACACCCAAGATCGAGACCAACGGCGACCGCCGCGTCGTCCTGCCGCCGACGCTGTCGGTGAAGGACCTGGCGGACAAGCTGGGTGTCAGCCCCGTCGAGGTCATCAAGAAGCTGATGGCGTCCAAGATCCTGGCCACCATCAACCAGGTCATCGACTTCGGCACCGCCGAGATCGTGGCCGACGAGTTCGGCTACACCGTCGAGCCGGTCGCGAGCGAGGACGTGGTCGCGGTCGAGGCGGCTGAGGGCGACGGCGACGTGGTCACTACCTCGCGGGTCGAGCTGTTCTCGCTCGCCAACGAGGACCCGGCCAAGCTCAAGGCCCGTCCCCCCATCGTCACCGTGCTCGGCCACGTCGACCACGGCAAGACGTCCATCCTCGACGCCATCCGCCAGACGCGCGTCGCCGCGGGCGAGGCCGGCGGCATCACGCAGCGGATCGGCGCCTACAAGATCGAGACGGCGGACGGCCACCCCGTGGTCTTCATCGACACGCCGGGCCACGAGGCCTTCACCGCGATGCGCGCACGCGGCGCCCAGGTCACCGACCTGGTCGTGCTCGTCGTCGCGGCCGACGACGGCGTCATGCCGCAGACGGTCGAGGCGATCCACCACGCGCGCGCGGCGAAGGTGCCCATCATCGTGGCCATCAACAAGATCGACAAGGACAACGCCAACGTCGAGCGCGTCCACCAGCAGCTTGCCGAGCAGGGCATCGTCACGCGCCACTACGGCGGCGAGCACGAGTGCGTGCACCTGAGCGCCAAGACGGGCAAGGGCATCGACGACCTGCTGACCACGATCGTGCTCTCGTCCGACATCCTGGAGCTGAAGGCCAACCCCGACCGCAACGCCATTGGCACCATCGTCGACGCCCACCTGGAGCGGGGACGTGGCCCTGTCGCCACGGTGCTTGTCCAGGCAGGCACGCTCAAGGTCGGTGACGACTTCGTCTGCGGCCACATCTACGGCCGCGTGCGCGCGCTGGCCGACGACCGCGGCCGCAGCGTGGACGAGGCTCCGCCCGCCACCCCGGTGGTCGTTTCCGGTATGAGCGAGGTCCCGCAGGCCGGCGACATCTTCCAGGTCGTCGGCTCCGAGAAGGCCGCGCGCCAGATCGCCCTCACCAAGCTCACCGAGAAGCGCGCAGCCGAGGCCGCCCGCGACGTCACCCCGCGCATCACGCTGGAAGACCTCGCGCGCCGCGCCAAGGAAGGCGAGGTCAAAGAGCTCAGCCTGGTCGTCAAGGCGGACGCCCAGGGCACCCTCGAGGCCGTGCTCGCGGCGCTGCAGAAGATCGAAGACCCCGTGGTCGCGATCAAGGTCGTGGGCCAGGGCGTGGGCGCCGTCAGCGACTCCGACCTGCTGCTGGCGAGCGTCTCGAGCGCCATCATCGTCTGCTTCAACCTGAAGGCCACGCCCGCGAGCACCGCCGCCGCGGAGCGCGCCAAGGTCGAGGTCCGCTACTACGACGTCATCTACAAGCTGACCGAGGACGTGGAGCGCGCCGCCAAGGGCCTGCGCGAGCCCACCTACCGGCAGATCCGCGAGGGCAGAGTCGAGGTGATCACCCCGATCAAGATTCCGCGCACCGGCATCATCGCCGGCAGTCGCGTGGTGGAGGGCAAGGTCAGCCGTGGCGGCTGGGTGAAGCTTTTCCGGGGCAGAGAGCAGCTCTTCGAGGGTCGCATCAGCTCGCTGCGGCACTTCAAGGAAGACGTGCGCGAGATGCCGGCCGGCCAGGAGTGCGGTATCGGGCTCGAGGGCTGGGAGGACTTTGCCGCCGGTGACGTCATGGAGACGTATCGACTCGAGCGGGAAGAAATCTAGGCAAGGCGTGCCGTCTTGCTAAAGGAAGTGGTCGCGATGACCAGCTACCGCGCGGACCAGGTGGGGGAGCAGGTGCGGGAGGAGATCATGTCGATCATCCGGCGTGACCTCAAAGACCCCCGCATCGGCTTCGTCAGCATCACGGCCGTGCGCATGTCTCCCGACCTGCGCCAGGCTCGCGTGCGGGTCAGCGTGCTCGGCAACCCCGAGGAGAAGAAGGCGTCGATGAAGGGCCTGGTCTCGGCCAAGGGCCTGATCAGGCACGAGCTCGGGCGCCGGCTGCAGAACCTCAAGTTCTCGCCCGAGCTGCGGTTCGAGCTCGACCCGTCGATCGAGTACGCGGTGCACATCTCGGAGCTCTTGAAAGAGGTGCTGCCCCCCGCGAACGGCGAGGAGGCGAAGCCATAGCCACCGCTCAGCGGGACAAACCGCACCTGTACGACGAGATCAAGGACCTGATCGAGGCCAACCAGGAGATCTTGATCTTCGGCCACAAAGACGCCGACGGCGACACCCTGGGCTGCAGCCTCGCTTTCGCGGAAGCGCTTCGGACCGAAGGCAAGGACATCTGGGTGCTGGTGCCCCCGCCGCTGCCGCCTATGTACACGTTCCTGCCGGGCTTCGAGGACATTCAGGCAGAGCCGCCGCACGGCGTCGACCCCCAGCTCGTCTTCTTCTTCGACTCGGGCAACCTCGAGCGCTCGGGAAGCGCGGTGCGCCGCATCGCCGAGCACGCGACCATCATCAACATCGACCATCACCCTTCCAACACGCGGTTCGGGGACATCAACGTCATCGACCCGAACGCCTCGGCGGTGGGGCAGATGGTGATGGAGATGCTCGACCACTTCGGCTACGCGATCACACCGACGATCGCCGCCAACCTCTACGTCGCCCTGCTCACCGACACCGGCGGCTTTCGCCATGAGAACACGACGCCTCGCGCGCTCGAGGACGCGGCCCGGCTGGCGCACCTGGGCGCGGATCCCGGCCACATCGCCACGCAGGTGTACAAGATGCGGCCGGAGACGACCCTGAAGCTGAGCGGCATGGCCCTGGCCACGATGCGTGTCGAGATGGATGGCCGCCTGGCCTGGGCGAAGGTCACGAAGCCCATGCTCAAGGAGGCCAGCGCGGCGATGGCCGAGTCCGAGGGCATCATCGACACCCTCAACAGCATCGCCGGGCTGGAGCTCGCGATCCTGTTCAAGGAGGTCTCGGGCGACCTGACCAAGATCAGCGTCCGCAGCCGCGGCGCGGTCGACGCGGCGGCGCTCTGCGCCTCGTTCGGCGGCGGCGGTCACATCCGCGCCGCGGGGGCCGAGATCGACAAGCCCATGGACGTAGCCGTGAAATTCGTGCTGGCGGCCGCCAAGGAGGCCATCCTTGCCGCCTCGCCCCGCAGCTGATCGGTTTGTAACCGGCGTCCTGAACGTCAGCAAGGGGGCGGGCGAGACCTCGTTCTCGGTCGTCAACCGGCTCCGGCGCCTCACCGGGGCGCACCGCGTCGGCCACGCGGGCACGCTCGACCCGCTGGCGACCGGCGTGCTGCCCGTGCTGTTCGAGTCGGCCACGCGACTGGCCGAGTACGCGCTGAGGCTGGAGAAGACCTACGTCGCGGACGTCCACCTCGGGTACGTCACCGCCACCGACGACGGCGAGGCGGAGCCGGAGCCGGTGGCGGACCCTTCGGCCATAAGCGCCGACCAGGTGCGGTCTGCGCTGCAGGAGTTCGCGGGGCGGATCATGCAGCGGCCGCCTGCGTACTCCGCGGTCAAGCTCGAGGGCAAGCGCGCCTACAGGCTCGCGCGCGAAGGGGAGGCGCCGCGGCCTCCGGCGCGCGAGGTCGAGGTCCTGGCCGTCACGGTGCTCGACTTCCAGCCGGGACCCCACGCGGTGGCGCGGATCGAGGTCCGCTGCGGGAGCGGCACCTACCTCCGCGCGATCGCGCGCGATCTTGGAGAGAAGCTCGGGGTGGGCGGCTATCTGGGCCGGCTGGTGAGGACCGCCTACGGCCCTCTGACGATCGATTCGGCGGTCGCATCGGGGGAGATCGCGGATGCGGAGATCGTCCGGGATCGACTCCTTCCGGCGGAGGTCATACTGCCCGAGATGGAACGGGTGCGGCTCAACGTCGAGCAGGAGGCGCAGGTCCGCCAGGGCCGCGCGGTCCGTGTGCTGCCCGAGCCCGGCCCCGGTCCGGTGCGCGCGCACGACGCCGGCGGCCGGCTCGTCGCGCTGGGCCACACCGACCCGCTCCGGCGGACGTTCGTGCCGGAGAAGGTGTTGAGCTGAAGGTCCATCTCGGCCTGCCCACCGCTCCCATCGGGCCGGTGGCTCTCACCGTGGGCAGCTACGACGGCGTCCACCTCGGCCACCTCGACGTGATCAAGCAGCTCAAGGCGGCAGCCGTGGCGCGGGACGCGGCGCCCACTCTCATCACCTTCGAGCCGCATCCGCGCTGTGTCCTCGACCCGGCCAACTGCCCGTCCTCCATCACCACCCTGCGCGAGAAGCTCAGCCTGATCGAGGCGGCCGGCGTGGAGCACGCGGTGGTGCTGCGCTTCGACCGCGAGCTGTCGACGCTGTCGCCACAGGAGTTCGTGGACCGGCTGTCCGCGGTCATGGACATCAGGGCCTGGGTCATCGGCTTCGACTTCGCGTTCGGCCGCGGCCGCACCGGTAACGCGGAGTGGCTCCGCGCGCACGGCCACCCCGTCGACGTGGTTCCGCCGTTCAGGGTCGACGGTCACGAGCTGCACAGCTCGGAGATACGCCGGCTCGTGACCTCCGGCGATGTCAAGACAGCGAACGCCCTCCTCGGCCGCGAGTTCACGATGAGCGGTCCGGTGGAGGCCGGTGCTCAGGTGGGGAGGCAGCTGGGTTTCCCCACGGCGAACATCAGCCCCGAGCCAAACAAGCTGGTCCCTGCCCTGGGCGCCTACGCCGGCCGGGTGGTCGCGCCCGAGGGCCGCTTCATCGCCGCGCTGTCGGTCGGCTACAGGCCCACCTTCGGCGGCACGGAGCTGAAAGTCGAGGCATTCCTCCTCGACTTCGAGGGCGACCTCTACCAGCAGCGCCTGGAGCTTCGGTTCGTCCAGTACCTGCACCCGGACATCACGTTCCCCACGCCGGCCGACCTCGTCCAGCAACTGAAGCGCGACGTCGCGGAGACTCGGCGCATCGTCTCCAATTGACGCGCGTGCTCGTCATCGGCGGCGGCATCGCGGGTTACTGCGCCGCCCTTGCCGCGCGCCGCGATGGGGCGGACGTGACGGTCGTCGCGCGCGCGCCCGGCGCCACCGCGCTGTACGCCGGGGGAATGGCGATCATCGACGACCTCGATACCGTGCTCCGCTCTCCGCACCATCCCCTGACGCGGCTCGGCATCGATCCGGTCGGCATCGCCACGGAGCTCGACACGGCGATCTCCACCCTGCAGCTCGCGCTGGGTAAGGAGGGCTTGAAGTTCGAGGGCACGTGGCGCAGGCGCGGCCTGTACGCGGATATCCATGGCGTCGCCCGGCCGGCCAATATCGTCCCGGCCACGGTCGCGCCAGGCGAGCTAGGGGCACTCTCTGGCAAGCGGGTGGCCGTCATCGGCGTGCCCCAGGTGGGCGACTACGACGCCGCCTCGACGGCGCAGGCGCTCAAGGAGCTGCACGGCATCGAGGCCTTCGCCGAAGACGTGACGATCGACGACCTGCCGGTGGCGGCGTCGCTGACAGACCTGTACGGCCGGCGTGCCCCCGCCCCCCGCGCGCGAGGCGCCGCGATCGCGTACCCACCCGGCTTTGTCGCCTTGCCCGACGACGGGTTCGAGCTGCTCTCGTCACCGCCCTCGCCGCACGGCTGGCGGCTGCAGCAGGCGCTTGCACTGGGCGCCGTGCAGGCTGAGGTCACCGCTCTTGAGACAAGTCAAGCCAGCGTCGTCGCCGCACGCTCTTCGGCGCGTTCCTTCCGCGCCGACGCTTTCGTCCTTGCTACCGGCCGGCACATCGGGGGCGGACTCAAGGGTGGACGGGCCACGACCGAGCCGCTGCTGGGCCTCGGCGTGTTCCGCGAGGGAAGCCCGGCGTCCAGCTTGGGCGTCAGGCTGCATCTCCTCGAATACCTCGACCCGAGCGAGGAGATGCGGATCGGCCTGATGACCGACACGCGCCTGCATCCGCTGCGGGAGGACGGCGCGGCCGCGTTCGGCAACCTCTATGCCGCCGGGGCGGTGCTCGGAGGCTATGACTACGCCGGGCCGAGCGGCTTCGGCGTTCCCATCCTCACCGGCTGGCTGGCCGGTCGCTACGCGGCGAAACAAGGCGAATGAGAACCGACCTGGAGAAGATCGTCGGCGCTCCCGCGGTCGACGAGCGCCCGCTGAAGGACCTCTGGCCGCTCGGGATCATGGACGAGCGGGCGGGCAAGGCACCGCCGAGGATCCTCGTCGCTCGTCCGGCGGGCCGCGACCAGGTGGCGGAGATCCTGCGCTGGGCCAGCGCCAACAACGTCGCCGTGACGCCGGTCGGAGGTGGCAGCGGCGTCTGCGGAGCGGTCTCGCCGGAGGCCGGCGAGATAGCTCTCGACATGTCGGCGCTGGACCGCGTCTTCGAGATCGACGAGACAAACCTCGTCTGTAAGTGCGAAGCCGGGGTGAACGGCTATGCCCTCGAGCAGCAGCTCAACGCCCGCGGCCTCACCCTCGGCCACTATCCGAGCTCCCTGCCCGGCACCACCGTCGGCGGGCTGATCTCGACCCGCTCCTCGGGCCAGGAGTCGAGCCGCTACGGAAGCATCGAGGACATGGTCATCGGACTGGCGGTGGTCCTGCCCGACGGGACGTTTGCCGCGCCACGTCCGGGACCGCGCTCGGCGGCCGGACCGGCGCTGCACGAGCTTTTCATGGGCGCCGAAGGCGGCCTCGGCGTCATCCTCGCCGCGACCCTGCGCGTGCATCGCCTGCCCGAGGCGACCGTCGGTCGGGGGTACGCCTTCGCCGACCTGCGCGCGGGCCTGGAGTGCATGCGGGCGGTCATGCAGGCGGGCATCCGGCCGCTGGTCATGCGCCTCTACGACCACGAAGACGCCGCCTTCAGCGGCTACGAGGTGCAGGACGGAGAGGTCGCAATGGTCGTGGCCACCGCGGGCGTGCGGAAGGTCGCCGAGGCGGAGGCGGCGGAGGTCAAGAGGCTGGCCGGCGAGGCCCGCGCGCTGGGCGGGGAGCCGTGGGAGCGCTGGCTCGCCCACCGGTTCGACCTCTCCGCGGAGCGCCTGCAGGCGTTCCTCACCCCGGCCGGCGCGTACCTGGACACGATCGAGCTGGCGGCGCCCTGGACAGTTCTGCCCGAGCTCCACACCAGGGTCAAGAGCGCAATAGGGGTTGGCGGGCTCGCGTTATGCCATTTCAGTCATGCCTACGAGCAGGGGTGCTGCGCCTATTTCTCGTTCGCGGGATCGGGCGGCACCGAAGCCGAGGCGCGTGCTACATATGGGCGCGCCTGGGAGGGAGCGATGACGGCGGCGCTCGAGCTGGGAGCCGCGATCACGCATCACCACGGGGTCGGCCAGGCCAGATCGCGGTGGATCGCGGACGAGATGGGAGGATGGATGCGGGTCTGGAGAGCGGTAAAGGAAGGAATCGACCCTGAGGGGATCATGAATCCTCGCGCGGTGGGAGGCTCGAGATAGCCGCCCGCGCCGGCGCGCCGATCCTGTTCATCGTCAACCCCGCCTCCGGGGCGGGCAAGGCAGGGAGGGAGTGGGCCGCCGTGGAGGCGTGGCTGCCGTCGTCTGGCCTGCCTTACGAGATCGTGAAGACCACGCGCCCGCTGGAGGCGACCGAGATCGCCCAGCGCAACGTGCTTGCCTCACGCCCGGTCGTCGTCGCCGTCGGCGGCGATGGGACGCTGAACGAGGTCGTCAACGGCTTCTTCCGCAACAGCGCACCCATCCCGACGTCGACGAAGCTGGCCATGGTGCCCGTGGGCACGGGCGGCGATTTCCGGCGCACGCTTCGCATCCCGCTCGACACGAAGCAGGCCGTGGAGATCTTGCGCAGCGGCATGGTCAGGCGCCTGGACGCGGGCTGCGTCACGTACACGACCGACGACGGCGCCACCGGCGTGCGTCATTTCATCAACATCGCCGACGCCGGCCTCGGCGGTGAGGTCGTGTACACAGTTGGGAACGGGACCAAACGGTTCGGCAGCGCCGCCTACAGGATCGGCGGCCTGCGCGCGCTGATGCGCTTCAACAACAAGCCGATGACGGTCGACGTCGACGGCTCCGTCTACGACCTGAAGAAGGTGCAGCAGGTGGTGGTCGCGAACTGCCAGTTCTTCGGCGGGGGCATGCAGATGGCTCCGGCCGCGTCGCCCACCGACGGGGTGTTCGACGTGATCCTGATCAAGGACGCGGGCAAGCTCGAGACGCTGCGCGGGATGAACGACATCATGAGCGGCAAGCACCTCGACCAGAACAACCCGAAGATGGAGCTCATGTACGGCAAGCGGGTGTCGGTGACGTCGCCGGAGAAGGTGCGCATCGACCTCGACGGCGAGGCGGTCGGATTTCTGCCCGCTCTCTTCGAGATCCAACCCGGCGCGATCGAGTTCATAACCCCCCGATGATTTCGTAGAGGAAACCGTGCCCGGTTTCCTCTACGCTGGGCCGCTCAACGGCGCCCAGAGCAAGTACCGCCGCAGCGGTCCCTCGCGCCGGTTTCGCGGCCCGAACTCCTTCCGGAGCGGAGGGGCTTTGCTGATTTGCCTTCCACACACGTGGTCTGGGCTGCTGAACCAGACGCGTGTCGCGGCCGGAGCAAGTCCGGCCGCCACGGCGATGCGACGCAACGGGCGGGTCGCGGCCCACCCAGTGCCTAGGATCTGAAACATGGGCAAGACGCGGGGGGTGATTGCCACCCCTCATCACACTGCCACCGAGGTGGGGGCGCAGGTCTTGCGCGATGGGGGCAACGCGATCGACGCGGCGATCGCCGCCGACGCGGTGCTGTGCGTCGTCTACCCGCACATGACCTCGGTCGCAGGCGACCTGATGGCGATCGTCTGGCCCGCCGGCGGTGCGTCTCCCGTGGGATTGATCGGCGCCGGGCGGTCGGGCGAGCTGGCGACCGTCGAGGCGGTGCGCGAGCGCGGGCACGAGGACATGCCCGCCCGAGGCGTGCTCAGCGTCACCGTGCCCGGGACCGTGGAGGCGTGGGGGAGGCTGCTCGAGCGCTTCGGCAGCGTCGGATTTGGCGCGGTGCTCGATCCGGCGGCCGGCCTGGCCCAGGACGGCTACATCATCACCCGCGACCTGGCCGACAACCTGGCGAGCGCGGCGGAGCTGCTTCTGAAGGAGCCCGCGGCGTACGCGCTCTACCCGCCGATGGAGCGGGGCATGCTTCTCCGCAACCCCGATCTAGCGTCCACGCTGCGCGACATCGGTGGGCACGGGATCAACGGTTTCTACCGCGGCGACATCGCCGCGGCGATCGCTCAGGCGATCAAGAAGCGCGACGGGCTCATCACGCGCCAGGACCTCGCCACCCACAGGTCGCAGTGGGTCGAGCCGATCGCATTCCAATACGGCGACGTCACCGTTTACGAGCTCCCGCCTCCGACGGTGGGTCTGGTCGCGGCGTCGTTCGCGCTCCGGCTCGAGGCCGGCCAGGAGTTCCGGGCCGCGCGCGACGCGGCCTACGCCCTGCGCGACCGCTACATCACCGACCCTGAGTTTGCCCACGCGCCACCGGAAGCGTTCCTGGACCCGCGGTTTGAGCCCGCCGCGCGCGCCGACGCGACGCCGCGCCCGGGAGACACCATCTACCTCTGCGCCGCGGACGAGCACGGCAACGTGGTGTCGCTTATCCAGAGCGTGGCCTATGACTTCGGCTCCGGCGTGGTGGCAGAGGGCACCGGCATGCTGCTCCAGAACCGCGGCGCTTACTTCAAGCTCGACCCCTCGCACGTCAACCGCCTCGAGCCGAAGAAGCGGACGATGCACACCCTCATCCCGGCGATGGCGGCGCGCGACGGCCGGCCGTGGGCCGCGCTCGGGACCATGGGCGGCGAGCGCCAACCGCAGCTGCAGGTGCAGGTCCTGCGCAACCTGGTGGACGAAGGGCTCGATCCCGCCGAGGCGGTGGCCCGGCCGCGGAAGGCGATCCTCGTCGACGGGGAGACGCTGGCGGTCGAGGCGGACTACCCCGGCGCCGCAGAGATGGCGCGGGGCGACCGCCGCGTGAAGCTCATGCCCGCGCGGCACAGCTCCTTCGGCCACGCGCACGCGATCGTCATCGATGGCCCGGGCGCGTGGCGGGCCGGAGCCGACCCACGTTCGGACGGCAGCGTGGAGCACGTCCGTGAGTGACGCGAGACCCGTCGATAGTCCGGACTAACGGAGCTTTTGCCGGGCCTGGCGCGTCGATAGCCCGGACTATCAGCGATGGGCCGGCGAAACGACGACTGGCGGGCCCCACGTATACTTGCCAACCGAGTTTGGCAGTAGAGAACGAAGTCAAAGGCAGGCTGATCGCGGAACACAGGCGCGCAGACAAGGACACCGGTTCCCCCGAGGTCCAGATCGCGCTGTCGACCGCTCGCATCCGGGAGCTCACTGAGCACCTGAAAACGCACGCCAAGGACCATCACTCGCGCCGCGGCCTCCTTCTCCTGGTCGGCAAGCAACGGCGACTGCTCAACTACCTGAGGGACACCGACGTCGAGCGCTACCGCGCCCTCGTCGCCAAGCTCGGGATCAGGAGATAACGAAACCGGGAGGACCCCGCACGGTCGCGCGGGTCAGCTCTTAGAAGCTCTCGCTGAAGCCGCTCGCAGAGCGACCTCAGAGGCAGCTGCTAGGAATCTGACCCAGAAACGCACCGCCGGGTCCCTCCCAAATATCTGGAGGTATTTGGCGTGGCAGTTGTCACGAAAAACGTAGACGTCGCCGGACGGCGACTTTCGATCGAGACCGGGCGTGTGGCCGAGCAGGCCAACGGCGCGGTCATTCTTCGCCAGGGCGACAGCGTCGTCCTGAGCACCGCGGTCATGTCCAAGGAGCCGCGCGAGGGCATCGACTTCTTCCCCCTCACGTGCGACTACGAGGAGAAGCTCTACGCCGCGGGCAAGATCCCGGGCGCGTTCATGCGCCGCGAGGGCAGGCCGAGCGAGCAGGCGATCCTGGCGTCGCGGCTCACCGACAGGCCGCTGCGGCCTCTGTTCCCGGACGGTTTCCGGCTCGACGTGCAGGTCATCTCGACGGTGCTGTCGGTCGACCAGGAGAACGACCCGACGATCCTGAGCATCAACGGCGCGTCCACCGCGCTCGTGATCTCCGACATCCCATTCCAGGGCCCGGTCGGCGCCGTGCGCATGGGCTACCTCGACGGCCAGGTCGTGGTCAACCCGTCGATGTCGAGGATGGCTGAGTCGGAGCTCGACCTGGTGGTCGCCGGCACCGCCGACGCGATCTTGATGGTCGAGGCGGGAGCGAAGGGCGTGAGCGAGCGGGTCGTGCTCGACGCGCTTGCCGCCGCACACGAGGAGATCAAGAGGATCTGCGCCGCGCAGCTCGACCTGCGGGAGCAGGTCGGCCTGGAGAAGCGAGAGTGGATCTCGCCCAGCTATCCCGAGCAGATGGTTGAGATCGTCGGCGAGTACCTCGCTCTGCGCCTTGATCAGGTGATGTACAGCGCCGACAAGGCGAGCCGCGAGAGCGCGATGGACGACCTGCGCGTCAGGACGATCGTTGAGCTCGGTGAGCGCTTCCCCGAGTACGCCGACATCGTTGGCAAGGTCTTCGACAAGGCGGTCAAGGACCGCGTCCGGGAGCGCATCGTCGAAGAGGGCGTGCGCGTCGACGGCCGCGGCCTGAAGGACATCCGGCCGATCACCGTCGAGGTTGGCGTCCTGCCGCGCACTCACGGGTCGGGTCTGTTCACGCGAGGCCAGACGCAGGCCCTGACGATCGCGACCCTCGGCTCGATGTCGGACCAACAGAAGCTCGACGGGCTCACCACCGAAGAGTTCAAGCGCTTCCTGCACCACTACAACTTCCCGCCGTTCTCGGTGGGCGAGGCGCGGCCGCTGCGCGGCCCTGGCCGGCGCGACATCGGTCACGGGGCGCTCGCTGAGCGCGCATTGCTGGCCGTCATCCCACCGCTGGAGGACTGGCCCTACACGATCCGCCTGGTCTCGGAGATCCTCAGCTCCAACGGCTCGACGTCGATGGCCTCGGTGTGTGGCTCGACTCTCGCGCTGATGGACGCCGGCGTGCCGATCAAATCGCCGGTGGCGGGAATCGCCATGGGCCTGGTGACGAGAGAGGGCAAGTTCGCCGTCCTGACCGACATCCAGGGCGTCGAGGACGCGCTGGGCGACATGGATTTCAAGGTCGCCGGCACGCGAGAAGGCATCACCGCGCTGCAGATGGACATCAAGATCAAGGGCCTGACCATGGAGATCATGGCCCAGGCCCTCGAGCAGGCCCGCGAGGCGCGCCTGTTCGTGCTCGACAAGATGCTGGCCGTCCTGCCACGGCCGCGCACAGAGATGAGCTCGTACGCGCCGCGCATCACCACGATCCTGATCAACCCCGACAAGATCCGTGACGTGATCGGCAAGGGTGGCTCGATGATCCGCAAGATCACCGAGGAGACAGGAGCCCAGATCGACGTCGAGGACGACGGTCGCGTGTTCATCGCCGCTGTCGACCAGGATGGGGGCCAGAAGGCGATCGACTGGATCAAGAGCCTGACCGACGAGGTGGAGGTCGGCAAGATCTACAAGGGCAAGGTGGTACGCATCATGGCTTTTGGCGCCTTTGTCGAGATCCTGCCCGGCCAGGACGGCCTCGTCCATATCTCCAAGCTCACCGACCACCGCGTCGAGCGGGTCGAGGAGGTGTGCAACATCGGCGACGAGATCGTGGTCAAGGCGGTCGAGATCGACAGCCAGGGCCGGCTCAACCTGAGCCGCCAGGCGGCGATCGAGGAGCTGACAGCGAAGGGCGAGCCGATCGAGGAGAAGATCAACCCCGAGGTGATGGCGGCCGCTCTCGCGTCGCCGGCCCCCTCGCGTGAGGGTGGTTTTGGCGGCCGAGACCGCGGCGGCCGCAACGGCGGAGGTCGCGACAGGCGTCCACGGCGGGACTAGTGAAGGTAGCCGTCGCGGGATACAGGGGCAAGGTCGGCTCCGTGCTCGCGGCGGCGCTCGCGGCCGAGCCCGAGATGGACTACGTTGGGGGCGTGACGCGGGGCGACGACCTCGCGTCCTTCCTCCACGAGAAGAGGCCGCAAGCGCTCGTCGATTTCACTCGCCCCTCTGAGGCGGTCCACAACGCGCTCGCCGCGATCGCGGCCGGCGCCGCGCCGGTGGTTGGGACCACGGGCCTGTCCAGCGCGGACATCGACAAGATCGAGACCGCATGTCACGAGAAGAAGGTCGGGGGGATCGTGGCGCCCAACTTCGCCGTCGGAGCGGTGCTCATGATGCACCTGGCGGACATCGCTGCCCCGCATTTCGACGCCGCCGAGATCATCGAGCTGCACCACGCGGGCAAGCTCGACGCGCCGTCCGGGACGGCGCTGTCGACCGCGCGCCGCCTGGCCACGCGTCGCGGCACCGACAGACCGTTCGCGCACCGCAAGGCGGAGAAGGAGACCCTTGCCGGCACGCGAGGCGGGGAGGAGGGCAACGTGGCGGTGCACAGCGTCCGCCTGCCCGGGTTCGTCGCCGACCAGGAGGTGATCTTCGGCCTGCCGGGCCAGACGCTGACGATCGCCCACCGCACCACCAGCCGCGAGGCCTACGTCCCGGGCGTGCTGCTCGCGATCCGCAGAGTCACCTCCGAGCCTCGCTTCTTCCGCGCGTTGGATGAATTGCTGGGGCTGCGATGACCAGCTTGATGAGCACCTCCAGCTCGCGCTGATTGCACCAGGCCAAGCCCGATCGGGTTCGCGTGTGGGCGCGACAGCTCGAGAGGCGGGACCTCCCACCGATCTGCGCGATGTCCGGACGGCCGGCGGAGGTGTGGGGCCGTTTCCGCTTTGTGACCGCCCCGGAATGGGCCGGCGCCCTGCACATACTCCCGCTCCTGCTCACAGGCATCGGACTGGTGGCCATCGTTCTGCTCACCGCGGCGGTGTCGCGCCGGGCCGGAGGATGGCTGCCTCTGACCCGGTCCAGCCGGCGCACGCTGCGGATCGTCTTCTGGACCTTCACCGGGCTGCTCGTCGGTGGCATCGCGGCGGCGTTCTGGGGTCTGGGTGCGATCGTCCTCGCGCCCGAGATGCATGGGCGACAGGCAGCCATGGGACTGCTCCTGTTGGTCCTCGGACTGATCACGTTCATCCTCGGCGCGATCGCCTACCTGGTGGTCAGGCCCAGGGTGGGTCCACAAGGAATCGTGACCGCGCAGTGGGTACGGAGCCTCGGAAACGTTGTGGAGCTCCGCAATGTGCACCCCGTTTTCGCGCTGGCCGTTCATCAGCTTCAGGAGCAGCGGGTGGCGACGCTCGACGCCGGTTCCCAATTCGGCCGGATGGAAGTAAACTGACGCCGTGCCCACCTCCAAGCGACTAAACGTTGCTGTCGTCGGCGCGACCGGATTGGTCGGCAACGAGATGCTGCGCGTGCTCGCCGAGCGCAACTTCCCCAGCGCGCGCGTCGTCGCCCTCGCTTCAGAGCGGTCGAAGGGACTGACCGTCCCCTACAACGGCAGCTCGCTCGAGGTCGAAGAGATCAAGGAGTCGGCGTTCAAAGGCATCGACGTCGCGCTCTTCGCCGCCAGCGGTGACATTGCCCTGATGTACGGACCGGTGGCGGCCGAGTCGGGCGTTCTCGTGATCGACAACAGCTCGGCCTGGCGGATGAAGGACAACGTGCCCCTCGTCGTCCCGGAGGTCAACCCCGACGACATCCCCCAGAACGAAGGCATCATCGCCAACCCGAACTGCTGCGCGATCCCTCTCGCTGTCATCCTCAACCCGATCAAGCAGAAGGCGGGCCTCGAGCGCGTCCTGGTCTCGACCTACCAGTCGGCCTCAGGCGCTGGCCGCATGCTGGTGGAGGAGCTCGAGGAGCAGACGAAGGCCATCGCCGACGGCAAGACGCCGAGCGTGGCCGCCTACCCCTATCAGCTCGCGCACAACGTCGTCCCCGGCGGCTGGCATCCGGAGGCGGGGGGCTACAACGAGGAGGAGGTCAAGATCGTCAACGAGACGCGCAAGATCCTCCACGAGCCCGAGCTGCGCATCGCCGCCACCTGCGTCCGTGTGCCGGTGCCGGTCGGCCATGGCGAGTCCGTGTTCATCGAGACCAAAGACAAGATCACGGCCGACGAGGTCCGCACGCTCCTGGGCTCGGCGCCGGGCGTGATCGTGCAGGACGACCCGCACGCCAAGCTCTACCCGACGCCTCACGGCGTCGCGGGCACGGACGAGGTCTACGTCGGAAGGATTCGCGACGACGCGTCCGCCAGGCATGGCCTTCTGCTGTGGATCGTGTCCGACAACCTGCGCAAGGGCGCGGCGCTCAATGCGGTCCAGATCGCTGAGCAGGCAATCGAGATGGGAGCGGTTGGAACGGTGAAAGCATGAAAGAGATCGGACGACTCCTCACGGCCATGGTCACCCCGTTGAAAGCCGACGGGAAGGTCGACTACGACGCCGCGGGCAAGCTTGCCACGATGCTCGTCGCCGACGGCTCCGACGGCGTCGTCGTCTCGGGTACGACCGGCGAATCGCCGAGCCTGAGCGACGCGGAGAAGATCGAACTGGTGCGTACTGTCAAGGAGGCGATCCCGGGCAAGAACGTCGTCGCCGGCACGGGCAGCAACGACACGCACCACTCGGTGGAGCTCTCCGAGCTGGCGATGAAGGCCGGCGCCGACGCCCTGCTGGCCGTGGTGCCGTACTACAACAAGCCGCCGCAGGAGGGCATGTACCAGCACTTCAAGGCGATCTCGGAGGTCGGCCCCACCATCATGTACAACATCCAGGGCCGGACCGCGATCAACATGACCGCGGCCACGACGCTGCGCTGCGCCGAGCTGCCGGGGATCGTCGGCGTCAAGGAGGCGAGCGGGGACCTCGACCAGGTCGGACTGGTCTGCGCCGGTAAGCCCGACCGCTTCAAGGTGTGGAGCGGCGACGACAGCTGGACGCTGCCCATACTCGCCGTCGGCGGTTACGGCGTCATCTGCGTCGTCTCGCACATCGCCGGCCGCTCGATGAGGAAGCTGATCGACGCTCACAGTCGCGGCGACAATGAGATCGCGCAGGACATCCACCACGGCCTGCTTCCGGTGATCAAGGCGCTGATGACGACCGCCGCCAACCCGGTGCCGATCAAGTCGGTGCTCAACGCCATGGGCCTCAACGCGGGCCCGTTCCGGCTGCCGCTCGTCCCTCTCACCGACGAGCAGCTGAAGTCGGTCATGAAGACGATCAACGACGCAGGCGAATACATCACCTTCGCCAGGCCGGGAGTGAAAGTCGCTTAGCGCGCCGGAGCTGCTGACGCTCCACGACACCATTCGCGCCTGCAAGAACTGCGGGCTGCACGCGACGCGCACGCAGGCGGTTCCAGGCGTGGGACCGTGCCCTGCGAACGTGATGATCGTGGGTGAGGCGCCCGGCTTCAACGAAGACCGTCAGGGGGAGCCGTTCGTCGGCGCAGCGGGCAAGCTGCTAGACACGCTCCTTGCACGGATCGAGCTCAGCCGCGCCGACGTGTACATCACCAACGTCCTCAAGTGCCGGCCGCCGATGAACCGCGATCCCATGCCCAACGAGGTCGAGGCGTGCTCGCCTTACCTGAAGGAGCAGATGGCGCTGGTCAAGCCGAAGGTCGTGCTCATCCTCGGTAGGCACGCCCTCGAGCGCTTGATGCCCGGCCAGGGGTCGATCTCCCGGATCCACGGCAGCATGATCCGGCGCGGCGATGTCGCCTACGTGCCCCTCTATCACCCCGCGGCGGCCCTGCACAACGGCTCCCTCGTCGCCGACCTCGAGAGGGACTTCGACGCCCTGAAGCGCTATCTCGACCAGATCCTGGCACCGCCCCCGCCTCCGATAGCGGTGGCTGCGCCCAGGCCGGAGTCAGAGCAGCTACGCCTTCTGTAGCCACCCCGCGCCTTCGCTACCTGCCGCTGGGCGGCCTCGGCGAGGTCGGCATCAACATGTGGGCGCTCGAGTGGCAGGGCAGCATCCTGGTCGTCGACGCCGGTCTGATGTTCCCGCAGGAAGACATGCCTGGCGTCGACCTCGTCCTGCCGGACATCTCCTACCTGCTGCAGCGGGAGAAGGAAGTCGTCGGGATCGTCCTCACGCACGGCCACGAAGACCACATCGGCGGCCTGCCGTTCGCGCTCAAGAGGCTGAACGTGCCCGTCTACGGCACCCGCCTGACGCTCGGGCTGCTCAAGGCCAAGCTCAGGGAGCACCGCATCCTCCGCGAGTCCGACCTGCGCGAGGTGAGGGTCGGGGATACGGTGCAGCTCGGCCCGTTTCGGGTCGAGACCATCGCCGTATGCCACTCCATCCCGGACGCCGTCGGCCTGTCGATCGAGACGCCCGTCGGTCGGGTCGTGTACACCAGCGATTTCAAGCTCGATCCTTCGCCGCCTGACGGCAATCCCACCGACCTCGAGCGGTTCCGCCGCCTGGGCGACGCCGGTGTGCTCCTGCTCCTCAGCGACTCGACGAACGCGGAGCGGCAGGGACGCTCGGGCTCGGAGCGCGACCTGCACGGCGCCTTCGAGAAGATCTTCAGCGAGGCGCCGGGGCGGATCGTGGTCGCGAACTTCGCCTCCAACATCCACCGTATGCAGCACCTGGTCCGCGTGGCGGCGCAGTTCGACCGCAAGGTGGCGATCGTCGGTCGCAGCCTGCAGCAGAACTTCAAGACCGCGCGCGAGCTCGGCTTCCTCAGTGTGCCCGACGGCGTCGTCATCCCTCTGGCCGACGTGGAGAAGGTTCCCGCGGCAAAGCTGCTGCTGTTGACGGCGGGCAGCCAGGGCGAGCCGATGTCGGCCCTGACTCGATTTGCGGCCCAACGCCATCCCTTCCTCAACGTGCGCAAGGACGACTGGGTCGTCATCTCGGCCCGGCCCATCCCCGGCAACGAGCGGATGGTCCACCAGACCGTGAACAACCTGTACCGCCATGGTGCGCGGGTCTTCTACTCCGAGGTGGGCAACGTGCATGTCACCGGCCACGCCCAGCGCGACGAGCTGCGCGAGATGCTGGAGGCGGTGCGGCCCAAGTTCTTCATCCCGGTCCACGGCGAGTATCGCCAGCTGCTGCTGCACTCTGAGCTGGCGGCCGAGACGGGCATCGACGCCACGCGCATCGCGGTGGTCGAGGACGGCGAGACTGTGGAGCTGGACGGGACCAAGATGAAGCGCGGCGAGAAGGTCGGCACGGGGCTCGTCTACGTGGACGGGTTGGGGGTCGGGGACGTGGAGCAGGTCGTGCTGCGGGACCGGCGCCACCTCGCCGAGGACGGCATCCTGGTTGTCACCCTGACCCTGGACAGAGACACGGGCACGGTGCGCGCAGGTCCCGACCTGATCTCGCGTGGCGTGATCGAGCCCGAGCTCTCGACGCGGTTGATGGCCGACGCGCGCCAGGCGGCGATGGAGAGCATCAACCAGCTCACCGACTCGCACCGCGAGATCAGCCTCCTGCAGGAGACGATCCACGACGCGGTGGCCAGGACGGTCTACAAGCAGACGCGGCGGCGGCCTATGGTGATCCCGGTGATCACCGAGATATGACCGATCTATGAAACTTCCACCGCTGGCGCTTGTCGCGCCCAGCCTGTGCCCGCGCTGCGACCAGCCCGCTATGGTGATGAACCACTCCTCGGAGGAGCAGCGGTGCGCACACTGCGGGCTGCAGATCCATCAGTGCACGCGGTGCCGCGGCATCGCGGGGCCGTTCGACCGCTACTGCGGCTTTTGCGGCTTCGAGATGGTGCGGGGCGAGCAGCGCCCACTGTGGTGGAGGCTCTGGTTCCTAGCCGCCCTGCTGCCGGTGGCGCTGGGCCTGGCCTACGGAATCGCGCAGGCGCAATTCCACCGGTAGGGCCCTGACGTCTCCCTCTCCCGCGTCAGCGGGAGAGGGTCGGGGTGAGGGGCGCGAATGAACGAAGTCTTACTGAGGCCGGTTCAACCGGTGCCCGCACTCGACGCAGAAGCTGTGCCGTCCAAGGTTGTGGTGACCACATGACGAACACACGAGCCGCCGCGGTGGGTCCGCCTGCAGCCACCGTTCGCTCTCCCGGCGATACCAGATCCCGTCCTCGGGCCCGAGCATCCATCTCCGACCCTCGTTGTCGAGCACGGCGAGGTCTCGCACCGCGATCCTGAACGCCCGCGGCTGCAGGCTGCCGGTGCGCCGCTCCTCGACCAGGTGCTGGTAGCGAACCTCAGCGTCCGCGAACGGATCGACTGCCACGGCGGAGAAGTATGGAGCTCGCGAAACGGTAGAATCCAATCGCCCTTCGGGGCTCGCAGCATGCGTCGCACCAACTCCCGCAGCTCCGCCCGCTCCGGCTCGCGCCGCGCTTCCTCGTCCCGTTCCAAGCGGAGCAGGCGCGCGGTAAGGCCGCGTCTCAGCTCGCTCCAGGTGCGCGAGATCGTCGGCGTCCTGTTCCTGCTCGCCGCGCTGCTCGGCCTGCTCGGCATCCTCAGTCACGCCGGTTCCATCCTCGGCTCCATCCGCGACGGCATGCTCGCCGCGTTCGGCGTCGCCTGGTTCGTGCCCGTCGCCGCGGCGCTCGCGCTCGGCGCCTACCTGCTCTGGCCCAAGGCGCCGCGACCGCGCACCATCGATGCGGTCGCGGGCGTGGTTGCCGTCGTGTCGTTGATCGGGCTGTTCGGCCTCGCCGGCCACGCCGGCGGGGCGGTGGGGGAGAGCATCGACGGCGTGCTCACCGGCCCGTTCACGATCTTCGGCGCCTGGGCGCTGCTGATCGCCGGCCTGGCGATCGGCCTGATCATCACCGTGCACTTCAGCCCCGGCGCGCTGCTCGTGACCGCCTTGGGCGCTCTGCGCGCGGCCAGCGCCGAGAGGGCGCGACTGCGCGGCCTGGTCGCCACACCGGCGCAGGAAAAACCGAAGACGCCGCGCACGCCGACCGCGACCTCGGACCTGCTGACGCGCTCAGCCGCGAGCTTCGCCACCGCTCCGCCCACCAGGGACGAGCCCAACGGCTGGGACGTCGACCAGCCGAGCCCCGGGGCCGCCACCAAACCCCCGTCCGAGCCGGTGGACTATGTCCCTGACGACGCCGCCCGGCGTACTCCGGTCATGCGCGTCGTCGCCGAACCCGTGGACGACCTCCCCGAGATCGATTGGAAGCTGCCCGCGATCGCGCTCCTCGACACCGTGACCGCGCGGCGCGAGCGCATGGCGGACGAGATCAAGCGCAACGTCAAGGTGATCGAGAGCACCCTCCAGCAGTTCGGCGTCGAGGCCAGGGTGATCGGCGTGAACCCCGGGCCGGCCGTGACCCAGTTCGAGGTGCAGCCCGGCGCCGGCGTCCAGGTGAAGCGCATCACGGCGCTCCAGAACGACCTCTCCCTCGCCCTCGCGGCGGCGCCTCTGCGCATCGAAGCGCCCATCCCCGGCAAGTCGGCCGTCGGCATCGAGGTGCCGAACAAGGCGGCGAGCCTGGTCACGATCCGCGAGGTCATCGAAACGGCCGCCTTCCGTGAGGGCACGAACGTGCTCGCGCTCGGTCTCGGCAACGACGTCTCGGGCCAGTCGATCGTCGCCGACCTCACGCGCATGCCGCACCTGCTGATCGCCGGCGCCACCGGCCAGGGCAAGAGCGTCTGTATCAACGCGCTCATCACGAGCCTGCTCTTCCAGGTCACGCCCGACCACATGCGCATGCTCCTCATCGACCCCAAGCGAGTGGAGCTCACGGGCTACAACGGGCTGCCGCACCTCGCCCTGCCTGTGCTCGTGGAGTCGCACCAGGCTGCGGCGGCGCTGCGATGGGCGGTGGCGGAGATGGACCGCCGCTACAAGCTCTTCTCCAGCGAGGGCGTGCGCAACATCGCGGCCTACAACGACAAGGCGGCGCTAAAGCTCGCGCGCCCGCTGCCTTACATCGTCATCGTCATCGACGAGCTCGCCGACCTGATGATGGTGGCCGCAGGCGAGATCGAGGAGCTCATCTGCCGCATCGCTCAGCTGGCGCGGGCGGTGGGCATACACCTCATCATCGCCACGCAGCGGCCGTCGACTGACATCATCACCGGCCTGATCAAGGCCAACATCCCGTCCCGCATCGCGTTTGCGGTCGGCTCCCAGGTCGACAGCCGCGTCATCCTCGACGCGGGCGGGGCGGAGAAGCTGCTTGGACGCGGCGACATGCTCTACCAGCCGGTCGACGCCGGCAAGCCGACGCGCATCCAGGGCGCATTCGTCAGCGACCAGGAGGTCGAGGGCGTAGTCAACTTCTGGAAGACGCAGGGCGGTCCGCGCTACATGGAGGAGATCCTCGAAGAGGGCGCGGTCTCGGACTGGGACGGCGATCGCCGCGAGGAGCGCAAGCTCGACCCATTGTTCGCCCGCTCCGCCCGCGCCGTCGCCGCCGAGGGTGGGGCGTCCGTGTCGCTCGTGCAGCGCAAATTCAACGTCGGCTACTCGCGCGCCGGCCGCATCGTCGACCAGCTCGCGGAGCACCGGGTCATCGGCGGATACCAGGGTTCGAAGTCGCGTGAGGTGCTGATGACGCTGCCTGACGTCGACGAGTTGCTGGAGCGGCTCGGCATCGAGTAGGGCGCAAACTTCTTGGGGATGAACGTCCCGAACGCGCTCACCGTCAGCCGCCTGGTCGCCATCCCGGTCCTGATGGCGCTCCTGCTCGTGAGCTTCCCGGCGCACGACCAGATCGCGGCCGCCCTTTTCATTCTCTTTTCGCTCACGGACACGCTCGACGGGGAGCTGGCGCGGCGCAGCGGGTCGGTCAGCGACTTCGGCAAGTTCCTCGACCCGCTCGCGGACAAGCTTTTCGTCCTCTCCGTGCTGATCGTGCTGGTCCAGGCCGGCCTGGTCGCGGCGTGGGTCGTGGTCGTGATCTTCTCGCGCGAGCTGATCATCACCATCCTGCGCTCGGTGGCCGCCAGCCAGGGCAAGGTCATCGCGGCCGCGCCGCTGGGCAAGACGAAGACCGTGACCCAGATGAGCGCGGTGACGCTCTTGATCCTGCAGCGGCCTTACCCGGCGCTGGTCCCGGTCGCCGACATCGCGGTCGCGGCCGCGGTCGTCTTCACGCTGTGGAGCGGCGTCGACTACCTCTGGCGTTTCCGGCGCTTCATCAGACCGGTCGACACGTCGCGCGTCCACGTTGGGGCGGCCGGCGGTGTGCCAGAACCGTCGCCGGCGGACGTCGCAGATGCGCTGAGTGGATCTGGCCTCAGCCTGGCGGTCGCGGAGTCCATCACCGGCGGCATGATCGGAGCGCTCATCACCGAGCAGCCCGGCAGCTCTGCCTACTTCGTGGGCGGCGTGATCGCCTACTCGAACGATGTC
>Ga0209157_1000673_pt1 | contig 29009 bp, 18 predicted proteins | sample GraSoiAngelo_135_FD_185892 | JGI IMG/M metagenome (GOLD analysis project Ga0209157, IMG submission 185892) | Grasslands soil microbial communities from the Angelo Coastal Reserve, California, USA - 14_0929_05_40cm (SPAdes) (version 2) | ecosystem: Environmental > Terrestrial > Soil > Grasslands ...
TTCGCGCCCCACTCCACCGGAGCCCTCGAATACTACAAACTATCGGAAGAGGTCATCGGACGTGTCTAAGCAACGGGGCTTGCCGTCACAACGGCGGATGCGCCACGACTTTCACTTTGTGGACAACCTAACCAGCGGTCCGCCTACAGGCGTAGGTCGGATGATTCCACTCGACCTCCTGGTTCCAAACCCGGATCAGCCCCGACGCTCGTTCGGGGACATGGCTGACTTGGTTTCGTCGATCAAGGAGAAGGGGGTCCTGGAGCCCGTGCTCGTTCGGCCCACCGGTGAAAAGTATCAAATTATAGCGGGGGAGCGGCGGTTCCGGGCGTCGGTGGAGGCTGGCCTTTCACAGATCCCGTGCGTCGAGATTGACGTCGATGACAGGGGAGTGCTCGAGATCAGCCTAATCGAGAATTTGCAGCGGCGTGATCTCAATCCATTCGAGGAAGCGGAAGGTCTCGAAAAGCTTTGCGAGAAGTTCCAGTACACGCACGAGGACGTCGCGAAGAAGCTTGGAAAATCCAGAACCTCGATCACCGAAACGCTCACGCTCAATAACATACCGCCCGATCTGCGGGAAAAATGCCGGGAAGCGGGCATCGGCGCGAGATCGACTCTGTTGCTGATTGCTCGACAGTCGAGCCGTGAGGCGATCGTGAGAACGATCGAAGAGATCAAGCGATCGGGATTGACCCGGGACGACGTTCGGAAGATGAAAGATGATAAGAAGGGTCCTGGCCGTCCAAAGGGATTCACGTTCCACTTCAGGCCTCCACACCACAAGTTCACTCTCAATCTGAAGTTTAAGCGGTCCGAAGTATCGAAGGCTGAAATCATCGCGACCCTCCGAGAGTTGATCGAAAACCTGTCGAACTCCTGAGTGTTGATGGTTCGAGCATTGAGCTCGAGGCTGGATGTCGGCGCGCCGACATTGGGCGCGGAAGAGCGTCATTGAACGAGGGAGCTCGCAAATGAATTGAGTGGAAGGGTGAGAGCCGGGGTCGAACAGTGTACGGGATGACAGGGCCCTGCAGGTTTACATAAGATATCTTATCGGACGTTGCGACCGGACGCTTCGAGGCTTCTATTGACGCGTCTCGAGAGGCCGCCTAACATCCTTCTTGGAAGATGCGAACGCTGAGGATCGACACAATCTGGCGGTATGTGTTCCGGGAGGTGCTTTCTCCGACCTTCCTGGGGCTCTGTGTCTACGTCCTGGTGTTCGTCATGAACATCCTGTTCGAACTAGCTGAGCTGGCCATTAAGAAGGACCTGTCGGTACGTTCGGTCGCAACCATTCTGTTCTTTTGCCTGCCCCGCATGCTTGAAATGACGATCCCGATGGCGATTCTACTGGGGGTGCTGGTGGGGATCGGCCGGCTATCAACCGACAGCGAAATCGTCGCGCTTCGCGCCAGCGGCGTGAGCTACTGGAAACTGCTCTACCCTGTCCTGACACTCGGGATCATCGGCTGGATGATGTCCAGCATCCTCATGCTGGCCGTGGAGCCTGGGGCCAATTACAAACGGCACCAGATCTACAACCGGCTGATGTACTCGGCCGACATGCGTCGCGAGATCAAACCACGGGTGTTCTTCGAGGACGTTCCCGGGATGCTCCTGTACGCCGATGAGGTCCATCAGGGCGGCGATTTCCTCGAGAAGGTCTTCATCTACCAGAGCGAGGATGGCGGCAAGGAACTTGTGACCGTCTCACGGCGTGCCCAGATCGAATATGACCGGCAGACCGGAGTGGCGCGCTTCTTCCTGGAGGCCGGGGTCACGCACAGCACGACGCCGAGCGAACCCGAGAGTTACCAGCTGAGCAGCTTCGAGCGTCAAATGATCGTCAAGGAACCGGACGAGTCGTTCAAGCTGCGGAGCAGCCTCCTGAACCGTCCGCCGCCTAAGAACTACCACGAACAGGGCCTCGGCGATCTGGCGCACTCCATCGCTCTCGCCGGCGCCATCGATCATGCAGAAACTCGCAACCGCGTCATCGGCAACATCCTGGCGATCATGCACGAGCGCTTCGCGCTGCCCGTGGCGTCCCTGGTATTCGCCCTCCTCGCCGTGCCGCTAGGGGTCATGAACCGGCGCGGCGGAAGGGCCTCCGGGTTCAGCCTGAGCATTGGCATATCGATCGTCTACTGGATCCTCTATTCCGCTGGACAGAATTTCGTTACCCAGGGGCGCCTGTCGCCCTACGTAGGGATGTGGATCGGGAACGGCTCCCTCGGCATGCTGGGCCTCGTCCTGCTCATCTTGAGAGAGAGGTCCGAGGGGCTTCAGCTGTCGCTCCTTGTCCCGGTCCGGTTGCAGCGCACGCTGACCGCCCTCCGCATGCGACGAGAGATGGAGGTGCGGACCCGAAACGAAGACCTTCCCTCCGGACCCCGGGAGCCCGGAGGGGATCGAGCCTCCAGGACCCTGGGGCGCAAGACGCGACGGGCGGCGAGGACCACGCAGGCAGCACGGCGTGATTCGCGGCCCGCGCTGCGAGCTGTTTCGCCGGGTGATCCCGCAGGGTCGGCTGAGGCGCGCGGGGAGGAAGTCGACCGCATGATCGACGAAGAGGAAGAAGCCCCGTCTCGCTGGTTGTCACGCAGGGCCCGGTTGCTTCTGGGAGGTGGGCTCGCCGTTCTGGCGCTCCTGGTGTCCGCCTCCCACATCCCTTCACTTCCGTTCCTACTCGTCGGTCTCATTCTCCTGGCGCTGTTTCTGGTGTTCCGCACCACCCTCGATCGATACATCCTGGGACGGTTCGGTGCGATTTTCGCCGGCTGTGCGGCGACATTCTTCACGCTGTTCGCAGTGTACGAGTTGATCAGCCTCCTCGACGATCTCGTAGAACGAAACCTTCCCTTTTCGATCGCGTTCTCCTACCTGAAATACCGCGCGCCATGGATCGTGACTCAGGTCCTTCCGATGTCGTGTCTGATGGCGACCTTTCTGACGATCGGCATCATGTCCCGCTTCAATGAAATTACGGCGCTCTTGGCGAGCGGCACGAGCATCTACCGCATCGCCGCTCCTATCCTCGTCGTCACCGTCGCCATCAGCGCCATCGCCTATGTGAATCAGGATTACCTCGAGCCCTACTCCAACCAGCGGGCGGCCCAGATCAAAGACCAGATTCGCGGGCGGAGTCCGAGGAGCTATGGCCCCGGGGAGCGCCGCTGGGTCTTCGGCGAGGGGGGGCGTCTCTACAACTTTCGCAACTATGTTCCCTCCCCCGTGCCCGTTCTGACCGCGCCTGGCAGCGGGGAGTTCCAGGGCTTCTCGGCCTATCGTCTGGATCCAGCCTCGTTCGATATCCGCGATCGGATCTACGCACGCACCGCCACGTTCGCGTCCGGAGGCTGGGTGCTGAGGGACGGCTGGGCGCGCAGCTTCCAGGGCGGGCAGGAATCCTTCGAGACCTTTGCGGAGAAGACCTTCGATTTTCCGGAGGGGCCAGGGTATTTCATCAAGGAGTGGAAAACGCCGGCGCAGATGAACCTCGCGGAGCTTCAGAGGTTTGTCAACGATCTGAAGCGACGCGGATATGACGTGCAGGAGCTGACGGTGGACCTCTACGACAAGACCGCGCTCCCGCTGGTTTCGCTCACGATGGTCATTCTGGGAGTCCCGTTCTGTTTCCGTATGGGCAAGCGCGGGTCTCTTTATGGCATCGGCATTGCCGTCTGTCTGGTCACCATCTTCCTTTTGGTCTTCTCGACCACGAACGCGCTCGGCGGCATCGGTCTGATGACGCCGTTCCTGGCGGCCTGGGCACCCAACATCCTGTTCGCCGGCTCGGGAATCTACCTCTTGCTTAGGACCGGCACCTGACCGCCATGCCCGGAATCTCCTCGGACGCTCCTACCTCTTGAACAGCGCCTTCTCAGCCTCGTAGCGAACTGCCTGGGCCTGGTCCGTTCCAGCGATGGCGCGAAGATCTCCTTCGACGTCGCGGCGCTTCGGCCATTCCGCAACCGCCGCCACGGCCTGCACGCGCACCGACTCGTTCGAATCGTTGCGCGCCCGCTCAAGGACGGCGGCCAGCGCCGCGCGCGCCTCATCGAGCGCCTCGTCACCGCGATCGGCCCCTGACCCAAACACCTGGCCGATGACCCGGAGTGACCGGGTCTTGAGCGCCGGAGAGGACGAAGCCAGAAAGGAAACCAACTTCGCCAGAATGGCAGGATCGGCGGCCCGCAGGCGCTCGATCTCCGAGAGCGAAGCCTCCAGCAGGAACGGGTTGGAAGTGTCGAGAAGCCCCCTCAACGCCTCGATCTGTCTTGCCGCGTCGAACTGAGAGATTTGGGCCAGCGCGCGAATCGCCTCCAGGACTATTCCCGAGCCCTCCGCGGGCAGCGTGATCCTCCCCTGCCTTCCTTGATAGAGGGTAAAGAGATCCTTGAACTTTTCGATGTCCTTCTTGCGCCGCGGTGTCTTATACGGGACAAGAAACAGGACTTCCTCCTGTCCGTTCGGAAAGACGATCACGTCGTCCTGCGGACCGCGTCTGAAGTTGAAGTCTCGAAATGCGATCCTGAGGTGGGGTGCGGGGGCCTTCCCTTTCAGCGCTTCGACCAGGTCGACCATGGCGTATTTCAGGGTTCCATTCCGAACTTCCACAAGGGCGACCAGGTCCGATCGGGCGATGAGTTGGAACAGGTTGAGCGGCTCCGGCGCGGGTCCCAGCTGGGCAAGACAGGGTCGGGATCCAGCGAAGATCGTCGCCAGTAAGGCTCCGCAGACCGCCGTCCGCGCGGGGGATCCTGAACCGAGTCGAAGCCCGAACGGAGGTCCTAGTCTCATGGCTTCCCCGGGGCCGCCGGATCGGGGGATGCTCCTCCAGCCTTTGCGCCCGCCCCGAGCGCTCTGAGTCTCCGGCGCAGCTCGGCCTGGTCCGGCTTGAGGCGCAAGGACGCCTCGAAGGCGGCAATCGCCCTCTCCTTCTGACCGAGACGCAGGTAGGCCTCGCCGAGGAGACCCTGCAGATCCGGGTCCCCGGGAAGCAGGCGTGTTCCGGTGGTCAACACGTCCACGACCTCGGAGGTTCTACCGTGCCCTAGGAGCGATCTGGCCAGGTTAAGGTAGGCAGGCGCATAGCGTGGATCGATCACCAGCGCCTTTTTCAATTCGCCCTCCCCTTCCTCTGTCTTTCCCTGCTTCAGGAGGGCCAGCCCGAGGTTGTGATGCACGTCGGCGTAATCCGGATCGAGCGCCACCGCCTTGCGATAGGCGGCGATCTCGTCGGAGGTTCGTCCGAGCCGACCGTACACGGCCCCTAGATTATTGTGAGCCGAGGGATCGGACGGATCGATTCCGATGGCCTTTTCGAGCTCGAGGCGGGCTTGATCGAAGCGTCCCAAGGTGTAGAGAAGAGCGCCGTAGTTGGTTCGAACCTGGACGTTCTGCGGGTCACGCTGCAGGGCGTTCCGGAACATCTCTTCGGCACCCTTCAAATCGCCCTGCTGCTCCAAGGCCAGAGCCATATTGCTGAAGGATCCCGCGAACTCCGGGTCGGCGGTCATCGCCTTGCGGAAGGAAGCGATCGCCTCCTGCGCCTTCCCCTGCTCCTTGTAGATGACGCCGATGTTGTTGAGCGCCTCCGCATATTCCGGATCTACCGCGATGACCTTCAAGAATTCCTTGAGGGCGTCGTCCCTGCGCCCGAGCTTGTTGTAGAGAATGCCGAGACTGTTGCGCGCGTCCGTGAAGTTCGGCTCATACTCCAGCGCCGTCCTGAACCGCTTCTCCGCCTCGGCATACTCTTTCCGTTCCATGGCGATGTTCCCCAGCAGGTTTTCCGCGTCCTTAGAGCGCGGCTGACGGCTCAGATAATCGTTCAGGACCTTCGTGGCGCGTTCGTAGTCCTTTTTCTTGAAGAGGGCGCGCGCGATGTTGATGCGCGCCATCGGCAGGTCCTCCGAGGCCTGGATCGCCTGCTCGAATTCAGCGATCGCGTCGTCGAAGTTCCCCTGGCCGAGCAGCAACATTCCGCGGTTGTTGTGCGAGTTGGCCGTGTCCTGGCGCAGGTACCCGAGGGATTGAAGCTTCTCCTTGAGCTCCTGGTCGCCCTGGGGATCCAGGCGGTCAGGGTCTGCCTTTGAGCGTGCCGCAGACCCGTCTCCGGTCGCGCCGGCCGAGGACGCCAGGGCCGAGGTTTCGTAGGTCCGAACATAGCGCACAGGATGGCTCGCGAGGAAAGAGGGCTCGAAGGCGTCGAGGATGGGACGGCCCTCCATGTCCTCGCCGACCGGCAGTCCGAGGAGGGCCAGGACCGTCGGCGTGATGTCGAGCACCGAAGCCTCGCTCACCTCATGGCCTTTGCGGAATGGAGGCCCTGCGAGCACGATGATGCCGTACTTCCGATGCCAGTCGGCGGCCTGTCCATAACCAATGCGCGAATCGGTGAGCGGGCGATTCTCGCCGGTCCTGAAGCCGTGATCGGAGCACACAATGACGGCCGTTTGCGGTCCAGCCACCTCCACCAGGCGGCCGACCAGATCGTCGGCGTGGCGGTAATATTCGTCCACGGCGTGACCGAAGCGCTGCGCGTCCTCCCTGGTCACTCCCGGCATGAGCGGCGGGACGTAGCGCATGAACAGGTGGGCGACCGTGTCGGTTCCTTCCAGGTAGACCGCCTGGAAGTCGGGGTGAAAGCGCGCGCGCAGGGCCAGGCTGACCGCGGTGTAGGTGTCCCCCGCCGCCAGAAGAGTCTTCAGGTCATCGATCAATCTGTTCTGAACGGCCGGGAGAGAGGCGCGATCGTCTGGCATCCTCACGTAACGGGAGACCTCCGCGACCCCGAGAGTCTCCGGTGCGACTGTGAGAGACGCCACGAGCTCGCCGATCTCGGGAGGAAAGACCTTTCCCTCGCGGGTCGGATCGTGCGCTGCCCCTGCGCCGAAGAGCTGGTAGGCGACCCGGTCGGAGACCACGAATCCGTTCACCTTCTCGGCGGGGAAGCTGGCCCACCATCCGGCGATTCCCACCGAGAGTCCCTGCTCGCTCAGGATGTTCCAGAGGGCCTTGGTCTTTCGCAGGCTCGATGTGACGGGCTCTTTCTCGCCGTCCTTGCCGGTTGTCGCGAGGAAGTCGATGATGCCATGACGGCCCGGCGAGACACCCGTCGCGATGCTCGTCCAGATCACCGGGGAGAGCATCGGCGTGATGGAGTGCAGGCGCCCCCGCGCTCCCGCGCGCACGAGTCTGCCCAGGTTGGGCAAACGACCGGCGTTGATGAGGGGATCCATGATGTTCCAATCGGCGCCATCCAGACCGATGAGAAGGACTTTCGTGCCGGTCCCCTGCCCCGGGCGTGAACTCCCGGCGATGGTGGCCGAGCGGATGCGCACGCTCCCGACGTCGCACGAAAGAAGCTCGAGCCCGGCCGCCCGGAAACGCTCCGCCAGGGATTGGCCGAGGGCCGACCTCAGGTCCTCGGAGCGCGCCCCGGAGATGCCGCTGTAGTCGGAGGCATCGATGGCCGCACGCAGGCTGTCCTCAACCCACCGAACCAGGGTGCGCTCATAACCTGGTCCGACCGAACGGTGCACCTCGAGGACGCGGTCGGGGTCGACGCGGTACCTTATCGTCCCCGATGACGTGACTTCGATTCCCTCGCGCGTGACCAGGACGCTCCGGTCGTCCTCTCCGGCCCGGAACGACAGGGTGACCGGAACCGACGGGTAGGGGGTCAGTCGGAGAAGTCCGGGTGGGACCAGGTGCCAGCCGGCGGCTGTCACGCGCGGCCCGAGGATTCCCAAAGGCGAATCAAGGACAGCGATCCCGCTGTCGGGATCGATCCTTGTCAGACCGCAGAGCAGCCAGACGGCCACCAGCAGGATGCCGAGCCCCAGAGGGATCTTGCGCCGCCTGACCGCTTCCAAGTTCATGGCTGTGCGCGCGTGGGGCCTCTGGCGGCGGGAAGTGACCTGGACGTCAGGTCCCTTCGGACCAGCTCGAGAGGTAGGTTCGCTGCTCGGCCGTCAGGGTGTCGATTCGGACGCCCATCGATTCGAGCTTCAGCCGGGCGATCTCGCGATCGATGGCGGCGGGAACAGGGTAGACCTGCCGTTTCAACCCCTTCCCCTCTTTCGCGAGGTACTCGACCGACAACGCCTGGTTGGCGAACGACATGTCCATCACGGCGGCCGGGTGCCCCTCGGCCGCCGCCAAGTTGATCAGGCGCCCTTCACCGAGAAGGTTGATTCGACGACCGCCGGGGAGGGTGTACTGATCCACGTAGTCGCGCAGACGCTCCTTGCGTCCCGCGGCGAGCTCTTCGAGCGCCGGGATGTCGATTTCGACGTTGAAGTGCCCCGAGTTGGCGACGACGGCACCATCCTTCATTTGATCGAAGTGGCGTCGTCCGAGAACGTGCTTGTTCCCGCTCAGGGTCACGAAGATGTCACCGATTTTCGACGCCTCTTCCATCGGGAGAACCTGGTACCCGTCGAGAACCGCCTCGAGCGCCTTCACCGGATCGATCTCGGTGACGACCACGTGCGCCCCCAGCCCGCGGGCACGCAGCGCCACGCCGCGGCCGCACCAGCCATAGCCGGCGATCACGACCTTGAGCCCCGCGATCAGCAGGTTGGTGGCACGAATAATCCCGTCGAGCGTGCTCTGGCCCGTGCCATAGCGGTTGTCGAAGAAGTGCTTCGTCATGGCGTCGTTTACCGCCACGATCGGATAGGCCAGCACTCCCTCCCGGGCCATGCTGGTCAGGCGAATCACACCGGTCGTCGTCTCTTCGGTGCCGCCGATGATTCCCGGCAGCAGTTCGCGCTTGCGAGAGTGCAGGACCGACACGAGGTCAGCGCCATCGTCCATGGTGACGTGCGGACCGCCTTCGAGCGCCATCTGGATGTGCCGGTAATAGGTGTCGTTGTCTTCCCCCTTGATGGCGCAGACCTCGATGCCGTCGTGCGCCACGAGCGACGCGGCGACGTCGTCCTGGGTGGACAGAGGGTTGCTGGCGCACAGGCGCACCTGCGCACCGCCGGCGGCCAAGGTGCGAGCCAGATTCGCGGTCTCCGACGTGACGTGCAGGCAGGCGGCGAGGCGCAAGCCCCGGAGGGGTTTTTCTTTGGTGAAACGCTCGCGGATGCTGCCCACGACCGGCATCTGCGCGTCCGCCCAGCGAATACGGGTCCGACCCTTATCCGCCAGGGCGAGGTCCTTCACGTCGGAGCCTTTCCCGTCCACGTGCCGCCCCTTCCCTGCTGCCCGCGCGAATCCCTCAGACCCGATGGGCCTTGCGGATCGTTTCGGCCTTATCGGTCTTTTCCCAGGTGAACTCCGCATCGCTCCTCCCGAAGTGCCCGAAGGCCGCGGTGCGCCGGTAGATCGGCCTGCGCAGGTCGAGTGCATCGATGATCTCGCGCGGCTTCAACCCGAAGTGCTCGCGAATCAGCTTCACGATCGCAGCGTTGCCTATCTGCCCGGTGCCGCCGGTGTCGACCATCACGGAAACCGGGTCGGCGACGCCAATCGCGTAGGCGAGCTGTACTTCGAGACGCTCGGCGACGCCGGCCGCGACCAGATTCTTCGCGATGTAACGCGCCATATACGCCGCGGAGCGATCGACCTTGGTGGGGTCCTTCCCGGAGAACGCGCCGCCGCCGTGGTGCGCGTAGCCGCCGTAGGTGTCCACGATGATTTTGCGGCCGGTCAGGCCGGTGTCCCCCTGCGGCCCGCCGATGACGAAGCGCCCGGTCGGGTTGATGTGCATGCGGGTGTTCCTATCGCGCAGCTCCTCGGGAATGACGGCGCGGATCACCTGTTCCTCGACGTCGCGCCGCAGGTCCTCGGTCGCAACCGCGGGGTCATGCTGGGTCGAGACGACGACGGTGTCGATGCGGATCGGTCGGCCGTCCTGGTACTCCACGGTCACCTGGGTCTTCCCGTCAGGCCTGAGATACGGCAGACGGCCCGAACGGCGCACCTCCGAAAGTCGCCGGACCAGCCGGTGAGCCATTTCGATCGGCATCGGCATGAGCTCCGGCGTCTCCTTGCAGGCAAAGCCGAACATCATTCCCTGGTCCCCTGCCCCGCCGGTGTCCACCCCCATGGCGATGTCCGTCGACTGCTTGTCGATGGAGGTGACCACGGAGCAGGTATCGCCGTCGAAGCCGTACTTGGCCCGGGTGTAGCCGATCTCGCGCACGGTCTCCCGCACGACCGCCGGGATGTCGATGACCGCCTTGGTCGTCATCTCGCCCGCCACGAAGACGACCCCGGTGGTCACGAGCGTCTCGATGGCCACCCGCGACTGCTCGTCCTTTGAAAGGACGGCATCCAGCAGGCTGTCCGAGATCTGATCGGCGATCTTGTCGGGGTGCCCCTCGGTGACCGATTCGGAGGTGAACAGCGACCGGCCCTTCACGATGCACATCTCCTTCCGTCCCTCGAATGCCCCAGCGTCATCGCTCGTGGAAAGCCCCGAGAATACGGGAGTTGCGGGTCGAAAGTCAACGGAATCTTACGGCCCCCTTGCCCAGCAAGTCCTCCAGGGCCAACGTCAGGTCGCGGCTCGGGGAGATCTTCAGGGCGTTCCCCGCCCGGAGCGTGACGCGGAAGGACCTTGGCTCCGTGACCTCGAGGTAGACAGGACAGGGCCCCGGGCGTCCGCCCAAAAGGTCTCTGATCCTTCCGACCGCCGAGTCGACAAGGCCTGTCGACGGGATGGCAATGACGATCTCCTTCACCTTTTCCTCAGCTCGATCGAGGGGCAGAAACGACTCGGCGATGACGCGTCTCTGGTCCTCGGCAATCTCCACGTTGCCGTTCACCATCAGAGCCGCGTCGTCTTCGAGGAGACTCTTGTGGCGACTGTAGGTTTCCGGGAAGACGATGACCTCGACCGCCCCCTCGAGATCCTCCAGATGGAAGACCGCCATCGGATCGCCGCGGCGTGTCTTGCGACGCTTCAAGGCCGACACGATTCCGGCCAGCGTCACCTTCCTTGGTCTGGAGATCTCCTTCAAACCAATCGTGGTGTGGGTGACCAGGCCTTCCAGCCTCGCCACGTACTCTCTGAACGGATGACCGGTCATGTAGAATCCCAGCGTCTCCTTCTCGAACAGGAGTCGATCCTTCTCCGGCCACTCGGGGAACGGCGGGATCGCCGGGCTGGAGGCGCCGGCCGCGATCCCGCCGAACAGCCCGACCTGGCCACTCTCTCGATCACGTACCGCCTTCTGACCGGTCTCGATCGCGGCGTCGAGGGCGGCGACCACGGTCGCGCGGTTGGCGCCCAGACCGTCGAGCGTCCCCGCCTTCACGAGAGACTCGAGGACTCTCTTGTTGACCGTCCGCAGATCCACCTCACGGCAGAGGTCTGCGAGAGAACCGAATGGTCCGTGCCTCTGCCGCGCCTCGACGACCATGCGCGCGGCCCCCTCGCCGACGTTCTTGACCGCGCCGAGCCCGAAGCGGATCCCCTCCGATTCTACGGTGAAGTCGATCCCGGAGCCGTTGACGTGCGGAGGAAGGACGGCGATTCCCATGTCCCGACTCTCGGCGATGTACTTGACAATGTTGTCGGTGTTGTCCTTCTCCATCGTCAGGAGCGACGCCATGAAGTGCCTCGGGAAGTGGGCCTTCAGCCAGGCGGTCCGGTAGGCGATGAGCGCGTACGCCGTGCTGTGGGCCTTGTTGAAGCCGTAGCCGGCGAAATGCTCCATCAGGTCGAATATTCTTCTGGCGTCCTTTTCTCCCACGTCGCGCAGGCGGCAACCCTTGACGAACGTATCGCGCTGCGCCGCCATCACGTCCTTCTTTTTCTTGCCCATGGCGCGGCGCAGGATGTCGGCTTCTCCCAGCGTGAACCCCGCGAGACGCGAGGCGATCTGCATCACCTGCTCCTGATACACGATGACGCCGTAGGTCACGCCGAGGATCGCCTCCATCTGCGGGACGATGAACTCGATCGCCTTACGGCCGTGACGGCGCTCGACGTAATCGTCGATCATCCCCGAGCCGATCGGACCGGGTCGGAACAGGGCATTCAGGGCGATCAGGTCCTCGAATCGGTCGGGTTTCAACTTGCGCAGAATGTCCTTCATGCCCGACGACTCGAACTGGAATACACCGTCGGTTCGCGCGGCCTGAAAGCACGCGTAGGTCCCGGGATCATCGAGCGGCAGCGCTTCGATGTCGATGTCGATGGACTCGTCTTCCTTGATGCAGGCCACGCAATCGTGGACAAGGGTCAGGGTCTTGAGGCCCAGGAAATCCATCTTGAGGAGGCCGATACTGCCGATCTCGTCCATGGCGTATTGCGTGACAATCTCGTCGTCGCGCGTGCGCGCCAGGGGAGAAAATTCGACGATCGGCCGGGGCGAGATCACGACACCCGCCGCATGGACCGACGCGTGACGCGTCAGGCCCTCGAGGCGCTTCGACACGTCCAGAAGCTGTCGGATGCGCTGCTCTTTCTCGACCGTCTGGCGCAGCGCCGGCACGGTCTGGATCGCCTTGTCGATGGTCATGTCCGGCTCGGCCGGAACCAACTTCGCGATCCGATCACAGTCGCCGTACGGGATGTCGAGTCCCCGCCCCGCGTCGCGGATCACCGCCTTGGCCCCAAGCGTCGCAAAGGTGATGATCTGGGCGACGTTCTCCCGGCCGTACTTGTCGCGCACGTAGTCGATGACTTCGCCGCGGCCCCGCATGCAGAAATCGATGTCGATGTCCGGCATGGTGATCCGCTCGGGATTCAGGAAGCGCTCGAACAGGAGGTCGTATCGTAGCGGGTCGACGTCGGTGATCCGCAGGCAATAGGCCACCAGGGACCCCGCGGACGACCCGCGTCCCGGGCCCACCGGAATACCGCGGTCGCGGGCGTACTTGATGAAATCCCAAACGATCAGGAAGTAGCCGGGAAACCCCATCCGCACGATCATGTCGATCTCGCTTTCCAGGCGGCGGCGGTATTCCTCCATCGGCACCCGCAACATCCCCTGTGATTCGAGCGCCTTCCACGCCGGCAGCCTCTCCTCGAAGCCGCGTGCGGTCACCTCGCGAAAGTACTCCTCCGCCGTCTTCCCTTCGGGCACCTGGAAATGGGGTAGCAGATTGCCGCCCATCGGGATCGTCAGGTTGCAGCGCTCGGCGACGACGAGGGTGTTATCCACCGCGTCGGGAAGGCTCTTGAAAGCCTTCCGCATCTCCTCGGACGATTTGAAGTAGTGCTCCTGCGTGAAGCGCATGCGGTCGGCGTCCTTCACCGTCTTCCCGGTCTGGATGCAGATCAGGATGTCGTGGGCGAAGTGGTCGTCGCGGTTCAGGAAGTGGCAGTCGTTGGTGGCCAGCAGGGGGATCCTGAGCCGCCTGCCCATCGGCACCAGGACCTCATTCAATGATGTCTCTTCCGGGATGCCCTGATCCTGGATCTCGAAGAAGAAATTTTCGGGCCCGAAGAGTTCGCGGTATTCGCAGGCGACACGCTCCGCGTCGGCGTGCCGTCCTGCCAGAATCAACTGGGGGATCTCACCCCCCAGGCAGGTCGACGTGGCGATGAGCCCGCCGGCGTGCCTTGACAGCAGGTCGCGGTCGATACGCGGCCGGTAGTAGTAACCCTCCAGGAACCCGGCGGTGGAGAGCTTCATCAAGTTCTGGTACCCCTGGAGATCCCGCGCCAGCAGCAGCAGGTGATAGTACGGCTTCTTCCCAGCCCCGCCCGGCGTGCGGTCCGTCCGCGGGCCCGGGGCGACGTAAGTCTCGCAGCCGAGGATCGGCTTGATCCCTTTCTCGGTCGCCGCCTCGAAGAACGGGATGGCGCCGAACAAGTTGCCGTGGTCGGTGACGGCCACGGCGGGCATGTCGTAACGCGCCGCCTGCTCGACCAGCTCTTCGAGCTTCGACGCGCCGTCCAGGAGGGAAAATTGCGAGTGATTGTGCAGGTGTACGAAGCTCTTGCCGGCCATCCGTCCCCTACTCCCACTCGATCGTGGCGGGCGGCTTGCTGCTCACGTCGTAGACCACGCGATTCACCCCGCGCACTTCGTTGACGATCCGGGCGCTCACCCTGCCCAGGAAGTCGTGCGGCAGCCGCGCCCAATCGGCCGTCATGAAGTCCTCGGTGCTCACGGCGCGCAGGGCCGCCACGTTCTCATACGTCCGCCCGTCCCCCATGACCCCCACCGTACGCACCGGCAGGAGAACCGCGAACGCCTGCGACGTCTTCTCGTAAAGTCCCGCCGCTCGCAGCTCGTGGAGGAAGATCGCGTCCACCTGCCTAAGGACATCGATCCGTTCCCGCGTCACCTCGCCCAGGACCCGGACCGCCAGCCCCGGCCCGGGAAACGGGTGGCGCATCAGGATGGATTCGTCGAGTCCCAGCTCGCGCCCGACCCGGCGCACCTCGTCCTTGAACAGCTCCCTGAGAGGCTCCACCAGCTTCAGCTTCATCATGCCCGGCAGGCCGCCCACGTTGTGGTGCGTCTTGATGACCGCCGAAGGCCCCTTGTGGGAGGTCGATTCGATGAGGTCCGGGTAGAGCGTTCCCTGCGCCAGAAACTCCACCGAGCCGAGCTCTCCGGCGGCCTGCTCGAACACCTCGATGAACGTGTGGCCGATGATCCGGCGCTTCTCCTCCGGCTCGTGGATGCCGTGCAGCGCCGAGAGGAAGCGGTCCGAGGCGTCGACACGCCGCACCTTGAGATGGTAGACGCGGTCGAAGGTGTCGAGGACGTCCCGGGCCTCGTCCTGGCGCAGCAGCCCGTTGTCCACGAACAGACAGTGCAGCCGATCGCCGATCGCCCGATGGATCAGGAGCGCCGCCACGGCCGAGTCCACTCCTCCGCTCAGCCCGGCGACGACCCGCCCGCTCCCCACCTGCGTGCGGACGGCGGCGACCGCATCCTCGATGAACGACGTCATTCGCCAGCGTCCCGTGCAGCCGCAGACGTCGTACAGAAAGTTGCGCAGCATCCCTCTGCCGTGCTCCGTGTGCGCCACCTCCGGGTGGAATTGGATGGCGTGGAACCTCCGTTGTTCGTCGGCCATCGCGGCGCAGTCCGAATTGGTGCTGGTCGCCGTTCGCTCGAAGCCCCGCGGCACCTCGAGGACCTCGTCACCATGGCTCATCCAGACCCTCTGCGCCGCAGGCTGCCCGGAGAACAGGCCCGAGGACCTGAGGACCCGCAGCTCGGCCGGGCCGAACTCGCGCTGGGGCGCCCGAACGACCCGGCCGCCGAGCTGCTGGGCCATGAGCTGCATGCCATAGCAGATGCCGAGGATGGGCAGGCCCAGCCGGTACACCGACGGGTCGAGCCGGGGCGCGCCCGGGAGATCCACGGAATCCGGGCCTCCCGAGAGGATAAGGCCACGCGCGCCGCGCAACCTTTCGATCGGGACATCGAACGGCAAAAGCTCGCTGTGGACTTCGAGCTCACGCACGCGGCGCGCGATGAGCTGCGAGTACTGCGCCCCGAAATCGAGGACGATGATCGTCTCACGCGGAACCCCGCCGGACCGTTCCGCCCCGTCGCGCCGGCTCATGCAGGCCTCCGGGCGCGCCGCCCCACGTGGTGCACCAGCCTCTCCAGGGCGTGCGCGGGATCCCTCGCCCCCATGCCCTTGAGCTCGCGATCCGCCTTCAGGCAATAAGCCAGCGCTTCCCTCAGGTCCTCGGCAGGGGTCCGGCCGAGTTCGCGGGCGAATCGGTCGATGCGCCCCCGATCGATGCCGTAGAGGGCCGTCGTCTCCCGCGGCGGCAGACGGCGCGTGTCGGCCACCATGGCGCGCAGCGCGTTGCGAAAGTACCAGGAGAGCCCGCCGAGGATCTTGATCGGGTCTTCGCCCTCGCGCACGAGGGCTCGCAGAATTCCGACGGCCTCGCCGCGCTCTCCCCGCGCCGCGTGCGCCGCCAGGCGGAAGACATCGTCCACCCGCGGCACGTCGGCGAGAATCGCCAGGTCGGCCGCCTCCACGGGTCGTGGCGCGCCGAGAGCGGTCATCAGTTTCTCCAGTTCCGCGTCGACCCGTCCCAGCCCGGCGCCCGCCAGCCCCGAAGCGATGGCGGATGCGAGGTCGGCACCGATCCCGAACCCCCTGCTCCGCAGACGCTCGCGCACGAACACCGCCGCGCGCGCCTCGTCGAGGGGCCCGCAATCGACGCGCGTGGCGTGGTCCGCCAGCACTCGGTAGAGCGCCCGGCGCCGGTCGAATTTGACGTCGCTGAACGCGAGGCAGGCGCGCGGGTTGGGTGTCTTCAGATAGATCTTAAGAGGCTCCAGATTGTCCGCGCGCAAGGCGTCGGCGTCGCGCACCACGACCAGGCGCCGCCCGTTCCCCATCGGGTAGGTCTGGGCAAGGTCGAGGAGTGCGATCAGCGAAATGTCGTCGCCGCGCACGGCGTCGCGGTTCATCGCCAGAGCACCCTCCGGGAGGATGGCCCTTTCCAAAAGGTGAATCCCCTGGTCGTGGAAATACGCCTCCTCCCCTTCGAACAGGTACGTGGGGGCGACGCGTCCGGTCCTGAGGTCCTCCTGGAACCGGGCGAAGCTCAGAGACACCGGCATGGTCTTCTTCAGAAGCCTTCCAGGATCGAAGTCACGACGCTGCGGGAGAAGTCGGTCGCCACGTCGTCGATGGCCACGATCTCCTGGTCGATGAACGCGTTCGGGTTTGTGGAGACGTCGTATTGCTGCTTGAACAAAAAATGATCGTCCTCCCAGAGAACGCGGTCGGTGGTGGTCTCGCTCAGCGTGACGTGCGCCGTGATCATGATCTCGTAGCGGGTGGCGCGCCCCTGCTCGCTGATGACCACGGGCGTCACCGTGTAGCTGAGGATCTCTCCCCGCAGTACCGCCTGCGCCCGTTCCTCGGAGGGAACGATTCGAACGCGGCCCCGTGTGGTGAATTCGTCGATCACGTGCTCGGTGATCCGCTGCTCCAGCTCGGGGCGGTTGGTCCGATTGACGAAGGTCGGAATGCCGACCGACTGGATCCCGGTCGGCAAGGTGCTGGAGCGCCCGACGAGGTGGTAACCGCAGCCCCCGAAGAGCACCCCGGCGATGGCCAGGAGCACGACGACGAGGGCCCGGCGGGGGCCGGAGCTCCCGCTCGCCCCCGGGACGGGGTCGATATCAGGCGCCTGCGTCATCGGAGTCATTATAGATGATGCAGCCGCCGGCCCGGTGCCGAGGATCGTCGGGTCTGAAACTGGATCTGGACGCCCACCTGGTCCCTGCGGCCATAGCGGCGCTCTCCGTATTGAGAACGTGGCGGGTCAGCCGAGGACGATATTGAGGAGCTTGCCTGGCAGGTAAATTGTCTTGCGGATGGGGCGGCCGCGCAGATGGGCCGCCACCCTGGCGTCCCCCTGGGCCTGAGACAGCGCCTCGGCTTCAGAGATCGATGGGGCGGCCAGCAAATGGCCGCGCAACCGGCCGTTCACCTGAACGGGAATCTCCACCTGCTCCTCCCGGCGCCAGCGTGCCAGAGGCGCGGGCCAGGTCTGTCGCACGGCGTTGCCCTGCCCGCCCAGGCTCGTCCAGAGCTCCTCGGAGACATGCGGCGCGAAAGGCTGCAGCAGCAGGGCCAGATTCAGGCCGACTTCCTTCAGGTACGGCAGGTCGGCCCCGTCCGCATCCCTGGAGAAATCCTGCGCTTCGTTGAGGAGCTCCATGAGGGCGGCGACCGGCGTGTTCAGGTGCAGACGTCTTTCAATGTCCGTCGTGACGCGTTCGATCGTCTGATGCACCCGGCGCCGCAGGCGGGCCCGGCGCGCCTGATCGGCGCCGTCCTCCTCTGCCGGGAGGGGCGCGCGCGCGATCTCGGAGGCCCTGGGCATGAAGAGGCGCCACACCCTCTCCAGGAAGCGGAAGCACCCTTCCACGCCCTTCTCGTTCCACTCCAGATCCTTCTCCGGGGGGGCGGCGAACAGAGTGAACAGACGGGTGGTGTCGGCGCCGTACCGCTGCACCATGTCATCGGGATCGACGGTGTTCCCCTTCGACTTGGACATCGCCGTGCCGCCCTTGAGCACCATGCCCTGGCACAGGAGGTTTTTCACCGGCTCGTCGAGCGCCACGAGCCCGAGATCGCGCAGCACCTTGGTGAAGAACCGACAGTAGATGAGGTGCAGGGTGGCGTGCGTGATGCCGCCGACATACAGGTCGATCGGGAACCAGGCCCTCGCGACCTCCGGGTCGAACGGCGACCCGTCGTTGCGGGGGTCGCAATAGCGGTAGAAGTACCAGGACGAGTCGACGAACGTGTCCATCGTGTCGGTCTCGCGCCGGCCGGGCCCTCCGCAGACCGGGCAGCGGGTCTCGACGAACGACGTCACGCGCGCCAGGGGCGAACCGCCCACTCCCGTTAGCGGCACGTCCTCAGGGAGGACGACCGGCAGGTCCTTTTCCGGCACGGGTACGGCACCGCAACGCTTGCAATAGATCATCGGGATCGGCGTGCCCCAGTACCTCTGCCGGGAGATCCCCCAGTCGAGAAGGCGGTACTGGACCATGGCGCGGGCGAAACCCTCCTTTTCGCCGTCGCCCAGCATCGATTGCCGGGCCGTGGCGGAGTCCTGCCCGGTATACGGGCCCGAGGCAACGAGCACACCGTCCCCGATCATGGCGGCGGAGGGGGACCCGACCTCGGGGAGCGCGGGCGGGGCCGGCGCGATGACGGTCCTAATCGGAAGGCCATATTTGCGCGCGAACTCGAAATCGCGCTCGTCGTGGGCCGGCACCGCCATGATGGCACCGGTGCCGTACTCCATCAGGACGAAATTGGCGGTCCACACTGGCAGAACCTCCCCGTTGTACGGGTTGCGCACGCGCAGGCCGGTGTCGATCCCTTCCTTCTCCTCGGGCTCCATGCCGGCGCGTGTCACGTCGCGCGCGTCGATGCGGCGTAGAAACTCGTCCAGGCGCCGGCGCGACCCGCTGTCGGAGGGAATGCGGCCGAGGATCGGGTGGCGGGCGGCCACGACGCAGAAAGTCGCGCCGAAGATGGTGTCCAGACGGGTCGTGAAGACTTCGAGGGCGTCGCCCGTGGGTCGACCCTCCCCGTCCAGGATCGGGAACCGGATCGCCGCCCCCTCGCTCTTGCCAATCCAGTTGCGCTGCATGACGCGCACGCGTTCCGGCCATCCGGTCATGGAATCGAGCTCGGAGTCGAGCTCGGAGGCGTACGCCGTGATCTTGAAGAACCACTGATCCAGCTCGGTTCGGCCGACGATCGAGTCGCACCGCCAGCAGCGCCCGTTCTCCACCTGCTCGTTCGCCAGGACGGTCTGGCACGATCCGCACCAGTTCACGAAGCGCCGGCTGCGATAGGCCAGGCCGCGCTCGAACATCTTCAGGAAGAACCACTGGTTCCAGCGATAGTAGTCGGGCCGGTGCGCCGCAATCTCGCGTGTCCAGTCGTAGGACAGGCCGAGCCTGCGAAGCTGCGCGCCCATGGCGACGATGTTCTCGTTGGTCCATTGTGCCGGATGGGTCCCGTGCTTGATGGCGGCGTTCTCCGCCGGCAGACCGAAGGAGTCCCACCCCATCGGATGCAGGACCTGACGTCCACGCATCCCCTGGAAGCGGGCCACCGCGTCACCGATCGAATAATTGCGCACGTGCCCCATGTGGAGCCGGCCCGAGGGGTACGGCAGCATCTCCAGGCAGTAAAAGCGCCGGCCGGACGGCAGGCGAGGCGCCTCGAAGACGCGATCGACCTTCCAACGTTCCTGCCATTTGCGTTCGATATCGTCGAACGCGTCGCGGTACTCCGTCTGCATCGCTCCCCCGATGTCCGTGGCCGGCCGGTCATTCTAGCAGGAACAATGGGCGCCGCGCCGCGACCGCGGATTTCAACTTCGTAACCCGCAAACCCCGCAGGACTGCCAACTTGCGGCCGGGCGCGTGGAACCTATATTCGCTGCGCCCGCACGCGGCGGGCAGCGGGAGAAGCCTCCATGCTGGGTGTGACCTCGCGGGAGATGGTCCGTGTCGGCGACGGGATGGTGCCGCAGGCCGCGGGCCTGCCCGGCCTTCTGGCCGCTCCTGTGCCCCAGGACGAAGCGCTGCAGGTGGCTCTGGCGTCCCTGTCTCCCGCCGCCCTGCGCTGTCTCCTCGATCGGATCGCCTTCCACCGGATCGACGGCCTGGCGCAGCGGGCGGTGTCGCGCCTGCCCCGGGAGTCCCTCGATCCGTGGCTGCGTTTGGCACTCAAGAGACGCGCCCAGCGCTTCGCCGCCGCCACCCTGTCCCAGGCGCTGGCGCTTGCGGAAATATTGGAGGCGCTCAAGCGCGTCTCGATCCCGGTGGTCGTCATGCGGGGTCTCCGAACGCTCGAAGCGGTCTACGGCGACCCGGGACTCCGGCCCTTCGAGGACCACGACCTCCTCGTGCTGCCGGAGGACCGCGACGCCGTGCGGGCCGCCCTCGTGCGCCAGGGATACGAGGAGAAAGCCTGGGGACTGTTTCGCCGCGGCGGTGTGCTCGTGGATTTGCACATCGATCCTCTCGGGGCGCACCGTCGTCCGTCGCGGGAGGCTCTCTTTCCCGTGCACGTTCGATCGCTGTTCGCGCGGGCGACTCCGGGCATGGTGGCGGGCGCGCCCTCCCTCCTGCTCGAGCCCGAGGACGACCTGCTCTTACTCGCGGTGCACCTGGTGAAGCACTCCTTCGACCGCCTGGTGCGCATCGCCGACGTGGCCCACTTCGTGTACCAGACGCGCGGTGTTCTGGACTGGGGGCGTCTGTTCCGGCGCGCGGAAGATTGCGGCGCCGTCCGAGTCGTGGGCTGGGCGCTCCAGGCTGCCGCGCTCCTCGGCGTCAGCGTGCGGGCCGTGGACCTGCCGGCCGTCGAGGACGACGGCCGGCTGGAGCGTTACCTGATGTCCCGGGTCCTGGATCTGCGGCCGCTTCCCTACACCGGCGAGGCCCTGATGGCCCTCGCCGCGCCGACCCTGCGCACCCGTCTCCTGTTCATCCTCGACGCCTTCTGGCCCGCGGGCGAGCAGCCGGAAGGCGCCTGGCGCAGGACCGGCGCCCTGCCCCGTCGCGTCCTGGACCTGGTGAAAGGCGGCGCCACCCAGATCGCCGAAAGGAGACGGATGTGATCGACGACGTAGACATGTTGACAGAGCCCCTGCTCCCCTCCCCCGACGTCGTAGCGCGGCGGGTCGCGGGCGAGTATCTGCTCGTGCCGGTGCGCAGCGGCGCCGCGCAGATGGACTTCATCTTCACCGCCAACGAGATCGGCAGCGCGATCTTCCGCCAGCTCGACGGATCGCGCGACGGGCGCGCCATCGCGCGCCAGCTGACCCGGGAGTTCGACGTGGACGAAGAGCGCGCGCAGAGGGACGTCGTCGAGTTCTTGAGGGCGCTGTGCGAGGCGCAGCTGGCGAGACCGTCGCGCGCCGCGGAGAAACGATGACGCTCGAAGAGATGTCGTACGGCGACTTCGGCTCCCTCCTGATGCGCGAGGGCGCCGCGGCCCGCTTGCCGCTCTCGGGATCGATCGAGATCACCTTCAAGTGCAACCTGCGCTGCGTCCATTGCTACATCCCCGACTACTCCGGGCGCGGCGAGATGTCCACCGACGAGATCAAGCGGATTCTGAGCGAGGTGGCGGACGAGGGCTGCGTGTGGATGCTTCTCACCGGCGGCGAGGTCCTCTGCCGGAGCGATTTTTCTGAGATTTACCTGCACGCGAAGCGGCAGGGCTTCCTCCTGACGGTTTTCAGCAACGGCACTCTCTTCGACGAGTCGATCGCCGATCTGCTGGCGGAATACCCGCCGTTCGGCATCGAGTTCACCCTCTACGGACTGTCGGACGAAACCTACCTCGAAACCACAGGCTTCCCTGGGCGTTTCACACGGGTGCGGCGTGCCATCGACCTTATGTTGGAACGCAAGCTGCCCCTCAGTCTGAAAGCCGTCGCCATGGAGCCGCTCGCCGGCGAAATCGAAAAAATGGCGGCGTTCAGCGAGTCACTTGGTCTGCGCTTCCGCTATGACGGCATCGTCCATGGCCGTCTGGACGGCTCCATGGAGCCGACGTCGGTCCGCTCGACTCCGGAGCGGGTCGTCGAGTACGACGCCACCGATCCCCGGCGCCTCGACGACTGGCTCAAGTATTACAGACAGTTCGTCAAGCCCACCCGTCCAACCAGTCTTCTCATGTCGTGCGGGGCCGGCGTGAACAGCTTTCACGTCAACCCGCAGGGGGTCCTGCTGTCATGTGAGGCTCTGCCGCTCAACGGCTATGACCTCAGGCGCGGCAGCTTCCGCGAGGGCTGGTACGGAATCGTCGGGGACATCCGGAAGCGTTTGGCGGGCACAACGAACGTCTGCGCCTCCTGCGAGCTCAGGGGGATGTGCGACCGGTGCCCGGCCACGGCCGTGCTCGAAACCGGTAGCCCCGACGGGTGGATTCCCTATTACTGTGAGATCACGCACCGCCGCGCCGCCCTCTTCGAAGAATCTCTCGGGAATCACGGGACGGCCACGCGCTACCGCGCGCACGCCGACAAGGTCAGGGCCGGGTGGACACCCGAAGGCGCCGTCCTGCCCGGAAGCGCTTCATCCCGGACGTCCGCCTCGCCCTGTGGCGCCGGCGGCTGCGCCGCCTCCGGATGCACCAAGTCGGGCGCGAGCACGAACCCAACCAGTCAACTGCTACAAATCGAACGCCCCCTGGCGCTGGCCGGGGATCCACGGGGGAAATGAGGATGAGCAAGAACAAACGCCATGAACGATCCGAGACTCGGAGGATCTACGAATCACCGTGCCTCAGGCGCGTGCGCCTGGTGCCCGATGAGGCGGTCCTCGCCTCGTGCAAGAACAACTCCACCCCCGGCCCCGCCGGGCCGATACAGAAGTGCGCCGGCGGTCCACCGGTGTGTTGGCACAATGCCAGCTGACCGCGGCCGCCCGCTCGTCCTGGAAGTCGCCCGCATCGGGCTCGAGGTGCGCGCCGCCGATCCGGGGTTGCGCCTCGTCGCCGAGCCAGCGCACATGCCGTTCCTGACGGAGGCGACGGTCGAGGACTGCGCCACGGTCACCCTCGGCCCCGCGTCCGGACGCCAGGCCCGGAGGACGTCGGGCAAGATGCTGTTCGACACCGGCTCCGTCTGGCGTCTCGAGGAGATCGGTGACAACCGTCTCCTGACCTTCCGCTCGCCGCTGTTCGGCAAGGATCCGTACCTGTCGGTCGAATTCGACCGCGAGTACGCGCGGGGCATAGGCGAGACGCTGGTCGGCGGGCCGATCCTTGCCGCGGGAGAGCTGCATCCCTTCGTCTATCCCTTCGACGAGGTGGTGTTCCTGGCACGCCTGTCGCGCGGCCGGGGCGTCCTGGTGCACGCCTGCGGCCTGGTGCTCGGCGGGCGAGGTCTCCTGTTCCTGGGGACCTCGGGTGCCGGCAAGAGCACCACGGCGCGTCTGTGGAAGGAACGCGGTGGCGTGACCATCCTCTCCGACGACCGGATCGTCATCCGCGCAGAGGGTGACGGGTATCGCATCTACGGCACGCCGTGGCACGGCGAGGCCGGGTGGGAGACACCGGCCTCGGCCCGTCTCGACGCCGTCTTCGTCCTCGATCAGGCGCCGCGTAATCGCGTGCAGGAGCTCAAGCCATCCACCGCGGTGGCCCAGATGATGGTGCGCGCCTTTCCGGCGATGTGGGACCAGCAGGGGCTGGAATTCGCCGTGCGTTTCCTGGCGCGACTGGCCGAGAGCGTGCCGGTCAGGCGCCTGCAGTTCCTTCCCGATCGCACCGCGGTCGACTGCGTCCTGTCGTCCGTGGACGAGAACGATCTGAATGCCCGGGGCCAGGCCGAGGGTGAGAAACCCGCACGCACACGAGGCGACGAATGACCCAGATCCTGGTGGTGGACGATGAGGTGGCGATCCGTGAAGTGTTGATTGAATTCCTGTCCGACCACGGCTACGCCGTGCAGGGAGCCGAGGATGGCCGGGAGGCGCTGCAGATGGCCGGAATCGTTCGGCCCCAGGTCATATTGCTGGACATCGCGATGCCCGGAATGAACGGCATCGAGACGCTCAAGCGCCTGCGCAAGGAGGCGCCCCAGGCGGCGGTCATCATGATCAGCGGCCACGCTGACCACGACCAGGCCCTGCAGGCCCTGGATCTTGGCGCCTACGACTTCATCCAGAAGCCGCTCGACTTCCGCTACCTCGAACGCACCCTCCTCGCCAAGATCGTGACCCTCGATCCGGATGGCGACGATCACACTTCCAAGGAGGCCAGCGATGACCGCCGACGGAGCACCGGACCGAGGAGCCGCTAAGGGTCCTCTTCCGCTCCCGGTCCTCCTGGCCGACCGCCAGGAGGTCGCCTTCGTGGCGACGCCGCGCGGCATCGAGAGCCTACGCATCCCGCCCCGGTACTGGGGCGCGCAGGTCGGCGTGGTTGCGATCCCTGTGAGCGACGAAGAGGTGCGCGGCGCGGAGCTGCAACCGTCCTCCGACGCCGGCGCTTGGCCGCGCGTCGTCACCCGGCCGGACCTCCTGGCGCCGGCCTTATCGCGCCTCCTGGCGGGAGAGCACACCGAGTTGAGCCTGCAACCCGGGCGTAACGGGCTGAAGGCGACCCTCCTGACCCCGGCCGACGAGGAGCAGCCGTTTCCGGTGGCGCCCAAGGATGCCCTGGGGTTTCTGGCCGCGGTCTTCCAGCACGCCCCGCGGGGTGTGGTGAAGACCGCGGGCGGGAGGGCGCGGCGGGTTCTCCTGAGTGTGCGCCCGGCGGCGCGGCCGCACGAGTACCGGGTGCGCATCATCGGTGTCGTCGAGGCACCTCCGCCCGCCACGCTGGCCGATATCGGTCTGTCGCCGGCCGTCATCGAGCTGATCTTGGAGAACCTGGAGCGCCGCGCCGGCATCCTTCTGGTTTCGGGTGGCCCGGCGACGGGACGCTCGACGACCCTGGATCTCCTCGCCCTGACTCTGTCAGCGCGGCACTGCGCCGGAGGCCGCATCGGCCCACGCGTCCGCGCGGCGCGCCCCGACCTTCCCTGGCTCGCCGACGCGCTGAGCGACTGGCCGTTCCCGGAGAGTCTCATGGCGGCGGCCCCCGACTTCATCCTGGTCGAGCACCTCGAGGGAACCACCGACCTGCTCCTGGCGGCCCGCCTGGCCTCGAGCGGCTGCCTGGTGCTGGCCGGCGCACCCGCCGCCGACCCTGAGGCCCTGGCGAAGAGCGTCGAGCGCGAGATCGCAGCGGGATCCGCGCCCGCCGTACCCGTGGCGGTCCTTGGGCAGACGATCGTGCGCACGCCGTGCCGCGGCTGCCTTGGATGGACCTCGTTGCCCGCCGCGCAGGCGCGGCGTCTCGGTTTCCATCGCCGGGACGTAGAGGAGATCGAGCGGAAGGGCGGACTGGCGGTGGTGCGTGGCGCGGGGTGCGCCGAATGCGCCCGCACGGGAGCGGCCGGGCTGACCGGCGTGCAGGAGTTCATCGATCCGGAGGAGGGAGTCCTGTCGCTGCCTCGCCTGCGCGAGGAGGGATGGCGCAAGGCAGTGCAGGGCCTGGCATGCGTGGACGATGTCGTGACCCTCTCCGGGGCGCAGCGTCCGATGCGCACGCTGCGCGAGATCGTGGTTCATGCGGGGCTGAGCTCGACAGCCCCCGAGAGCGCCCCCAACGACACGGGAGAAGCGACCGGAGGCGCGAGGGACGGCGCGAGTGCGAAGCGCGGGTCGCAAGTTCGGAAAGGACCGGAGGCGCCCTCCGAGCCGGCGCTCGTCGAGGCGAAGGCGCTGGTCGACATCCTGAAAGACGGCCGCTCGGCACGTTCCGCGGACGGCAAGGGTCTCTCCGCCCTGGCCAAGTTGATCGCCTCTCGCGCCGCCTCCGAGGCGCCTCTGGGGGGACTCCTGGCGCCCTCGAGCGGCTTTCGCCTGGCGAGTCACTCGGTGAATGTCGCCCTCATTGCCTCACGGGTCGGTGCGGCGCTGGGAGGCGAGGACGATCACCGGCTGATCCTTCTCGCCCTCGTGCACGACGCGGGGATGGTGAAGGCCGGAATCGACCCCGACGCCGAGCTGCCGGCCGCTCCCTCCGAAGAGACGCTCGATCCTGAGGGGAACCGCCTCGATCCGGGACCGGTTCTCAAGACGCTCGGCCCCGAGGCTGCGGGCCTGGTGGACGCGGTGCGCTCGGTGCACCATCTCGTCCGGTTCGACATGCCGTCGGCCGAGGATCGGACCCGCGCCGATCAGCGCGCCCAGGTCGTGGCTCTGGCCTGCCTGGTCGAGCTCCACCGGCACGGCCCTGGGGAGCCGCGGCCGATCGATCTGCACGATGTGACGTCCCTGGTCATGGAACAGCATGGGCGGCGCTTCAGCCCTACCTTGTTCCGCGCCCTCCTCAAGGCGATTCCGATCTTCCCGATAGGCTGCCTGGTCGAGCTCAGCAGCGGCGATCTCGCCCGCGTCGTGTCGCTGAACGAGGACAATCACTTCAGGCCCCGGGTCGAGATCACCGCATCGTCGGCGGAAGAGGAGCAGGGAGAAAGGCGCGTCATCGACCTGGCGCGCGCCCCGTTTCTGCACATCAGGCAGCGCGTGAGCGGAGCGATGCCCGCGGCGCGGGTGGCGGTATGAACGCGACGCGGCCGCGGCCGGTCACGGCCGAGGACCTCTCGACCGCCGCCGTGGAGCGTGAAGCCCTCCCGGTCCTCGACGCTCTCCTGTCCGACGGCCACGGACTGCTCGTCCGGGTGCGCGGCCGCAGCATGCTCCCGGCCCTCCGGGAGGGGGACGTCGCCGTGATCGCGCCGTTCCTGGGGCTGCCTCGCCTCGGACAGATGGTCCTGGCGCGCGGCGCCCCTGATCTACTCCTGGTGCACCGCCTGGTGGACGTCGAGATGCGATCGGGTCGCCGCGTGTACCGGCTCCAGGGGGACAACGAGATGGCGCCCGACGCTGGCGTCCTGCGGGAAGACCTGCTCGGGCGGGTGATCGCCGTGGTGCGCGACGGCCGGCGTTTGTCCGCCGACGAACCGGCTTTCGATCCGCCGGCTGGTGCCGGACGCCGCGCCCTCGCGCGCCGGGCCCGAAAGGCACTGCGCGCCCTTGTCCTCCTGGTCACGGCGTTCCTGTGCGCCCTGGGGGTGGTCGCCGCGCAGGAAGGGACGGCCGCGGTCACCGCACAGGAAGAGGCGATCGCGCCCACGGCCGATTACCGCTTCGGTCCGGGCGACGTGCTCAGCTTGAGGATATGGAACGGCCAGAAGATCGACGAGCTCAAGCTGACGGTACAGAGCGACGGCGAGGCGTTCCTTCCGGTCATGGGGATCGGATCGCTGCCGGTCGCGGGCCGCACCGTCGTCGAGCTCAAGAAGGACCTCGAGGCCCGTTTCCACACCATCTACAAGGAGACCTACGTCGAGCTCCTGATCAGCAAGTACGCCGGACACCGCGTCAGCCTGATGGGCGAGGTGAAGACCACCGCGCGCGCCGAGAGCGGCCCGGGGAACTGGGCCCTGGAAGGGCCGACGCGCCTCGTGGGTTTCCTGTCGGCGCACGGTGGCCCGTCGCAGGAGGCCGACGTCATGCGCATCCAGCTCATCCGCCAGGGCGGGCCGCGTCGCGAGCTGAATCTGTTCCGTGCGGTGTTCCAGGGCGAGGAGAGCGACGACCCGTGGTTGAGGAACGGCGATCTCATATTCATTCCGTCGCTCTCCATGGGAAATCGGAAAGTCTTCGTCCTGGGCGAGGTCGCCCAGCCGGGGGTCGTCAACATCCTCGACAAGATGGGCCTGGTGGAGGCGATCTCCCGCGCCGGGGGCTTCACGCAGAAGGGTTACATGAAGGGCGTGGTCGTCCTCAAGAGGCGCCCGGACGGGCAGGCCGACATGACCGTCGCCAACTTCAAGGAGATGTTCAAGGAGGGCGACCTGAAGGCCGATGTTCCGCTTTCGCCCGGCGACATCGTCTTCGTGCCCCGGCGCGCCATCGCGACTCTGCAGGAGGTCATGTCGATCATCGCGCCGGCCCTCGGCATCATCGAGTCGATCTACATCATCGACAACTTCAGGAAGAATTGAGATGAGCGCCCAGTACGACCTCAACCTCCAGGATTACCTGCGCATCCTGCGCCGCCGCTGGAAGATCGTGGCCGGCTGCTGCCTGGCGCTGGGGGGTCTGACCCTGCTCCTGACGCCGCGGATCGGACCGGTGTACGAGGCGACCGCCCGCGTGAAATGGAGCCGCACCGACAGCATCACGGGTCTCTTTCTCGAAGCCTTCACCTGGAGCCCGGGAGACGATCTCGCCACCCAGGCGCAGATCATCACCAGCAGGCCGGTCGCCTTGAGGGCGGCGCAGCGTCTCGGGCGCATCCCCGTCTCAGCCACCGTGGAGACCGTGCTGGCCGACAGGAACCTGTCGGTGGCTCTCGACGCCATGCTGGCCAGCTACACGGCGCGGCCGATCGAGAATACCAGCCTCATCGAGATCCGCAGCGCCTGCCCCGGCCCGGACGAGGCGGTAGAACTCGTGAACGCGGTGATGCAGGAGTACATCATCCGGCACACGTTTGAGCGCAACCGTCAGGCGATCGAGGCTCGCGAATTCGTCGAACGTCAGGTCGCCGAGGTGAGCGCCAAGCTGCGCGGCGCGGAAGAGCATCTCACGCGCTTCAAGGAAGCGAATGTCGGCGCCAGCATGCCCGACGCCAAGGAGGTCCAGTACTTCCAGGACGAGGCGGCCCGCACCGAGGCGCGCCTGGTTGCCCTGGAGCACCTCGACGATCTGCTCGCGCATCCGGGCGATCCGGGGTCGTCTCCCGAGCTGCTTCTGGTCGACCTTCCGGAGGAGGGGCTGGCCGGCCTGCGCCAGGAGCTCGCCCGCCTCGAGGACCGCAAGCGCCAGCTCCTTGCGTTCATGAAGGACGATGCACCGGAGGTCCGCGCGATCAAGGACCAGATCGACGTGCTCACCGAACGTCTGCGCCGCGAGACGCGCACCGCCCTCGGTCTGATGCGCTCGCGCAAGCAGGACCTGGCCTCGAAGCTCGCGCGCTTT
>Ga0209157_1000674_pt1 | contig 29000 bp, 28 predicted proteins | sample GraSoiAngelo_135_FD_185892 | JGI IMG/M metagenome (GOLD analysis project Ga0209157, IMG submission 185892) | Grasslands soil microbial communities from the Angelo Coastal Reserve, California, USA - 14_0929_05_40cm (SPAdes) (version 2) | ecosystem: Environmental > Terrestrial > Soil > Grasslands ...
TCTGCGCCGCCCCCGTGATCATGTTCTTGATGTAGTCGGCATGCCCCGGACAGTCCACGTGCGCGTAGTGGCGCTTGGCGGTCTGGTACTCCACGTGCGCCGTGTTGATCGTGATGCCGCGCGCCTTTTCCTCCGGCGCCGCATCAATCTGATCGTAGTTCCTCGCCTCCCCACCGTACTTCTTGGCCAGAATGTGCGTCATCGCCGCCGTCAGCGTCGTCTTGCCGTGATCCACGTGCCCGATCGTGCCCACGTTCACGTGCGGCTTGGTGCGCTCGAATTTGCCTTTCGCCATTTGAGACTGCCTTCAGTTATCGCCGATCGCCTGGTGCCCATGATGCGGATTGAACGCATGACCTCTCCCTTACCAAGGGAGTGCTCTACCACTGAGCTACATGGGCGGTATTCGCGCTGGAGCGGGTGAAGGGAATCGAACCCTCGTCATAAGCTTGGAAGGCTTCTGCTCTACCATTGAGCTACACCCGCCTTCTGTTTACGAAATTCCTTCACCCATGTCTGCCGCCGAGGCGCCCTGCCAGCTTGGTGGAGGGGGTTGGATTCGAACCAACGTAGGCGCAAGGCCAACAGATTTACAGTCTGCCCCCTTTAGCCGCTCGGGCACCCCTCCGGCGGAACCTTAAATTATGTGAGTTTTCCGGTGGTTGGTCAAGAATTTTACGTCCCATACCGCACTGGGGACTGCAGCGATCTCAGGGCCGCCAGAGCGCTGTAACAGGCAAGCCAGGAAGTCCTGGGGTTTTCGGGGGCGGGGACGTTCTCCAGCACCACCGTAAAGCGGCCCGACGCGCCGGCGACGCGGATGGTGTGCGTGTTGAGCGTGAGGGCGGGGTCCGCCACGACTATCAGTCGCGTTCGATCCAGGCCGATTCCAGCCAGCGAGAGCACCGCTGCGATATTCACGTTCTGCGGAAAATGCGGCACGCCTTCGCGCGCCGGCCCTTCGAACAGTGTATGAGCGCTCTGCAATCGGTCCAGATCGAGGCCGAGCGCCGCGACGTACGCGATGCCTTTCCATGCCACCGGCGGCTTGGCCACCTGGATCGAGACTTCGTCGACGCCCGCGGCGCACGCCGCCTTGAGCGCATCGAGACCACCGATGCCCCCCGACGGAACGTAGAGCAGCGCCCCGGAGCGCCGCGCCGCATCCTCGGCGGCGTAGCGCAAGCGGTCATCGGCGAGCGCCCCGATCGAGAGTACCACCACGCCGATTCCCGCCTCGAGCAGGGCCACGAGGTGCTCGCGAACGGCGTCGTGCGAAGCAGCCTCCACTACGGCTGCCGGCCGCGCCGCGACCAGCGCGGCCCGGCTGGACACGTACGAGACGCCGAACTCGCGCGCCAGCGCGCGGCCGCGAGAGGAACCGTTGCGGCCGGCCAGCGCGACGATTTCCATGCCCGGGAACTCGCCGCCCCGGACGTGCTCGAGCACCAGCCGGGCGATCGTGCCTCCGCCAAGCAACGCGACGCGCATCGACTGCCTCCTCGGGAGGCGTGAATTCTGCCATAGCAGTATCATTCACCGGGAAGGGAGCACAACCGTGCGCATCGCCATCCTCGAGGACGATCCCGATCAGCTGGCCCTGCTGCGGCGCTGGCTGGACGAGGACGGCCATGACGTCCATGCCTACATCAGCGGCCGCGAGACGATGAAGCACGCCGGCCGCGAAAGCTTCGATCTGTTCCTGCTCGACTGGCAGGTGCCGGACGTTTCGGGCGCCGATGTGCTGATGTGGCTGCGTGCCAACGTTTCGCGCAGCGTGCCGGTCCTGTTCGTCACCATCCGCGACTCGGAGCAGGACATCGTGTTCGCGCTCGAGCACGGCGCCGATGACTACATGATCAAGCCGGTGCGGCGCCAGGAGCTGCTGGCGCGGGTGCATGCCCTGCTGCGCCGGGCGTATCCGCGCGAGGAGACCAAGCAGCTCTCCTTCCCGCCCTTCGAGATCGACATCCAGCGCAGCGAGGTGCGCAAGAACGGCGCGAAAGTGGAGCTGACGCCGAAGGAGTTCGAGCTCACGGTGACCTTGTTCCGCAATATCGGGCGGCTCATGTCGCGCGGCCACCTTCAGGAAACCGTATGGGGCCGCAGCGGCGATCTGGCGACCCGAACGGTCGACACCCATGTCAGCCAGGTCAGAAAGAAGCTGGATTTGCGCCCGGAGTCGGGCTACCGGGTGGTGCCGATCTACAACTACGGTTACCGGCTGGAGAAGATTTCGCCGGTCGCTTGAGCGAAGCGTTCGCTTACTCTAGCGCCCGCGCCCGACCCTCGGCGTATTCCCTGGCCTCGGCGGCGAGCGATCCGGCGTCGAGCGCCCTGCGGTAGGCCTGGGCCGCCTCCGGTCTTCGGCCGAGCGTTTCGAGCGAGATAGCCAGCCCGACCCAGGTCGTCCCGGGCTGAGGCGCAGTACGGATGGCGTTCTGATAGGCCTCCACGGCCTCTGCGTGCTTGCCAAGCCGCTGCAGAACGGCTCCGCGCATCGCCTGGAACTCGGCGTTGCGAGCCGCCGGCCCGGCCTTGTCGAGAACCTCCAATGCATTCCGATAATCGCGCTGCTCGGTGTAGATGCTCGCCAGCGCTACCGCGAACGCCGGCTGCGCTGCATTGACGGCCAGCGCCTCCTGGAGCAATCGCCGCGCGGCTTCCACGCGACGCTGCTCAAGCAGCATCGCTACGTACGTCTGACGCGCAGCGGCATGCGATGGATCGGCGCGCAGCGCACCCGCCAGGTGGTCCTCCGCCTCGCTGAGCCGCCCCTGGTTCAGCAGCACGGCGCCACGGCGGAACTGGGCATCCGCAGTTTCCGCCGCCGAGTACACGCGGTCGCGCTTGTCGACAGTTCCTTTCGGCAACGCGGGCAAGGCGGCGGCCAGCTTCGGGACTTTGGGCGGCTCCTGCTTCAGCGGCTCGCGCTTTCCCGCCGCGCGCTCGCGCAGCGGCGTTTCGATTTCACGCGCGAGCCGCAGCGTATCGGGAGCCGTGACCGGCGGCGCCTCGACCGGGCCGGGCGGTGTCGGCTCGGCGACCGCAGCGGGCGGAGGTGGCGGCGCCGTTACCGTTACCTTTGGAGCCGGCGGTGGCGGCGCGGGTTGCAAGGCCAGGTTGGTGACGAGAGGCTTCGGCAAAAGCTGGTAGCCCACCCAGATCACCCAGCCCACGCCCAGCGTGAGAAGAACCGCTACGATGCGCCAGAGCCACTCGCGGCCGCCGCGCTGCGCCGCGCCCGGCGCCATCGCCTGCACTACCGAAGCATCGGTGGCGCCAGCGAGCGCCTGCCGGCGGTCGAGGTCCTGCAGCATCTTGTTGATGAGACTCATGCCGGGCGCCACCACCAGTGCAGGGACGCAGCCGGGGTGTCCTCTATCGCAGTTCGCACATGGCGTCGCTCGGCCTGACGGCCGTTCTCGGCGTACACCAGTAGCAGCGCCTTGTGCGCAAGGATATTCACCAGCCGCGGGATACCGCGACTCGCGAGCTGGATCGATCTCAGGGCGGAATTCGTGAACAGCGCCGGCCCGGAATAGCCGGCGATGGTGAGCCGATGCGCCACGTAGTCGAAGACTTCGTTGCGCGCCAGCGCCTTGAGCCGGTACTGGAAGGTGATGCGCTGACGCAACTGGCGCACCGACTCGGAGGCCAGCTTGCGGTCGAGCTCGGGCTGCCCGAACAGCACCACCTGCATGAGCTTGCGCTTTTCAGTTTCGAGATTCGTCAGCAGCCGCACCGACTCCAGCGTGCCAAGCGGCATCGCTTGAGTGTCGTCCATGCAGACCACGACGCGTTTGCCCTGGCGCGCGACGTCCAGCAGGCGCTGCATCAGGTCCTTTTCAAGGCGGTGCGGTTCGGACTTGGCGCCGGCTACGCCGAGATCGTCCGCCAGCGCCAGCAGCAGGCTCCGCGGCTCCAGATTCGGATTCGGAATGTACGCGCTCACCCAGCTGGGCCCGAGCGTCGACAGGAATTTGCGGCATAGCAGCGTCTTGCCGGTTCCGACCTCGCCGGTAATCTTGATGAAGCCCTCGCCGTTCGACACGGCGATCAGCAAGGTATTGAGCGCCTCCTGGATGCTGCGGCAGGCAAAGAAATAGCTGGTGTCCGGCGTGATGCCGAAAGGCAGCTCGCGCAGCCGGAAGTGCTTCAGGTAATTCAAACTATCTCGGCCCCCGCAGCGACGGCTGGTTGAGCGACTCCAGGCGGCCGCGCGTCTGCTCGATGTCCTGCTCCCAGTTGCGGTCCGCCACGATCAGCGTGGGTTTCAGCAGGATCACCAGCTCCCTCTTGCGCGCAGTGCGGTTAGTGTTGCGCAAAACGCTGTCGTCCGCCAGGCCGGGAATGCCGCCGCGCTGGTCGCGCACGTCGACGCTCATCAGGCCGCCGATCGCGACGATGTTGCCGTCGGTGACGCGCACGATGGTGTCGGTCTCGTTCACCGTGCTCTTCGCCAGCGGCAGCGTGATCGAGGGATTACCGCCGCCGAGGTTCACTACCCGGGTGCTTTCCGTGACCTCGCTGACCGAGGGGTGGATGTGCAGGATGATGTTGCTGCCCTGGTCGATCTGCGGCGTGACGTCGAGGACGATGCCGGAGAAAAACGGCTGCACCGTCACCGACGGCGAGGTCTGGGAGCCGGCGCTGGTCGTGGTGGTCGTAGTGCTGACGTTGGTGACGAAAAACTCGTCGGTGCCGACCTTGAGCACCGCCTTTTGATTGTTGAGCGTCGCGATACGCGGGCTGGAAAGCACCTGCACGTTCCCCTGGGACTCGAGGAAAGTCAGCAACGCCGCAAAGCTGGGGGTCTGCAGCGCAAGCCCGAACACGGCGCCGGCGGGGTTCGAGGCGGCAAAGGCACCTGCGGAACTCACAATGCTGCGTCTCGCGGTGTCGGCGACAAGTCCGCTCGCCGCCGCGGCGCCGCTGACTGCGGCGCTGCTCGAGAGCTGGCCGACGGCGACGTTGCGGTTGAAGATCGCCCAGTTGATTCCCGCCTGGTAGTCGCCCGACAGCGTGACCTCGATGATTTTCGCCTCCAGCATCACCTGGCGCTCGATCGACAGGCGCGTGGCGCGCAGGTACTGCTCGACTGAGCGCAGCTGCTCTGGCAAAGCGCGCACCACCACGACGCCCGACTGCGGGGTGACGATGACCGAGCGGCCTTCGCCGGTGCCGACGATGGCGAGCAGCGCCGTGCGCAAGTCGGGCCAGAAATCCGCTTGCTGCTGGGTGGTCACCCGGCTCGTTTCCTGCGCCCGGCTGGAGGTGGTCGTCGTCGGCGCCGCGCCGGGGGACGTCGCTGCGCCCTGGGCGGTATCAGTGACCGCGCCCGAGCTCACGCGCACTTCGGTGGTGCCGCGGCGCTGGCCTGGGAGGTAGTTGACCTGGAAGACCCGCGTCTGCAAGCCCGCGGGTTGCACGTAGATGCGCGTGCCTTCGGCCCGGTAATCGTAGCCGTACTGCTCGCGGATCGCCGAAAGCGCCTCCTCCACCGTCACGTCCTTGAGGCTCACCGAGATCACGCCGGTCACCTCAGGATGCAGCAGGATGCTGTAGCGCGTGCCGGAAACGATGGACATGAAGACCTGCGCGGCGGGCGCATTGCTGACGTTCAGGTCGAAGCGGGGCTCGAGGTCGACGCCCGCGATGCTCGGCATTCCCATTTGCACCGGCGGCAGCAGCGCGCGATCCAGCGCCTCGGGGCGCGCCGGGGGCTTGCGCTCCGCGGCGCTCGCGAGCTCGGACGCAATCGCCGGCAGGACGCCCTTGGTGGGCGGCGGCACGGCGCAGCCCGAGATCATCGCGAGCGCCACCGCGATGGCCGCGTATTTCACGGCTCCTTGTCCGCAGACGGACGCTTGAGCTGCTTCTTCTCGATGCGCGGATACATCCGCAGTACCTCGGTCTGGCGGTCTTTCTTCAGCAGCGCCGAAGACTCGGTAACGTCGACCAGTCGGGCGTCGCGTATCGCGCCGCCCATGGGAACGATGGCTCCGTTGATCAGCGCGAGCTTGCGTTGCGGCGACACCACTACGCCCTGCAGGCTGGTGGCCGCCTGCGATGCGACCGGGCCGGCGTCTTGACGCGCGTCGGCTGGCCGCATCGGATCAACCAAGGCTTGCTGTGCTCGCGCAGCCGGATGTGCCAGCACGGCGCACGCGGCAGCGAAGGATAGACAGATGACACAGGTGACCGATGTTGTTGTCAGTGTGGCGCACCCCATGCTTACACGGCAATGCTAGCAGGCTTTTACTAAGCCTTCACGTCGCCACCAACGACCATCGTGTACTGAGGGTGTGAACGATCAAGCTGAGCTTCACTTCGGGGTACTGCTCGACCTGTAGCTCGAACTTTCCCCAAAGGAGCGGCGCGGGCAGCTTTTCAAGTTCGCTCAGGTATTGCAGCAGGTCGAAATAGGAGCCCGTCAAGGTCACTGCCACCCCGTGCCGGTAGACCTCGGCGCCCGCTTGCGCACCGGCCGGCTTGCCCGGCGCCGAAGCAGCGGCTCCGGGTGTCTGCAGCGGCGTGCCTGGAAGCAGCCGCAACGATTCCAGCTTGAGCTGAGGATTGCGTCCCAGCATCTGCCTGAGCAGCACCGGGAGCTCCTCCGGCGCGATAAAGGCGCGCTGCTTGGCCTCGACGCTCTTTTCGGCCTCCCTGATCTTGCTCTCGAGATCGGCGATCGCCGCCTCGTCGGGATGCCGGACCCGGGCCTGGCTGTCCTTCAAGGCCAACTGGACCTGCTCGCGCACGGCTTTGAGCTGGCTCTGGTCGCGCGCGACGCGCTCGATGAGCCCCTTTTGCTTGGTCAGCAGGCGATCGAACAAGGTGACATGCGCCGCTACCACCACGACGAGGGCAACCGAGCCGAACAGCATCGCCCGCTCGCGCAGGCTCATGTCGTCGATCCGCGCAATCCAGGCTTTCCAGTCGAAGCTCATTTCTTTGCCTCTCCGCCCCCTGATGACAGCACGAACTCGACGAATCGCGCCTGCGTCGCGGGCGCGGCGGACGCCTGCGCCGGGGCCGGGCGCGTAATTTCGAGGGTCGAGAAATCCTGGCCGCGCAACCTTTCCTCCCGGCGCAGGCGCTCCAGATAGGGAGGCACCAGCTCCGGCCGGGTGGCGCGCCCGGCGATGGAAGCTTCGCCCCGCTCATCGGACAAGCGGACTCGTGTGAGCCATACGCCGTCCACGGACAGCCTTGCCAGCGCCCGTAGAACGCTGGAGTACCCTTCGGTCCTTCCGAGCACCCCCTTGTCCATGGCCTCCAGCGCCTGCGTGCGCTCGGCGTATGCGCTCTCCAGCTTCTTCCTGCGCTCGGCCAACAATTTGGCGCGCACTTCGGGTGCTTCCTGCGCGCTGTAGGCCTTCAGCCGCTCGAGCTCCTCTTTCAGTTGCCGGCCGGACTCCAGGGCCCGAGCCTCGAGCTGCGAGGTCTGCGCAGACAGGTAAAAATAAAACACCGCGATGCCGAGCACGACCAAGCCGATCGCCTGGAGTATGTTTACCGCGGAAAACACCTTCTTCTGCTTGCGGGCGAGCGGGCTGTAGAGATTGATCTGCTGGCTCAGGGCGCGTTCTCCTCGATGCGCAACCCGGCGCCGATCACCTTCAGCCAGTTCGTCCGCTCCGCAGCCCCCCAGGCAGCGGCGTCCTGGGGCAGGCTCAGCGTCTGGCCAAGGTCCATCGGCTCGACCGGCAGATACAGATGGGACGCCAGGTGCTCGCGCAGACCGATCTCCTTGGGCAGCGGACCGAGCACTACGCGTCCCATCGAAAAGAAGGGGTAGGTGCGCTCACAATGGTCCAGCGAGCGCTGCGTCTCCACCAGCACTCGATCGAGCAGGCTGGCACGCTGTTCGCCGCTCGACTCCAGAACCAGCGCTGGATCGAGCGAGCTGACACGCTCTTCGCCGCTCGACTCGACAAGCTGCCTGTCGCTGATCTCGAGGCGCCGGGACAGATACAGCTCGCCCGCAAAATTGACCGTGAGCAGCATGCCGTGCGCGTCGAAAGTCACGGCGACCACGCCGCGCTGCTCGCTCTCATAGAGCGCGGCGACGTTGCGCTGCGCCATGTCGGGGATGTCGATCACCGCCAGGGGCAGGCCGGCTTTCTGAAATCGTTCCACGGTGGTGCGGATGGTCTCGTTGCGCGCCGCCACGGCGTACATGTAATGAGCGCGCTGCGCGGTGTTGGGCGGCACCGGCACGTCGAGCACGTCGATGGTGGCATCCTCGACGGGATACTCCAGCATGTCCTTGATGCGCCAGCGCAGCGCCGGCTTGAGCTCCTCGCGCGTGACCGCCGGGGCCTCGACCAGCAGGATCTGGTAGTCCGCGGGCTTCAGCAGGGTCGTGCAGCGGAAGCGCCGCGCGTCGAATTCACGCGCCACGCGCTCCAGCGACTTCGGGTCCGCGGCGTCCCAATCCCGCTCCTCGGCAAACTCTACCTCAGGCCGCTCGCCGCCCGGCCGCACGTGCGCGACTCGCACACGCGTCTTGCCAAGGTCGACGGCGAGCCAGCCCGGAGCGCTTGCGCCGGCGAACATGCGTCCGCGAATGGATTCGATCAGGCGCGCGGGCAGTTTGATCCCCGCAAAAGAAAACGGGGCATCCCGTGGGGTGCCCCGTTCGTTACGCGTCGAGCGCCCGCGTCAGGAGGAATAGATGCCCGTGCCCACACCTGTCACGATCGTCGAACCGGTGGAGGCGCCGCAAGTCGTAATGCTCGCAAGCGTCGCGCCACCAACGAGCTGGCCTATCAGCGTCACTTCGACTCTCCCTTGCACGATCCGGCCGGCGGAGCAGGTCGCCCCCGGAAGCTCGTCCTGCACGTGCTGAGCGGTAGGTGCGATCGTCGTCGCCCGGTTCCTTGCCGCAGCAATGGCAACCGCGCTGCCGACAGAGGCCACACCTGCGCTCTTGGTTGCATCCTGGGAGTCCTGCACTAGGTTGAGGTAGCGGGGAACCGCCACCCCCGCAAGGATGCCCAGTATCACGATGACGATGACAAGCTCGATCAGCGTGAAGCCTTCTTCCTGCCTTCTCATGGTTTATTTCTCCCTTCTCTGTAAGAGAGCCGCAGCCCCCGCACGCCCTAGCGTGCCCGAGCAGTCTGCGGACAGATCTTCTAATTGTCAAGCACTTAGCCGGACAATCGCCGGTTGTTTACAAAGTATTTCGCCCTTTCTAGAGCAAGCGCGATGCCCCCAGGCTGAGCAATGCGAACAGGCTGCCGCCCGCGGCCACGATCCCAGCCAGCCGCAGGTGCGCGCGAACGAACTCGTCGGGTTGGTAGCGCGGCTCATCGAGGTTCGGGATCGACAGGCGCGGTGAATATCGCCGATCGGTCCATCCCTCGACGCCTTTGAGCAGGCTGGGGCGCAAGACCAGGATCATGCCGACGAGGATGGCAAGCACGTTCCCGGCCACCAGGAACCACCGCACGCTTTCGGCGAACAGCTGTAGCGTTGCGGGGTTCGCGAGGTCGCGGAAAATGTGCACCAGAGCTCTGGTCTGGATGTTGAACACGAGCACATCGAGTGCGTAAAGCGCCGCGGCGAGAACCACCAGGCCGAGGATCCGATGCCAGCGATACACGATGCGATTGAGGTCGTGCGGCTGATCGAGCACGCGCAGCGACTCGCCGGTCGAGATCCAGCGATTCAGGTACGCATTCCAGCGCAGCACGCGCTGGCTGTCGATGAGCAGCATGATGCCCACCAGCAAGCCAAGCGCAGCGCCGAGCAGCAGCAGGATGTAGAGCGCCTGGCCGAGCACGCTGACCAACAAGGCAATTGCAGCTTTCATTGCTTTTCCCTCCATGAATAGGGCTCGAGCGGCACCAGCTTCAGGCCGAGCACCGGGTCGCGCCCCGGATCGAAGCGGCCGTTGCGGTCGATGTCGTCATAGTCGAGCTCGACGCTGAAGCGCGCGCGCGGCGGCCCGTCCAGCCCTGTGACGAACCGCTCCGGAAAGCGCACGATATAAACGATCGCGCGCTCGCGGGTATCGAAGTACCAGGTCCCCGGCGCGAACACCGCGGGGTCGGGGCCATAAAACTCGCCGGCGTAGCTGCCGGGCTTGCCGCCGAGCCGAAGCATCGGGTTGCTGCCGCCGGCGGTATCGATGCGCTCGGTCTGGCCGCGGGCCGCGGCAGCGGCGAAATCGATGTAGAGGGCGCTGCGCATTGCACCGACGATGCTCTCTACCGTGACCCGCTCGGCTTCGAAGCGCAGCTTCAGCAGCCGGTCGGTCGCGATCGCCGCGAGCACGCTGACAATGACGACGACGATTGACCAGCTCGCGGAGCGGGAAGCCACGTTCATCGCCCACGACCACTGACTCCCCTTGCAGCCGACGCCATGTCCCACATCGGCAGGAACACGCCCAGCGCGAGGATCAGCACCAGGATGCCCATGCACACGAGCAGGATGGGCTCGGCCTTGGCGCTCAGGCCTTCCACTTCGATCGTGACCTCGCGCTCGTACATGTCGGCGATCTCGGACATCAGCTGGTCGATCTCTCCCGTCTCCTCGCCGACCGCCACCATCTGCAGCACCACCGGGCTGAAGACGCCGGTCGCCACCGCCGTCCTGAGTATGCTCTCGCCGCGCTCGATGCCGTCGCGCATCTTCACGATGCGCGACTCCAGGTACGCATTTTCCACGACCTCGGCCACGATCGAGAGCCCCTGCACGATCGGCACGCCGCTCTTCGCCGCGAGCGCGAAACCGCGCGAAAACCTGGCGAGCGTCGCCTTGTGGATCAGCTGCCCGACCACCGGCAGCCGCAGCTTCAGCCCGTCCCAGGTAAAGCGCCCGTTCTCGCTGCGCACGTAAAACCGTGCCGCGGCCACCAGCGCCACGACGCCGAGGATTATCAGCGGCCAGTAACCGACGAACAGATCCGAGGTGCCGATCAGGAGCCGCGTCATCAGCGGCAGCTCGGCCTTGAAGCTGGCGAACATCTTGCCGAACGCGGGGATCACGAAAATATTGACGATGAACATCGCCACCGCCAGCGCGATGATCACCATGGTGGGATAGCGCAGGGCGGCGCGGATGTCGTCGCCCATCTTCTTTTCGAAGGCAAAGAACTCGTACAGCCGCATGAACACCTCGTCGAGCAGGCCGGTGACTTCGCCGACTCGGACCAGGCTCACCATGAAAGCGGGGAACACCTTGGGATGCCGGCGCAGCGCCTGGGAAAGCTCGTTGCCCGATTCCAGGCTCTCGCGCACTTCGGCGATCGTGCGGCGCAGGGTCGGATTGGTGGCCGACTCGTGCAGCCCCGAAAGCGCCCGGATGATCGGCACCCCCGCCTTGAGCAGGATATGCATCTGCCGCGACAGGAGCATGAGATCGGCGAGGTCGACCTTGGGTTCGCCGAAGCGCCCCTCGAGCTTGCCGGCGGCGAGGGCAGCTGCGGCTTTTGCTTCATTGATATGCACCGGCGTGATGCCGGTGCTGAACAGCTGATCGGCGACTGCGCTGCTGCTGGCGCCTTCCAGCACCCCCTTGACCAGCTCGCCGCGGGCATTGCGCCCCTGGTAGGCGAACTCGGGCACGCTATTCCTCGGACTGGCTGATGCGCATGACCTCGTTCAAGCTAGTGCGCCCGCCGGCTGCCAGTTCAGCGGCGTGGTGCGCGAAGCTGTGCCCCGCCATTTCTTCTTCCGCGATGCGTGCGAAAGCGCTCACGTCCTCCTTGGCGGTGGCCTCGACCAGCCGCGGGGTCATTTCCAGCATCTCGTAGACTCCAACGCGGCCGCGGTAACCGCTGCCGGCGCAATGCGTGCAGCCCTTGCCCTTCCTGTAGCCGCTGTTTCCCGTGCCGCTCCACCCCGCTTCGACGAAACGCCGCTCCTGCGGCGTGGGCGAGTAGTCCTCGGAGCAGCTCTCGCAGATCCGCCTGATCAGCCGCTGCGCGATCACCGCCTGCAGCGAGGTCGCCACCATGTAGCGCGGCACCCCCATGTCGAGCAGCCGCACCGGCGCGCTCGCCGCTTCGCGCACGTGCAGCGTCGAGAGCACCATGTGGCCGGTAATGGCCGCGCGCATGGCGATCTGGGCGGTTTCGGTATCGCGCATCTCGCCGATCAGCATCACGTCGGGGTCCTGACGCAGTGCCGAGCGCAGCACGGAGGAGAAGGTGAGATCGATTTTCTCGTTGACCTGGACCTGGTTCAGCCCGGCGACCCGGTACTCGATCGGATCCTCGACGGTGATGATCTTTAGCGCCGTGGAATTGAGCTCATTGAGAGCCGCATAAAGCGTGGTGGTCTTGCCGCTGCCGGTGGGCCCGGTGACCACCACCATGCCGCTCACCCGGTGGATGATTTCCCTGAAACGCTGCAGCATCGGGGCCGGCATGCCGAGCAGTTCCAGCCCGAGCAGCCCGCTTTGCCGGTTGAGCAGGCGCATGACGACCGACTCGCCGTAATGCGTCGGCATGGTGGAGATGCGCACGTCGACCGGCTGCTGGCGCACCAGCACGTTGAAGCGGCCGTCCTGCGGATGGCGCTTTTCCGAGATGTCGAGCCCGGCCATCAACTTGAGCCGCAGGGCGAGCGCCGCGGCGACGCGCGGCTCCGTCTCCGTCTGCGCCTGGAGGTGGCCGTCGACGCGGATGCGGATGCGCAGCCTGTCTTCCTGCGGTTCGATGTGGATGTCCGAGGCCCCCACCTGCGTGGCGTCCTGGAACAGCGACTGCAGCAGCTTGACGACCGGCGCGTCCTCCGCGCCGAGGGTGGCATCGACGGCGCCGAAGTCGACCAGGTTTTCGCCGAGATCCTGCTGCAGCTCCTTGGCGAGGCCGCTGATTTCCTCGGTGCGGCGGTACACCCGGTCCAGCGCCAGCGCGATTTCGCTCTCGGCCACCACCACCGGCTCGATGTCTTTCTTCAGGATGCGCGAAAGCTCGTCGAAGGCGAACAAATCGGTGGGATCGGCCATCCCGACCAGCATCTTCGCGCCGCGTTCCTCCAGCGCCAGGGCGCGGAAGCGGCGTGCCGAGCTCTCGGGAAGCTTCAGCGCGACATTCGCCTTGAAGTTGTGATGCTTGAGGTCGACGAAGCCGACGTTGAGCTGGCGCGCCAGCGCCTGGGCAATATTGAGCTCGGCGGTGAACCCCATGTCGACGAGTACGCGGCCGAGCCGGCGGCCGGAGCGCTTCTGCTCGTCGAGCGCGAGCTTGAGCTGTTCCGGCGAGATGACTTTCTGCGCCACCAGGATGTCGCCGAGGCGCAGCCGCTGCGGACGGCCCGCGGCGCGGACCGGTTCGCTCGTCGAGCCTGGAATCGCCATGTTGCCGGGCAACTTAGCCTGTTTCCGCCCGGCTTACAAGTTGGATAATTGGCTAGAATCCGCGACGATGACGAAGCAGTTGCTCCCGCACAGCCGGCGCAATCCAAGCGCGCGTTACCGGCGCTTGCTCGAGCTCTACCGCGAGATGCACGTACGCGGCGAGCTCATGCGCAGCATCGCTCCCGAGCACACGTTTCCCGGCAGCAGCTTGCTGCCCCAGGCGCACCACATACGCCGGCTGGTGCTGCAGACGCACGCGCGCACCCTCCTCGACTACGGCAGCGGCAAGGGCGGACAGTACCGCCCCGTACGGCTCGCCGAGCAGGGCGTCGAGCGCTGGCACAGCGTGCAGGAATATTGGGGCGTCGAGCGCATCGTCTGCTACGACCCGGCCTACGAGCCTTTTTCGCGCGCGCCGCAAGGACGCTTCGACGGCGTGATCTGCACCGATGTCCTGGAGCACTGCCCGCAGGCGGACCTGCCCTGGATCGTCGAGGAGCTGTTCGGTTTCGCCCGCAGCTTCGTGTTCGCGAGCATCGCCTGCCATGCGGCGGTCAAGCGGCTGCCGAATGGCGAGAACGCCCACTGCACGGTGCAACCGCCGCCCTATTGGGAAAAGCTTTTCCATTCCGTGGCAAGCGGGTTTTCCGGAGTGGTCTGGGAAGTTCGCGCCTACACCAGGGGAGGTGAAGGCGACGCCCGCCTTGGGACTGCTTCCGGCGCCGAGCTCCTGCCCGTTGGCATCGCTTGATCTGATCCTGCAGGGGCGCGAGCTCCTGGCGGCGGGCCGCGCGCGCGACGCCTTGCGCTGCGCCGAAGAAGCCCTGGCCTGCGAACCGCGCGATGCCGAGGCCATGTTCCTGCTCGGCGCCGCGCACTACCGCGACGGCGATCTCGCGGCTGCCGAGCGCCGGCTGAAGCAGGCGATCCAGGCCGACGCCAAGGTGGCGCTTTTCCACAGCACTCTGGGCAACGTGTACCAGGACCGCGGCGCGCTCAACGAGGCGGTCGCAGCCTATCGCCGCGCCCTGCGGCTCAAGCCCGATCTGGCGGCGGTTCACAACGACCTAGGAACGGCTTACTTCGCGCAAGGCCACCCGTCGCGCGCGGCCGCAAGTTATCAGCGCGCGACCGAATTGCAGCCAGACCACGCCGTGGCGTTCGCGAACCTCGGCGCGGTCTATCGCAAGCTCGGCATGCCGCGCGAGGCGCGCCACGCGTTGCAGCGCGAGCTCGTGCTGCGACTGCGCCATTTCTTTCGCTGGAAAAGGCGCAACCGGTCATTGGCCGGCCTCGCAGCCGAGGCGTTGCAGCTCGGCAACCCGAGATTGGCGGCGCGCATCGCGCGGCGCGGCCTGCAGGAGCACCCGCACGATGCCCGCCTGGTGGCGACGCTCGCCACGGCACAGCAGCGCGACGGCGCGCTCGAGGAGGCCATCGCGCTCTTCGAGCGCGCCGTGGCGCTCGAGCCTGACAAGGCGCAATGGCGCGAACCGCTCGGCCGGCTCCTTCTCGAAGCGGGCAAGGCCGAAGCGGCGCTGCCGCATCTGGAGGAGAGCCTGCGCCTGCAGCCGCGCTCGCTGCAGGCCGTTCTCGCGCTGGCGGAATTGCATGCGGCACGCGGCGGCCGCGAGCGCGCCGGCGAGCTCGTGCAGCGCGCGCTTCAGCTGCAAACGCGCGACGCGGGCCTGCTCTTTCGCCTGGGCGAGGTCCTCTTCAAGCTCGGCCGCGCGCCGGAGGCCGAGCAAGCGCTCCAGCGCGCCATTGCGCTCGATGCGCGCGCCATCGACGCATGGATCCGGCTGGCGGACCTGCTGCGGCTCGGCGGACGGCTCGACGAAGCGAGGGCGTGCGCGGAACAGGCGCTGGCGCTCGACGACCAATCGCCTGCCGCGCTTATCGGCCTCGCGCTCGCGCTGCGCGAGCAGGGCAAGACCTCGGCCGCCATGGCGCGCCTGGAGGACGCGCTGCGCCTCGACCCGCAACGCGCCCAGGCGCTGCAGCAGATCGGCGAGATCCTGCGCTACGAGAACAAGATCGAGGAGGCCGAGCGGCGCTTTCGCGACGGCCTCAAGTCGCGCCCCGACAATATCGCGCTGCTGGTGGATCTCGCCATGGTGCTGGGCGACCAGATGCGCTATGAAGAAGCGTTTGCCTGCATCGACAAGGCGCTGGCGCGCGATGCGAATTCCGCCCTCGCGCTGGCGACGAAAGGGATTCTGCTGGATCTGATCGGGCGCGAAGCTGAAGCCGAGCGGCTCCTCGGGGCCGCGCTGCAAGTCGCCCCCGATGACACCGACATCGGCTACAACCTCGCCGTCTGCCAGCTGCGCCATGCGCGCTTCGCCGAGGGTTGGAAAGGCTTCGAGCTGCGGCGGCGCAAGGAGAATTTCATCGGCCGCTACCGCAAGTTTCCGTTCGCCGAATGGCAGGGCGAGCCGCTCGACGGGAAGGGGATCCTGGTTTACCCGGAGCAGGGGCTCGGCGACGAGATCATGTACAGCTCGTGCATTCCGGAGCTCGTGAGCCGCGCCCGGCACGTGGTGATCGAGTGCAATCCGAAGCTCGGCGCGCTCTTTGGTCGCTCATTTCCCCGCTGCACGGTGACGCCGCGCCTGCGCACCATGGCCAACGACTGGGTGAACCACCTCAAGCCGCGCCCCGATTACCAGACGCCGATGGGCTCGCTGCCGGTGCATTTCCGCCTGCACGACGGAGACTTTCCGCGCCACTCGGGCTTCCTCGCCGCGGATCGGCAGAAGGTGGCGGCATGGAAAGAGCGGCTCGGCAGCCTCGGGCCCGGCGCGAAGATCGGCCTTTCATGGCAGGGCGGCGTCGGCCATACGGGCAGGGCGCGGCGCTCGCTGAGCCTCGAGCAGCTGCTGCCATTGCTGCGCCTTCCCGGCCTGCAATTCATCAGCCTGCAGTACACGCCGGTGGGCGACGAAATCCGGGAGCTGGCGGCGCGTCACGGCATCGCGATCCACCACTGGCAGGACGCCATCGACGATTACGACGAAACGGCAGCGCTGGTTTGTGCGCTCGACCGCGTGGTGACCGTTTGCACCGCGCTCGTCCACCTTACCGGAGGATTGGGCCGGCCGGCCATCGTCATGGTCCCGTTCGGCTCGGACTGGCGTTACGGCGCCGAGGGCGAGCGAATGCCGTGGTACCCGTCGGTGCGGCTCGTGCGCCAGCGCGCCATCGGCGACTGGTCCTGGGTTCTAGACAGCGTCGGCGGGCTGCTTCGCCAATGACGGCCGGTCCTGAATACGCGTTCGTGACCGCGGCGCCGCTCCTCTTCGACGGTGCCGTAAAAACCAGCCCAAGCGCCGTGGCGCGAGCTCGCACTCTCGGACCGGTATTGGCGCTCAATTCGCTCGGCTACGACGCGCGTGCGTACTCTCTTTCCGAGACGGACGATCTCCCGGCCACGCTGCAGAACAGCAAGGCGATCGTATTGAACGGGAGCTGCTCTCACTTGCTGCAGCGCCTGGAAGGGGCGAAGGTCGTGCTCGACTTCATCGCCCCCCCGAGCATCCCTGCGCCGGCCCACGAGCAGGCGGCCGCAATGACTGCCGGTTCCGAGTACGTGGCGCAGCGGCTGCGTTCGCTCTCGAAGCGTCCTGTGGAGGTGATCGCCGAGCCCTGTGCCGGTTTCGCCGCCGAGCCGAGGGCGGCGCGCCCCCGGCGCCATTCCAGGGCATTGCAATGGCTCGCCGCGCGCGCGGGCGTGGCGGCCGACGCCTGGCGCATGCGTTTGCTTTGGACCGGAGAGGGCGACGACATTGCATCGATCGCCGAGTTGGCGCCCAAGCTGGAGCGGCTCGGCCGGGAAATTCCGCTTGCGCTGCGCTGCCTGTGCCCTGCCGGCGCCGCGCTCGAGGCGCTGGCGAATCGGTTGCGCGAAGAAGATCCGGAGGCGCTTCGCCTCACGCTCGAAGCGTGGTCGCCGAGGACCCTGGCGCACGCGCTCGCTGGATGCGATCTGGCGTTGCTGCCCGGCCAGGCTCCCGCCGACAGCATCCGGCTGAGCGCGGCACTGCATGCCGGCCGCTTCCCGGTCTGTCATCCGAGCCCCTATTACGGGGCGCTTGGCGAGTTTGCCTGGGTGGGGGACGACCTGGCAGAAGGCATACGCTGGGCGCTTTCGCATCCCGAGGAAGTGCTGGCTCGCCTCGACCGCGCGCAGGATTACGTGGGTCGCGTCCACGCTCCTGCGGCCGTGGCGCGCGGCTGGATCGAGATCTTTCGGAAAATCGCCTAGAAAAAACAAGGGGCCAGACCCTCGCGGGCCGGCCCCCGGCTGTCGCTGACTTAATCGCGGAAGAGGAGGAGGAGGATCCGAGACTACGTCTGTTGCGACGCAACAAAGTTAAGGCTTTGCAGCTTCGATTAGAATACCATATCTTTGCAAAACACTTTTGCAGAAAATGCAAAAATTACACGAGATGGCAGTTTTCTCCAGAGTGGTGGCCACCGGAAGCCTGTCTTCGGCCGCGCGCGAGCTGGGGCTCTCCCCTGCGCTGGTCAGCCGGCGGATCGCGGCCCTCGAAGCGCGGCTGGGCGTGCGCCTGCTTCACCGCACCACGCGCAGCCTGCGGCTCACCGACGAAGGCGCGAGCTATCTGGACACCTGCTCCCGCGTCCTGGCCGAGATCGCGGAAGCCGACGCCGCCGTGGGCGCTGGCCGCGTCGAGCCGCAAGGCGCGCTGAAAGTCGCCATCCCGGCATCCTTCGGGAACCGGCACATCGCGCCGCTGATCCCCGCCTTCGCCGCGCGCTATCCGAAAGTGCAGCTCGCGCTGAGCCTGTCGGACCGTGCGGTGAACATCATCGAGGAGGGCTTCGACCTCGCCATCCGCATAGCGCACCTCGAGGATTCCTCGCTCGCGGCGCGAAAGCTCGCGCCCAACCGCCGCGTAGTGTGCGCGAGTCCCGCCTACCTCGAGCGGCACGGCGCGCCCCGCACGCCGCAGGATCTCGCGCGCCACAACTGCCTCACGACGAGCGATTTCGCGATGACGTGGGACTACACCGGGCCCGACGGCAAGCCGGGCTCCGTCCGGGTCGCCGGTCGCTACGCGTGCGACAACTGGGAAGTGCTGCGCGAGTGGGCGCTCGCTGGACTGGGGGTGGCGCTAAAGTCGACGTGGGATGTGCGCCGCCATCTCGAGGACGGGTCGCTTGTGCCGCTGTGCCCCGGCTATACCTTCGGCACGGACGTGGCCATTTACGCAGTGTACCCCCATCGTCGCTTCCTGCCTGCGAAGACCCGCGTCTTCATCGAATTTCTTGCCGAATCCTTCGGCCCTGAACCGTATTGGGACAAGCCGACCCGCGCATTGAAACCGAGAATCAAGGCTCGCGCCGCTGTCTAATGGCTGTGCTAAAAGGCAGAACATGAGCTCCGCGGCAGACCTGGCGAAAGCCTCGCTCGACGACAAGTACACGCTGGAGCGCGGCCGCGTCTTCCTCACCGGCACGCAGGCGCTGATCCGCCTGATGCTGCTGCAGCGCGAGCGCGACGCGAGATCCGGCCTCAACACCGCCGGCTTCGTCTCGGGCTACCGCGGCTCGCCGCTCGGCGGGCTCGACCAGGCGCTGTGGCGCGCGCAGAAGCATCTCGAGAGCCACCACGTCAAGTTCCAGCCCGGCGTCAACGAGGACCTGGCGGCGACCGCGATCTGGGGCACGCAGCAGGTGAACCTCTTCCCCGGCGCGAAATACGACGGCGTCTACGGCATGTGGTACGGCAAGGGGCCGGGCGTCGACCGCTGCGGCGACGTGTTCAAGCACGCCAACGCCGCCGGCACGTCGAGGCACGGCGGCGTCCTGGTGCTCGCGGGCGACGATCACGCGGCGAAGTCCTCTACCCTGCCGCACCAGTCCGAGCACATTTTCAAGGCCTGCCTGATCCCGGTGCTCAACCCGGCGAACGTGCAGGACTACCTCGACCTCGGCGTGCACGGCTTCGCGATGAGCCGCTACTCCGGCTGCTGGATCGCGTTCAAGTGCGTCACCGACGTAGTCGAGTCCGGCGCCTCGGTCGTCGTTGACCCCGAGAGAATTTCCATTCGGGACCCGGCTGACTTTACGCTCCCGCCCGACGGCCTCAACATCCGCTGGCCCGACGGCATCCTCGAGCAGGAGGCGCGCATCCTCGACTGGAAGGTCTACGCCGCGCTGGCCTATGCCCGCGCCAACCAGCTCGACCGCATTATTTTTGACGCCCCCAAGGCAAGACTTGGGATCATCACTGCCGGCAAGTCGTTCGGCGACGTGATGCAAGGTCTAGCCGACCTGGGCATCGACGAGCGCGTGGCGCGCGACATCGGCCTGCGCGTCTACAAGGTGGGCATGTCGTGGCCGCTCGAGCCGCAGGGCGCGCGGCGCTTCGCCGACGGGCTGGAAGAGATCCTGGTGGTCGAGGAAAAGCGCCAGCTCATCGAGTACCAGCTCAAGGAAGAGCTCTACAACTGGAAGGAAGGCGTGCGCGCGCCGCGCGTGGTCGGCAAGTTCGACGACAGCGGCGAGTGGAGCCGCAGCGGCGGCAAGCCGGCCGGCACCTGGCTGCTGCCCGCGCACTACGAGCATTCGCCGGCGCTGGTGGCGCGCGCCATCTCCCAGCGCATGGAGAAGTTGGGGTTAACAAGAGATCTCGGTTCTCAATTTCGGGAACGGCTGGCATTTCTCGACTTCAAGGAGAAGCTTCTCGCCAAGCCGCGCGTCACGGCGATACGCCAGCCCTATTTCTGCTCGGGCTGCCCGCACAACACCTCGACGCGCGTCCCGGAAGGCAGCCGCGCGACGGCGGGCATCGGCTGCCACTTCATGGCGGTCTGGATGGACCGCAGCACGGCCACCTTCACGCACATGGGGGCCGAAGGCGCGCCGTGGATCGGCCAGGCGCCCTTCACCAACGAGAAGCACATCTTCGCCAATCTCGGCGACGGCACGTACTTCCATTCGGGGCTGCTGGCGATCCGCGCCGCCGTGGCGGCGAAGGTCGCCATGACCTACAAGATCCTCTACAACGACGCGGTGGCGATGACCGGCGGACAGCGCCACGACGGCCCGCTCGACCCGGCGATCATCTCGCGCCAGCTCGCCGCGGAAGGCGTGAAGCCGATCGTCATCGTCACCGACGAGCCGCAGAAATACCCGGCGGGAACCGACTGGGCCCCGGGCGTGACGATCCGCCACCGCGACGAGCTCGACCGGGTGCAGAGAGAGCTGCGCGAGATGCCCGGGGTCTCGGCGCTGATCTACGACCAGACCTGCGCCTCGGAAAAGCGCCGCCGCCGCAAGCGCAACGCCTATCCGGACCCGGCGGTCCGCGCCGTCATCAACGAGGCGGTGTGCGAGGGCTGCGGCGATTGCAGCGTCAAGTCGAACTGCCTCTCGGTCGAGCCGCTCGAGACGGAGTTCGGCAGGAAGCGCGTCATCAACCAGTCTTCGTGCAACAAGGACTACTCCTGCCTGAAGGGCTTCTGCCCGAGCTTCGTCACCGTCGAGGGCGGCCGTCTCAGGAAGGGCAAATCGGCTTCCGCCGCCAGCGACGAATTTCCTTCTATCCCCGAACCTCAACTTGCTTCGCTGGATAAGGCGAAAGGAATTCTTGTCACCGGGATCGGCGGCACGGGGGTCATCACCATCGGCCAGATCATCGGCATGGCGGCGCACCTCGAGGCCAAGGGAGTCTCTGTACTGGACATGTCGGGCCTCGCGCAGAAGTACGGCGCCGTGACGTCCCACGTGCGTGTCGCCGCGCGGCCCGAGGACCTGCACGCGGCGCGCCTCGACACCGGCGGCGCAGACCTGGTCATCGGCTGCGACCTCGTCGTGACCGCGAGCACCGAGGCGATCGCGAAGATGGCGCCCGCTCGTACTCGCGCGGTGGTGAACGCGAGCGTTACGCCCACCGCCGAGTTCGTGAAGAACCCGAACTGGCAGCTGCCGGGAAGCGACCTGCAGCGCGACATCATCGAGGCCTGCGGCAGCGGCAACGCCGCGTTCGTTCCCGCCACCGAGCTGGCCAGCGGCCTGATGGGCGACGCCATCGCGACCAACATGTTCATGCTCGGCTACGCCTACCAGAAGGGCTGGCTCCCGGTCTCGGGAGCCTCCCTCGAGCGCGCCATCGAGCTGAACGGCGTGGCGGTGGAGTTCAACAAGAAGAGCTTCCTGTGGGGCCGGCACGCGGCGCTCGACCCCGAGCGGGTGCAGCGCATCGCGACGCCGGCGGCGGTGATCCCGATCGAGCAGCACCTCTCGCGCAACCTCGACGAGCTCATCGAGCGGCGGGTGAAGCTCCTGACCGAATACCAGGACGAACGTTACGGGGAACGCTACCTCAGCCTGGTGGAAAAGGTAAGGAGAATGGAAAAGGAAAAGGCGAGCAGCACCAGGCTCACCGAAGCAGTGGCGCGCTACTACGCCAAGCTCCTCGCCTACAAGGACGAGTACGAGGTCGCGCGCCTGCACGCGGACGGCCAGTTCGAGAGGAAGATCGAGGCCATGTTCGAGGGCGACTACCGCGTGGTCTATCACCTCTCGCCGCCGCTCCTCGCGCGCAGGGATCCGCGAACCGGCGAGCCAAAGAAGATGCGCTTCGGGCCCTGGGTGGGTTTTCTCTTCAAAATTCTCTCGTCTCTGCGGGGTTTGAGGGGAACCCCCTTGGATATATTCGGCTACACCGCGGAGCGCCGCACCGAGCGCGCGCTGATCCGCGAGTACGAGCAGACGGTGGAGCAGCTGCTCGCGGAGCTATCGCCGCAGAACCACGCGCTCGCCGTGCAGATCGCTTCGCTGCCGGAGGAGATCCGCGGCTACGGCCACATCAAGATGAAGAGCGTCGTCGCGGCGCGCAAGAAGCGCGGCGAGCTGCTCGCCGGATTCGGCATTGCATCGGCTCACAGAGCTGCTGCGTAAGGCGGGCGGAAAATGGGGTCTGTCCCTGTTTTTGGCCGCGGCGGCGGCGCTCGCGCAGGGTAACGAGCCCGCAGCCGTCGACCCCGGTGCTGCCGGCAGCGCCTACGGCACCGCGAAGCTTCTCCTGAACCACCTCGCCGCGGGCGACATCGAGGCGGCGGCGCGCCTGTCGAGCGCGCCGCAGCAGCGCTACGAGCTGCTGCGCGATTACCGCGCGCAGGTGGGCGAGGAGGAGTTCAAGCGCGTGTTCGGCCAGTACTTCCAGCCGCAGAACCGGCTCGTCGCCGAATACCGGCTCGGGAGCCACCGCCTGCTGATCTGGGACCTCGGCGAAGTAGCGCATCATCTCGCCGGCCAGTACTACGTCGAGATCGACGAGGGCAAGTTCCTGATCGACGACGTGCCGAGCGAGGAGCGCTCAAGGCTCAGGCAAGCGCTAGACTCCTACCGCAAGAAGCAAAATCGGTGAAAGCGCGCGAGCACCAGGACGTCGTCGAGCGGGCGGTCGGCGACAACATCGCAGCCGCGCCGCTGCAGCTTCTTCCCTACCCGCACGTCTATGTGCGGGAGGTGTTTCCGCGGGATTTCTACGACGACCTCCAGCGCCACCTGCCGCCGTCGGACCTGCTGATGCCGCTGCAGCAGGTGCGCGGCGTGCGCGGCTACCCGCAGCGCTTCGTGCTCGAGCTCACGCCCAAGCGGCTGGCCGCGGTCCCGGAGCCGTACCGCGGATTCTGGTCCGCCCTGGCCGGCTGGATGCTCGGCGGCGCTTTCGCGCAGAGAGTGCTCGACAAGTTCAGGACCTTCATCGACGCGCGGTTCAAGGGCGAGCAACCCGAGTTCGGCGATGAGGCGCTGCTCGTCAATGACCGCACCCAATATTCGCTGGGGCCCCACACCGACTCGAAAAGCAAGGTTGTTTCAGTGCTGTTTTACCTGCCGAGCGACGACAGGTTCGAGAAGCACGGCACGTCGATTTACGTGCCAAGGAACCCGCCCGACTTCACCTGCCCGGGCGGGCCGCATTACCGGTTCGATGGCTTCCGGCGCGTGGCGACGATGCCGTTTCTGCCGAACACGATGTTCGCCTTCGTCAAGACCGACCACTCCTTCCATGGCGTCGAGCCGATCGCGGACGCCGGCGTCAGCCGCTATCTCCTGCTCTACGACCTGCGCGTCAAGCCGCATGCGCACTGAGCTGATCAATGAGGTGGCGGCCCACGTTCGCGGCTTCGAAAAGAGCTATGCGCCTCTCCAGGCCCGGCGGCGGCTGATCTACGAGGGCCTGAGCCAGGGAGTCCAGTACGTCCTCAATAACGGCGTCGAAGGCGACATCGCCGAATTCGGCACCGCGACCGGGTTTTCGGCTTACACGATCGCCCGGGCGATGGCCATTTACCGCGAGGCCTATGCGAAGCGCACCGCCCAATTCGGCATGCGGCCAAAGACGCTGCACCTGTTCGACAGCTTTCAGGGGCTGCCTCGCCCCGATGACGCGGTGGACCTGGATTCCCCCTATGTGCAGGCAGGGGTGTGGCAGGAGGGCACCTACAAGACGCTCACCGAGGAGGAGCTGACGGCTTTGTGCGCTTCCGCCTACGACGCGGACAAGGTTCTGACGTACGGCGGCTGGTTCGCGGACACGCTGCCGCGGCTCCGGCCCGAAACTAGGTTTGCGATGCTCCACCTGGATTGCGACCTCTATAAATCGAGCATCGAAGTGCTGGATCACGTCTTCTCCGGGAACCGGATTGCCGACGGCTGCGTGGTCTTTTTCGACGATTGGAACACCAATCGCTGCTCGCCGCTCCTCGGCCAGCGCAGGGCCTGGCGGGAAACGGTAGAAAAGCACGGCGTGAAGTTTTCCGATTGCGGCGACTACGCCGTCCTCGGCCACAAGTTCGTGGTCCACGCCGCGTGATGCAAGAAACAAAATCAATCCTTCAGGACGAACGGATTGAAGTCGGTGCCGCGGTCGTAGTAGTCCTCCTGCTCCGCGCGCTTCAGGAAGCCGACGATCTTGTAGGTGAGCGGGGTGAAAACCACCTCGACCGCGACCTTGCCGACGAACTGCGCGAGCATCACCGCCGGCAGCTTGTCGTTCGGCAGGATCCCCGTGCCGTAGAACGCGAGCGGGTAGAAGAGCGCCGAGTCGACCGCCTCGCCGACGATGGTAGAGCCGATGGTGCGCGTCCACAACCAGCGCCCGGCGGTCGCGATCTTCATCTTCGCCAGCACAAAGGAATTGGCGAACTCGCCGCAGAAATAGGCGATCATCGATGCCGCGGCGATGCGCCAGGTGGTGCCGAAGGCGATCTCGTACGCCTCCTGGTGCCGCCAGAAGGGGGCCGGCGGCAGCGCCACCACGATCGCCGCCATCAGCGCCGCGAAGGCCAGGCCCGCGAATCCCGCCCAGATCACGCGCCGCGCGCGCGCGTAGCCGTACACCTCGGTGAGGACGTCGCCGAAGACGTACGAGATCGGGAAGAACAGCACCCCGGCGCCGAAGCTCACCGCGCCGACGAGCGGCAGGTCGAGCTGCGCGATCTTCGCCGGCCCGATCAGGTTGGAGCAGATGAGGATGGTGACGAACGCCGCCATCACGAACTCGTAATAGCGGTAGCTGCGCTGCATGGGCGAATGATAATGGGGACAGACCCCATTTTTTCAAAAACGAAAATGGGGACAGACCCCATTTTTCTCATTTGACGGTCAACGGCGCGGGCACGCGGGCCGTTGGCGATTTATGCCCCGCGCCGCTCGAATCGTCGTTCCCGAAATGGCTGTCCACGTCATCCAGCGGGGCAACAATCACGGGCGCTGCTTTTTCAGCGATACCGATTACCTTGCCTACTTGAGCTACCTGCGCTTTTTTGCGCGCCGGTACCGCTGCTCCATTCACGCCTATTGCTTGATGACCAATCATGTGCACCTGCTTCTCACGCCGCATGCGGCGGACGCCTGCGCCTTCCTCATGAAATATCTGAGCCAGTGCTACGTACAGCGCGTGAACAAAAGGACCGGGCGCAGCGGTACGCTCTGGGAAGGCCGCTTTCGGTCCTGTCTCGTTGCCTCGGAGCATTACGTGCTCGCGTGCTACCGGTATATCGAGCTGAATCCGGTCCGGGCAGGCATGGTTTCGCATCCCGCCGAATATCCTTGGTCAAGCTACGCCGCCAACAGCCAAGGCCGATTGGATCCAATGATCGGGCCGCACCCTGCCTATGTCGGCCTTGCCGAGAAAATCGAGCACCGCCTGCTCGCGTATGGCGAGCTCCTGGATGCGCCCCTCGACGTCAGGCTCGTCGAGGAAATTCGGAAGGCGACCCGGGGTGGCTACGTCGTGGGCAGCCAGCGCCGGGCGCGCGGTCGGCCAGCCAGGAAAATGGGGTCTGTCCCCATTTTTGAGGTCTAAAATTCGGCCATGGCCGAGCTGCGCGACAACCCGATCCAGACCGACGGCTTCGAGTTCGTCGAGTACGCGGTGCCCGATCCCCGGGCGCTCGGCGAGCTGTTCGAGCGCATGGGCTTCCAGGCGGTCGCCCGGCACCGCCACAAGGACGTGCTGCTCTACAAGCAGGGCGACGTCAACTTCATCGTCAACGCCGAGCCGCGCTCGTTCGCGCAGAACTTCGCGCGTCGCCACGGCCCGAGCGTATGCGCGATGGCGTTCCGCGTGAAGGACGCCGCGGCGGCGTACGACAGGCTCCTCGAGCGCGGCGCCTGGGGCGTCGAGAGCCGCCCGGGGCCGGGCGAGCTGAGCATCCCGGCGATCAAGGGCATCGGCGACTCGCTCATCTACCTCGTCGACCGCTATCCCGAGAACGATTACGGCAACACGATCTACGACGTGGATTTCAGGCCGCTGCCGGGCTTCGAGGCGTTTTGGCGCGGGGATGCGCCGGGACCCGCGGGCGCCGGCCTGCGCTACGTCGATCACCTCACGCACAACGTCCACCGAGGCCGTATGAAGGAATGGGCCGAGTTCTACGAGCGGCTGTTCAATTTCCGCGAGATCCGCTACTTCGACATCGAGGGCCAGCTCACGGGCCTCAAGTCCAAGGCGATGACCAGCCCCTGCGGCAAGATCCGCATCCCGATCAACGAGTCCTCGGACGACCGCTCGCAGATCCAGGAGTATCTCGAGGAGTATCACGGCGAGGGCATCCAGCACATCGCCCTGCACACCGCGGACATCTACGCCACCGTCGACCGGCTGCGCGCCGCGGGCGTGCAGCTGCTCGACACGCCGGACACCTACTACGAGATGGTCGGCAAGCGCCTGCCGAACCATGGCGAGCCGCTCGAGGAGCTGCAGAGGCGCAGGATCCTGATCGACGGCAGCCCGAGCGGCGGGCTGCTGCTGCAGATCTTCACCAAGACCGCCATCGGCCCGATCTTCTTCGAGATCATCCAGAGGAAAGGCGACGAGGGCTTCGGCGAGGGCAACTTCAAGGCGCTGTTCGAGTCGATGGAGCTCGACCAGGTGCGCCGCGGCGTTCTGAAACCGGCAGCCTAAAATGGGGACAGACCCCATTTTAAGAGGCGATTACTCCAAGGCCGGGCTCGACTATTCGGTCGAGCAGGACTGGAGCGCCTACACGCCGGCGGAGCACGCGCTGTACCGGCGGCTCTTCGAGCGGCAGTCGAAGCTGGTGCCGCGCTACGCCTGCAACGAATGGATCGACGCCATCGCGGGGCTGGATTCGGCGCGCGAAATTCCGCGGTTCGACAAGGTCTCGCGGCAGCTGAAGGCGAAGACCGGCTGGGAGATCGTCGCCGTGCCGGGCCTCATCCCCGACGACGCCTTCTTCACCCACCTCGCCAACCGGCGCTTCCCGGTCACCGTCTGGCTGCGCCGCCCCGAGGAGTTCGCCTACATCGTCGAGCCCGACGTGTTCCACGACTTCTTCGGGCACGTGCCGCTGCTTTTCGACCGGACCTATGCCGACCACCTGTACGAGTACGGCAAGGGCGGCCTGAAGGCGATGCGCCTCGACGCAGTCAGGATGCTGGCGCGCCTGTACTGGTACACGATCGAGTTCGGCCTCATGCAGACCGCTTCAGGCATCCGGGCGTATGGCGCGGGGCTGCTCTCCTCGGGCGGCGAGCTCGCCTACTGCGTCGACGATCCGCGCCCGCGCCGGCTCGCGTTCGACCTCGAGCGCATCATGCGCACCGAATACCAGATCGACCGCTACCAGGAGACCTACTTCTACATCGATTCGTTCGCGCACCTGATGCGCGAAACGGCGCCCGACTTCACGCCGATCTACGCCCGGATTCGTAGTACGCTTTCGTGATGGCCATTGCCCACTCCACCGGGCGCGCGCGCTCGGGGGAGGTCTCGATCTTTTACAGAAAGCTGGGAAATCGGGCTCTGACCCCGATTCTGATCGTCCACGGCCTGTCGTACTTCTCCTGGGACTGGCTGGAAGTCGGCCAGGTGCTGGCCGCCGAGCGAGAAGTTGTCGCCATGGACATGCGCGGCTTCGGCGACTCCGACTGGAGCCCGCAGAAGGACTACTCGGTGCCGACAATGGCCCAGGACATCGTGAACGTGCTCGATCACCTCGGCTGGAAGCGCGCGCTGCTCGCCGGCCACTCGATGGGCGGACGCAGCACTACTTACGCCGCCGCCAAGCATCCGGAGCGCGTTGCAGGCCTCGCGCTGATCGACTACTCGCCCGAGAACGCGCCGGCGGGCACCAGGCGCGTGACGCAGACCGTGGCCAACACGCCCGACAAGTTCGCCTCGATCGAAGACGCCATGAAGTATTTCGGGCAACGCAACCGCGCGCGCTTCGAGAACTACCTGACTCCTGATCTCAAGTTGAAGCGCGACACCTACTTCCGGGATCAATTCAGAAGCGCCGAAAGGCCGAAGCTCGGCGTCGACATGTGGCAGCTGATCGGCGAAGTGCGCTGCCCTCTGCTCTCCATGCGCGGCACGCGCTCCGATCTCTACGCCGCCGAGACGGTGCAGAAAATGAAGGCCGCCAACCCGCGCCTGCAGGTCGTGGAGGTCGAAGCCGGCCACAACATCGCCGGCGAGAACCCGCAGGGGTTGATCGCCGCCTTGCGTCCCTTCCTTGCCGCCTTCGAGGAAAAGACCCGTGTACACGAGAGGCATTGACCACCTGGCGCTCGTCGCCGACGACATGCCCGCGGCGATGGACTTCTACACGCGGGTGATGGGCTTCCGGCTGGTCCACGTGCGCCGCGTGCCCTACGAGCAGGACCGCGGCCAGCCGCCCTACGAGAACCTGCGCCACTACTTCTTCGACATGGGCAACGACTCGCTGCTCGCGATCTTCGAGTATCCCAAGGGGCTGCCGAAGCAGCAGCGCGACCACGTCGGCGGCATGCAGCACATCGCCTTCCACGTGCCGCCCGCGAAGTTCGACGCGCTGCTCGAGCGCGTGAAGGCCTGCCGCGTCGAGCTCATCGGCCCGGTGCCGCTCGGCGGGCGCTTCTGGTCGGCGTACCTGTTCGACCCGTTCGGCATCCGGCTCGAGTTCGCCACCGACCGCAGCGGCATCGAGCAGGGCGTGGTCGATTCGGTGCTGCAGACCGAAGCCGAAGCGCGCGCCGAGCTCGAGACGCTGTTCTCGGATCCGAAGGAAGTGCAGAAGTGGCTGCGCCACATGCCCCTCAAGAAAGAAACAAAAATGGGGACAGACCCCATTTTTAGTTAGTGATCCTCGTCACCGGCGGGCTGGGGTACATCGGCTCGCACACCT
>Ga0209157_1000677_pt1 | contig 28957 bp, 29 predicted proteins | sample GraSoiAngelo_135_FD_185892 | JGI IMG/M metagenome (GOLD analysis project Ga0209157, IMG submission 185892) | Grasslands soil microbial communities from the Angelo Coastal Reserve, California, USA - 14_0929_05_40cm (SPAdes) (version 2) | ecosystem: Environmental > Terrestrial > Soil > Grasslands ...
CTCGTCCTTCGGGTCGTACATCATGTTCTTGCCTTTCGTCCAGAGGCTCTGGTGGACGTGCATCCCGCTCGCGTTGTCGCCGAAGATCGGCTTCGGCATGAACGTCGCCATCATGCCCATCTTGTGGGCGACCATCTTCATGACGTAGCGGTACGTGACGACGTTATCGGCCATCGGCACGAGCTCATCGTAGCGCATATCGATCTCGCATTGGCCCGCCGTCGCGACCTCGTGGTGGTGTGCGTCCAACGTCATGCCGAAGGATTCGATGAGGACGCGGCACGCCTCATTGCGGTAATCCTGCAGGCTGTCCACGGGCGGGGCGGGGTAGTAACCCTCCTTGAACCGGATCGGGAATTCCTTTCCGCCGCTGTCGCTCCACGGCGCTTCCCGGGAGATGATCTCGTAGCCGGCGCCGGACCAGGGGTTGCGTGCGCTGTCCGCGGACGGAACGAGTCGGATCCCATCGAACACGAAGAACTCGATTTCTGGGCCCCAGTACGTGGTGTCGTAGCCTTGATCCGCGGCGAACTGGGCAGCGCGTTGGGCCATGTACCGGGAGTCGCGCGTGAACCGCTCGTGGCTACCGCCCTCGTACACATCGACGAAGAACCGGGCCGTCTTGTGCGCTCCCTCATACCATGGGAGCACGGCGAAGGTAGACGGGTCGGGGTCCATCACCATGTCGGACTCGTGGATCTCCTTGAATCCCTTGATCGACGAGCCGTCCAGCTTGCCCACGCCTCGCTTGAACTCCTCCGGTCCGAGCGACGTCGACGGAATCGTGATGTGCTGGAGCGCGCCGAGCACGTCGACGAATTGAAGGTCGATCCAACGGATCCCCTCGGTCTCGATCCGCTTCAGCACCGACGCCATGGTCATCTTCTTCGACTTTGCTGGGCTACTCGCAGAAATCGCCATCGCCTTCCCGCCTGGACGGAGCCACCGTTCCGTCCGTTGCCTCGGCAGAAATTTGAACATATATAAACTGTTCCGAGGTGAAATCGTACGAATGGCCGGAATATTGATACGGAACGAAACAATGTTCGATGGACCCCCAAGGCCGTCGTACACTTCGAGCACCGCGACGGTGGGGCGAGGCGATTCGGATGGCAGAACCGACGACTCTCGATGAACTCGATGTCAAGATCCTGCGGCTGTTGAATTCGGACGCACGAAAATCGTATCGCGACATCGCCAAGGCAACCGATGCGAGCATCAGCACCGTCTCCAGCCGGGTCCGAAAGCTCGAGGACCTCGGGGTCATTACCGGATACGTCCCCGTCTTGAACGAGGCCCGACTCGGCTATGACGTCCTCGCGGTCGTCGGCGTGAAGATCCACAAGGGCAAGCTCCTCGAGGTCCAGCGTCGGATTGCGAAGGACGACCGCGTCACGCATGTCTACGACGTCACGGGGGAATGGGACTCGATCGTCGTCGTCCGCCTGAAGAACACGCGGGAGCTCGATGCGTTCATCAAGCGCCTCGGCTCGATGGAGTACGTCGAGAACACGTACACGCAGGTGGTCCTCAACGTGGTGAAGGAGGAGCGACGCGTCCTTCTCTAGGCCGAACGGCCGGGCCTAGAGGTTCATCACGACGACGTCTTTCACGGCCCGCATGCCCTGGAACGGCAAGATCAGCCGGCCCTCAGGGTCTGTCTTCATGCTCTTCGTCGCCACGTTCTCGGCCGGCAGCACGAGGACGTCGGACAGCTTCCCGCTCTTCGTGTTCACGATGAAGTTCTCGATGGTCCCCAGGATCTGACCGTCGTTCGTCATCACGGTCTTGCCCCGAAGCTCGGTGGCAAACTTCTTCATCCCATCACCCGCATCGGTGAGGGTCCCCCGCGGCACCGCCGCGATGGATCCCATCCCTTTGTCTGACAGACATCTGACGCGCTCTATATGAAGATTCCGCCGCGATGGATTTGACTCAGGAAGAGGGACGCCATCCCGGCGGCGGAGACGGAATCATCGCGCGGACGCTCTTGACGTACGGGAAGACGGCGCCGGCGGTCCCCAAGATCACGGCGAGGAGCAGGATCCACCATCCGAGCCCCGGTCCCCACGACCAACCGGTCGGCGGGGCCGAAGTGCTCGCGGATCCCCAGAAGCCGCCGATCGTGAACGCGCCGACGTCTTCGGTCGCGGCACCCGGGATCGCGACGATCGGATAAAAGAGGGCGAACAACGCCACCCCGAGGACGATGAGGCTGAGGATCAGCAGGCTGAGCGTCGGCATCGCGCGACCGTACTCCATCGAGAAGAGGGCGAGGACGACCGCGAGGACGACGAGGAATACGAGGTCGAGCAAGTACGCGGTCCCGAGGACGCTCGCCACCGCGCGGTAGGGCGACACGGTCGACGAGTAGGGGAGAATCACGGTCCCGTCCCAGGCCCCGCCGACGTAGCGGTCCGTGGTGAACGTCGTCCAGGAGAACGAACTGATGTTTTGGTCCGTGCCCATGGCCTCGGAGAGCGACCAGAACGGGAGGGCGAGGGACACCAAGACCAAGACGATCGCGAGGCCGAGCGCGATCCGCGACGGCCCCAGCGCGAGCACGCGGGTGATCCCCGTTCGCCAGGGTGAGCCCGGACGGAGCATCGGATTCCCTCAAGGAGCGAGGTGGATAAATAACGTCCGCTGAGGGATCGCTCAGCGATAAAGGATGTTCTCTTCCCGGCGACCCCGGTCGATGCCCTTCTTGAACTTCTTGTCGAATTCCTCGTAGAACTTGATCGTGTCCGCGTCGATGCTCGGGCGGACGACCTTCATCGCTTCCTGGAAGTGGGCCGTCGTGACCTTCTTCGCATGCTTCGCCTCGCGCAACGCGATCATCGCGGCCTCCCGGCACAGGCCCTCGATGTCCGCCCCGGAGTAGCTGTCGAGGTCCACCGCGAGCTCTTCGAGGTCGACCCCTTCGAGAGGCATCGTGCGCGTGTGGACCTTCAGAATCGCGAGCCGTGCATCCTTGTTCGGCGTCGGCACGAGGAGGATCCGATCGAAACGGCCCGTTCGTAGCATCGCCGGATCGAGCCGGTCCGGCCGGTTCGTCGCGCCGATGACGCAGACGCCTTCGAGGGCCTCGAGTCCGTCCATCGAGGTCAGGAGCTGATTCACCACGCGCTCGCTCACCCCGCTGTCCGTGTCGAAGCCGCGTACGTGCGCGATCGCGTCGAGCTCGTCGAGGAAGACGATGCACGGCGCGACCTGCTTCGCCTTCTTGAAGATCATGCGGACGGCCTTCTCGGATTCCCCGACCCACTTCGACATGACCTCGGGTCCCTTGATCGAGATGAAGTTCGCCTCGGATTCCGTTGCGACGGCCTTCGCGAGCAGCGTCTTCCCGGAGCCGGGCGGGCCGTACAGCAAGATGCCCCGCGGCGGGCGGATGCCCATCCGCTTGAACGCCTCCGGATCCTTCAGCGGCATCTCGACGGCCTCGCGCAGTTTCATCTTGACGTCTTCGAGGCCGCCGACGTCGGACCAGTTCACGCGGGGCACCTCGACGAGGACCTCGCGCATCGCGCTCGGCTCGATTTCCTTCAGGGCCTGCTTGAAGTCGTCGGCCAGGACGCGCATCTTCTCGAGGGTCTCCGCAGGAATGGGCTTGTCGAGGTCGATGTCGGGGAGATAGCGGCGGAGCGTCTTCATCGCGGCTTCGCGGGCGAGCGCCGCGAGGTCCGCCCCGACGAAGCCGTGGCAGACATCCGCGAGTTCGGAGAGGAGCCGGTCGCGTTCTTCCTCGACGCCTTCGATCGGCATGCCGCGCGTGTGGATCTGCAGGATCTCCTTCCGTCCGCTCCGGTCCGGGACGCCGATCTCGATCTCGCGATCGAACCGACCGGGTCGGCGCAACGCCGGATCGATTGCCTCGTCCCGGTTCGTCGCGCCGATCACGATGACCTGGCCGCGGCCCGAAAGGCCGTCCATCAGAGTGAGGAGCTGCGCGACGACGCGTCGCTCGACCTCACCGGTCACCTCTTCTCGTTTGGGGGCGATCGAGTCGAGCTCATCGATGAAGAGGACGCTCGGAGCGTTCTTCTGGGCCTCCTCGAACTTCTCGCGGAGGCGCTCCTCGCTCTGACCGTAATATTTCGACATGATTTCCGGGCCCTGGATGGAATAGAAGTTCGCGCCGGCTTCATTGGCCACCGCCTTCGCGATGAGCGTCTTGCCGGTGCCGGGCGGACCATAGAGGAGAACCCCTTTCGGCGGATCGATCCCGAGGCGCTCGAACAGTTCCGCGTGTTTGAGGGGGAGCTCGATCATCTCGCGGACCTTCATCAGCTCCTCCTTGAGTCCGCCGATGTCCTCGTACGTGACCGTGGGCGTGAGGACCTCGCCCTCGCGGACGGGCTCCTCTTTCATCTCGATGATCGTGTCGTCCTGGATCTGGACGACGCCCTTCGGAGCCGTGCTGATGACCATGAACGGCAACGCACCGCCCATGAGGGCGATTCCGGGGACGATGACGACGTCGCCCTTGTTGAGCGGGCGTTTCAGCAGGCCCCGCTTGACGAAGTTCTCAATTCCCTGGCCGAACGAGATCTTGTGGCCCTCGCTGATGATCGGCGCGATCGTGATCCGCTCCGCGGGGAGGACTTCGGCCTTGCGGACCTCGACCTTGTCCCCGAGGCTCACGCCGACGTTTCGGCGGACGAGACCGTCGATGCGGATGATGCCTTTGCCTTCGTCCTCTTGCATGACCCGGAAGAGCTTCGCGGCGGTGGACTTCTTGCCCAAAATCTGGATGATCTCGCCGACGTCCACTCCGAGCGCGACACGGGTCTTCGTGTCGACGCGTGCCCGACCCAAACCGACGTCCGACTGGGGCGCTTCGGCCACCTTGAGGACAATCCGCTCAGGCACGCCTATTCGAACTCCCCCGGCTTATATCAAGGTTCCGGGACGATAATCGTCGTCGGACAAAGTTGACAAATCAGGATGGGGTCCGACGCTCGCGGACCTCGCTCGACGAGTGAACGACGAGCTCCTTCGCCTCGACGACGTCAATATGGCAGTGGGGCCCGATGCGGACCTCCTCGCCCTTGACGAACGCGGCGGTCGTCGCCTCGAGCTCGATCTCCTCGCCCTCGATGCGGTCCGCGGTCAGCTCCCCGCGGATGCGGAAAAAACCGCCCGTGGCCTTCACTCGAATCTCCTCGGCCTCGATCGTCGAAATCTTCGATGTGCCGCCCAGATCGATTGCGACTTCCTCGGCCTTCAGCCCGCCGTCGATGCGAACGGATCCGCTCGATCGAAATTCCTCGGCGGCGACTCGCCCTTTGACGGTCAGCGAACCACTCGAGGAAATCTCCTCGGCCTCGATGGAGCCGTCGACCTGGAGCGCGCCGCTCGTCTCGACCTCTTCGGCCTTCAGACTCCCGGCGATTCGCGTCGAGCCCGCAGACCGGAATTCCTCCACATGCACATCGGCCTCGAAGATGCAGGACCCGGCGATGCGCGCGGTCTCGGCCTCCAGGGCACCTTGGACCCGCGCACTGCCCGCCGACTTGAACTCGACCGTCTTGACCGGGTTCCCGCTCACGACGCCGCTGCCGAGGATCTTGATCGACTCCTCGCTCAGCTGCGTCCCGATTCCCGAGAAATCGACCGCACGCATCGCTTCGCCGACGATGTGACCCGCATGCTCCGCATGGCGGCCCGCCTCGGCCGTTGCCTGCGCGACCACGGCCCCGATCGCCTCGCCGAGGTCCGGCATCGTCGGCGGGGACGGTTCCGACTCCTCCGGTTCCTCCGGTTCCGAATCGTAGCGGGCTTTGATCTCCAGGTACGTCTTCTCGTTGATCTCGCCCCGCGCGAGCCGTTCTTCAAGCTTTCGGAGGATGTCCTTCCGTTTCATTGGTTCCACCGGAAAGTGGAGGCCACAGCGAAATAGATTTCCTTCCGAGCGACAGCCTCGATCGGCGTCTTCGTCGTCCACGCCTCGGTCCTTTGGCCGGTCCGCTTCGACTTCGCCGCGTCCTCGTGTGCTTGGGAGCGCAGCCTCGTCTCCTGCAGCCCGACCTCCTTGTGTCCGAACATGCAGAGTCGATGGGACCCGGTTTATTTATGCAAGCCTCGCGGATAATAATGATACCTTCCGCCGCTGTCCCGACATCATCTCCCTCCGGGGAGACGACGTTCGATGCGAAGCGGAAGAACGTTGAAGTAGGCTGAGACGACTCGCCAGCCGGGATGCCGGAACCGCTGGAGCTAATCCGGATTGCGGGTTCGGAGACGCGCCGCCAAATCCTCCGCTTGCTCCAGCAAGGGTTCGATCATCCGGAGGATCTCGCGAAGAAACTGAAGATCCGCCGGACCTCCGTGGACAAGCAACTCGTCGAGCTGTTCGCGTGGGGCCTCGTGGATCGTGCCGCGATTTTCCCGCCGAACGGTCGGCCGCGAATCGTGTACCAGGTGACTCAACGGGGAAAGGATCTGCTGGACCTCCTCGAACGCGTCGTGAAAGAGTACACGTCGTCCTTCAGATCGGACTTCGCCCGCGAACTCGAGGCGCTGGAGGCGAAGCTCGCCGCCGGTGAGATCGCGGAGGAGATGTACTTCAAGCGCCGCAAGGAGCTCGAGGCGCGATACAGCCTAGCCCTGTGACTGCCGTTCCTTGCGCCGCGCGCGGGCAATCGCTTCCTCCAGGGAGAGGTCGCCGCGGGCCACCGCCCCGGCGAGCTCGGACGAGATCGTGACGACGCCCCCGCTGTCGAGGCGCGACCGGCGCTGAATCTCGCGCACTTCTCCGGGCGTGGGTCGAATCTCGACCGGCGGTTCCACCCGGCGTCCGGAGGACTTCGCAATGTCAATCGCTGCGTCGACGTCGGGCTGCGCGGTCCGGTGTGTCGTCCCTGCTTCGTCGACGACTTCCACGCGGAGCTGGTCCCTCGCGAGCGCCTTCAGGATCCGATCCCGGTTCGTCGGATCGCCGTGACCGATTCGCACCCGGATGTCCCTCGCCGGGAACGTGCGGAGCGCCTGGCGGACGTGGAACGCGACCGCCTCCGGGCTCGCCGCGATTCGGGTGTCGATCACCTCGCCATCCCCGATGATCGCGACGCCCGGCTCCCGCCCCGGATCGACGCCGATCCGCAGCTCCTCCCATTCCGACTTGCCGCGCAACAGTTGGAGGGCCTTTGCGATCGACGAGTCGATGTCGTCGACGGGTACGACGTTCCGAAGGTGGACGCGGCTCGCTTCCGCGGGGGACGTCAGGATCGCGCCGACGGCGTCCGGCACGCGGCGGGCGAACGACAGGCTCGTGAACGGAAGGTCGCGCGCCTTCAGCGCGGCAACCAGGTCGTGGTAGAGCCGGAAGTCTTCGGTGAGAATGCCCAGGACCTTTCGCATCCGACGACGAAACCGGGGCGGGACTCATAATCCTTCTCCGATTCCGACGTTACCAGGAATGATTCACATCTCTGATTTCCGTGGCGGAAACGATTCATACCGACCTCCGGCATAATCGCCAGGGAGGAGATACATATCCTGCAGGATCAGGTTGCTCCGACTCAGGTCGGAACGGAACTCGACGCGAAGGGCTTGCTTCTTCGGGACGCGCTGGCAATCGTGACCGTCGTAGGGGCACTCGTAGCCTTCTACGGAATGATCAAGCTCGTGTCCTATCTGGCGGGAATCCCGTCGCCTTAGGGTCGCCGAAACCGATCGAACGCCCCCCGGTGGCCGGGCTCATCCCGTAGCCCCCGGAGTTGCTCGAAGAGACGACGCTCCTCCGCCGACAACCGACTCGGCGTCTGCACGATCACGCGGACCAACTGGTCTCCCCGACCCGATTCTTGGAACCGCGGGAGGCCCTTTCCCCGGAGGCGGAGGATCGTGCCGCTCTGGATCCCCGCAGGGATCCGCAGGCGGCTCGTGCCGTCCAGAGTCGGCACCTCGACCTCCGCGCCCAGGGCCGCTTGAGTGAAGGAGATTGGCAGTTCGAACAGGATGTCGTCGCCTTCGCGGGCGAAGCGCTCGTGCGGCCGGACACGGACCGCCACGTAGAGGTCGCCGGGCGGCGCCCCGGCGTCTCCCGCGAGACCGCGGCCGGGGACCCGGAGCTGGACGCCGTCCGGGACGCCGGGCGGGATCTCCACGGCGATCGTCCGCGTTTCCGCGATCCGGCCCTCCCCGTGGCACCGCGGACACGGTCGCTCCGGCCATTGGCCGCGACCGTTGCACTTCGGGCACGTCGTGATCGTGATGAACTGACTGTAGCCCCGCCGCTGGGAGGCGCTCACCTGGCCCCGGCCGTTGCACGTCGGACAGGTGACGAGGCGCTCCCCTTCGGCCCCCGTACCCCGGCACGCCGGGCAGGTCATGGGGTAATGGACCGTGACCTCCTTCCGTCCGCCTCGAGCGACCTCCTCGAGACCCAGCTCGACCTCGACGCGCGCGTCTTGGCCGGGCGCCGGGCCGCGACGTCGGGCGACCGACCCACCGCCGAAGAACTGCTCGAACAGGGAGCCACCGAGCCCCCCGCTCTGACCGAAGAACGACGCGAACAGGTCCCGGCCGAAGATGTCCTCGACATCCCCGGCATGGGTGAACCGGGACCAGTCGAAGCCTTCGCCGCCCCAGACCTGCTGCTTGAGGCCGTCCGCGCCGAACTGGTCGTAGATGCGACGCTTCTCGTCGTCCGCGAGGACCTCGTAGGCCTCGGAAATCTGCTTGAACTTCTCTTCCGCGGCCTTCGGGTTGTCCTTGTTCAGGTCCGGATGGTGTTTCTTCGCGAGCCGGCGGTACGCCCGCTTGATCTCGTCCTGGGACGCCCCGCGAGGGACGCCGAGCCTCTCATAGTAGTCTTCGTCGGCCATGTGGCGCTTCTTCCCGCGGGACGGCCCCGCTCACTTCTTGTCCACGTCCTCGAAGTCCGCGTCCACGACGCCCGGGTCCGATGATCCGCCCGAGTCGCCGGCGCCCGGCGGCGGGGCTTCCGCCGGTCCGCCTTTTCCGTACATCTCGACGCCGATCTTCTGCGCCTCCTGGTTCAGGGAGTCGATCGCGGCGCGGAGCACCGAGATGTCGTCCGTCGTCAGGACCTTCCGGAGGGCCTCGAGCTTCTCCTCGACGGCCTTGCGGGTCCCCTCCGAAATCGCGGAGCCGTGCTCCTTCAGGAGCTTCTCCGTCGCGTAGACGAGTTGGTCGGCATGGTTCCGAAGCTCCACGAAGTCGCGGCGACGCCGGTCCTCCTCCGCGTGGCTCTCCGCATCCCGGACCGCGGAGTCGATCTTCCCCTTGTCCATCCGCTGGGGGGCCACGATCGTGAGCTTCTCCGTCTTCCCGGTCGCCATGTCCTTCGCGGAGACGTTCAGGATTCCGTTCGCGTCGATGTCGAAGGTGACCTCGATCTTCGGGACGCCTGCGGGGGCCGGCGGAATGCCCGTGAGATAGAACCGACCCAGGCTCACGTTGTCCCCGGCCATGGCGCGTTCGCCTTGGAGCACGTGGACCTCGACGCTCGTCTGACCATCCGCCGCGGTCGTGAAGATCTCGCTTTTCCGCGTCGGAATCGTCGTGTTCCGCTCGATCAGCTTCGTGAAGATACCGCCCTTCGTCTCGACGCCGAGGCTCAGGGGGGTCACATCGAGCAAGAGGATGTCCTTCACCTCGCCGCTGAGGACCGCGGCCTGGATCGCCGCGCCGAGCGCGACGCACTGCATCGGGTCGACCGTCCGCTCCGCCGGCCGACCGAGGATCTTCTCGAACCGGGATTGGACGGCCGGCATGCGCGTCGGCCCTCCGACCAGGATAACGTGATTGACGTCCCGGTACTGCCACTCGGCGTCCTTGAATGCTTGGCGAATCGGGGCGTCGAGACGATTCAGCACGGGCTCGATCAGTTGTTCGAGCTTCGCGCGGGTGACCTTTTTCTCCAGGTGCACCGGCTGCCCGGCCTTCTGGGCGATGAACGGCAAGTTGATCGTCGTCTCGGTCGCGCTCGTCAACTCGATCTTGGCCTTTTCGCCCGCGTCGCGGAGCCGCTGCATTGCCTGCTTGTCGCTCGAGATGTCCACGCCGTGCTCGGCGCGGAACTCGGCCACGAGCCACTGGACGATGGCGTTGTCCATGTCCATGCCGCCGAGCTGGGTGTCCCCTGCCGTCGCGATGACCTCGAAGACGCCCTCGCCCATCTCCATCAGCGTCACGTCGAAGGTGCCGCCGCCAAGGTCCAGGACCGCGATCTTGCCTTCTCCCTTCTTGTCGAGGCCGTACGCCAAGGCGGCCGCCGTCGGCTCGTTGACGAGACGGAGGACGTCCAGGCCGGCGATCTTGCCCGCATCCTTTGTGGCCTGCCGCTGGTTGTCGTTGAAGTAGGCCGGCACCGTGATCACCGCCTGGTTGATGGGCTGGCCGAGGAACGCCTCCGCGTCCGTCTTGATCTTCCGAAGGATCATCGCGGAGATCTCCTGCGGCGTGTAATCCTTCCCGTCGATCCGGACCTTGTGGTCCGTCCCCATCTTCCGCTTGATCTGCATCACGGTCCGATCGGGGTTCAGGACCGCCTGGCGCTTCGCCGGTTCACCGACGAGGATCCCATCTTTCGTAAAGGCCACGACGGACGGGAACATCTTCCCTCCGTACGCGCTGCCCTCCGCGCTCGGGATGATTCGCGGCGTTCCCCCTTCCATGTACGCGGCCTCGGAGTTGGTCGTGCCGAGGTCGATTCCAATGATCTTAGCCATTTGTTTCACCTCTGTTCTTGACGACGATGACTTGAGCGGGACGCAAGACGCGATCGTGGAGACGGAAGCCCTTCCGCACGACCGCCTTCACGGTGCCGTCCTTCAGCTCGGGATCGGGCACTTGCTCGATGCAGTCCATCTCGTACGGGTCGAAGACCCGCCCCTTCGCCGGAATCTCCTGGAGGCCGACCTCCTGGAGGATTTTCACCAGGTTGTCACGGACCATCCGGACGCCGTCCCCGGCCTCGCCGTCGAGCGCCGCGACCGCCGCGTCCATTTCGTCGACGACCGGCAGGAGGCGCGAAAGCAGCAGTTCATGAGCGAACTTCACGACCGTCGCAGCGTCCCGGTCGACCCGCTTGCGGTAGTTCTCGAACTCCGCCTGGAGATACTTCAGTTTCGTCAGCAGTTCCTCGTTTTGGCGGCGCAGCTCTGCGAGTTCGTCCCTCGGAGGGGCGCCGGTCGATTCCGGAACCCTGGCGTCCTGCGCCTCGTCTTCGTCCTGCAGCGCGGGAGACTTCTCGTTCATCTCAGGTACCTCGCTTGAATCGGGTGCGATGGGCGCGGACCCGACGGAGGGTCACGTCGAGGACGCCGTTCCGGTACGTGACGTTGACCCCGTCCGGCTCGACCGGCTGGGGCAGTTCGATCTCGCGATGGAATACCCGTCCTTCCGCGTCCAGGGCGTGCACCGTGAGGCGATGCTGGGTCGTGGTGACTTCCAAGGTCTCGCTGGACGCGCCGCGGAGTTCGAGGGTGACGTAGATCGAGGACGGGTCCACGACGACTTCCGAGACGGGCTCCCGGGTCAGATGGCTCTCGTCCGCGACGGGCGAGGGAGGCCCTAACGCGGCCGGGCTCGTCGCTCCCACCGCGGGGAGGCTCCGGTGAGCGCCGAGGCGCCCGACGATGCGGTCGATGGCGTTGGGGGAGGGACGCTCCCCCTCGCCGGACGGTTCCGAGACCATGGGGACCACCGAGGCCCCGCAAGGGGCCCCTCAGAACTCCTCGCCTTCGCCCCCGTCGCCGCCTTCGCCGCCCTTGCCGCCGCCCGGGGCTCCGCCGCCGCCGGACTTGGCTGCGATGACGTCGTCGATTCGAAGCACCATGACCGCGGCGTCCGTCGCCGAGGAGATGGCCTGGCTCCCGACGCGGATCGGCTCGATCACGTTCTCCTTCTTCATGTCGGAGACTTTGCCGCTGAAGACGTTAATCCCCGCGGTCTTGGTCCCCTTCTTGTGCTGCTGGCGAAGTTCGATCAGGATGTCGATCGGGTCCAAGCCTGCATTCTCGGCGAGGGTCCGCGGGATGACCTCGACGGCGTCCGCGAACGCTTCGATGGCAATCTGCTCGCGCCCACCCACGGTCGATGCGAAGTCTCGAAGGGCCAAGGCAATCTCCATTGCACTCGAACCGCCGCCCGTGATGACCTTGCCGTCCTCGATCGCGACCGCGACAACGCTCGTCGCGTCCTCGAGGGACCGCTCGAGCTCGTCGACGACGTGCTCGGTACCTCCGCGCAGGAGAATCGAAACGGCCTTCGGGTTCTTGCAGCCCGTCACGAAGGTCATCTGGTCATCGCCGATCTTCTTCTCGTAGACCTGCTTGGCGAAACCCAGGTCGTCCTTCGCCAGCTCGTCGAGCTTCGTCACGACCTTCCCACCGGTCGCCTTCGCGAGCTTCTCCATGTCCGACTTCTTGACCCGGCGCACCGCGTAGATCTCCTGCTTCGCAAGGTAGTGCTGTGCGAGGTCGTCGATCCCCTTCTGGCAGAAGATCACGGTCGCGCCGCTCTTCCTCACGATCTCGACCATGCGCTTGAGCATCGACTCTTCCTCGTTCAGGAAGGCTTGGAGTTGGGTCGGGTCCGTGATCTCGATCTTCGCGTCGATCTCCGTCTTCTTGACCTCGAGGGCCGCGTCCACGAGGGCGATCTTTGCGTCCTTCACTTCGCTCGGCATGCCGGGGTGCACGCGTTCCTTGTCGACGATAATGCCGTCGACCAACTGCGTGTCCGCGATCGAACCGCCCTGCTTCTTCACAATCTGGATGTTGTCATCGTCCACGAAGTACGATCCGTCGGCTCGCTGCTCCGCGACCGTCGTCACCGCCTTCACGGCGATGTCCGCCAGGAGCTCCTTGTGGCCGCTCGCGGACTTGGACGACATCGAAGTCATCCCGACCTTCTTCAGGACATCAAGGTCCTTGATGGAAATCTTCGTCGCGACCTTCTCGAGGACCTCGCGGGCCTTCTCCGAGGCCTGGCGGTACCCGGCCGCGATCACGGTCGGATGGATGTTCTGGTCGATCAGGTCCTCCGCTTTCTTGAGTAGCTCCCCGGCCAAGATGACGGCCGTCGTGGTGCCGTCCCCGGCTTCCTCGTCTTGGGTCTTCGCGACCTCGACGAGCATCTTCGCCGCGGGGTGTTCAATGTCGATCTCCTTGAGGATCGTGACGCCATCGTTTGTGATGACGACGTCCCCGAGGCTGTCCACGAGCATCTTGTCCATTCCGCGGGGGCCCAAAGTCGAGCGCACCGCATCGGCAACCGCCTTCGCGGCGGCGATGTTGTTGAACTGCGCTCCCTTGCCGCGCTCGCGGCGCGTCCCCTCCTTCAGAACCAATATCGGCGTTCCTGCTGGCATCATGTAAATCTCTCCGAATACGGAATTCGGGATTCTGCCTATGTTGGTACTTCTATATAATCATAGCGATGACCGCCAGCTCGATAACACTCCGACTCGGCTCCTCGGATCGCGGCCCTGGCTCGCCGGAAATCCGTCGGAACATTGATGGTGCCTCCTCGACCTTTCTCCTAGAGATTGAGCACAACGCGGTTGATTACGGCCGTCCAAATCGTCTCGGTCAACCTGTACCTCGCGGGACTTCTTACTGTCGCAGTTTATGTCCGGAATTGGATAATGCTCGCCATCTGGTTAGGGCTCCTTCTTGGCGGGTTCATTGCATTGTTCGTGGGGTCGAAGTGGCGAAAGTTCGGTCCATTCTTATTCATAGGCGGGGCCACCTTGTTCTTTGCTTCCGTCATCGTCGGCGGAAAGACGCTTTATACCGGATATCTCGGGATGATGATCGCGTTTGCGAACTTCTGGACCTACGATCGCCATCGACCCCCGCCTGCCCCCGTTCGACCCGAAGACCTCGCTTTCAAGGATCCGGTTTTCACGGCCGCAGCGATCGGACTTGTCGTGTCTGGAATCACCGTCCTCCTGATCCTCGCGAACGTCATTACGGCCGCGTGGCTGGGCCCGGTCTGTGGCGCCTGCGGGTTTGCCTTCGCCATTCTCGTCCTCGCCATGGCCCGTTGGGAAATTGCGCGCTGAGTCTTCGCGTCCCTGGAGGACTCGCAATCGCGCCTTCGCTCTCGGCCTGGCCATAATTCTATATGAAGAAAGGCGGTAGGTCGCCCGATGAAGGGACTCCTCTTGGAACTCGCGGACGCCGTTCAGCACGCGGTCGAAGCGTTTCGGGGGGATCCCGCCGAAGTCGTGGGCCGCGGGGCCGATAGCGCGCCGAGCGCGCGCATCGACCGACTCGCGGAGGAAACGGTCTTGCAAGTACTCGACTACGAAGGGGCAGCGCTGAACGTTCTGAGCGAGGAAGCCGGTTACATCGAACGCGGTGGAAAGGCCACGCTCGTGCTCGATCCGATCGACGGAACCCACAATGCGATCCGCGGCGTCCCGGCGTACTCCGTCTCGTTGGCAATCGGACACGAGCGGCTTTCGGACGTCCAAGAGGCCCTCGTCCGAGACCTCGTCTCCGGCGCGACGTACTACGCGGCGAAGGGGGGCGGGGCGTTCCTGAACGCCCGGTCGATCCGAGTCCGTCCCGTCGATTTGGACGACCTCATCTTCAGCGTCTACCTCGGTACGCAGGCGGCGCCCGATGCCGCGCGGGTCGCGAGCCAAGCCCGCCGAGTCCGGGTCCTCGGAGCCGCCTCGCTGGATCTGTGCCTCGTCGCCCGCGGGGCGGTCGACCTGTACTACATGCACTCCAAACTCCCCGAGACGAAACTTCGCGCGGTCGATATCGCCGGAGGCGTGCTCATCGTCCGCGAGGCTGGCGGGCTCGTCCTCGATCTCAAGGGCAACGAACTCGACATGCCCCTCACTTCGACGGCACGCACAGACCTCGCCGCCGTAGGAGACCGCCGGACCTGGGAGGCCCTTGCATGAAGTTCGGGATCACGGCGAACCCGCACATCCCCAGCGCGATGGAGTGCGCGACACGGGTCCTGGCCAAGCTGGAGTCACACCAGGAAGTACTGCTCGAGTCGGACCTGGCACGCGCTTTGGGTCGGAAAGGGATCCCACTCGCACATATGAAAGCGGACGTGATGCTGGCGATTGGAGGGGACGGGACGATCTTGCGAGCCTTGCAACTCTCGGAGTCGAGAGTGCTCGGAATCAACTCCGGGTCCCTCGGCTTCCTCGCGGAGGTCTACGCAGAGGAGGTCGACGAATACCTGGACCGAATCGCGCGCGGGAACTACAAGGTTGAAGAGCGAATGCGGCTCAAGGTCACCGTGGACGGCGAGCGGATGTTCGACTGCACGAACGAAGCGGTCGTCCATACCGCTCAGGTCGCGAAGATCCGCCACTTCGAGATTCGCCTTGACGACGAGTTGGTGGAGCGGGTGCGCGCGGACGGCGTGATTGTCGCGACCCCGACCGGATCCACGTCCTACTCGATGTCCGCAGGCGGGCCGATCGTGGACCCGCAGGTCGAAGCGATCATCGTGACCGCGATCGCGCCGTTCAAGCCGGCGTCGCGTCCGCATGTGTTCCCCGCTTCGGGCTCGGTTCACATCCGGCTGAGGAAGCCGAAAGAATGCCTCCTGGTGATGGACGGACAGCATGAGTCCACCATGAAAGGGACGGAAGACGTCGTCCTGACCGGCTCGGAGCGTCGCGCCAAGTTCATCCGTTTTCGGGACGATTTCTACCGACGCATCGAGGAAAAGCTGTCCCGGCAGTGAGGACGTCCGATGAAGCGTGTGACGGCCATCGCCCGCAAGACCTTGCGGATGATCTTGGAGGCGTCCCGCGACATGTATCCCCGCGAGTTCGGCGCGATCCTTCGGGCCGAGGAAGGCACGATCACGGAACTCATCCTGGTCCCGGGGACGGTCAGCGGGAAGCGCCACGCGATCTTCCAGCTCCACACCCTCCCTGCTGATTTCTCGGTCGTCGGCACGGTCCACTCCCATCCCAGCGGCGTCTATGAGCCGTCCGACGAGGACCGGGCCCTGTTCAACAAGTTCGGCGGCATCCACCTGATCACCGGCTACCCGTACACCGAGGATTCGTGGGCCGCGTGGACGAACAAGGGGCAGCGGACGGCGCTCAAGGTCGTGACGTAGGCGCGGTCCGTCGGCCGAGGGCGGTCCGATAGACGCTCTCGATCTGGTCCGTCACCCGCTCGATGCCGAACGAAGCGAGGACTTTCTCCCGGCCGCGCTCGCCCATCACCCGGCGGGCCTCCGGGTCCCCGAGGAGCCGCCGGATCTTTTCCGCGAGGTCCCGCGCATTCATCGGGTCCGCGTGGAGCCCCTCCCGACCGTCCTGGATCACCTCACGGACCCCGGGGATGTCGGCGACGATGACCGGTTTAGCGGTGGCCATCGCCTCGAGCGCGACAATCCCGAACGCCTCGAGCCGCGACACGCTCGGGAGCACGAAGACGTCGCACGCCGCGTAGACCTTCGGGAGGTTTTCGTCGGAGACGCGTCCGAGGAAGCGGACTCGATCGGCCACGCCCATCGTCCCGGCGAAGCGTTTCATCGCCTCGAGGAGGGAACCTTCACCGACGACCAGGAACCGGGCGTCCGGCACGAACCGCGCGGCTTCGATGAAGTGCTCGACTCCCTTGTGCGGGACGATCCGACCGACGAGGAGCGCGACGGGCGCCTCGCGCGGGATATTCAGACGCTCGCGAATGGCACTCCCGTCGACATCCGGACGAAACCGGCGGTGATCGACCGCGTTGGGCACGACGACCGGGTTGTACCGCCAGACTGCCCGGCTCGTCGCACCATACGTCCGGGTCGTGACGATGACTTGGGCCGCGTTCCGGAGGGTGGATTCGCCGAGGCTCCGTCGGTAGATGGACTCGGCCAGGGTCCCCAACGCGGAAGGCAGCTCGACGTCGCAATGGTACGTGACGATGTACGGTGTGCCTCGCTCTCCGGCGACGGCGCCGGCATAGTAGGAGGCGAGCGGCGGCGGGGAATGGGCGTGGACGACGTCGACCGGAAGGCTGCGCAGGTTCGCGCGCATTTTCGGCGTGATCGGGGTGCGCATGACGACCAGTCGCGGCTTGACGCGGACGACCCGGAACCCGTCAAGGTTCTCCTCCGACGGGAGGGATGGGTCGTGGCGCGATGTGACGACCGTCACCTGATGGCCACGGGCCGCGAGTTCCCGCGACACCGAGCGCACGTGGCTCTCGACGCCGCCGAGGTGCGGGAAGAACCACGGTGAGACCTGGGCAATCTTCACCCCCGCACCTCAGAAAATCCGGCTTCGGGGCGCGATATTCCCGCGGGCGTGGGAGCCCGGACCGAGGAACGATTCCTCCCCGATGATCGTGCCCGCGTCGATCGACGCGTTGATGCCGACCTTCACGTCGTCTCCCATGATCACGCCGAGCTTCCGGAGTCCCGTGTCGACTTCGGATCCCCTCCACACGACGCGGATCGGCGCCTCGTCGAGCCGGAGGTTCGCGACCTTCGTCCCCGCGCCGAGATTGCAGCGCTCTCCGAGGATGCTATCGCCGACGTAGTTCTGATGGGGGACGTGGGTGCCGGCCATGACGATGGAGTTCTTCACTTCGCACGCGTTTCCCACTTTCGCCTTCGCGCCGATGGACGTCGACGGCCGGATGTAGCAGTTCGGGCCGATCTCCGCGCCCGGGCCGATGACGGTGGGGCCCTCGATGTACCCGCCCCGTCGGACCCGCGCGCCCGCCTCGACGAGGACCTCGCCGACCAAGGTCGCGCCTCCGTCGACGTCGGCATGGTTCGCCCCCTTCAACGGGGCGAGGAGCGCCGCATTCGCGCGCAGGAGGTCCCACGGCCGACCGACATCGATCCATTCGCCCGGGAGGCGGAATCCGTAGACGTCCCGGGTCTCCATCAGCGCACGAATCGTGTCGGTGATCTCGTACTCGCCGCGAGGGGACTTCGGGGTCTTGTCGATCAGAGGGAAGATGTCCTCGTCGAACGCGTAGATGCCCGCGTTGATCAGGTTCGACTTCGGCCGACGCGGTTTCTCCTCGAGGTCGGTCACCTTTCCGTCGTTCACCTCGACCACGCCGAACGCCCCGGGATTGGGGACCTCCGCCAGCGCAATCACAGGAGCGCGGACCTTCCGGTGGTAGGCGATCATCGCGGCGAGGGCCTCCCCCGAAACCACCACGTCGCCGTTCACGCTCAAGAACGGGCCGTCCGCGTGAGACCGCATGCATCCGATCGCATGGGCGGTCCCGAGCCGCTCCGTCTGCTCCTCGTACGCAATCGAGAGGCCCAAGGCCTCGCCGTCTCCGAGGCTCTCGCGGATCCGGTGGCCTTGCCAGCCGATGAGGACGGCCACCTGCGTGATGCCCGCGGAGCGGAGCGCCTCCAACGTGTGCCGGAGAAACGGCTTTCCGGCCACCGGGAGAAGGGGCTTCGGAAGATTGGCCGTGAGGGGACGCATCCGGGTGCCCTCTCCGGCCGCGAGGACCACGGCCTTCATTCGGTGGCGCCTTTCGCGCTCGATAGGACCGTGGAATATATCTCGTTTGCTCTGGCCGCGTCCCGGGACTCGGCGGTCAGTCGAATCTTCGGCTCGGTCCCCGAGAAACGGACGAGACACCAGCCATCCTCGAACTGGAGCCGCCATCCATCGACGGTGCTCACTTCGCCACCGAGCGCACGCAAGACGACGTCGAGACGGGATTCGATCCGTTCGCGTTTCGATGGATCGTACGAGACCGATCCGCGAAGCACCGGATAGCGAGGGACGTCTCGCACCATCGCGTCGAGCGGACGGTGGGCGACCATCGCGACGAGCCGCGCTGCGGCGTACACGCCATCGGGGCACAGGGTCGCCTTCGGGAAAATCCACGTCCCGGAGGGTTCGCCTCCGAAATCGGCCCCGCGACGCTTGAGCTCCGCGGCCACGTAGACGTCGCCGACCCGTGTGCGCCAGATCTTCGCTTTCGGGAGGAGATCGTCGAGGACCATCGACGCATCCACGGGCACGACGAGACCGCGTCGGACTTCCTCGCGGGCGAAGAGCGCCAGGAGCGCGTCCCCGCCGACGAATCGACCCTCGCGGTCAACGGCCACCATGCGATCCCCGTCGCCGTCATGGGCGATACCGAGGTCTGCGTGGACCGCACGAACGGTCGACGAGAGGACGGCGAGATTCTCTTCGAGCGGCTCGGGATCACGACCCGGGAAGTGTCCGTCCGCCTGCGCGTTGATGGCGATCACATCGCATCCCATCTGCCGCAGGAGGAACGGCGTGATCGTGGCTGTCGCACCGCACGCGCAGTCGACGACGACACGAAGCTTTGCCGTCCCCACATCCTTCAGGATTGACTCGACGTGCTGCTCGACCAAGTCGGGACGAGACATCACCGAACCGAAGTGGTCCCAGGAGGGCGTCGGGAAATGGCCTCGATCGAGCGCCGCCTCAATCTCGCGCTGCTGGTCCTCATCGAAGGCCATCCCGTCTGGATTCCACAACTTGATTCCGTTGTACGGAGCGGGGTTGTGGGATGCCGTGACGACCGCCCCGCACGCGAATGCACGGGCTCCTCGGGCCAAGGTCGGCGTCGAGACGAGACCCGCTTCGACCGCAGACGCGCCCGAGGAGAGGAGTCCCGCGGTGAGCGCCTCGACGAGCATCGGCCCGGTGACGCGCGGATCGTGTCCGACAATCGTGCCACCGTACGCTTCTCCGAGAATCATCCCGACATGGAGCGCGAGGTCGGGGGTCACGTCGACGTTGCCCAGTCCCCGGATCCCGGATGAACCGAACCGCGGCACCAATCGACATACGACGGGTGCGTTAGAAAGTCTTCTGGCGCGACCGACCGCCTCCCTGAAACAACCATTATATAGCGACGCCCGGATGCAAACGCGCGCGAGTCGGACCCGTCGAGGAGGGATCGGATGGTCATGGAACCCGTGAGCATCGAGGAGGCCATCGAGAAGGCAAAGAAGAAGGGATTGAGGCCCGGCCGAGTCAAAGGGACCGATGGCATTCAATTCACGAAAGGTCGGAATAACCGGATCGAAGTCATCACGTGGGATGACTTCCGGTCTACGCTCGCGGATCGACAGCTCGAAGTCTTCGACTCGAATGGCTTCATGAAAATCATGAAACGGCACCGGTGAGACATCGATCGCCACCGCAGTCCGCTCAGTCTCGGGTTCGTCCGCAGTAGGGGCACACTTTCCAGTCCGGGAGAAGCGCAGCACCACAGCCCGTGCATTTCGCCGGCATCGCGGATGTCGGTCTGTCCGTCGCGGCTCCGGACGGCACGGAGAGGAATTGCCAGAAGGCGACGATCAAGGTCTGAGCGTCCGTCTCGTATTCCGAATAGGACACCGCACCACCCAGCACCGCGACGGGAAGGAGGAACACCGCGGCGACGGCACCGGCGATGAGGCCTTCATCCGTAATCTGCGCTCTGAACGTCAGGTCGACGTTCAATCCGCCCGAGACGTCGTCCAAGATCAAGTCGAATTCGCGGCGCAATCCGATCCGCGCGTAATGGGAGGACCCGTGGAACCGGTATGGTCCCGTCTTCGCGAGATGGAATCCTTGGCGCCCCCACCAGTCCCAAGCCTTCCCCCACGCGTCATCGCGGCGCAACCCCGGGAAGAGTCGCGCTTCACGTCTTTCGAGCACGTCTCCTCAGGATAGGCGGAGACCGCTTAGAACCTGCTCCCGGCGTCCCACCGCAAGATTATTACGAGCCCGCGAAATCGCCTCCGGCTACGCCGTGCGTGGGTGGCCCAGCTTGGTCAAAGGCGCAGGGCTCAGAATCCTGTCCCGTAGGGGTTCGCAGGTTCAAATCCTGCCCCACGCATCAAGTCAAGTCTCACGGCGGTTGCTATGAGGGGCCGCGCTGGTCGCTGGTCCGTGGCCTCCGTTGGGCGTTGGCCGGCCCCCTCGATTCCATGAACGGAGCGAGTCGTCGAATTCCCCTGATCCCGGAAGGACAGAAATGGACATTCGAGTGGAACCGGGCGGGTGCCACCGAGGGTCCATAATGGCTTCCGACGGACCGCTTTGTACCGCCGCCTTATGAACTGCATCTTCGTCGAGCTTGGACCAGAGCCCGACGTCGGTCGTGCCCTTGGATAGCTTCCGACTATACTTTTCTATTCTTTCACATTTGATATACAAAGCGCGAACTGTGCGCGAAAGCTTTTCATATTTCCAGACGCCTTTTAGGAATGCCCAAGTGAACCGGGATTCTCAGGTCTTCGGCGACCTCGAATCCCGTGCGTCGGCGGTCGCGCCGACCTTGTTTTCACTTGGAGGTGATCCGTTGCCGTCCCAGAAGTTCAGCCGGAAGTATCTGACGCGACACAAGAAGAGCGGGCAGCTCTGGCGGCGCGCCGTTCGGATCACGCCTGGCGGCGTCGAGAGCAATGTCCGGTACTTCAAGCCGCATCCGTTCCTCGCCGACTACGGCGACGGCGGCTACATCTACGACGTCGACGGCAACAAGATCCTCGATCTCATGATGGGCTTCGGCGCCCTGCTCCTCGGCCACAACAACCGGGACATCGCCCTCGAAGTGATCAAGCAGCTCGAGTCCGGATCGATGCTCGGGGTGACGAGCGAGCTCTACATCGACTACATCCAAGCAGTGCGGAAGGCCGTGCCGTCGATGAAGAAAGTGCGGCTGTGCAACAGCGGCACCGAGGCGACGATGCATGCGCTTCGAACCGCGCGGGCGTACACGGGCCGCGACAAGATCGCGAAAGCCGAAGGGGCGTACCACGGAGCCCACGACTACGTGTTGCAGAGCCTCGACATGGACAGCCGCACCGCGAGTCGCATGAACGGCTACCGCGCTATCCCGTACGGCCGTGGGATCCCGAAGGCCGTCTCCGACCTGGTCGTGATCTTCCCGTACAACGACATCGAGGCCACCGCGGCGATCCTCGAAGAGAACGAGGACGAGGTCGGCGCCCTGATCATCGAGCCCGTGCTCTGCGGCCCCGGGGTCATTGCGCCCAAGGCCAATTACCTCAAGCGCCTGCGACAGCTCACGCGGAAGAAGGGCATCGTCCTGATCTTCGACGAGGTCCTTACCGGCTTCCGCCTCGCCTACGGAGGCGCACAGGAGTACTACGACATCCGCCCGGACATGACGACGTTCGGCAAGATCGCCGGCGGCGGGTTCCAGCTCGCAGGCTTCGGGGGCGAGGCCCAGATCATGAACGTCCTCGAACCGGGCCGCGGCTGGAAGTACGCCACGTTCCACGCGGGGACGTACAACGGCCATCCGATCAGCGTCGCCGCGGGCCTCAAGGGGCTCGAGATCCTCGGAGAGCATCCGGAATACTACAATCACATCAACGGCCTCGGTCGGCAGCTCTACAGTGGGCTTCAGGATCTCGCGGACGACCGCCGCATCCCGGCCTGGGTCGAGTACGTCGGGTCCATCGGGAACGTCTACTTCACGACGAAAGACGAGATCCGAAACTTCCGGGACACGCTGAGTGCGAACACGCGGCGATGGTGGAACTGGTTCATCCACTGCCTCGGGAACAACGTCCTCTTCGGCATCCCAAATACGGGCGAGCGCGCGTTCATCTGCACGGAGCACACGGAGGAGGACATCGAATGGGCCCTTGAGGTCGCCGACAACGCGTTCGCGGCGATCGGGAAGGAAGCCGGGCGGCACAAGGAAAAGGCGCCGACGGTCCAACTCCAGGCCGTCGGGGAGCAGGCGGCCGTCTACGGCGAGACCCCGACGCCACCGAGCGTGTAGAGAGCGTCCCGAACCCGCCTGAGAACGGATTCGGATCAGTTGAGGGCCCGGTGCCCTCCGCGTACTCGACGATCTGGATGCCTCGGCCTCGAGCCGAGAGCTCCTTAAAGTATGGCAACGGATCGAACGCGACCTCGGGCGGAATGACGCCCTTCCGCTTGACCAAGCCGTTCACCATCCATTGGGCAGCAATCGAGGGTGGGACGCCCGTGTCGACGACACCCCCGCCGATGTTCCATTTCTTATGGGGCCAGGTGATCGCTTCGTAGCGCATCGTCATCGGATTCCCATCTTTCTTGCCCACGAGGACACAACGCTGGATGTCGACGTCGAGTTCGGGCTCCCTCGGCTTCGGCAGTCCATCAATCACGCTTGAGGTGACATCGTACGGGCGGACCTTCGTCCCCTCGACGACGATTTCCTCGCGGCTCGCGAGGCCCAAACGGACGAGGGTCGCGACCGTCTCGCGGAATGGGGGCGGGAAGGCGACGATGAAGTCCATCTCCCGAACTCCCTTCGCAATCGTCTTCGGCATCGTCGCGAGTTCGGAATGGATCGTGTAGTATCCTTCGACGACCCCGACCGGGGGCATGAACTCGGACCGTTCAAGGCCCGACAGGGCAGGCACGAACCGGATCTTCCCCTTCCGAAGGATCGGCGCATCGAGGGAGAACTCGTCGAAGATTGTACGGATTGCATAGGGTGGAACAAATTTTCCAGACTCTCCGCCGGCCACCACGGCGCCGCTGCTCCGAAGTTGCACCTTGGACACTGTGTCGAGCTTGCTCGCGCCGTACATGCCCATGACGTTCATCGTGCCGGGCGTCGAGCCGATTCCGAGGACGCACGTGACGCCGGCGTCCCTCGCGCGCGCATCCAGTTTCAGCTGCCGAAGCGTCTGGTGATACAGACCTCCGAGATCGCAATAGTGAATCCCCGCCGCGATCGCCGCTTCCGTGATCGGGACGTTGAGATCGTACCAGGTACTATTGACCACACAATCCCAGTGCTTGAGCTCCCGCACGAGGTCGGCCGAATCGCGGGCGTCGACCGAGACCGCGGTCGCACGGTCATCCCGTTGCGAAGCCGCGAAAGCCTTCGCCTTCGAGGCGTTCCGTCCGGCGATGCCGACCCGCTCGACCCCGGGACTCGAGAGCAGATCCGGGACCGTCGACTGGGCCATCGCGCCGTATCCGCCCAGGATGAGGACCTTCACCGCGCGCCCCGGGCCGCCGGAAGTCGGGTCCTCATTTACGGTTTTCGCTGAGCGCTCCGATCTCCGACAGACGCGTGGCCGCAAGAATCGCGCAGCCGCCGAGGATGAGGGCCACGCTCGTGCCGAACGCCATCGCGTATCCGAGGTATTGCGCGGCGAATCCCCCGAGGAGGGGCCCGAGGATCGACCCGAAACCCTGGACCGCGTTGTAGGTTCCGAACGCCTCCGCTCGGCCATTCTCGGGCGCGAGTCGTGACACGAGCATCGAGCCCGCGACGTTGATCAGGGCCCAGCAGAGTCCCACGCCAGCGTGAAGCGCGATGGCCGCGACGAGACGTGCACCGTACGGCAGCGCCGCGATCCCGACGAGCAGGAACGACGGGAACAGCATCGATCGGCCCACGGCCGCATACAACTGCGTCGACCGATCCCCGCGAGCCGAGACCCAACGGCCGACGCGCGGATACACCGCGATCGAGGTCGCCTGGCTCGCGATGTATACCGCGAAGATCTCGGGACTCCCGAGTCCGTACGACTGCTTCAGGAAGATCGGGAAGAACCCGTAGAACGCGGTGAATCCGCCGAACAAGAGGAAGACGCAGACGAGATACATGCGCAGCGCGTGCGGAAGTCGCACCTTCCTTCGCCAGTCGAGCGGGTTGATGTAGTGAAGGATGCGGATCGGCAGATATCGACCGCGCTCGATGCGGGCATGGACGTCGGTGAGGTGAACGTCCCGGCGATCCACGCGGACCGCCGGTTCCCGCGTCCAGACTTGGACGAGGAGACCGGACAGCAGCCCGAGCGCGGCGCCGATCACGAAGAGCGCGCGCATCGACGACAGCTCCGCGCTGAGCAGTCCCGGTCCGATGGCGAGCCATGCGACCCCCATGCCCAATCCCGCGACCCACCCGATCGCTCCGATCCGACTCACGAGGGCGAGCCGCGCGGGCCATTCCGTCCGCTTCGAGGTCTCCATGAGGAGGACCGTCCCGGCGGGGCCGCTCGCGGCGCCCAAGAAACCCGCGAGGAGATTCGCGAGGTAGAACTGGGACATGGTCCCGCAGAGGGCCATCGCAAAGAGGGCGAGCCCGCTCCCGAGGAAACCGATCAGGAGGAAGATCTTGCGGCGCGCGGTGCGATCGGAGAGCGATCCCCATAGGATGAAGGCGGGGACCGACGCGAGGCTCGTGGCGGCCGCGATGATCCCGACCGTGAGGAGCGATCCTCCGAGTGCGTACGCGAACAGCGGAATCAAGGTCGACGTCGCGCCGCCGGCGACGCCTTGCGGGAGGTACGAGTAGAACCAATGAGACCCGTCCGTCCGGTCCATCCCATCCCTTCGGCTCAGGCGAGGCGGCGCACCCGCGGCGACGTATAAGGCCTTTCCTCCGCAATCACAGAAGGTCGAAGACGAGCTTCGCAGCGGCGATGAACAAGACGATGATGAAGAGCAGCGCGACGGATCGAGTCCTCAACTTCTCGAGGCCCCACCGCGATCCGAGGTACGCGCCGACGAAGACGACCGGCATCAAGATCGGGATCAGGACGAACTCCGCGGGCCAAGCGAAGCCCCCGGGGCGGAGTGCCAGGTCGACCACGTACGCCGCGAAACCGACCGCCGCCGTCGGGATGATCAACAGCGACGACGTCCCGATCGCCTTCCGAGTTTTTCGGCCGAGGACGTAGACGAGAAGGGGTACGTTCAGCAAGCCGCCGCCGATCCCCATGCTCCCGGACAGGAAGCCGGACCCCGCCGTCGCGGCCGCCGTGCCGCCGATCCGGGGCGGCGTCAGCGCGGAGTCATCGTCCTCGTCGACGGAGCGGGCGTTCTTCACCCAGTCTCGGACCATGTACAGTCCGAAGACCATCAGCACCGCGGCGAAGAACGCCTCGAACGTTTCCTGATTCAGCACCTTCAGTGTGAAGACGGTCCCCACGACGGCTCCAATGAGCGCGCCCGTCAGGAGGACGCGGCCGAGGCGGAAGTCCACGAGTCCGCGCCGGTGATGGTTAATGACGGACGAGGTCGCCGTCGCAATTGTCAGGGTGAGGGAGATCGGCACCGCCAAATCCTTGTCGGGCACGCCGGTGGACAGGAGGATCGGCACGAACAAGAGGCCACCGCCGAGGCCCAGGTTCGCGTAGATGAACGCCACGCCGAAAATGAGGCCGGCCTGAATCAAGAGCAGGACCGTGTCCACGCGACGCGAAAGTCGGTGCCGTATTAATTACTGACGAGAAATATCGGGACTTGGACGGTGCGACCGGATTGGTCCTGCTCGTGCGATTTGGGGAAATTGCGTTGAAGAGCCGGTTCGTACGCCGCCAGCTCCGCGACCGGCTCGTCGCGAACATTCAGGATCTCTTCGCGGCCGAAGGCGTCGAGTGCATCACGGACTCCGACGAGGCGCGCGTCTATGTCTACGCGGACGACGTGGCCCGAGCGCGCTCGATCCTCACGCGGGTGTTCGGCGTCGTCTCAATCAGCCCCGCCGCGGAGACGCATGCCGACCTCGCATCGCTGCGGCACGTCGTCCTCTCCGAGGCGAAGTGGTCCCTCGCGGCCGGGAAGACGTTCGCGCTTCGGACGCGGCGCGTAGGTACCCATCCGTTCACGAGCCAAGACCTGGCCCGCGACCTCGGCGATGTCGTGCGTCTCGCCCATCCAGGGGTGCGCGTGAATCTGTCCCACCCCGATATCGAAATCCACATCGAAGTGCGCCAGAATCGCGCGTTCGTGTTCCGGGAGATCTGGCCCGGACCCGGCGGGCTCCCCCTCGGAAGCCAGGGCCGCGGCCTCGCGGTAGTCAAGAATCGCGACGGCATGGTCGCGGCGTGGATGGGGATGAAGCGCGGCTGTCGAATTGCCGTCGCGACGGCGCCAGGCGAACCGCTCGTCGACCCCCTCCGCCGGTGGGACGTCCGTCTGAAGGTCCTCGACCTGCCGCCCGACGGACGCCTCGCGGAGCTGGTGAAAATCACCCGGGCGGACGCGGTGTTCCTCGGCACCCGATGGGCCTCGTTCAATCCCGGAGAGCGCGTGGGCCTCGACGTTCCTTTGTTCGAGCCGGTCATCGGACTTTCGGACGAGGAGGTCGGACGCCTCGCGGCCCAGATCGAATCGGCGTGACGTTCACTTGCCGGTGCGATCGTGCGAGCCGATGCTGGGCCGGATCTTCTCGGCGCCTTTGCCCTTATGCAAGAGCCCGCGGCCCTTCTTCCCCGCGGACGTCAGGCCCCGGAAGACGCGCCCGCGGTTCGCGGGATTGGTGATCCAATTGATCTTCGGGTCGCTCCGGATCGCGGGATGGTTCGGGTCGACGAGGATGACCTCGTAGTACTTGTGCATCCCGTCCTCGCCGACCCAGTACGAGTTCAGGACCTCCATGTTCGGATAGTGCTTGGCGGTCCGCTCCTCCGCGATCCGCTGAATCGACTTCGCCATCGTGATCTTGACGAGCCCGCGGCGTTTCGGGTGTCGACCGCCCATCGGCCGTGGCCTTCGCCGGCCTCCTCGCCGGACCCTTGCACGGACGACGACGTACCCTTGCTTTGCGCGATAACCGAGTTCGCGTGCGCGATCGATCCTCGTCGGCCGCTCCACGCGGACGAACGCGTTACCGCGGCGCCACTCGACCATCCGTTGAAAATGCGTCTCCTTGACCACACCGGTCCCAGGATTTTTCCACGCCTGCTTGACGAACGTGTATAGGTTTCGCGGACGAGCCGGCGGCTTCGCCTCTGCGTCCGGGGCAATGCTCAGCTCCGGTTCCGGAGCCTTTGGGGTTTCGTCGGCCATTTCCCAACCCCCTGGATTTACGGATTCGCCCGAAGGTACAACTCCCGACCAGGGACGTCGAAAGCGCCGCGCCAATGGGGCGAGACTATTAAGCCCTTTCTTCCATGCGGCGGCCCGCTCTCCTGGAGACACGCACGTCCCGGAGGGCCTCCCACCACGGCGAACAGGAATCCCCGAATGTTCGGTGGGCACAAATTGGATATTTGGGGGACGCCATCATTCCGTCGACCATGTTCGTGGATTCTGCGCCTGGTCCATCCATATGGTTCGACACTCCCACGTTCGGCGTGGTCCGGACTGGAATCGCCAGAGCGTTTCGGTGGCTATCTGTTGCGTTGGCGGTGTATGCCGGCTCCGCGGCGATGGCGAGCGCGTCCGTGGGGTTATGGCTGCTTGCGTTGGAGACGTCGAACCGCGCGGATCCGATCTCAGGCGTCTTCAATCTAGCCGGAGGGATTACCACTCTCGCCGCGGCATTTCTGGCCCTTGCGGCGTTAGTCCTCCTGCTGATCGCATGCGACAAGTTGCGACCCTCCGCGCAGGTCGTCCTCGGGACGACGGCTCCTGTCTTGCAGTGGTATCGAACGGCGCTGGTTTTTGCCTTCACGCTCGCCTTGCTCACCTCGCTCTCCGTTGTGGGTTGGATGTTTTCTCGGGGTCCGTCGATCTTCGGGCCCGTCACTCTGGCGCTAAGCGGGGCGACCGCGATCGCGTTCCTCGCCGCTGTGCTCCTGCCCTTGCATTCCCTCGTCTCGCAGAACCGGAGGGCTGGCCTCTGGGTCGTCGCAGCCCTCTCGATCGCGGCAATCATCGCGGAGGCCATCGTCCCGATGGGCGCGATGTCCGGACACCCTCCGGCCACGAATTGGATGACCCTCGGCGGCTTCCCACTCCTGAACTGGCATCTCGTGTTCGGGGCCATTGTAGCTGCGTGTAGCGCCTTCCTCGCATGGAGCTACTGGGGCGTTGCCGTCGAGCTCGCCGCCCGCCCGCGCCGCTCCTTCACGAGACCGGAACGCGTTGCCTGAGTCGGCGAGGTTTGCGCCCGTTTGGCTCGAGCCCGTGCAGATAGGACTGATGAATTAGCGCGGCGGCCGCTGCGACCTGGTGGATGGACCGCACCTCGACTCGCGTCCGGAACCAACCCCAACCTTGAGTCGGCGGCGCGCGTTTCGCGAGACCGGAACCGTCTCGGAGTTCTCGAGGGGA
>Ga0209157_1000679_pt1 | contig 28920 bp, 20 predicted proteins | sample GraSoiAngelo_135_FD_185892 | JGI IMG/M metagenome (GOLD analysis project Ga0209157, IMG submission 185892) | Grasslands soil microbial communities from the Angelo Coastal Reserve, California, USA - 14_0929_05_40cm (SPAdes) (version 2) | ecosystem: Environmental > Terrestrial > Soil > Grasslands ...
AGACTGAACCGCGGGCTCAGGGCGCTCTCGCCGGTCCATGAGGAATGGTCGGCGCGCGCGCCGTAGCGCAGTGTCACGTTGTCGGCCGGCCGCCAGATATCCTCTACGAACGCGGACGCTCGATCGGCGCGGTAGTCGAGGTCGCTCGGCAGGAGGACGATGCCATTGAAGACCGAGCCGGTCATCCCGCCCAGGACCCTCTCGAGCGCGAGACCGCCGTTGAGCCTGTGTGCCGGGCCCAGAATTCTGAGGAGCGAGATTCTCAGGTCCTGCCGTCGCTGCTGCTGATCGAACGACTCTCCGCCCGTGACGCTCGAGGCGACCGAGAGGCCCGAGTCCGCCGCCTGCACGCGCAGGAGCGTTTCCGGATCGAGCGCAAGCTCGAGCCTTGCGCGCAACCCGCGGCTGACGCTCGACATGGCCGCGCGGGCGGATGACCCAAGATCCTCCCGGTAGTCGTTGCCTGCCTCCAGAAGCGCTAGCTCGAGCTTCCCGCCGTTCGTGAACGGCATGCGTAGGGCGCCGAACAGATCGTGGAACGCGACACCGTCCGTCGCGTCGCCGGCCACGCGTTCGTCGTACAGACCCAGGTCGCTGAAGCGTCCGGAGAAGACCCAGGAGCCGTCGCCGGCCGGCCCGAAGAGGGCGGCATGCGCGAGCATCGAGCCGATCCCGGCCGTGCCAGTGGCGCGTCCGGGACGGGCGTCACGCGTCGACAGGTCGATGACGCCCGCGAGAGCATCTCCGTACTCCACCGAAAAGCCGCCCGTCGCGACCTGCACCGTGTCCACGAGGTCGCCGTTCAGGGCGCCGGCGCTGCCGGCTCCGCCCCCGAAGTGGTAGGCGTACGGCAGGGGTTGGCCGTCCAGCAGAACGGCGGTTTCCGTCGCGTCGCCGCCGCGCACGCGCATCTCCGACTTGAAATCGTCCGCCGGAGCAATCCCGGCCCGGCCGGCGATCGCCCGGAACGGGTCCCCGAGCGCCGCGGGAGGGCTCGCGAAGGCGTCGCGTCCCAGGACGATCCGCGATAGCCCGGGGCCTGCATCGACCCCGCCGCCGCTCACCGTGATCCGCTCCGACACCAGGGGCTCCAGATCGGAATCCACGCGCAGATCCGAACCGGCGTCGAGGAGGATCGGAGCGAGCGTGCGCCCCGCGTGGTCCTCTCCCGCGAAGATGAGGACGTAGACGCCGGGTGGGACCTCGTCGAAGCGGTACTCACCGGAGGCGTCCGTGAGCGTGCCTCGGCCCGACTCAGGGCGCGGAGCGTCGGGCGCCTGGGTTCGGGGGAGCGACGCGGGCAGGACCGGGGACGGGGCCTGGCGTTGGGCCCGGAGCGTCACGCGCACCGCGGCGATCGGTGTCTGCCCGGCCCGATCGGTGACCCGTCCGCCGATCGACCCGCGCGTCTCTCCGGCGCGGATGTCGGGCGATCCTGTCACGATCAGAAGAAGAAGGGCTCCGGCGCATCTCGTCGCGCGGTCGCCCCGCGCGTCGAGCAGCGCGCCTCCCCTGTCGCCGGCCACGTCGGGTCCCCTCCCTGCCCCCCGCCCTCGAGCCGGGAGCCGACCTGAATATAGGTCGCGCTCCACGACCGTTCACTTGCGCGGGAGGGCGATATCCGGCGGCGTGGACCAGGACGCCCTGTGATCACGGAGGCGAGGGGCCAATCACGAACGCGTGATCGGGCCACCGGAGCCGCGGGAGGTCGGGGACGGGGTCTGAACTCAGGCCAGACGCACGTATTCGAAGGTGAGGGGCTTGCCGTCGATCCCCTTCGTCGGGGCGGCGATCCAGTTGGCCATCTTGCCGGGCTCGAACACCGGCTGCATCAGGCTCTTGACGTAGGACCTGTCGGATTCGGAGGGCAGCCACTCTTCGCGGCGCCTTTCGAATTCCTCCTTGGAGATCGGTTCTCCCTCGGGAGTGAAGGAGAGATCGGCGTAGATCCCGATGCGGCGGTTGAAGCGGCGGGAGGGAAGCGAGAGCTTGAAGTCGATGCCGTGCTCGACGATCGTCTTGTTCCACATGTCGACGCCCCGCTGGTTGTCGTCGATGTAGGCATCTCTCAGGACCTCGTTCATGGCGTTGCGCAGCGGCACGTCCGTCTCCCGCAGACCTCCGCCTTCAGGCACCACCATGCGGTAGACCCCCTCGAGAGCCAGGTGGTCCTCGAACTTTTTCTCGTTCGCCCGGCCCTTGAGCCCGCAGGCGAAGTACTCCGCCGCGTTGGAGGAGATCTCGCCGCCGAACAGGTCGAGCGACACCGAGTACCAGAAGTTGATGTATTTCTGCAGGGTCGGAAGGTCGATGCCTCCTTCGGCGCGCGCGCCCCGGTCCCCGGCCTTCCTGGTCAGCTCGCAGGAACGCTGTACGATGCGCCTGATCCCGGTCTCGCCGACGAACATGTGGTGCGCCTCCTCCGTCAGCATGAAGCGCGTCGTGCGGGCCAGCGGGTCGAGCCCGCTCTCGGCGAGGGCCACGAGCTGGTACTTGCCGTCCCGGTCGGTGAACATCGTGAACATATAGAAGGACAGCCAGTCGTCGATCGGGGCATTGAAGGCGCCGAGGATCCGCGGCCGATCGGGATCGCCCGAGCGGCGCGCCAGCAGCGCCTCGGCCTCCTCGCGGCCGTCCCGGCCGAAGCAGCGGTGCAGAAGATAGACCATCGCCCAGAGGTGCCTCCCCTCCTCGACGTTCACCTGGAACAGGTTTCTCAGGTCGTAGAGGCTCGGGGAGGTCTTTCCCAGAAGTCGCTGCTGTTCGACCGAGGCCGGCTCGGTGTCGCCCTGTGTGACGATCAGCCGTCGGAGGAGATTGCGGTGCTCGCCGGGGACCTCCTGCCAGACCGCCTGCCCCATGAGATCTCCGAAGCCGATCCTGCGGTCCGGCTCGGGAGCGGCCAGGAAGATGCCCCAGCGGTACTCGGGCATCTTGACGTAGTCGAAGTGCGCCCAGCCGGCCGAGTCGACCGAGATCGCCGTCCTCAGATAGACGTCGGTCGCCTGGAAGCTTTCCGGGCCCATGGTCTGCCACCACTCCAGGAAGGATGGCTGCCAGTGCTCCAGCGCGCGCAAAAGCTTCCTGTCGCCCGCCAGGTCCACGTTGTTGGGGATCTTCTCGTGCAGCTGCATCACGTTCTCCTCCAGTCGAAGGAGGGGCGAGAGGGCTTCCCGTAGCACCTGAGGGCCCCCTGGTCGCCTGTCGCGTTCGGTCTCTGGAAGATCCAGTTCTGCCATGCCGACAGGCGGCCGAAGATCTTCGTCGGCATCGACTCGGGGCCGGGGAAACGCAGCGATGCCTCCATCCCGGTCAGCGCGTCGGGAGACAGAGAGGTGCGCTCCTCGATCGCCACGCGGATCTCGTCCGCGTAGTCGATCTCGTCGGCCGCCACCGTGACGATGCCCGCCTCGGCGGCGCCCCGCGCGTCGAATCGCGACTGCTCCCCCGTCTCGACCCCCTTCAGGAGACTCTGCAGCGCCTCCGCCCGCTGGAGGAAACGCGTCTCGAGACGCGTCAGCCCGTGCCCCATCGGCAGGGCCCCGAAATTGAGCGGCGACAGGCCGAGGATCACCGGCCGGTCCGGATCATCCAGGGCGTAGGTCCGGTCGCACGCCAGCGCGGTCTCCAGGAGCGAACCGGTCAAGCACGACCCCGGCTCGACGAGCGCGAAGAGGCTGCGGGCGCTGACGTCGAGACGCCGCAGAGTCCGGGCAGCCATCAAGATGATTTCGCGCGCGAACCAGTCCGACGCCGACAGGTCCGCGATCGCCGTGTCGTGGGCGGCCACCAGCTCGGAGTCCCCCTCCGTCTTGAAGAGCCAGAGACCGATCTCCTCCTCGTTGAAGCGCAGGCGGCAGACGGCATCGTCCAGCTCGCGGAACAGGCGCAGCATCCAGGATCCGCTCCCCTGCCGGCGGAGCGCCGCGGCGTCTCCCGGGGGCGGTCCTTCCGGCCCCTTCAGCCGGATGGTCGCCGTGCGACCCTTTCGGTCCATTGCGACGTGCACGAGCGAGTAGGCGATGTCCCCTGCGCCGACCCTGGCGTTCAAGGGCGGAAGCACCACACCGGGCCCGCTCTTCCGAGGCGACGCGGCGGCCAGACGCGCGAGGCGATCCCTCACCAGCTCGTCGAAGCGGCTCTTCGGGGCGATGTCGTCCACGAGCCTCCAGTCCCGGGCCCGCTGGCCCTTGACCCCCTCCGCCGTGGTGCAGAAGACATCGGCGTGATCGCGGCGCACCCTCCGCTTGTCCACCAGCCGCGTCAGCCCGCCGGTCCCCGGAAGGACGCCGAGGAGCGGCACCTCGGGCAGGCTCACCGCGGAGTTCCCGTCGTCCACCAGGAGGATCTCGTCGCAGGCGAGCGCCAGCTCGTAGCCGCCTCCCGCCGTGACGCCGTTGCAGGCCGCCAGGTATCGCTGCCCGGACTGGGCGCAGGCCTCTTCGATCGCGAGGCGCGTCTCGTTGGTGAACTTGCAGAAGTTCACCTTGAAGGCGTGCGACGACGAAGCCAGCATGTGGATGTTGGCCCCGGCCGAGAAGACGCGGTCCTTCCCCGAGACGATCGCCACCGCCCGGACCTCCGGGTGCTCGAAGCGCAGGCGCTGCACCGCGTCCTGGAGCTCGATATCAACGCCCAGGTCGTACGAGTTCAGCTTCAGGACGTACCCGGGCCGGAGAGGCTGGTTCTCCTTGACGTCCCAGACGATGCGGGCCACCTCACCCTGAACCTCCAACCGCCAGTGCACGTACCTGTCGGGTGCCGTCTCGAACGAGATGGGTGCCTGCGCCGCGGCCTGTGCCTGTTCCATGGGACGGCATTATAGTACGGCGCCGCCGCGCATCCTGCCGCATGCCCCGGAACGTGCGCGGGAAGAACCCGTGGTAGCATCAAACGATGAACGCGCTGCCGCTCCTGATCGGCGCCATCTGCATCCTGACCGTCGGTTACCGGTACTACTCGGCGTTCCTTGCCGCCAGGGTGTTTGCTCTCGACGACAGGCAGCCGACCCCCGCGCACAGGCTGAACGACGGCCAGAACTATCACCCGACCAACAAATGGGTCCTGTTCGGCCATCACTTTGCGGCCATCGCCGGCGCCGGCCCTCTCATCGGCCCGGTCCTGGCGGCTCAGTTCGGCTGGGCGCCCGGGATCCTGTGGCTCCTGGTCGGCGTCGTTCTCGGCGGGGCCGTGCACGACTTCACCATCCTGACCGCCAGCATGCGCAGGAATGGCAAGTCGCTGGCGGAGATCGCCCGCACCGAGGTCAATCCGCTCGCCGGCTTCACCGCCATGCTGGCGATTCTGTTCATCATTGTCATCGCCCTCGCCGGACTCGGGCTTTCAGTCGTGAACGCGCTGCAGCACTCGCCGTGGGGCACGTTCACCATCGCCGTTACGATCCCGCTCGCCCTGTTCATGGGTCTGTACATGTACCGCTGGAAGCCGGGTGCGTACAGGAGCGGCACGCTCATCGGTGTTGTCGGACTCTTCCTCGCCGTCATCCTGGGCCGTTTCGTTGCCGACTCGTTCCTGGGGCCGTCCTTCACGCTGACGCGCGGGCAGATCACGATAGCACTCCGGTCTGGATGCTTCTCTGCCCGCGCGATTACCTTTCGTCCTACATGAAGATCGGCACCGTGGCGGCGTTGGCCCTGGGCGTGTTCGTCGTCGCCCCGCAGATCCGGATGCCTGCGGTCACGGAGTTCGTCTCGGGCGGCGGGCCGATCATTCCGGGGAAGGTCTTCCCGTTCTGCTTCATTACCATCGCCTGCGGTGCCATCTCGGGGTTCCACTCGCTCGTCAGCAGCGGGACGACCCCGAAGATGATCGACAAGGAGACGCACGCGCGGATGATCGGGTACGGCGCCATGTTGTGCGAAGGGTTCGTCGGCATCATGGCATTCATCGCCGTGCTTTCCCTCAGCCCTGCCGATTACTTCGCCATCAACGTGCCGCCCGACCAGTTCGCGACCCTCGGCATGCAGGTCGAACACCTGCCGGAGCTGTCGCGGGAAGTGGGCGAGGACGTGGCGGGGAGGACCGGTGGCGCGGTGTCGCTTGCGGTGGGAATGGCGCACATCTTCTCCAACATCCCTGGCCTCAGGGGTCTGATGGCCTACTGGTACCATTTCGCCATCATGTTCGAGGCGCTGTTCATCCTGACGACCATCGACACCGGCACGCGCGTGGCGCGGTTCCTGCTACAGGAATTCTTCGGGAAGTTCTACAAGCCGATGGAAAGGACCGACTGGATGCCGGGGGCCATCACCGCCTCCCTCATCATCGTGGCGCTCTGGGGCGGATTCATTCACACCGGGACGATCAGCACCATCTGGCCGATGTTCGGGATCGCGAACCAGCTCCTTGCCGCCATGGCGCTGTCGATCGGAACCACCGTCATCATCAAATCGGGGAAGGCGCGCTACGCCTGGGTGACGCTTCTCCCGCTGTCATTCGTCGCCGTCACGACGCTGACCGCCGGATGGCTGTCGATTACCGACAACTTCCTGCCCCGGGCCCGGCAGGCGCCCACCGCCTTCCTGCGCTTCCAGAACTACCTGAACGCCTCGCTCACCGCGATCATGATGACCTGCATCGTCCTGACGATCGCCAACTGCGTCTACAAATGGTTCGAGCTCCTCACGAGCCGCCCCGCCCCCGAAAGCCCTGCGGTCGGCGCGGCGTCTTGAGGCCCGCCACCCGCGCTCGCGCCCGAGGTCATTTGCTTCATGAACGGGATCGCGCGGGACATCAGGCCGCGGTTGGTGGCGAGCAGCGCATAGTGGCCGCGGTTCATCCAGTGGATCGGCGGGCGGCCCCAGGCGCGCCACAGGCGGCGCACCGAGGCGGGGAGCATGATCCGATCATAGCGGCCGGCGATCAGCAGGATGCGCTCCTTCGCGACCAGGGGCCGGAACGCCGCCGGCGAGATGACCCTCCAGGCGCGGGACAGCTTCGCGCGGTCGAGCATCCCGCAGGCCTCCAGGTCTTCGCGGATGTTACGGCCCAGGGGCGTGTCCAGGATCGGCGAGACCGGCGAGTCGCCCGCCCCTCCCAGGACCGCGAACGCCCAATCGTCGCGCACCGCGGCCATGATCCCGGCGAGATAGCCGCCCAGCGAGTAACCGAAGACGCCTATCGTGCGGTGCCCCCCGGCGCGCAGCCAGTTGGCCGCCCCGATCATGTCGATGACTCCCTGCCGGAAAGCCTCGACGGTCAAGACCACGTCGGCCGAGACCACGAGCTCGCCGCTGTAAGTGCCCGGCGGCGTCCGCTCGAAGTGCAGCGGGTGCGCCACGAACGCCACGGAGAACCCGGCGCGCACGAACGGCCGGACATACAGGTGCTCGATCGTCCGGAGCGTCTTATGCGCCCAGCCGTGGCTGATGATCACGACCGGGGCACCCGGCGCCCTTCGATTGCGGTAGAGCCGCCCGACCGCCAGGTTCGTCTCGGGGAACTTCATCGGGTGGAGCGTCGGAAACGTGAAACGGACGACTTCCGCGCCGGCGATGTGACCGACTGCGCGCTGCTCGACCCGCGGGACGATGCCGTCTCCGTGATAGAACAGGGATGGATTCTCGAAATAGGCGGGGACGTCCAGTGATCGCCAGGCGTCTCCCTCGGTCGCCAGGATCCGACCCCGACGATAGGTAATCTTGTACCATACGCGGAAATTGTCGAAGTGGACGTTCAGCGCTTTCCACAAACGCGCCGGGGCGCTGCGGGGCGAACGGGCGATGATCCTGTTCATGCGAAAAAAATTCTAGCACGCCGACGCGATGGAAAACGTTTCTCACACCCTCGCGGGTTTCGCGCTGGCGCGCGGCGGTCTCGGAAAGACAACACCCCTCGCGACGACGGCGCTCGTCGGCGGCGCGAACCTCCCCGACATCGATCTCGCCTGGAGCAGCTTCCGGAGCGCCCTCGTCTATGACCACTACCACCGGGGCTGGACCCACTCGATTCTGGGGTTCCTCGTGCTGACGTCCCTGTGGTGGCTCACCCTCCTCGCCGTCGACCGGTGGCTCCTGTCCGGACGGACGGCGGACAGGACGAGTCCTGGGTCCCTCCTCCTCGCGGCGGCTCTCGGGATCGGAAGCCACATCCTCATGGACGGAGCGAACTCCTACGGCATCCGGCCGTTCCTCCCCTGGAGCGACCGCTGGGCCTACGGTGACCTCTGGGTCGTCGTCGATCCATGGCTGTGGCTCATTCTGGGGGCCACCGTCTATCTCACCCGCGAGGGTGGACGACGCCGGAACCTCGCCTGGATCGTGGGAGCATCCGCCGCCGCAATCGTGGTCCTCACCGCCCCCGTCGTGCCGGTGTCCTGTCGCCTAGCCTGGGCGGGCGGTCTCGCGGTCACCATCGCGATCTGCGGCGCCGCGCGAGGGCAGTGGCGAGGACCGCTGACGGCAAACATGGGCGTCGCGCTCTTTGTCCTGTATGCGGGCCTCTGCGCCGCTTCGCACCACGCGGCCCAGGCGCGCATCGCGAGGATGGCCACCGCCCTCCCGGGAGGCACGTCGCGGCAGGTCGCCACGCTGCCCCACCCGGGCGACCCGCTGCGCTGGGAGTGGATCATCGCCGACGCATCGTCGGTGCGCCACGGCGTCATAGGCGCGCTGCCGTTCTTCGATTTGGCGGGCGCATCTGGGGCCGTCCTGGCCCGGAACCTCGACGCGCCCGCCGTCGAGGCCTTGCTGAAGACCTGTGCCGGCGAGGTGGTCAGCGAGTTCTTCCGCTTCCCGTTCGCGACAATCGAAGAGGGGCCTGACGGTGGACGGGACGTGGTCGTGCGGGACGCGCGCTACACGCGGCAGGGGCGCGGCTTCGCCGTCTACTCGGCGCGCCTGGGCGCGGACGGGCGCCCGATCATCAACCGGGATGAGTGCCCATAAGGCGCGCCGCCCGCCGGTCGATCCGGGTCAGGTGAGTCTTTCGCTGTAGAAGGTCTCGACCGGCACTTCGGCGATGCGTCTTTGCACCCGGGCCGCGATCCGATCGAGCTCGTCGTCCGGAATCGGCGTGACGTAAGGCTCGGCGGGGCGCCGCGCCACGGTGTAAACCTGGATCAAGGAGATCGCGCCGCCGCCCGCCAGTATCTCCCTCACACGATCGCAGAAGGCGTCGATCTCCCCGGTCGCCGGCCCCTCGCCCCGCACCCTCATGAAAAGGCTCTGCAGGACGACCGGGCGCACCCGGGCGGCCTCCAGGATGTTCGCCAGCACCTTCGCCAATGGGATCGTCGTGCGGTCGACCAGCCGGTAGTACTCCTCGGTCCCGGCGTCCAGCTTCAGCCAGAATTCACCGTGGTCCCGGTCCATCAACCGCATCGCTTCCTTGACCTTCGGGCGATCGATAAGAGTCGCGTTCGTCAGTAGAATCACCTTGAGATCCGGGAAGCCGGCGGTCTTCTTGATGGCCAGGACGTCTTCGACCACCCCCCTGAAGTTCGGATACGAAGGTGGCTCGCCGTCGCCGGCGAAGGTGATGTCGCGCACCGCGCGGACGGTCTCAGGGATCGACCTGAACTCGGGCCGTTCGAAGAGCGCGCCGCTTTTCGCCTCCCTGAGGATGGCGATCAGCTCCTGCTTGAGCCGGTCCTCATCCACGCGCCGCACGGCGGGAGGTGTCGTCCGATCGACCTGGCAGTAGATGCAGTCGAAGTTGCAGACCTTGTCGGGGTTGAGGTTGACGCCTATGGAGATGCCGCGGGCCCGGCGGGACAGGACCGGGTACACGTAGAGGTTCTCGCGGTAGGTCCGCTCGTGACGGGCCACCGAGACCACGGGGCTGCCTGGCCCTTCCGTTTTCCGGCCCCCGCTGGCTCCGCTCTTCGGCATGTGATCATTATAATCGGCGTCGTGACCGCACAGCCGAACGCCGCCCGCGCCCTCTGCCGCTCCCTCGTTGCCTGGTACCGGCGCAATCGCCGCGACCTGCCGTGGCGGCGCGGCCGCGATCCTTACCGTGTCTGGGTCTCCGAAATCATGCTGCAGCAGACGACGGTCCGCGCGGTCGTCCCCTACTTCGAGCGATTCGTGCGCGTCTTCCCGAGCCTCCAGGCCCTCGCCGCTGCGCGGCTGGATGACGTCCTGGCCGAGTGGTCGGGGCTCGGCTACTACCGTCGGGCCCGCCATCTGCACGAGGCTGCGCGTCTGATCGTCAAGCAGCACCGGGGCCGTTTCCCGCGCCGCCTCGAAGAGGCGCTGGCGCTCCCCGGCATCGGGCGCTACACAGCCGGTGCTATCCTGAGCATCGCTTACGGCCAGCCCCTGCCGGTCGTCGACGGGAACGTCGCCCGCGTTCTGTCGCGCCTCTGCCTGGTGCGCGGTCCACGGTCGTCGGCACGCGAGAAGAAGCTGTGGTCGGCCGCGGCGGACCTGGTGGCCGCCGCCGACGTGCCGGGCGATCTCAATCAGGCGCTCATGGAGCTCGGGGCGACCGTCTGCGCGCCTCTCGGTCCATCGTGTCCCAAGTGCCCTCTCAGGCGCGCCTGTCGGGCCCGTGCCGCCGGCCTTCAGGAGAGGGTCCCCTCGCCGCGCAGGCTGACCAGGCCGACGGTGGCCGTCCGCGCCGACGTGGCGGTCGTCACCCGCGCCGGACGCCTGCTGCTCCGTCGCCGCCCGGATCAAAGCCTCATGCACGGCCTGTGGGAGTTCCCGACAATCCCGTCCGGAGGCGTGGACGACGGGCTGCGTGTGGAGCTGCGGGAGTCGCTGGCTACGATCCGTCATTCGATCACCTACCGGCGTCTCGAGCTGCGGGTCCGCCCTGCGCGTCTTCTCTCGGAGCCGCCACGTGATCGCTACCGCTGGGTCCGCCCGGGCGATCTCCGCCGTCTGCCCGCTTCGTCTCTGGTCCGCAAGATCATGACCGCGGTCGGGGCCCGCGCCGACAGGCGGACGGGCTCCTGGACGTTTGACCGGCCTCTGCGTCTGTGCTAGCGTCACCTTTCCCATGTACAGGGTCACGGAGATCGCCGACTTCTGCTACGGCCACAGACTCCTGCGGTACAAGGGAAAGTGCGCCCACCTGCACGGGCACAACGGCCGGGTCGAGATCGAGCTGGCATCCCCCTCCCTCAACGAACAATCGATGGTCGTCGATTTCTCCGACATCAGCCGGATCGTCAAGGAATGGATCGACCAGAACCTCGATCATCGCATGCTCTTGCACAGGGACGATCCGCTGGTCGCCGTTCTGAAGAAACACGACGAGCCGCTCTTCCTGATGGACAGCGATCCGACGGCCGAGGCGATCGCCAAGGTCATCTTCGACTACGCCATGTCCCGGGGGCTTCGGGTCTCGAAGGTGCGCCTCTGGGAGACCCCCGGCTCGGTCGCCTCCTACGCCCCCTCCCCCGCGCGGTGAGGGCGGGCCGGTCCTCCTCGTGAGCCTCCTGCGCGAAAGTTTCTCCGCGGTCAGCGCCCGCTTCCACCTGGTCGGGATCTACGCCGTGGTCGCGCTCGTGGTGCGCTTCGCCCAGCACTGGACTGGCGACGACCCGTCGGGTCTGCCGCTGATGCTCGGCGCCCTGCTCCTCTACATCGCCGCCGACAGCGGCATCTTCGGCCTCCTGTTCCAGGCGGCCATGGCGCCGAGGGAACCGCTTTCGTTCCTTCGTTGGTCGGCGGCGCTTTTCTTCCCGATCTTCTGGCTCCTGTTCAAGATCGGACTTCTGCAGGCGTGGCTCATCGCGTTGGCGGCGACCCTGCACCAGGCGATGACGGGAGACGCCCTGCCCGTGTCGCTGGAGACGGTCATCTACTGGGGCCGGCCCCTCTTCGACCTTGTGACCCAGGTCCTGGCGCTCTACAGCGTGCCGCTGTGCATCTTGTCGCGCGTTCGGCGCGAATGGCGCCCGGCCATACGCCAGGGCTTCGGTCTCTATCGCGCACGGCCGACCGATTCGCGCCAACTTCTGCTGCTCCTTCTGGCGGTCACGCTCCTCGAGAGCGGGCTGCGTTTCGCTCTGGGGCACGGAAGCGAGAAAGCACCGCCGGGGTACGCGGAGGGGCTGGTGACCCTTGTCAGCGCCTATTTAAGCCTGGTCGCCTTCTTCGGAGCGACGCGGGTCGTCCTTGCCCGTTTCGCCACAGGCTCCCGCGAGACAGTCCCCGGCGCCAACCCCGCCGCTCCCGGCCCTACGGCGTAGCCGGTCGGCTCGGGAGCACCGGCCCGGCGGAACGCCAGCACCCTCTCGGCGCACTTGCTGCACTCGCCGCAGTGTCGGCCCCCACGGGCATGTTCAAAGAAAAGGGGCCCCGACCGGGGCCCCGACCGATGTTGTCTCTGAATCGGCTCCTAACCGCGCAGCTTGTTCTCGGGCTTCCGGGGTGGGTCGTTCGCCGGTCTCGGTGTGGGCTGCGGCTTGCCCTTGAACGAGGGGGTCAGATCCTTGTTGATCACGGCCCATTCGGGGGACTCTTCCTCGGTCTCGACTATCGCCTCGATCGGGCACTCCGGCAGGCAGGCACCGCAATCGATGCATTCCTCGGGGTCGATGATCATGAACTCCTGGCCCTGATATTCGCCGGGGTGAATGCAGTCAACGGGACAGACGGCGACGCACGTCGCGTACCGCTCGCCCAGACATTTGCCCGTGATGACGTAGGACACGGTGAAAGCCTCCTCTTGTTAAGACCGCGAACTCGAAGCGGATGTTATCACACACCTTCCCGGCCTTGTAAAGTCGGGTCCCGCCAGGCGGATCCGCCCCCTCCTCGCAATGGCGCGCCGTCCATGGAGTCTGAGTCATTGGCCTGCGTCGCGGCCGCCACCTATATTTGCCGCCGTGACCGGACCAACCCCATTGCACAATCGTAACCCGGAACTCCGTCCGAGGCGGGGCCGACGCGTCGTCCTTCTCTTCCTGATCCTCCTGACGATCGTGGTATTCGCGCGCATCGCCTCGTCGGCGGAAGGGGCGACGGAGCCCCGCGCGGCGCATGCGACGCTGCGCGTGGCGTCGACGCAGTCCCCCGTGACGGGCAGCGTATCGCTCCGTCTCGAGGAGCCGGGAGGTCTGGTGCAGGGAGGATCCACGCTGCACCGGACCATAGCACTTCTGGGGCTGCGCCCAGGATCCGCATCGGTCGAGATCGGCTGGGAGGCACGCCTGGACGGCGCGCTCGCGGCCGAGGGCCGTCGGGTGATGGCATCGCACGGCGGCGCATCGCGCCTGGCTTTGTCGATCCCCCTGCCCGCGCTGACTCGTCCCGCCGGACTGGACCTCAAGGTGGAGGCAAGGGAGGCCGGCGAGTTTGCCGGCGAGGCCAGCTTCCCCTTCCTCGTCTATCCCGGGGGGTCCGGCGGAACCATGGCCGACCTGTTCGCCCGGGCGCGCGTCGCGCTCTACGATCCGGAAGACAGGGCGGCCCCGGCCCTCGCCGCCCTGGGGTTGCGCCCGGAAAGATTCGCGTCCTTCGAGGGGCTGGCGCTCTACAAGGGTGACCTGATCGTCATCGGCCCGGGCGGGTTCAGCCGCGGGCGCGAGGCTCTCGGCCCGATTCTGGCCGCGCTCGCCCGCTCCGGAAGGCGCCTGCTCCTGCTCGAGCAGACCACTCTTCCCGGCACTCTGAGCGGGGATCTGAGGTTGTGGCCATCCTATAACCGCACGCCCGGCGCGAGCGCCCTGGTCGTGCCGGAGCACCCCGTCCTGCGCGGTCTGCCGCCGGAGAGCGTCGCCTCTTACGTCGCGGACGGCGGACCGTCCTTGCGGCCGCTTCTGCCACCAACCCGCGGAAACTTCCGGATCATCTCCGAGATGCGCGTCAAGACAGGGCCGGCGTGGCAGGAGGGTGTCACGCTCCTGGAGCTGCCGATCGGATCGGGCACGGTCCTGGCGGCTCAGGCATCGCTGTGCGCCGATTTCTCCGCCAGGCCGCAGGCGCGCCTCGTGCTCGCGAACGCCCTTGCCTACCTCCTCGGCGAAGGTCGCGGGCTCAAGAGGGCCTTCGTGTACGGGAACTCGCTCGAGGATCTGCCGGCCTGTCTCGCCAGACTCGCGCCCGGCGCCCCCCGGGTGCCACCCGGCTTCGCCGGCGTCGAGATCCTCCTGGTGGCGGGCGACTGGCGCGCCCCGCGCCTGGCGGCGGCCTCCGGGCTTCCTCCACTCGCTGACGTGGCGCGCTACCTGCGCGAGGGTGGCACGATCCTGCTCTTGAACCCGCAGCCCCTGGCGCTCGGTTACCTGCAGGCGGTGGCCGGGGCGCCGGTCTACTTCGAGCCGGCCGGCGAGGCCGGGGCGCAGGCTGCTCCGGTCTCCTCCCTGTTCCAGGGAATCTCGCCCGACGACCTGGGCCTGGTGGGGCGCGAGAGGCAGGCCGGGTTCCGCGTGCGCTCCATGCCCGGATGGGTGGATGTCGAACCGCTCCTCATCACGCCCGGGATCGTCCAGTACCGCGTCGGTCGCGGCACGCTGGTGGCGCTCTCCCTGCCCGACGTGAACGACTGCGCCGCGCCACGGACCTCGAGCCTGCTCGCCCGCCTCCTGACCAACCTCGGTGTTCCGCTCGCAGACATGGCCGGCATCGACTCCGACGCCATGTCGCTCTTCGACGAGTAAACCCCGCCGCTTCCTTCCCATATAATGTCGGGCCGTTCTCTTTGGAGGAGGCACGCATGGCCGCTCGTGTCGCGATCAACGGGTTCGGCCGCATCGGTCGGATGGTGCTGCGGGCCGTCAAGCAAAGGCGGCTCGACGTCGACTTCATCGCCATCAACGACGTCGCCGACCTCGAGCCGCTGGGAATGGTCCTGCGGTACGATTCGATCCACGGTCGGTTTCCGGGATCGGTGGAGTGGCGCGGCACCTCGCTCATCGTCGACGGCGACGAGATCCGCGTCTTCAAGGTGGGCGACAAGCGGGCCGGCGACCCGTTCGCCTTCCCATGGCACGACCTGAAGATCGACGTCGTCGTCGAGTCCTCGGGACAGTTCCGCAGGCGCGAGGAGTTGCAGCGCCACCTGGATGCGGGCGCCAGGAGGGTCCTGCTGACGGTCCCGGGGAAGGATGCCCTCGACGCGACGATCGTGCTGGGGGTGAACGACGACACCCTGCGCCCGGAGCACCGCCTCATCAGCAACTCGTCCTGCACGACCAACTGCGCCGCCCCTGTGGCGAAGGTCCTCGAGGACGCTTACACCATCCGCAAGGGCTTCCTGACCACCGTGCACGCCTACACCAACGATCAGCGCCTGTTCGACTACCCGCACAAAGACATGCGGCGGGCGCGCATGGCCGCCCTGAATATCGTCCCGACTTCCACCGGCGCGGCCCGGGCGCTGGGCCTGGTCGTGCCGTCGCTACTGGGCAAGGTCGAGGGACTGGCGTTTCGCGTGCCGGTCCCCTCGGGCTCGGTCGTGGACCTCACCGTGTACACGGAGAAGAAGGCCGATGTGCAGGAGATCCACGACCTGATGCGGCGGGCCGCCGGCGGGCCCATGATGGGAATTCTCAAAGTCTCGACCGACCCCATCGTATCGGCCGACATCATCGGCGACCCGCACTCGGCGATCTACGACGCCCCGCTCACGCAGGTCCTGGGCGAGCGGCTGGTGAAGGTGGTCGCCTGGTACGACAATGAATGGGCCTACGCGATGCGGGTGGCGGAGATGATCCCGAGGGTGCACGCCCTATGACGGGCCGCACCGGAAGGCTCGGTTGGCCGCTGGTCATAGTACTTCTCGGCCCCGCCACGGGCGCCGTGGCGAAGCAGCACTCGGCCGTGCGCGAGATCGTCCTGAAGCAGATCCAGCTGCCGCATCATTATTACTACCGCGAGATGTACCTGCCCCAGGCGACCACGGGGCCCGGCTCGGTCGCCTGGTCGCCCGACGGGACCGAGGTCGTCTACTCGATGCAGGGGTCCCTGTGGCGGCAACGCCTCGGAACGACGGTGGCGCTGCAGATCACCAATGGCCCCGGTTATGATTATCAGCCGGACTGGTCGCCCGACGGCCGTTTCATCGCCTACGCCTCGTACCGCGACGACGCCGTCGAGCTCAGGCTTCTGGAGACCCAAGGCGGCCAGACGCGGTCGATCACGAAGAACGGCGCAGTCAACGTCGAGCCTCGCTTCTCGCCCGACGGACGACGTCTGCTCTTCGTGTCCACCGTCTACAACCGGCGCTTCCACATCCACAGCATCGCCCTGGACGAAAAGGGCAATCCGGGCGAGATCGCGCGGCTGACCGCGGATCACGACAGCGGCCTCCCACGCTACTACTACAGTCCGTACGACCACTACATCTCTCCGGCCTGGTCGCCCGACGGGAAGGAGATCCTCTTCGTCTCAAACCGCGGCCATATCTGGGGCACGGGAGGCTTTTTCCGGATGAAGGCGGAGCCCGGCTCGGAGATGCGCGAAATCCACTACGAGGAGACCACCTGGAAGGGAAGACCCGATTGGTCGCCCGACGGCCGGCGTATCGTTTACGCCTCGTACCTGGGCGGCCAGTGGCATCAGCTCTGGCTGATGACCGACGAAGGCGGCGACGTCTTTCCGCTCACCTACGGCGAGTTCGACGCCGTCGCGCCGCGCTGGTCGCGCGACGGCGGGCGGATCGCGTTCATCTCGAACCAGGATGGCGACACGTCGCTCTGGATCATCGAGGTCCCGGGGGGGAAACGGGTGCGCGTGGAGGCGAAGGAGAAGCGCTACCTTGGCCCGGTCGGACGCCTGAGATTGACGGTGGTCGATCGCCGGACCTCGCGTATCGTGCCGGCCCGCGTATCCGTCACGGGCCCCGATGGCCGCAGCTTCGCCCCGGACGACTCGTGGCGGCACTCCGACGAGGCGTTCGATCGCGCGGAACGGAAGTTCGAGTATTCCTACTTCCACACGCCGGGCACGTCGGAGGTGACGGTCCCCGCCGGGCCGGTGACCGTCGAGGCGACGAGGGGGCTCGAGTACGGCGTGTTCTCCCGGCAGGTGGCGGTGCCCGCCGGCGGCCTGGTGGCCGTCCAGATCCTCCTCGATCGGATCGCCGACCTGTCGTCCGAGGGTTTTTACGGCGGCGATCTTCACGTCCACATGAACTACGCCGGGACCTATAGAAACACGCCGAAGCACCTCGCTCTCCAGGCCATGGCCGAGAACCTCGCGGTCGTCGAAAACCTGGTGGTCAACAAGGAGCAGCGCGTTCCGGACATCGCCTACTTCATGGACAAGCCGGCCCCGGTCTGGTCCGACGGGGCGCTCGTCGCCCACGGCCAGGAGTACCACACCAGCTTCTGGGGACACACGGCCGTCCTCGGCCCGAACGATCATTTCCTTCTGCCGGCGTACGCCGCGTACGTGAACACGGCCGCCTCGAGCCTGTATCCGAACAATCCCGCGATCTTCGATATGGCGCACCGGCAGGGCGCCATCACCGGCTACGTGCATCCTTTCGACACCGACCCCGATCCGGCGAAGATGGAGGAGCCGTTGACGCACGACCTGCCGGTTGGCGCGGCCCTCAAGAAGATCGACTATCTCGAGGTGGTCGGCTTCAGCGATCACCTCGCCACCTCCGGCGTCTGGTTCCGCCTCCTGAACTGCGGTCTGCGCATCCCGGCCGGCGCCGGTACCGACGCGATGGCCGACTACGCCTCGCTGCGCGGGCCGGTCGGCGTGGACCGGGTCTACGTGAGAACCGGCGCCCGCCCCGATCACGCCCGCTTCCTGGCGGGAATCCGTGCCGGGCGGACGTTTGCGACCAACGGGCCGCTCCTCCTGTTCACGCTCGCGGGCAAGGCCCCGGGCGACGAGATCCGCCTGCCGGCCGGCGGCGGTACGCTGCAGGCGCGCGTCACGCTTGCCTCGATCGTGCCGGTGGACCACCTGGAGATCGTCGCCAATGGCAAGGTGGTCGCGGACCTGCCGCTTTCCGGGGATCGACGCTCGCTGACCGTGAGCCGCACCCTACCGGTCGCGACGAGCGGCTGGTACGTGCTGCGGGCGTACGCCGATCGCCCGGAGCACCCGGTCCTGGACACCTACCCCTTCGGGACGACCAGCCCGATCTACGTCGTCGTCGGTGGCCAGGCGGTGCGCTCATCCGACGACGCCGCCTATTTCCTGGCCTGGCTCGACCGCCTGGAGAAGGCGACACGCGAGCATAAGGGTTGGAACACTCCCGTGGAAATGGAATCGGTGCTGGGCGACATAGCGAGCGCGCGGGCCGTCTATCTCGAGCAGGTCGGTCCCTAGGAGTGTGTCCGAGTAACTGCAGCTACGGTTTCCCGTACGCCTCCGCGCGCGGAAGCTGCCTGTCGAGGAAGGCGGAGACGGCGGCGGCCAGCTTCTCGTACTGGCCGCTGTAGTGGTGCGATCCGGGGAGGAGCGCCACCTCGTGGTTCTCGCCGCCGCGCAGCTCGGGGCAGATCGACTCCTCGTCCTTCTCTCCTGCGGTGCAGAAGATCGGCAGCCCCGCGAGCGCCTTCGCGTGCTCCAGGACGCTGTAGGGGGTCGGCTTCTCCTTCGTGCGGAGCCAGTCGAGCACGCTGACCTCGAACGAGGCGTGCGGCCCCGGCGAAATCAGGACCAGTCCGGCGAAGACCCTTCTCAACTCGGGACGGTCGAGGACGACGGGCATGACCTCGGCGCCGAACGAGTAGCCGCCCGCGAACAGCGGCAGGCCGTCGCGGCCGCAGACTTCCACGAGCCGCTTCAGATCGGCGGCGACCCGGTCGGGGGTCTTCTTGCTCCAGAAGTATTTCAGCGTATTGATCGCCACGGTCGACACCCCGCGCTGCGCCAGGTTGTCGACCATCGTCTTGTCGAGGCTCGACCAGCCGCCATCACCGGAGATGAACAGAAGGAAAGCTCGGGGCCGCTCGACCAGGCGGAGCACCAGAGGGAGGCCGACCGCTTCGAGGTCCTTCTCCAGGTCGGGGTCGATCGACGTCGGCCGCCGGCTCGAGGCAGCGGCTACCTCCGCCTCGGAAGCGCGGGCGAGCTCCAGAAGCCCCTGATCGAAGGCCTCGCCCCACTTCCGTGCATTGCCGAAGCCGTGCCCGACGCCTTCGAGCAGGGTGACGTGTGCCCCGCGGATGCTCCTGGCGAAGGCGTGCGTCGACTCCGGGGTGCAGGTCTTGTCCATGGCCCCCTGCAGGACCTCCCAGTGGCCGGCGATCTCCTGGACCGGCGGGAGCTCGGCCCTTTTCTTGCGCGCGTCATAGGTCGGCCGGAAGGCGTCGTGCGCGCACAGAGGCGGCACGCCCTCCAGGTCGGGACAGAACCCCAGGCTCAGGCCACTCGCGAAGCTCTCGCCGGAGGCGGCGAGGACAGCGTAGACCAGCGTCGCGCCGCTGGAGTAGCCGACCAGGGTCGGCCGGGTGTATTCGGGGAATTGCAGCTGCTTCTCCAGCGCCTGGCCGATCACCTCGAGCTCCCCGGCGGGATACCAGCACGGCCCCTTCGACAGGAGCGCCGCCTTGCGCAGGGTCGGATACGACAGACCCGCGACCACCGCCGGAACGTCTCCGGCCGCTCGCCGAGCCATGTCCACCACTCCCTTGCTCCAGCCGCCGTCGCCGCTGACGAACAGGATGGCCCGATCGGTCGGGTCGGCAGGAACGTAAACGGTCGCTTCGCCGACGATCGGCAGTCGCATCCGGCGCTCCTCGATAGTCTCGGGGACTGCCGGCGCCGCGGGGACGGCGTCCTGGAGCGGAGCGTCCAGGACGAGGGCGATCGCGAGCGCTACGGTAATCACGATGTCCCCCTCTTCGGCTGAAGGAACGATCGCCAGCCGCCGGCGATCAGGACCGACACCTGCACCACGGCCAGAGGCCATTCCCAGAACTCGGGGTAGGCCATGTAACGCGGCACCCACCTCGGATGGTATTTCGCCTTGTAGGCCCGCAGGCCCTGGAAGTTATACAGCCCCTCGCCGTGGCGGAACAACAGGTGGGCGAGTCTTTCCCAGATTCTCGCTCCGCTGATCTCTCCGACCGAGGCGAGAGGAGCCATGCCGAAATTGAACGATCGGTAACTTTCGGCCTTGCCCCACAGCAGGAGCTTGACGAACAGATAGTCCATGATGCCCTCGGGAGCCGCCGCAGAGTGACGCATCAGGTCGATCGACAGCTCCTGCCGGCCGGGGCCCGTGAGAACGTTGGCGAAGGCGATCGGCTTCCCGAGGTGGTCGTGCGCCAGGGCGCAGGGGAACCGGGTCAGGTAGGCTTCGTTGAAGGAGCCGATTGAGAACTGCTTCTCGCGCGCCTCCTTGGTCGAGAGCCACTCGTCCGAGATGCGCTTCAGCTCGGGCAGGTGGGCCGCCACGTCGGAAGGGCTCACGACCGTGAAGGTGTAGCCCCCCCGCCCCTCGAGACGGTTGACGGCGTGCCGGAAGTGTTTCCAGCGCGCGCCCTCCAGGGAGAACCCCTCCAGGTCGAGGATCGCCTCCTCTCCCAGCTTGAAGAACGAGAAGCCGTGATCGTGGAGGAGGGGCAGCCAGAAGGGCGCCACCTGGTAGAACACCAGGCGGCGGTCCATCTCGTGCGCCAGCGCCATCAGCGCCTCGAGAAAATCACGCTCCTCGCCCTGAGGCACCGTGGGGTCGCTGAACACCACGACGTACGAGCCGACCACGCGGTACGCAGCGAAGGCCCGCTCGCCGAAGAAGAAGATCGACTTGTCTCCCGCCGCCACCATGAGCGGCGACGTCCCCGTCCCGCACTCTTCGTGAATCTTCAGGGCGCGTTCGATCTCGTCGCGCGTCGGCGGGTGGAACGGGGCGGGCACCCGCAGGCCGGCGTAAAGAAGGAACGCCACCGCCGAGATGCCGAGAAATGCCAGCGAGCGCAGAAAGCGCGCCACCTGGTCGGGGTGCCCCGTGAAGCCGAAGGTCCACCACAGGGATGGCTGGTACTCGATCGATGTGTAGGAGCGGAACCCCACCACCGCGAAGATCCCTAACGCCAGGGCGGCGATCACGATCGTCGTCCAGCCGAACCAGGGCGCCCTGCCTTCCTTCCGGAACAGGGGCGCCTGGGACGCGGTGACGCCGCCGAGCGCGAACAGGATGATCGCCTCTTCGTAATCGAGACCCTTGAGCAGCGCCACGACCCCGCCGACCAGCAGGAGAGCGACGGTCAACCGGTGCGCCTCGCGGTAGCCTCGCGCCACACCGCGGGCCAGGAAGAGGAGGGCCAGCCCGGTCAGTGCACCGACCAGGTGGGACACCTCGACCACGCCGACCGGGACCCAGTGCTCCAGGATTCTCAGGCGGCGCGCCAGGGCGGGCGAGGCGGTCGAGGCCAGGAGAACCACGGCCCCGCCGCCAATGAGAAGGGCCAGGATCGACGGGACAGGCTTGAGCCAGCGCGCCCCGGCGCTCGCGCCGCGTCTCAGCAGGACGAGGCAGGCCAGGAGCCAGGGACCCATGTAGTAGATGGTGCGGTACGCGATGAGGGCGGCCCCCGCAGCCGCCGCTCCAATCGGAAGGCGGATGAGCCAGAAGGCGTCGGCGCTGCCGAGCCCGCCGGGAAGGAGCGAGATCACCCCGATGACCTGCCCCGCGAAAAACATCTTCACGATGTCGTGCCAGTCGGCCGGCTGGCCGGTGGACAGGACGACGCCGACGAACACGCAGGCCGCGAGGATCCAGTCGAGGAGCGCCACCCCGAACAGCGTCGCCCACGCCGCGATCCCGCGGCGCATCCATTGAGGCGCCCTCGCGGTCCCGCCGAGACGGCCGAGAAGAACCGCCAACAGCCCCAGGATCGCCACGACGAAAATCGGCGCGAGCGCGGGGTGCAGTCCCCAGGAGGCGAGGAAACAGACGGCGAGTGTCGCGGCGAACGCCACGATATTTGCGACGATGGCGCCGCGCAGGACGGCGCCGTCGACGCCGTACGGCCGGTACAGCCAGAAGCGGATCGCCGGCCCCGCGATCGGGCCCAGCGTCAGGAAGTTGCTCCAGGCAAAAGCAAGTGTGCCGAGGCCCCAGCGCGCGGTCCGTGGCACCGGCGATCCTTCCAGGGTGACCAGGTCGTAGCAGCCCAGAAGGGCCAGGTTGAGAACGGTGAAGGCGGAGGCGACGAGGAGCCACGGGCCCGACAGGGAATGCAGCGAATGGCGCACCTGGTTCAGATCGATGCGGCGCAGCTCTTCCCAGCCCAGGAACGCGACGGCGCCGACCAGAAGGAACGGCCACCACCGGCCGGCGCTTCCCAGGGCTCTCAAAACGAATACATAGACCTTGCCGCGCTGCACCGAACCCACGGTCTGGTTCATGGCGCGAGAGTATAAACCGTACTAAGATTCCGCTGGATGGATCGCTCGTTGCGGTCGCGGCTCTGGCCGTTTCTAGGTTCCTGCGCTCTCCTCCTTCTGCTCGGTGTTTCGCCCTGGGGGCTCTGGGAGCGGGACGAAGGGAGGTACGCCGACGTCGCCCGCGAGATGCTCGCACGGCGCGATTTCATCACGCCTCGCATCAACGGCGCCGTTTTCCTGGACAAGCCACCACTGGTGTACTGGGTGACCGCGGCCTCCCTGGCGCTCTGGGGCAGCGACGAAGCGGGCGCGCGCTTCGGACTGACACTGTTCGCCGCCGGGATCCTGCTGGTGACGCGTCGCATCGGTCTCCTGCTTTTCGACAGGCGCCGGGCCGACATGGCGGTGATCGTCCTGGCCTCCTCCGTCGGATTCTTTGCCGCCAGTCACGTCCTGACCCTGGACCTCGGCCTGGCTTTCTTCGTCTCCCTGACGCTGCTGTTTTTCCTGAAGGGGGTGCGTGCGGGGCCTCAGGGGTCAGGCTCGTATCTCGGCATGTTCGCGGCGATCGCGGGAGGTGTTCTGACCAAGGGACCGATCGGAGCGGTACTCCCGGCCATGACGATCGCCTGTTTCCTGACCCTGAGGCAGGAGTGGTGGCGAGCCCGCGGGCTGCCGTGGGTCAAAGGCACCGTGCTGTTCTTCGCGATCGCCATGCCGTGGTACGTCGCCGTGTCGATGGCCAATCCGGAGTTTGCGCGATACTTCTTCGTGCACGAGCACCTGGCGCGCTTCGGCACCACAGTGCACCGCCACCAGGGCGCCTGGTACTACTACCTGGCCGTGGCCGCGGCCGGCCTCATGCCCTGGAGTCTGCTCCTGCCGATGCGCCTGTTCCGGCGCCCGTGGCCCTTCCGCGGCTTCCCTGCCGCGCTGCGGCAGGAGGCACCGGCGCTCCTGTGGTCCTGGGTCTTGCCCGGCTTCCTGTTCTTCAGCGTCGCGCAGTCGAAACTGCCGCTTTACATCCTGCCGCTTTTCCCGGCCGTGGCGCTGCTGTTCGCTGCGCACATCGATCGCGATCTCCGGCAAGGATCCTCCAGGGCGATCTTGTTCTGGCCTTCGATGCTCCTGGTCATCGTCGGCGCCGGCGTTGCCGTGCTGCGGCACAGGCACGCCGAGTGGGAGTTCATGGACCGCGCCGGGATGGCCGTGCCGCTCTGCCTCCTGGTGACGGCGATCGCGGCGGGCGCGCTCCTCGCTGGATCCTTTCTGGCTCGTCGCGGCGCGCACGTCGCGGGCATGGCTGTCGCGGCCCTGTTGTGGATGGCCGCCTGCTTCGCCGCGATCACCGTCATCGGGCGCGTGAATTTCTTCAACGAGACGAAGCACTTCGCGGCGATCCTGAGCCGGGAGAGGCGGGGCGGCGAGCCGGTCTTCGCCTACCAATGCTACCTACGCGGCCTGCCGTTCTACCTGCGCGAGACGGTCGGACTGGTGTCACCCCACAGCGACGATTTGCGGTTCGGCCGGGAGCACGGCCACGACCCGGACACGTTCCCGGACGAAGCTTCGTTCCTGGCGCTTTTCGCAGGCGAGCGGCGCGTCTTCGCCGTGGTGCGGCAGGAAGATCTGCAGGCGTTGCAGAACCAGGTTGGCCGTGCGCTTTACATCCTGGCGCGCTCCCAGTCGCACGTTTTGGTCAGCAACCGGCTCGGCGCGGAGCGTGCGAGGACGCTACTCGCCCTCCTGGACTCCACCGGATTCGACGTGCAGGCGGCCCTCGATCGCGCCATCAGGGCCGTGCCCACCGCGACCATCGACATGATCGGGATCGATCGCAAGGACGGCGAGCCGACCTGCACGCTGCGGGCCTCCCGCGACGGCTCGCGCCTCGAAATCAACATCCCGATGACGCAGCCGGCCCGTCTCACCGTCGCGCAGGACGACCCCGCCGGAGAAGAGGCGGATGGGCAGGATCACGTGCTGAGGCTGGCGCCACCTCCCGGGCCCCTGGCCGACCTGCCGCGCCTGATCCGCAGCGCCGGCGGCGGCTGATTGCAAAAGAAAACGCGGCCCGAAGGCCGCGTTTCCGACTTCCCCTGTTGCCGGCGTTACTTCGACGCTGCCTTGGCGGCGGCCGGCTTCGCGACGTGCAGATCCTGGGCGACCTTGTTGCCGTCCTTCTCGGTGTAGCGGACCGTCACCGAGTCACCCGCCTTCAGATCCTCGAGCCTGCCCGGCTTGCCCGCAACCATCACCTTCCCCTTCTCGTCGAAGGTGAACATGACTTCCTTCGCCTCGCCACCCTTCACCGTCTCCTTGATTGTGAAGGTATGGCCGGCCGGGTCCACGCTCACGACCTCGCCGAGCATCCTGTGGCTCGCGTTCTTCGGCGCCGCCTTTTGGGCGGCCAGCGAGAGCGACGCAACACCAAGGACACAAACAGCAGCCAGGGCTACAACGAGCAATTTGCGCATCAGTGACACCTCCTCGCACGCTAGAACAGCAACCCGTGTGCCAGGATCGAACACCGCGTCTCCGAATCCTCTCAACTCCTTTTCATACAGCGGGTTCAGAGCAAAAGAAGGGACCGAGTGAGGATACAGGTCCGGAGGATCGTCGAGGCTTTCGTTAACGATCTGGTGCAACTGTCGCACCATCTGGTGCAGGAGTCGCCGGCTGATCCGAGAGCCTGCTCGGCACTGGCGCGCCCTGGCCGGTCGCGTGCTCGCCGGACGTCGCCGCGGGAGTGAGCCCGAATTTCTTCAGCCTGTACTGCAGGGTCCGGCGGGTCATGCCCAAGAGGCGCGCCGCCGCCGAGATGCTGTTCCCTTTCCGGAGCGCCTGCTCGAGCAGATCCCTCTCGAGGGCCTCGAAGGAGAGTCCAGTGCCGGGGATTTCGATAGCGAGCGCCCCGACCTCCGGCTTCTGGCGCACCTCCTGCGGCAGGTCTTCGAGGACGATCTTCGACCCCTCGGCGAGGAGCACCGCCCTCTCGATCGCCGACTCGAGCTGACGGACGTTGCCCGGCCAGTGGTACTTCATGAGGGCGGCCAGGGCCCGATCGTCCATCCCGCGGATCCTTTTGCCTGCAACCGCCGCGTGGCGCCCGACGAAGTGGTCGACCAGGCGCGGGATATCGGTGGTGCGCTCCCGCAGCGGCGGCAGGAAGATGGTCAGCACGTTGAGACGGTAGTAGAGGTCTTCCCGGAACTTTTCCTCCCGCATCAGACGCGTGAGGTTCTTGTTGGTGGCCGCGATGATTCGCACGTCGGCGGGGATGGAGGCCGTCCCGCCCACGCGCCGGATCTCTTTTTCTTGAAGCGCGCGCAGAATCTTGGCCTGCATGGCGACGCCCAGATCGCCGACCTCGTCGAGAAACAGCGTGCTCGAGGAGGCCTCCTCGAACAGACCGGTCTTGCGGGCGACGGCGCCGGTGAACGCACCCTTCTCGTGGCCGAACAGCTCGCTCTCGAGGAGCGGCTCCGGGATGGCGGCGCAATTGATGGCGTGGAAAGGCCGCGCCGCGCGCGGCGAGTTGTAGTGGATGGCGCGGGCGATCAGCTCCTTGCCGGTGCCCGATTCGCCATAGATGAGCGCGGTCGACGAGCTCGGCGCGATCTTCCGCACCATGCGGAAGACGTCCTGCATCTTGCCGTGGTCGCCGATGATGTTCGGGAGAGAGAACCGGTCGACGAGCTGCTCCACGAGGGCCAGGTTCTCGCTCTCGAGGCGCGCCTTGTCGGCGGCCCGGCGCACCGCCAGGACCACGGTGTCGCGGGCCAGGGGCTTCGTCAGGTAATCGAAGGCCCCCAGCTTCATCGCCTGGACGGCGGTGTCGACGGTTCCGTGGGCGGTCATGATGATGACGACGGTGTGAGGTGACGCGCTGAGGACCCTCTCGAGCAGGCCGATACCGTCCATCCCCGGCAGCTTGAGATCGGTGAGGATGACGGCGGGTGGCGCGTCGCGCAGGATGGCCGCTGCCGCCTCCGCCGTGGCCGCGCACTCGACGTCGAACCCCTCGCGCCCGAGGATGGCCTTCAGGATGTCGAGCTGCTTCCTCTCGTCGTCGACGACCAGGACACGCCGCGGGTCGATCACGTGGCACTCCCCCCTCGCCTCAGGCGGCATCCCTCGACGCCGCCGACGGTCCTCGCACCGGCAGGTCGATCCGGAACGTCGTCCCCTTGTCGAGGGCGCTGTCCACCTTGATCTCACCGCCGTGTTCCTGCACCATCTGCTGCGCAATCGCGAGCCCCAGCCCGACGCCGGCTTCACGCGTCGAGAAATACGGCTCGAAGATCCGCTCGAGATCGGCCGCCGCTATCCCGCCGCCCGTGTCGCGAAAGACGACGGAAACCGTTGGCCCCGCGCCGTTCTGCGCGGCCCGTGCCTCGATCGCGAGGGCCCCTCCCGGTGGAGTGGCCTGAAGGGCATTGATCACGATATTGAGGAAGCAGGTCCTGAGCCCCTCCGGATCGGCCTGGATGACGGGGAGGTCCGCGGGGATGTCCCTCAGGATCTCGATCCGCTGGTCGCGCGCCTTGGCCACGACGAGCGACAGCACCTCGTCAAGGGTCTCCTCGACCCGGCAGGGGCGCGGCGCCAGCCGCGGCGGCCGCCCGTAGCTCAGGAAGTCGCCGACCATCCGGTTCAGACGCGCCAACTCGTCCCGCACCGAGGCAATGATCCTGGAATGCTCCTGCGCTCGCTTCGGATCCGACGGCTGCAGGTCCGCCCCGAGGTGATCGATGCTCAGGCTGATCAGGTTCAGGGGATTGCGGATCTCGTGCGCCACGGCGGAAGCCAGCTTGGCGACGGCCGAGGCGCGCTCGGCGCGCCGCAGACGCGACTCGAGGGCGCGCTGCTCACCGAGCTTCTCGACCATGGTGTTGAACGTCGCGACCAGCCTCCCGACCTCGTCCTGCCGCCGAGAATGGATGCGGCCGGAAAGGTCTCCCTCGGCGACCCTGCCCGCCGCCCTGGCGAGCTGGTCCAGCGAGCGCGTGACGCCGTACGACAGGGCCACGACTCCGGCCATGCCGAGCAGGAACACCAGCGCCGTCGCCAGGAGCCGCCTCGTCAGCGCCTCGTGGATGATCTGCTGGAAATCGTCCAGGAGCAGGTGGAGCCTGACGTAGCCCCGCTTCTCGTTGTCCACGATGATCGGGATGTCCAGGGTGTAGGTCTTCTTCCCCTCGAACTCGGTGTCGTCGTCCGCCAGCGTGCCGGTGATGATCACATTGTCCCCGTGCCTGGGGAGTCGCGCCAGGCCGAGGGTCCTGCCGATCTTCGACAGGTTGGACGAGGCCACGACCTGCTTCTCATTGCTCAGGATCGAAATCTCCTTCACCCCCTTGCTCGACAGGCGCTGCACGTAGTCATTCAGCAGCTTGTCGTCGCTCATTCCCTTGGAAGTCAGCTGCTGCACGCTGATCTGCAGGGCCTTGGAGAGCGACTCGGTCTGGCCCTGGATCTCGTCGAGCAGCGCCACCTCGAAGTGGGAGTACAGGAGAAAGGAACTGGTGAGGGTGAGAAGCATCATCACCAGGACGATGAGGAGCAGCCTGGTGCCGATGGTCAGCCCCCGCAGCGGGTTCGTCATGGCGGTCCTCGAAGATCGCGGCCGGGCAAACCATCCTAACACAGCGCCCTTCGGCCGACCGCCGCGAGTCTGCCCGGCCGCGTGTTTCAGTAGATCAGGAATCCGCCCACGATCACCTGGTAGTCCGGCGCGCCGTCGGATAGGGGGACCGCGACCGCCCCGCGGAGACCGCCGCGGCCCTGCCGGCCGCGCGCCTGGAACCCCAGGGTGAGGCGCGCGTCGCTCGACGCGCCCTCGAACCTCTCGGTTTCGTAGGTCGGCTCGATCACGAAGGTCAGCTGGGGCGAAGCGGGAAGGAGGATGGCGCCGCCGAGCAAGAACGAGTTGTCCGTCGGCGGAAGAGGCGGATCCGGATTGCCGTTGAATCGGATGGCGGCGTTCGCCACGATCGAAACGGCCTCGAGATCGGCCCGCCAGGCCCCGAACAGCTCCACGTCCTGCCGGCCGGTCCCGAGCCCCTTGGCCTCGTCTGCCTTGGGCAGCTTCAGGAGCGCCCCCACCGCCGCGCGGGCGCGTCTTCCCTGGAAGCGATACTTGGCGAACAGGTCGATGTCCGAGAGACCCGACTCATTGGGCCCCGAATCGGGGTTGAGGTCCTGCCAGCCGAAGCGCAGACCGCCTTCGACGTCGTTGACGATCTTGAACGCCACGAGCGGGCCGAGGAGGTGCTGGCTGCCGTTCTCGAGGTTCTCGTAGCGGTACTGCATCTCGACCCATCCTCCCGAGGAGACCGCCGCGTCCTCCACGAATCGCTGGAACAGCCGACGGTCGCTGCGGTCCGCGAGGCCTCTCTTCAGGGGCGCGGCGGCCGCCCCGGGGGGCGGGGACTGGGCCAAGACCCGGGCGGCCGCGGCGGGCGTCAGGACGGCGAGGAGGACGACGATGACCAAACGGTGATCGCGCATGCGTGGGCCTCCGGGGTGCGTTGAGACAGCGCTTCTACCCCACTCGGGCCGCGCCTGACAAGTCCCGTCCTCGTTCCGCCGCTCCTCTGACAGGACGTCACCATACCGCCAGTTGCGCGGCGCTTCGTCTCGCCGTACCTGAAGAGAATATGTTCAAGCATCCGCGCGCGATTCCGGCCCGGCCGCA